>Ga0208315_1000276_pt1 | contig 43425 bp, 43 predicted proteins | sample MalvireepMed_215_FD_184239 | JGI IMG/M metagenome (GOLD analysis project Ga0208315, IMG submission 184239) | Marine viral communities from the Global Malaspina Expedition - Malaspina viral metaG DeepMed_215 (SPAdes) (version 2) | ecosystem: Environmental > Aquatic > Marine > Oceanic | place...
GTGAAGCGTTAACTAATATTGCGGCGGCAAATATTGGCGATATTAAACGTATAAAGCTTTCAGCCAACTGGATGACTGCAGCCGGTCACCCGGGTGAAGATGCGGGCCTTTATGAAGCGGTGAAAGCCGTGGGTGAAGAGCTTTGCCCTGAACTTGGTTTAACCATACCAGTGGGTAAAGACTCCATGTCGATGAAGACCGCATGGAATGAAAATGGAGAAGATAAGGCCGTAACTTCACCGCTATCTTTGGTTATTTCAGCGTTTGGTGCTGTCAAAGATATTCGCAAAACGGTAACGCCACAGCTACGCACTGATAAAGGTGCAAGCTGCTTGTTGCTACTAGATTTGGGCGAAGGTAAAAACCGCTTGGGCGCGAGTTGTTTAGCACAAGTCTATACACAGCTTGGTGATAGCCCAGCTGATGTGGTGTCTGCTAAGCGCCTTAAAGGCTTCTTCGATGCCATGCAGGCCCTTATCGAAAAGGGATTGGTGCAGGCTTACCACGACCGTTCAGACGGCGGCCTGTTTACCACAGTGGCAGAAATGGCCTTTGCGGGTAAAACTGGGGTAAGCGTTAATCTTGATGGCCTTGCAGGCAACGACATCGCTGTACTGTTCAATGAAGAATTGGGCGGCGTAATTCAAGTGCTTGAAAGCGACCTAGACGCAGTTAACGCTGTATTAGCTGAATTTGACTTAACTGAATTGACGCACGATATCGGTACGCTTAATAGCACGGATATGATTGAGTTTAACCGCGACGGCGTTGCTGTACTTGCGGATAGCCGTGTATCCATGCGTACTACGTGGGCAAAAACTACGTTTGAAATGCAAAAGCTTCGTGATAACCCTGAGTGTGCTGAACAAGAACACGCGGCAAAGCAAGATGCTGCCGACCCAGGTTTGCATGCTGCGTTGTCTTATGATGTAAACGAAGACGTAGCAGCGCCCTATATTGCCAAAGGCGTTAAGCCAAAAGTGGCGATATTAAGAGAGCAGGGCGTAAACTCGCATCTAGAAATGGCGGCTGCATTTACCCGTGCAGGCTTTGATGCTATCGATGTGCACATGAGTGACGTGTTGGCAGGGCGCATTTCCCTTGAACAGTTTGCGGGCCTTGCGGCTTGTGGCGGTTTCTCTTACGGCGATGTATTAGGTGCAGGTGAAGGTTGGGCGAAATCTATATTGTTCAACAGCATGGCTCGCGACCAGTTTGAAGGCTTCTTCAACCGTAATGATACGTTCAGCTTAGGTGTGTGTAACGGCTGTCAGATGCTATCGAACCTTAAATCACTGATTCCAGGTACTGAGCATTGGCCACATTTCGTGACCAACCAGTCGGCGCGATTTGAAGCTCGTGTTGCAATGGTCGAAGTGATGGAGTCTAAGTCTGTGCTGCTTGATGGCATGGCAGGTTCGCGTATGCCTATTGCGGTGTCGCACGGTGAAGGTCAGGCTGAATTTGCTAATGATAACGCGCTATCACAAGTAGGCGCGCAGGTGGCGATGCGTTACGTAGACAACTACGGCAAGCCAACCATGCAATACCCGGCGAACCCTAACGGATCTCCACAGGGGATCACAGGTCTAACTTCACTAGACGGACGCAGCACCATCATGATGCCGCACCCTGAACGTGTATTCAGAGCCGTGGCAAACTCGTGGCGTCCAGACGATTGGCAAGAAGATGGTGCGTGGATGCGTATCTTCAGAAATGCCCGTAAATTTGTTGGGTAACAAAGCACTGTTAGTTCGATAAAAACAGGGGGAAACCCCTGTTTATCTTTCGAAAAAATACTGTTTAATAAACGTTCATACCATAAATAGGTGTCAAAGCTTTGGCAAAGTGTCAAAAATCTGATTTTTGCCCTTGTCATCAGTTTGTCACTGATCTATTGTAGTGCAAGCAAGGAATGCAATTAGGTTACAGGAGTTGAGTTAGGGTTGTACCAGTGAAAGGCATGTGCCAGCTGGTTTAAATAATAAGAGACGACCGATGAATCGTTCTTCTAAAGGGTTTGGCTTAACCGGAGTGGCTGTAGCTGTGGTGCTGATGTTCGTAACTGCTGTTTTTAGCACATCTGCGAAGTCTGCCGAAGCTCCAACAACGCTAAGTGTGCAGTCTTCAGTTAAGTAGTCTGAAAGAAAAATTCTAACGCCCGTATCAAGTTGCTTGATACGGGCGTTAATCATTAGGGGGTAATAAAAACGTTCAGCATATAGCGCTTCATGAGAAAGCCTAAAAGTTACACCTAAAGACAAGTCCAAAAAGGTAAAGCTGACTCAACGAGTTCTTGCCTCTCATTTTATCCTTTCTTATTTTTTTCTCTGTTAATTAATTTCTGCTGCGGATGCTTTTTCAAAAGCACATATGTAGCACCAAAGCCTCCGTGCATGGGTTGAGCCGTATGGTAGGCAATGACTTCGTCTAGTTCTCTTAGCCAATGGTTAACATAACTTTTTTTCAAAGCGGGAAAGGGTTTGCTATTTTCACCTGTTCCATGTTTTATGAGCAGTGCACGAACCCCGCGTTCGTGACTAGATTTAATGGTGCTATAAATCAGGTCTCGGCTTTGTTCTAAGGTTTTCCCTGAAAGTGTTACGTTGGCCTCTAGAGGGTATTTACCAAGGCGAAGTTTTTTAAAAACGCCGTCTTGAATACCTGGCTGCTGGAAGTGTATGAAATCATCAGGAGGTACCGGCTTCACGCCTTCCATGCTCAGTGGGTTAGCGAGTTTTTCGCGGACGCTTAACTGCCTAGCCGCTCGTTTTTGTTTTTCAGCGAGCGCCTTTACAGGATCGTGTAATAAAGCCTTATCATCTGAAGCGATTGGTTTTACATCTTGCATTTCTGCAAAAAACGAATCGATATCGTCGTTTTCAAATTGGCTCATATTAATCCCCGTATAAGCTACTTCTCTATCTTTTATACGCTATTTCAGCCCCGTTGGTCTATGGAGCATAACCGCTTGATATATCACCGGTCGCAACGAATAGCAGCACCGCCGATTGCAGTGTAATTATAAAGTGGGGATTAAATTCCAAAAATCATCGTTTAGTAAATGGCACCAGGTTCCGCTAAAGCTTCAATAGCATCCCATTCTTCTTCAGAAAATGGGCACTGCTCAGCTGTTTCGGCACAACTATCAGCGTTATCAGGTGGGGGGAAATCGAAAGTCATAATGCTCTCCTGGTTTGAAGAGTATTACTTAAATTGGCTAAATTACAACCAAAGCATAATGAATTCTTCAATATTACAGGCGACGGTGTGTATAAGCATCTTTACTAAAAAGCAGAACCGTTGCGCAATTAATGGCGTCCCCAGCTGGAATCGAACCAACATCTAAGCCTTAGGAGGGCCTTGTTTTATCCATTAAACTATGGGGACCTAATGCGTAGGGAGTTTTATTATACGTAGTTCGGGAAAATACGAAACCCTTTGTCAACAAGGTGCAGCGCTATGAGAAGAATGTCTCTGTCATTGACGTGAAAGTAATGAGCCCGTGGCCTAGTTTTCTAATGCATATAAAAAGCCCTCGTAGATACGAGGGCTTTGGCTATGGTCAGCGTATTTTTAAATATCAAAGTGTACCGCTAGTCTCGTAAATCTAAAGAGCAGTGTATGGGGATTGTTCAATTTGATAATTTTATATGCCGCTGTTGGATAAAACAGCATGTTTTGTTGAACAAAATCCCTATGATAGTTTGGATTCTAACAAAAACGAATTGAAGTAAAAGATTATAGTTACACTTTATTCAATGCTTGAAGTAATTGATGTTCGATACCTTTCCAAAGGCAATTATTTCACTTAGATGACGAAAGTACTATATAAACTGGGAACTCTAAACTGTTTAAGGCAGATCGAGAAAGACTATTTTTTTACTACAAAATCGTGTTCTTGAATGTTTGCGATAATTCCTGCACCTTCGTTTACTACTAGAGACGAATTACCGTAGGCACTACTCACTACAAATTTGCCAGGATATAGCGAGTACTGTAAGTATTTACGGCCACGGTTATCGACAATCTCTTTAGCTTGATAAAGGTATAGTTCATCTTTTTCAGAAATGCCATTGTCTCTGCCTAACGATACAGAAATTTTATCGCCGGCAACATTAATCACTCTGCCTGTCATTGGCTGGCATGCAGTGGCTTCTTTTATGTCTTCAATCGCTTCTGCTATTGTCGCGTTGACGGTTTGCCCATAAAGCGACTGCCAAAATTTTGTCGAAAACTCATCAACATCTTCGAATCTGTCGAATGTCCATTCTCCTTGATTCTGATAAGACTTAGTCAACAACAGGCCTCCATTAATGCCGTCATAGACTTGAATGGTCATAGCAAAGGAGCGTCGAGAAGTACCTTCACGCCACGGTGTAAAAACCGAAGCCTCTTCCCGTGTCACGCTTAAATCATCTATCATGCCCACCAGCACAAATTGAGTATTACTTTGCGCTGAAAGCGTGCGTACATTTTGGTCAGTATATCGACTGTCAAATTTTGCAGTATGTGGCGCGATATAGATAATATCTAGGTTTTCGGTTTTATTTCGCATGGCCCGCGCTAACTGCTGGGTGAATGAAGCATCGAAATTGGGGATATTACCCTGTGTTAGCTGCTTTCTGTTACGTACCCTGAAATGTGTAGTAGCGAAGTGTTTTTGGTCATTTTGTACGGCACAGACTTTTCCTCTTGGAAAAATGTCAGCGCGAATACTTACCGTAATCACATCGCCGCTATAAACTTCATTAACTAGTTCCAATTGTTCTACTTCGCCGGTAGAGCGAATGGTCATCTCTTCATTTTTAAGAAGACCATTTGTAAGCTTGGCGACGCTATGAACTGATGCGCCTGCAAAAAGCATGGCTTGCTTAAGTGCCTCTTGGGTAGCCGCATGTCTGGCAGTTTCTTTATCACCATTTCGCACCACAGCCTGTCCTGTAGCCTCGTACCACACGGCATTTGCTTGCCCAACGAAAAATGCAAACAGGCAAATTACCGCCACGACAGCATTTAAAATAGTTACCAGCGTTGTTTTGCTAATATATCGCACCGCACACCTCTGGAGGTTTTTGTCTAACTGCGCTATGCAAAGCGCCCGGTTTATAAGGCGAAGTATGCGAAAAGAGTGCCAATTGATGTGGTTTCGTCGCCATTAAATCAATCGGGCGCATATCTTGCAACGCGTGTCTTGCTAAAGGTTTGTAAAAAGCGTCAGTTTAGATATGTCAAAATCTGCTACCGCGAGTATGGCAGTATCTCGTAGTTACAAGGCTGCCACCGACGAGAGCAGCGTAACTACACATTTAATTTTATTAATAATGTAATTTGGAAATGAAACTATGTGCTTGAAAAAAATACATAAATCAAAATCGCTGCTGCTGTCTTGCTTTCTTGGTTTAGCAATAAGCACTGGTGGATGCGGCATTATTGATAAACACGTTGAGTGGGAAACAATAGAACCAGAAAGCTATCCCGTGCTCAAGGCGGTAGGCTATGCGCCAATTTCTTCTCAGCATGGCGAAAGCGACAGCATGAAGCTTATAATGGCGATGAAAGCGTCAAAATTAGATGCATACCGAGAGCTCGCTGAACAAGTCTATGGTCAAAAAATTGAAGGCAATCAGTCTCTGTCTCACTTGGTTATAGATAGCGAAACATTGCGAGCATCTGTAGAGGGGGTCATTAGAGGCGCTGAAGTCGTAAAAGCCTATCCGGTAGGTGAAGATACATACGTCACCGAACTCGCTTTAGATATGCAGCAGGTTTACGATATATATCTGTCGACCGCAAAACCGCGCCGAGTAAAGGATGTTAAGTATTATTAAACGATAGCGAAAGGGGTGTTTGCGCAAGTGGCTGTATCGTGAAGTCTTAAAACATGCGCAAATACACAGAGGTATAATTTACTTTTACCGGTTAAGGCTTAATGGTTAAAGCTCGCTGAGTGAGGTTTACTGAAATCGCAAAAAAATTAGGCGCTCACTCCCGACCCTAAAGTCCCGCCTTTCGGCTTTCCTTTTTTGTCATAGGTAAGCGATTCTTTGGCACGAACTTCCATCATCAAGTTACGTAAGTGTGTGAGGCGTAGCTGTCCTTGCTCTACGGCTTTTTGATTGACCTGCGTGCGGTATTTGCAATCGTCCAGAAGTTTCTTTGCATTAGCCATTAATGCTTCATCTTCTTCTGACATTGAGCCTTGATCGCTAATTGTGCGCTCAATGCTTCCATCGAGAGCCTGAATAGACGTTAACAGTGCTGTCTTTTCGTCTAATAAGTTCATTAAAGATTCTGCGTCTCGCGAACTGATAAGTTGCAATTCTTTTTCAAGCAATACGGCAAGTGAAGACAGTTGCTCCACTTGCTTTATTAGTGCTTGTGTCAATTGGCTTGCTTGTTCAGTCACGTTAGCTCTCTTCTGATTAGTTACGAGTTTTGTCGCTCACTATTTAGCGCCAAAAATCTCACCTTCTAGTTTTGCAATCTTGTTGGCAAGCACTTCAGGATTAACTTTATACTCGCCACTTTGAATCGCTCGCTTAAGGCGATCGACTTTATCTTGGTTCACAGGCGCTTCCGAACCTTTCTTCTGAACCTGGTTAAGCTGCTGAGCAGATTGCGTCAACGATACAGAATCCTGACGAGGAACTGATGCGGTTTGCGCAGCCTGTGTTGATGCCTGCTGTGGAGATTGCTGCGTTTGGTTTTGCTGCGCAACCTTTCCATTATCAACGGGTGTTTTCGGTAACCCATTGTTTATATTGTTAATTGCCATAATTAGTCCTCACTACTTTTTCGCCTCTGTAAAGTATATCGGCCTTTTGGCTAATTTCTTTAGCTAAATTGTGAACAAAAAAGTAGATATTCGCTGCCTCGTTTATAAGTGTATCACGACTTCTTCAGGGCTTGCGACTCTTGCTATCACCGCCTTTTGGCTACTGGCATTAATTACCTTAATATTGTCACCAACAACACCGTCTTGCTGAGCGATTCCGGCTGTTTTCACTTCCATACCTGCTACCTCAGCAGTTATGGTAATTCTGTCGCCTTTGCACACAAAGCATAGCATATTTGACTGTATAGCTTGTCCGTCAGTCACTCGGCGTTTTATTCTAGCCCCAATAAGCGCTTCTAGCTCAGTAAATGCGGTATGGCGTAATCGTCTTACATCAACTTTTGCCAGAGAGAGATTCGATGATGTCAGTACGGTTCCTGGACTTATTGCGCCTTGAGTGACAACAATTTCTTTGGTACGCGTTACTTGCCCGCTGGTGAAAAGGTACCATTCATTATTTCTGCAGCTCACCCTAACTGATATATACGATTGGCTCAGCGCTTCTTGCGACGCATTGTATTCGAACCCAGTTGGGCAGTCAGGAATATTTATCCTATCGTCTATCTTCACAATAGAAACATCAATGCTAGTATCCTGCGTATTATCAGCAAGTTGAGTTATTAGGTATTGTTTTGCGCCTTCTTCAACCTGTTTGTGATTGGTTTGTGTCGCTAAGCAGTTCATAGAAAGCACACTGAAAACGGTCAATGACAGTAATCGTGTGAATGTAAGGCGCGTTTTGGCGTTCATATTTTTCATCATGACTTTTCGTGTTCAGTTTACAAGTTATTGACTATGCTTAATACGGCCGGTTTGCTTAGTGCAAATAAATAACAGCCAAAGTAAATCCATAAGGTTTACAAGCACGAGCATCAACGCAGGATCATTGACTAAATTAAGGTATAAACCCTTACTAAAGACTGAAAAATGCTATTTAGTGTCATTTTTCTGTCGTTTGACCTGCAAAAATTTAGTGATATTGTCTATCTTTATCATAAGAGGCAATGATCATGCCCAGTATTACTTAGAGGTGACCTATGTCGGGGATTTTAGATTCAGTAAACCAGCGCACGCAGCTTGTTGGGCAGAATCGCTTGGAGCTGTTGCTGTTTAGACTGAACGGCCGCCAACGCTTTGGGATCAATGTTTTTAAAGTGCGGGAAGTGCTGCAATGTCCTCCGCTAACCGCTATGCCAAAACTCAATCCTCTGGTGCGGGGGGTGGCACATATTCGTGGGCAAACTATTTCAGTTATCGACTTAAGCATGGCAACGAGAGGCCGACGGATTGAGGACCTTTCTAATGCCTTTATCGTTATCGCAGAATACAATCGTTCGGTGCAGGGGTTCTTAGTGGGCGCTGTGGAACGTATTATAAATACCAACTGGGACGCAATTATGCCTCCTCCACAAGGTACTGGGCGAGCAAGTTACTTAACCGCGGTTACTGAAGTTGAAAATGAATTGATTGAGATCCTTGATGTAGAAAAAATTCTCAATGAAATTTCGCCGCTTAATGCAGAAGTAAGTACTGAGGTAGCAGAAGGGTTAACCACAGAGGGCCAAGAAAATAAGATTATCTTTATTGCAGATGATTCTTCAGTGGCTCGAAATCAGGTTAGAAAAGCATTAACGTCGCTTGGCCTTGAAATTGAGCTTGCGAAAAACGGCTTTGAGGCTTTGAAACGGTTGAAAGAAATCGCTGAAGAGTATGGCGATGTAACTAACCGTGTTGGGGTTTTAGTGTCTGATATTGAGATGCCGGAAATGGATGGTTATACGCTGACGGCGGAAATAAAAAATACGCCGGAATTACAAAAGCTTCACGTTGTGCTTCACACTTCACTTAGTGGTGTATTTAACCAAGCAATGGTACAGAAAGTCGGCGCTGATGATTTTATCGCAAAATTCCACCCTGATGAGCTTGCGACCGCAGTACAAAAATGGCTAATGACAGAGTGCGAATAACGGAGCAATATAGGATTGGCTAATAAAGACGTTTCGCCAGCAAGTTACCTGAAGTTCAGAGAATTCTTAGAAAAGCAGTGCGGTATAGTACTAGGTGATAATAAACAATATCTAGTGCGCAGCCGCTTGGCTTCTTTGCTCTTCAAATATAAATACGAGTCGGCTGACGAACTGATTGATGTCGTTGTACGAGGTTTTGACAGATCTTTACTTCAAAGCGTCATAGATGCAATGACGACCAATGAGACCCTTTGGTTTCGCGACAACTATCCTTTTGACCTTCTTGTTAAAGACCTGTTTCCTAAGTTATCGGCAAAGAACCAAAAGATACGGATTTGGAGCGCAGCGTGCTCTTCCGGTCAAGAGCCATACTCCATCGCTATGTCTGTACTTGAGTATCAGCGTCAGCGTCCCGGCGCTTTGCGTGCGGGGGTTGAAATTGTTGCCACTGACTTGTCCTCTGAAATGTTGCAAAAGTGCGAATCGGGCATCTATGACGAGCTGTCATTGGCTCGGGGTTTATCGCCCCAACGACGACAAGCATTTTTTCAAAAAAATGAAAGCGGTTTGATGCAGATAAAGCCTGATGTTCGCCGGATGGTAAACTTCAGAAGCCTTAACCTTCTTTCAAGCTATGCCGCCCTTGGCCGCTTTGACATCGTTTTCTGCCGCAACGTGCTCATTTATTTTTCAGCAGACATCAAGCAGCGCATACTGCAACAAATTGCCGGACAACTGCAGTCTGAAGGCATACTTTTCCTTGGCGCTTCTGAGTCTATCAGCGCGGCAAGCGATACATATAATATGGTGAAGTGCCACCCTGGCCTCTACTACCAGAAAAAATGATCTTACTTATCGGCCTGATAAATAATAATTTTTTATCGATCAGGTCGACCACTATTTAAAAAACCTCCGTCAAAAACTCATTATGGCATCTGCCTTGCTAACTATTTTCGTAGACGACATTTACACGGAAACCGTCACATCTTAATTCCGTCAAATTGTCACCATTAAATGTTTATAAGTATGTCAGAGGTCATGTTATGGCTATTAACCTAGATAAACTGGTTGGCTTTCAGGAGTCGGCGCTCAAGATACGCACAGAGCGTATGGAAGTTATTTCAGGGAATCTAGCAAACGCAAATACGCCAGGCTACAAAGCGAGAGACATCGACTTTAATAAAGCGATGCAGTCGGCAATGCATGAGGTATCAAGCAACTCATCAAGCCGGGCTTCTTCAGGTCTAGTGCGGACAAATGATCGCCACTTAAGCGGCAATCCTTCGTCAGTAGCGGCAAACTTTGACATGCAGTACCGCATACCTACTCAGCCTGATACCGGAGACGGAAACACGGTAGAAGTACAAGCGGAAAGAAACCGATTTTTAGACAACGGATTGCGCTACCAAGCTAGCCTTGAGTTTTTGAATGGAAAAATTAAAGGCATGAAAAAAGCGCTTAGCTCAGGAGGCCAGTAGTCATGAGTTTATTTAACGTAATGCAAATATCGAGCACGGGGATGGAGGCAGAAAACGTACGCCTAAATACCACGGCCAGTAATATTGCCAACGCAAACTCGGTTAGCAGTAGCTATGACGAAACTTACCGAGCACGTCATCCCGTTTTCGCAACGGCACTACAAGACGCTATGCGCGACCAGTCAAAAGGCGCAGGTGTTCAAGTTAAAGGTATTGTTGAAAGTGATGCACCACTTCAAGTTGAGTACTCACCTAACAACCCTATGGCTGACGAAGATGGCTATATCTACAAGCCGAACGTGAACATTGTGGAAGAAATGGCAAATATGATGTCAGCATCAAAAGCGTATGAAACCAACGTACAGGTAGCTGATACAACAAAACGCATTTTCCGTCGCGTACTGCAGCTAGGTCAAGGGCAGTAATTTGCCTCTTGAGTAATGTGAGGATTAATAAGTGAACACTATTAATAACACCGGCTTAAATACTGATCTGTATTGGCAGGAAGAAACCGTCAAGATAGCTGATGGAACTGAACAGCAGCTAACGCAAGAAGACTTCTTCTCAATGCTAACAGAACAGCTTGCCAACCAGGATCCCACTGCGCCCGTGGACAATGACCAAATGGTCGCGCAAATGACCTCTTTTACTATGGCTGATGGTATCTCTCAGCTCAACGAAAAGTTCGAATCATTTGCTGTTTCAATGACGTCAAATCAAGCGCTGCAGGCATCGAGCTTAATTGGTCAAAACGTACTTGTTCAAGGCAACGTTGGTTATATGGCAGCTGAAGGTGACGGCCTCTCCGGCGTTATCGTGAACGAAAAAACCGTTCAGAACATGACTATTTCCATCGAGAACCAGTTTGGCGAAGTGATCAAAACTATCGATGCAGGCACACAAAGTGCTGGCAACATTGAGTTTGAATGGGACGGCAAAGATCAGCACGGCAATCAAATGGCGCCAGGTGAATATGTCATCAGCGCTACGGGCGAGCTAAATGGTGAAGGTGTTCAATTAAACACAGCCGTTAATCGTCATGTTGGAAGTGTAAGCTTGGCAGGTAGTGGCCAAGGCGTAATTTTGAATTTGGATGGTGATGTCAGTATCAATCTTGATGACGTCATTCAAATCGGCAGTTAGCAGGAGAATCAATAATGTCTTTTAATATTGCACTGAGTGGCGTTTCAGCCGCACAAAAAGATTTGGATGTGACCGCCAACAACATCGCAAACGTAAATACAGTTGGCTTTAAAGAATCACGTGCTGAATTCGGTGACGTGTATGCCGCATCGCTTCTCTCAGGTGGTAAAACGAAAGTAGGTGACGGTGTACTAACCCAAGAAGTTGCACAGCAATTCTCACAAGGTAGCCTTCAGTTTACCAACACGTCGCTCGACTTGGCGATTACGGGTAACGGTTTCTTTGCGACAGTACCAGAAATTACGTCGCGTGACTTTTCATTCACTCGTGCTGGCCAGTTTAAGCTAGATAGCGACAATTTCGTTGTAAACAGCAACGGCGACAATCTATTAGGCTTCCCCGTAAACTCTGATGGCACCAGTGCATCCGTTGCCCTAAGTACAACGGAACCGGTACGTATACCAGACTCGTCAGGCTCACCTGCTCAAACCACAGAAGTTGATATTCGTATGAACTTACCTGCTGGTGATGCGGCGCTAGACCCCCAGGATTTCGATCCAGAAGATCCGCTAACCTACAATGCAGCAACCTCGGTTACGGTTTACGACTCATTGGGTGATAGCCATGTAATGACGTATTACTTCATAAAAGATGCTACCCCTGGTGTGGACAATGAGTGGTACGTCGCTACTGCCGTGGACGATACGCTTGTGGACATGACGGACTCAGCTGGCAATGATACAGACCCAACTACAGCAGTTAACAGTGTTGGTGGCAACACTGGTAATGCAGTAACCGCATCTAAGCTGATTTTCTCCCAAGGTGGTGACTTTGCTGGTATGGAAACCCCTGATGGATTGCCAACGTTAGACTTCAAAATGCAAACTGAAGCGTTAGGTGCGGGTATCCTTGCAAATGGCTCGGATCCTACCCAGCAAATCAGTATCGATTTTAATCTAGACATTAATAATGCAACGCCAAACGAACCAACGCAGTTTGCATCAGCGTTCGAAGTGACATCACTTGAACAAGACGGTTTGCCGGTAGGCCGACTTACCGGTATTGATATTGGCCCTGACGGACTAGTACGAGCCACGTTCTCTAACGGTACTTCTGAACCCATTGTTCGCGTTGCACTTGTTCGTTTTTCAAATGAGCAGGGCTTAACCCAAGAAAGCAGCACGCAATGGAAAGAAAGTATTCTTTCTGGTGAAGCACTAGCGGGCGAAGCAACAACCGGTACCTTCGGTGAGATTAACTCTTCGGCCCTTGAACAAGCGAACGTAAACTTAACTACTGAGCTAATCGACATGATCATTGCTCAGCGTAACTTCCAGGCAAACTCTCGAGCGCTCGAGGTTAACAACTCACTGAACCAGACTATCCTTAATATTCGATAATTAAGGTCAAGGCTTCGACGTTGTGGCAATAAAGCGGCAATTTTCAGGCGTTTAAATTCGCCTGAGAAGCCCACAAAATGTAAAGGTCGCATAAATGCGGCCTTTTTATTTTTCTATATATTTCAATCCAATACCTTTCGTAAATTTCAATTGTGTTAAATATCCACAGATTGGCACTGCCTTTGCAAAATCTTGTTTAAGGTTTAATCAGAGTCAAAAGTTAGTCATGGATAAACTTCTCTACATTGCAGCACGTGGCGCATCCCAAGACCTATTAGGAACGGGCATTCGCGCTAATAACCTAGCTAATGCACAAACCACGGGTTTTAGAGCTCAGCTAGAGCAGGCAAGGTCAATGCCAGCGTACGGCGAAGGCTTGCCGACCCGCGTCTTTTCTATGACTGAGAGCCCTTCGAATAATTATGAGTCGGGCCCAATGATAAAAACTGACCGAGACTTAGACGTGGCGATTCAAGGCGATGGATGGTTTGCTGTACAGGATGAAAACGGCCAAGAAGCCTATTCCCGTGATGGCAATTTCAAACTAGGCGATGACGGAATTTTGACAGACATTCACGACCGTGTGGTGCTTGGCGACAACGGCCCTATTTTTCTTCCAGTACCTTTAGACAACCTTAACATTGCCGCCGACGGTACCTTGTCCATGAGACAGCTAGGAGCCCCAGCCAATGTTATCGAGGAGGTAGGGCGTCTTAAGTTAGTTTCTCCAAACTACGCCGACATGGAACGCGGCAATGACGGCTTGTTTAGAATGGAAGATGGCTCAATAGCGCAAGCCAATGCCAACGTAAAAGTAATGTCTGGCATGCTTGAAGGCTCTAACGTTAATGCAGTGGAAGAGATGGTAGATATGATAAGCCTTCAGCGTCATTACGAGCTTCAAGTGAAAGTGATGAAACAAGCTGAAGAGCTTGATACACGTGGCAACATGTTGCTACGCATCCTGTAAACGAATTCTAAATATCGTTGCTTTATGAGCAACGTCGGAGGTCAACATGCATCCAGCATTGTGGATAAGTAAAACCGGGCTAGACGCCGCACAGACCGATGTGGCAGTGGTGTCTAACAACCTAGCAAATGCGTCAACCGTAGGCTTTAAAAAAGACCGCGCGGTGTTTGAAGATTTGCTTTATCAAAACATTAATCAGCCAGGTGGTCGCTCTTCAGCTGATACCGAACTTCCTTCTGGGCTTATGCTTGGTTCAGGTTCAAAAGTGGTGGCTACGCAAAAAGCCCACACGCAAGGTAACTTGCTAACCACTGAAAACGCGTTGGATATGTCAATTCAAGGGCGTGGCTATTTTGAAATACTGCAGCCCGACGGCACTATCGCTTATTCACGTAATGGTCAGTTTTCACTAAACGACCAAGGGCAAATTGTTACCTCAGGAGCTGGCTTTTTACTACAGCCTGAAGTAGCCGTGCCTGAAGATGCGCAGCAAATCACTATCTCTCAAGATGGTGAAATTAGCGTAAGTATTCGAGGACAAGCAGAGCCTCAGGTATTAGGGCAATTAAATATTTCTGATTTTGTGAACCCGACGGGCCTTCAGCCTACGGGACAGAACCTTTTCGTAGAGACAGCGTCAAGCGGTGCGCCTATTCAGGGTATACCTGGCTTGCAAGGGTTAGGTTATATCTCTCAAGGCACGCTTGAAACATCGAACGTAAACGTAACTGAAGAATTGGTTAATCTTATTGAAAGCCAACGCTTGTATGAGATGAACTCAAAAGTTATCTCATCGGTTGACCAAATGCTTGGTCAGGTTATTCAGCAACTGTAATGGGTAGCATCATGCGTATTCTAGGTTTATCTGCTGCACTACTTATACTTGGCGGCTGCGCCAGTACCAGCGAACCACCGGTTCAGGCCAACGACCCGTCGTTTGCCCCTGTGGTGCCAGATTACCCGCGTGAAACGGTCGTAGAAGATGGTTCTCTGTTTCGTTCACATATGGCGAATAGCTTGTATTCAGATGTTACAGCCAGAAGAGTGGGAGACATCATTACCGTTACGTTAAGTGAGAATACCCAAGCGAGTAAGTCCGCGGATACATCTACTGCTAAAGACACGAACGTGAATCTTAATCCTATTACAGGGTTGGCAGGTCAAGCCATTAACATAGGCGGTGAGTCCATACAGTTAGGCGTAAGTTCGTCACGGGACTTCTCAGGAGATGCCGCAGCGAATCAAAGCAACAGCTTAATTGGCGCTATTTCCGTTACCGTAGTCGACGTTCTGCCTAACAGCAATCTTGTTATTCGTGGTGAGAAGTGGTTAACGCTAAACCAAGGTGACGAGTACATTCGGCTTACCGGTATTATTCGCCCCGCAGATATTAGCCCTGAAAACGAAATCGTTTCGACTAAGGTGGCCAATGCACGCATCCAATATTCAGGTACTGGCTCCTTTGCACGTGCGCAAGAAAAGGGTTGGTTAACCAAGTTTTTTGATTCTACTTGGTGGCCTCTTTAGGTTTAGGAAGGAGAGTGAACATGCGTTTATTTTCAGCTGTACTTGCCGTTTTCACACTGCTTTTATCTTCTCAAGCAGCCGCCCAGCGCATTAAAGATTTGGCGAGTATTCAAGGGGTGCGTAGTAACCAGTTAGTTGGTTATGGCTTAGTGGTTGGTTTACCTGGAACAGGTGAACAAAGCCCGTTTACTGAACAGAGTTTTAGAACGATGTTAAGTAACTTTGGTATCAGCCTAGACGCTAATACCAAACCAAAAATTAAAAACGTAGCTGCGGTAGCAGTGCATGCGGAATTACCCGCATTCGCTAAACCTGGCCAAACTATCGATATTACCGTGTCGTCAGTAGGTGAAGCATCGAGCCTTCAAGGTGGAACTCTACTTCAGACATTTCTTCGCGGTGTTGATGGCAAAGTATATGCGGTGGCGCAAGGTAGTTTAGTTGTTAGCGGTTTCGGCGCGCAAGGCGGCGACGGTTCACGTATTGTTGTCAATACACCAACAGTAGGGCGTATCCCAAACGGTGCAATGGTAGAACAATCGGTACCTAGTGGTTTTGCCAACGGTGACACGTTAACACTTAACCTTCATTACCCAGATTTTTCTACCGCAAAAGCGCTGGCGGACACAATCAATGAACGCTTAGGCGCACAACCAGAAAATGGCTACATTATTGCTAAGCCCATTGATGCGGCATCGGTTCGCGTCACAGCCCCACGTGATGTAGGCCAGCGCGTAGGTTTCTTGGCTACTTTGGAAAACTTTGAATTTACGCCAGCAGATGCACCAGCACGCGTAGTGATAAACAGCCGCACGGGCACTATCGTCATCGGCAGCGACGTACGGTTACTGCCAGCGGCCATTACTCATGGTGGTTTAACGGTAACCATCTCAGAAAATCAGCAGGTGTCTCAACCTAACGCATTTGCCGACGGTCAAACCGCCGTCACTACACAATCTATTGTGGATGTGGATTTAGCGGATAGTCGCATGTTTAAGTTCGAACCAGGTGTAACGCTTGACCAGCTTGTTCGCGCCGTTAACGAAGTGGGCGCCGCACCGGGCGATTTAATGGCAATTTTAGAAGCATTACGTCAAGCAGGGGCTTTACGTGGTGAGCTCGTTATCATCTAACAGCGTTCAGCGAAGCATGGTGGAATAAATACGATGGAATCACTCAGCACAAAAAGCCAGCTTGATATGGCGCGCAATGTCCACGATATGGGCAGTATTAACAAAATGCGCGAAGCCATTGCATCAGGCGATGAGACTGTACTGCAAGAAGCAGCCCAGCAGTTCGAAGCTATCTTTGTGCAAATGATGCTGAAATCTATGCGTAAAGCGCAAGATGCGCTAGCTGATGAAAATAGTCCCTTTAATTCACAACAAGTGAAGTTTTATCGCGATATGCACGACCAACAGCTTGCTACAGACTTAACCTCGGGAGGGGGCTTGGGCCTTGCGGATGTGATTGTAAAACAGCTGGGGCAAACGGAAGACAGCTATACACCCGCTAGTGTAATTAGAAGCGATGGCGACATCTCTTCCTTAAACAGAAATCGCATACAAAGTGTTGCTCAAGCACAAGATGTAGCGCTTTCTTCTAGCTCGATAAAGAGTCAGTCAGCGCAAAAAGATGCCATGTTTGAAAGCCCTGAACAATTCGTTGAAAGCCTAATGCCAATTGCAGAAAAAGTTGCAGAAAAGTACGGCATGGATCCGAAAGCCATTATTTCACAAGCTGCGGTGGAAACGGGTTGGGGAAAGTTTGTTATCCATAAAGCTGATGGAAGTAGTTCACACAATTTGTTTGGTATCAAAGCGAACAAAGGGTGGCAGGGCGACCAGGCCGTAGTCGACACACTGGAATTCAACAGCGGGCTGCCACAGAAACAAAAAGCTGCATTTAGATCCTATTCATCGGTAGAAGAGGCTATGGAAGACTACGGGCGCTTTATTACCTCGCAGCCACGCTATAGCCGTGCTGTGGAAAATGCTTCTGATGCTGCGCGTTACACAAATGCACTTCAAGAAGCAGGCTATGCTACCGACCCTGAATACGCGAGCAAGATTATGGCAGTGTATAACAGTGACCGTCTTAGCGCGTTGATGCCATAGATTAGGGCCATAGGTGAGGAGAATACAGTGAGTTCTGTTGATTTATATTCATTAGCCACAAGCGGCGTAAACGCTAGCAACAAGTTACTTCAAACTACAAGTAACAACATTGCTAATGTGAATACGCCTGGCTATGTTCGCGAGCGCACTGAGCTTCAAAACAGCCAAGTTTTTGGTGTTGAGATTGGCAATACCGAGCGGGTAATTAACGTATTTGCACAGAACCAGTTACGTCGCGATATTACCGCAGTGGGTGAACTCGAAGCATTTTCTAGTAAAACTACGGCAATTGACAATCTTCTGGCCAGCGAAGCCAACTCTATTTCTCAGGGGTTAAGCGAATATTTTTCTGCCCTCCAAACTGCTGCAGATGACCCTACGAATTTGGCATCAAGAGAGCAAGTGCTTGGTAAATCAGAATCATTATTCCAAAGGGTAAAAACACTTTCTGACTTCATGATTGAAAAAGAAGAAGAGCTGAATTTGGAGTTCACTTCTATGGTGAACCGAGCTAATACCCTTATTGGAAATATTGGCGATTTAAACCGCAATATCGTAATTGCAAATGGCAATAATACCAGCGATCAGCCCAGTGCTCTGCTTAACGAAAGAGACCAAGCGATAGATGAACTCTCGTCTATTATGGGCATTACGGTTAAAGAAAGTACTACGCAAAACGGCGCTGTGACAATCAATCTTACTTCAGGAGAATCACTGGTACTTGAAAACGGCGCCTTCAATTTGTTTGAGCTCAGTTCCAGTGCTGATTTGACCACCAAGGAAATTAAGCTTGAAACTAATTTTGGTTCTCAGACAAAAAACGATGCATCAATACGCATTGTTGAAGATGATTTAGGCGGCGCATTAGGCGGTTTATTCAGGTATAGAAACGAAGTGCTTGGCCCCACTATGCGCGATGTGGGTCAGCTATCGGTCGCTTTTGCCGATGCCATGAATACGCAAAACAAGCTAGGCATGGACTTAGATGGCCAGATTGGCGGAAATATTTTCGATATTCCGTCTTTTAAAGGGTTGGCGTATGAAGATACTGACGGAGACTATGTTGTTACCGCACAGCTCACTGAAGGCAAGGGCGCTGAATTAACGGATGCGGATTATAAAATTGAAGTAACCGCAGTGTCTGCTGGTGTACCTAGCGAAATAGAAATTACATTTTTAAATCCTGATGGTACACCGAAAAAAGACGGTTCTGGCAATGATATTATTTTTTCAAACTTTGCCGTATCACCGGGCTTTAATGAACTACCCGGTGGCATTGAAATCGACTTTTCGGGCGGCGACCCGTATGCAGTTGGTAATGAATTTTTGATCCAGCCCACTAAAGACGTTGCGTCAAACATAAGTTTAGATACAAATCGCCCTGAAGATTTAGCCTTCGCCAATCCGGTAAGAGCCGGGGCCGATAGCACAAACTTAGGTAGCGCTAACGTTATAGACGTAACCGTTTCAAATACGGAAGTGGGAACGTCCGCTTTTGACGGCGCGGGTGGTATTCTAAATTCAGCGCCAGCTCAAATTAGTTTTACTGCAGCCGATACCTATGAAGTGTTAGACGGTAGCGGGACGGTTTTAGCTACTGTTACTGGTACAACAGATTTAACGAACCTTATTGGTCAAGCGGGAATAAGCCCTGATCCAGGGTTTGATCTAAGCTTAGATGGTGTACCGAAAGCCGGTGATAGCTTTTCAATTAGCTATAATACAGATGGTTTCAACGACAACAGCAATGCGCTTAATTTAGCTGCTCTTCAAAATGAAAACAAAGTGCAGGTAAGTAGCGAGGCCACGAATAAGCCACGTACGTTCCAAGATGCCTATGCGTCAATGGTTGGGCGCATTGGTGAAGATGCATCAATGGCCAGTGTTTCTCTTGCATCAGCTGAAGCAATGAAAGTTCAATCGCAAAATTGGTTTGAGTCTGTGTCAGGCGTAAGCTTGGATGAAGAAGCAGCTAACTTGATAAAATACCAGCAGAGCTATGCTGCTGCAGCACGTATTTTGTCTACGGCTCAAGAATTGTTTAATACCATTTTGCAATCAGCAAGGTAGGTGAGTTATGCGTATATCAACGAATCAAATTTATGATCAAAACATGCGCTCGATTATGCAAAATCAGGGCGACTTGGCTAAGACTCAAGAGCAGTTAGCAACTGGTAAGAAACTTTTAAAGCCTAGCGACGATCCGGTTGGCGCAGCTAAGGCGCTTAGACTGACTGAACGTTTAGATAGCTTGACACAGTTTAAAAGAAATAATGATTTGGTAACCGGGTCGCTTGAATTGCAGGAGACTGTTCTAGACAGTGTGAGAAGCTCTGCCGACCGTGCACGAGCGCTTGCTATTCAATCTGGCAATGGTGCTTATACAGCAGCCGATAGAGAAGCAATAGCCTCAGAACTCGAGCAAATAAAGCTAGAACTACTAGACCTAATGAATACTAAAGATGCAGACGGTAACTACCTCTATTCAGGGTTTCAATCTGGAAAACAGGCGTATGCATTTGAGCCCGCTTCTTCAGGAAACGCGATCACGTTTTCTGGAGACCAAGGCAAAAATTTTATTAATTTGTCTGAAAGTTCAAAGGTTCAGGCTACTACCAGCGGGTTTGAAGTGTTTGAAGATGTGTTGGGTCGGCTAAAATTTACCGTTGACGGCAGTTCTGTGCCGCAACCGACGAAAAGTACTATAAGCAATCAAGATAACTTTGATAATTTTTTCGAGAATAATTACGATCCCGCAAATAATAACTACAGAATTAATTTTTTAGCTAGTGGACAGGCTGAGCTTATCAATCAAGGAACGGGGGTTGTGTTAGGAAGCACTAGTTTTGCCTCTGGCGAGCCGTTCACACTAAGGGGCATGGAGTTTGAAGTCAATGCTATCGCAGGCGATTCGTTCGATTTTTCACTAGATGCACCTCAAAGAAAAAGCATGGCGCAGACTATTCATGAACTTGAAGCGTTATTAAATGATCCAAGTACAGATACTCTATCCTTACAAGAGGGTATAGCAGATGCGTTAATTGGGTTAGATAATGGAATGGAGCGCGTGTCACTAGAGCGAGCTTCCATTGGCGGGCGGCTTAACATTGCGCAAAGTATGAGTTTAAGCAACTTCGACTTGCAAACAGCGGCGCAAAGCACGCTCTCGTCTATTGAAGATGCAGATTTTGCAAAGCTATCAACCGAATTTGCTAAGCAAGAGGTTGCCTTAAATGCGGCTTTAGCTACCTTCCCTCAAGTGTCAGAGTTGACTCTGTTTAATTTTATATAGTAAGTTCTAAAATAGCGTTAATGGCGAACCATTAGTACTCTTAATACTTTGCACTATGACCCCGAAAATTATCGCGGTTAGTTCATACTTGGTCTAAGCTACCTCAAGCGAACCGCCGGGGAGCCGGCATAGACCGAGTTGGCTTCAACATCCTTTAGTACTAAAGAATTTGCACCTATCACCGCGTTATCGCCAACGGCGATATTTCCTAGCACAGTTGCATTTGCGTAGATAGTGACGTTGTCACCGATGGTAATGGTGTCAGTTGGGCTGTTAGTGCGCTTTTGACCAAGTGTAACACCTTGATGAATGGTAAAGTTTTTTCCTATCGAAAAGCGCGGACCAATCACAATGCCAAACCCATGTTGTACGTTAAATCCTTGACCAATTGCTGTGCTGTAATAGATTTCCATACCAGTTCGGCGTCTCATTGCGCTTGCCAAATGAGGAAGCAGTGGATTGTCAGCGTCGTGAATAAACAGCAGTCTCTCTAACCGATAAAATAATACGGCTTCAATCGTCGGCTCTAATTGGACCAGGGCTATTAATTCCTCTTGTGAATTAATAGACAACTTATTTTGAAGTTTTTGGTTCGCGTCCGCCATTGTTTGCGTTACAGCGTTATCAATAAGTTGTGTCAGCTCACGTAAAGACGATTCCGGATAGTCCATACTGCTGGTTTTTAAACAAAATTGAAAATATTCGATGGCAGAAATCATATCTCACCTTCTCCTTAAACAACGTTCATTAGAAGCACAACCTATATCTCAAGTGTATACGGGTGGATGGCCCACAAGTTATTAATTGATTTAGATAGGGAGATTCGTACCTTTCGATCTAAAGTATAAATACAAAAATACATAAAGAACCAGCTTTCAACTTCAAGTAAGACTATGAAATTTATAAGAAAATGAATTTTTCATGATGATTCTCCTTTTTATTGAAAAAAAATGTCAAGGAAATTGCGCTACTGCCGTTAAATAATTATCGAGAGATAATGCTTCAAGTATCAGCTCTTTTTAAGCTTTCTCGTACTTGAACAAGAAAAAGTATATAAATGCTAGATTGAGGAACAAGACATGAGTTTAATCGTAAATACAAACGTTAGTTCGTTAAATGCCCAGCGTCAAATGATGAGTTCAAGCCTTGGCTTAGATCAAGCATTTGAGCGCCTGTCGTCAGGTCTTCGTATCAATAGCGCGGCAGATGATGCTGCAGGACTTCAGATCTCTGACAGACTCCAATCTCAAATTTTAGGGTTAAGTCAAGGTAACCGTAATGCTAATGATGGAATTTCTCTAGCTCAAACTGCTGAAGGCGCAATGGAAGAAATTACATCGTCTTTTCAGAGAGTAAGAACGCTTGCATCACAAGCTGCAAACGGGTCGAATACGGAAGAAGACCGTTTGGCGATTCAAGAAGAAATTCGCGCCTTGATGGCAGAAGTTAATAGAATCGCTGGAGATACAACCTTTGGCGGAGAGAATTTATTAGATGGAACCTACAATGGCGTATTTCAGGTAGGCTCGGATGCTGTACAAACGATTGGTTTCAGTATGCAAAATGTTGGCGGCACTGCTAACACTATTTCAGCTGCCGGGGGATTTACGCTTTCCGGAATAGCCAGTATAGCAAGCGCTATTACTGGTGGAGAAGCGCTTTCTGCTAAACTAGAAGGTTTAAGTGATTCTTTAGGTTCAGACTTTCAAGCAACAGCTTTCAACTTCGCTGGTACTTTTGAAGCCTCGGGAATTAGCGTATCTACGCAAGCAAATGCACAAGCGGTGCTAGCTGGCATGGACAGTCTAATTGCGGTAGTGGATAAAAAGCGTGCTGAATTGGGTGCTGTTCAAAATCGCTTTCAATCGACAATAAACAACCAAGCGAACATTTCAGAAAATCTGTCTGCGGCAAAGTCTCGAATTAAAGATGCAGATTTTGCCGCTGAAACGGCAAAACTAACGCAAAATCAGATTTTACAACAGGCATCTCAAACAATTCTAGCACAAGCGAATCAGCGTCCGCAGGCTGCTCTAAGTCTTCTTCAGTAATTAAGTTAGGGTAGCCCCCCTGATGGGTAAATGGGGTACTATCAGGGGAGCTTGATGGTCAGCACCAGCGGAGGCTATTGCTTAAACCAAAATGCGTCATAGGCATCGCCATGCTTTTGACACATTTTAGTAAGCATTTATTATGCCGTTATTATGGCTTTCAGATTGGTAACAAGCTTCCGCAAAATTTTTTATTCTGTACGAAGTAGTTTTTCATTCACATTAAAGGCATGTATCTTTTCTTTAACCACAGTGATCGTCACTTCTCTTTTCTGCCACCTTATCTTCCATTTTTCTATCATCTTTCACGGTTAAAGCTAAAATTGATATCGACACTTATCGAGCGTTATATTCCCATTTTTTGCAACATATATCTAAAGTTTTTGCCTCACCTGTCGATAAAATTTTAAGCGAGATGTTTTTTAAACGGCTCGTCAAATTCGAACATATTGCTTAGGGGTAGGCAATGGTTCGATATTAATAAAACAAATGGAGGCTATTATGGCTTTAACCGTAAATACGAACGTGAGCTCGCTAAACGCTCAGCGCCAGTTGATGAGTTCTGGAAATAGCTTGGATCAAGCATTCGAGCGGCTATCCTCGGGGTTACGCATTAACAACGCATCCGATGACGCAGCTGGTCTACAGATATCAAATCGTCTTGAAGGACAGATCAACGGATTAAATCAAGGTAACCGTAACGCTAATGACGGCATTTCTGTAGCGCAGACAGCTGAAGGTGCAATGGAGCAAATTACTGATTCCTTTCAGCGTGTAAGAACATTAGCGGCACAAGCTGCTAATGGCTCAAACACAGATGAAGACCGTTTGGCGATTCAAGAGGAAATGCGTGCCTTAATGGAGGAGGTAAATCGCGTTGCCGCTGATACAACATTCGGCGGAGAGAATTTATTAGATGGAACCTACAATGGCGTATTTCAGGTAGGCTCGGATGCTGTACAAACGATTGGTTTCAGTATGCAAAATGTTGGCGGCACTGCTAACACTATTTCAGATGCCGGGGGATTTACGCTTTCCGGAATAGCCAGTATAGCAAGCGCTATTACTGGTGGAGAAGCGCTTTCTGCTAAACTAGAAGGTTTAAGTGATTCTTTAGGTTCAGACTTTCAAGCAACAGCTTTCAACTTCGCTGGTACTTTTGAAGCCTCGGGAATTAGCGTATCTACGCAAGCAAATGCACAAGCGGTGCTAGCTGGCATGGACAGTCTAATTGCGGTAGTGGATAAAAAGCGTGCTGAATTGGGTGCTGTTCAAAATCGCTTTCAATCGACAATAAACAACCAAGCGAACATTTCAGAAAATCTGTCTGCTGCACAATCACGCATCAAAGATGCTGATTTTGCAGCTGAAACTGCCAAGCTTACGCAAAGCCAGATTTTACAACAGGCGTCACAAGCAATACTTGCGCAGGCTAATCAACGACCACAAGCAGCTTTGAGTTTACTTGGTTAATATACTATAACAGTATATAACAAACGCTCAGGTGAGCGTTTGTTATATAATCACGAAAGTGAGTATAGGAGATAGGAAATGTCTGCGAATAATTCTTTAGACTTTAACACTCTATCGAGTTATCGAGAAAGAGAAGTGTTAATTGATGATAGCCGTGAAAACAAGTTTGGTAGCATAGCGTCCGAGGTTGATAAATTGGCTGTTTCGAGCGATTCTCTTTCCGAAGCCGAATCAGTTATAGAGAAAGGTGATACCGCTGAGAAGATAGACGGAGAATATTCATCTTTGGACAGCGCAATAGCAGACAAACTTCTACTCGTAAATGATCAACTTTCTTTAAAGTCTACGAGCTTAGTCTTCGAGTTTGACGATACCAGTGAACCGCCTATTGTTAAAGTCATTGATAAAGAAAGCGGTGATGTAATCAGGGAAATTCCGCCAAAAGAAATGCGTGAAATAGCTAAAGCTTTAACTGATATTGCAGATAACATGAGTAGAAGCGTTGGGGGCGAGCAGGAAAAACAAGCATCCGGGATATTTATCGACGAGCGATTTTAATTTTTTCGTTATGAGAGACTATATAGATGACGACAATAACAAATGCAGGGGTGGGCTCTGGTCTTGATTTAGAAGCAATAATATCTGCAACATTACAAGCCTCAAATCAGCCTAAACTTCAACAGTTTGCGTCACGAGAGTCAGAACTTTCCGTACAGCTTACGGGTATTGGCGGTATAAAATCCGTCATGAGTAAACTTCAAGACGTATTTGAAGAGCTAGCATCACCAGATGAATTCAATCAGCGCGTTGCAAACGTCCGCCAACCCAGTAACGCTGAAACGCTAGGCGACCTAGTTTCTGTTAGGGCTGATGAGACAGCCACAACAGGGGCCTTTGAAATAAACGTGCTGCAAACTGCCAAAGGCAGTAGAGCGCAAACTGACACGTCGAATCCCGCGAATGTTTTTACCTCTGCTGATGAGGTGGTTACGACAGCAGCGGGCACACTCACATTTACTGCCGGCAGCGAATCATTCGATATCGATATAGAAGCGGGCGCAACCCTTGAAGATATTCGCCAGAAAATTAACAATAGTGCTTCGTTTGGCGTGTCGGCTAACATCATCAATACTGGCAGCGAAAGTTTATTAGTTTTTGAGTCAAGTGAAGCTGGCGCCGGAAATGATTTGGTGATCACCAACAATAATGCAGAGCTAGATAGGCTCTCCACTGTCGCGAACGCTGGCGGGCCCGGAGGCTTATTAATTGGCGCACAAGACAGCGCACAAGATGCAATTGTTGAGGTAGACGGCATTCAAATTAGCAATTCAAGCAACGTGTTTACCAATGCTGTGCAAGGCCTCACTATTACAGCAAAACGCGAGAGCGAAGCATCTGAAGTCGCCAATGTTGATGTTGAGTTCGACAGAGAAGGCGTAACCACCAAAATTGATGAATTTATCGCTGCGTTTAACAACACCATAGATATGATTGGTCAACAATCTTCTTCGGTAAGCTCGCCTTTATTTGGCGACGCTACTGTCCGCTCAATTAGAGACCAGCTTACCAATGCGCTCACCACAAAGATTGAAGGCGCAGGCGATTTTGAAACCATTTTCGATATTGGACTATCGCTTAATGAAAATGGCAAATTAGAAAAACAAAACGTAGTGAGAAGTCTTAACGAAGCGCTCGATACCAATTTTTCAGATATTGGAAAATTGTTCACCAATACGGGTGGGCTAGCAGATACCTTTGGGAGTATTTTAGAGAACTATGTAGACTCGTCTGGCGTGTTAAAGCAGCGCCAAGACATTCTTAATCTACAAAAAGATGATCTTGAGGATGACCGCTTAAATCATCAATTCCGCATGCAACAGCTAGAATCCAGTTTGCGTCAAAAATATGCATCATTAGATACTTTGATTGCATCAATGCGAAGTTCTGGCGACTATCTCATGGGGCAATTAAGCTCACTTCCTGGATTTACTAGAGAGTAAGCTTTTCTAGTTTCCTGTGATTTAAAAATTAAGTGAATGTATTATGAACGGTAAAATAAAGCATTATCAACGCGAGGCACTAAAAACACGTCTTGCCAGCGCAGACCCTTTTGAAGTAACTCAAATGCTTATGGAAGGCGCTCTTGAATCGATGAAAATCGCAAAAATTAATGTCGAAATGAAAGATTTAGAGAACAAAAGTAAGTTTATTGCAAAAGCCACTACAATAATTGATACTCTGCGCCTAAGCTTGGATCACGGCGCTGGTGGTGAAATATCTGAAAACCTCTCTTCTCTATATATTTACATGGCCGAGCGATTGCTCGAGGCAAGTATCGAAAATGATGCCACTATAATTAATGAAGTGATTGAATTGTTTTCTGGTATAAAAGGAGCGTGGGATCAAATAAGCGAGAGTGATCGCAATTCAGCCTACACGCAAATGCAAAATAAGACTGCCATAGGTGAGTAAGGATATTTTATTAAGTGTTTATAATTTATCAGTCGAATTAGCGAGCTGTATAAGCGAAGAGAAATATGACGATGCTAAACAAAAGGCTGATTTACTGGATGAACAAGTAAGGCAATTTGATCGAGCGGCTTTGCTTAATTTAGATGACGAGCAGATTGGCTTTCTACGTGAACTAGCGCATTGGCTCACTGATCAAGACGGGATAATGCAGGAGCGTAGTAAAAATCTTATAAATATTATTGCTCCATTAAACGAACGTAGTGTGTTGAATCATAGAAATAAGTATTAGAAACATCCTGTTAACGAAAGAAAATTTTAGATACGAAAGGTTCAGGTCAAAAGCAATTAATTATAACCATTTGTTTTAGATTGAATTAATGAGCCAATATAAGGACAAGAGGAATGCTGCTGTAAATAGCTATACGATATCTCACCAGCGGTTTAGTAAGAATCATTCGTTGAAATCGACGAAGCATTATCAGAGAAGCATCTTTAATGAATGACTTAAATATTTCTATCGAAGAACTAGAAAACAAGTTAAGAGATATTGAAAGCCAACTAGAAAAAAAAAGGCGCTTCGCTAAATACTCTCAGAATTTGTTTAAAAAAAATTGTGCTGCCCTCAAGAAGTATTTTCCTGAGTTAGCAACGCGTGTTGAGTCTCATGTTCCACGCAGTGACTTCAATGTTTTTCTCACTGCTTCGGGGCACGGTAATTATGTACCCAAAGGAAGCTCAGTCCCAATTTATGGCGATAACCCGATAGAGCAAACAAGAGAACAAGTTAAACGTTACACCGAGTCAGCAACATTTGGACGATGCAATCTCTACAAAGAAGCAGATGAAGGCACTAGATTTGATAAAAGGTTGCATATTCGATATATGATTGAGCTTGCAGATACCTTTAAAAAGGCGGTATCAGTCGACGAGCCCTTGTTGACTAGTTTACCAGAGCACTTTCCGACTTGTATGATGTTCGGTATTGGCTTGGGGTATGCCTTAACTGAGCTGCTCAAGAGTCACTCTTTTGACTACATATTTGTCTGCGAACCTGACTTTGAAACATTCTACGGCAGCCTTTTTTGTACAGATTGGGAATACATATTTAACGAGGCAGATGTTCAAAGTGGATGTGTGTTTCTACATATTGGTGTTTCGTTCGTAACTTTTTTTCGAGAAATACAGAGAATATATGAAAATATAGGGGCGTTTTCCTTAAGTAGTAGTTTCTGTTACCAGCATACGCCGGGACCAGAAGTTAATGCATTAATCAAAGAGTTTTTTGATAAGTTTTATCAAATTCAACTTGGGTATGGTTTTTATGATGATGCTGTCACCGGTTTAGCGCACACAATCGAAAACGTAAATAAAAATAAGACACCACTTTTCGTTGCGCCAGACAAAAAAAATAGTCCATACAAGAAATATACAGCTTATGTCGTTGCTAATGGTCCGTCCTTGGATGAAGCCGTCCGAGCACTAAAGAAAAACCAGTCAAATGTTATTATTTTTGCCGCAGGTAGTGCCGTAAATACATTACTGAATTTGGGGATAGTGCCCGATTTTCATGTTTTAGTTGAACGTCCTAAAGTAACGTATGACGTTCTTAAGGAGACTCTCGACAACGAGCAGTTGAAAAATATGAATCTGTTGGCTGTTGATGTTATGTACCCTGGAGTCCCTAATTTATACAACTGGGCTGGGTTGGGGTTAAAAGGACCTGAAGCCGGTTCTTTATTTACGCAATATGAATACTATAAAAAGCATGGAAAAATAATGAATTCTCTACCAAGTGCTGGGCCTCTTGTCGCTAACACAGCACTTTCATTCGCCGCAATGATGGGATTTGGAGAGATTTACCTTTTGGGGGTAGACAACGGCTACCCACTGGATGGCCCGAGTCACTCTACTCACAGTATCTACAGTGACAGTAATTTCAAAAAGAAGTACAAAGTAAATACCAATGTACCTCATAGAGTCGACGGCAATTTGGGAAGTTATGTTAAAGCTACAAACCTTATGGTCCAGGCTAAACAACAAATGGAAGCCCTCATTTCTGATATGCCTCACATCCAATTTTACAATGTTGGTAGCGGAGCGAAGTTGCTTAATGCACAGCCCCTAGATGCAGATGATATATTGTGTCTGCCAATCACAGAGAACAAACAAGACATTATTGATAATATTAAGTCTAAGTTGTTTTTTGAACAGCATTTTGATGAGCCGAATAAGTTAGTTGGGATTGAAGAGTTTGAATCGCTTTGTGATTACCTTGTTGAGATTGCTGAAAGGCCATATAAAAGTAGAAAAGAAGCTTCAGATATTTTAAGAGCCCAAGCGAGATTGGTATTTGCGTATAGAGGAAAGAAATTCGGTCACTTATTTCACATTCTAAAAGGTACAATGCTATATTTTCATTGTCCTTTGATTAGCTTACTCTATCTTTATGAAGATGAGAAAAAAACATTACATTGGTTTAAAAGTTCATTAGACGTTTGGATTAGATGTATCAAAGAAATGAAATCAGACTACTATTTTTCTTGGAACAAGCGGTGTGAATATTCGTTGAATGTTGCACGACAAAAGAAGAAGCTTAATAGATTGAATTAAAAGAAGTCGTCTTAGCGTGATCAAATTGATGAGTCATCGTGCCATTAGCGTCAAAAGTTATTGAACCAGAATACGCTAAAAGCAGAGACATATATGAATGTAGCAATAATTCCAGCGCGAGGTGGAAGCAAACGTATTTTGCGAAAAAATCTTCGTTCTTTTTGCAATAAACCTATTATTGCCTGGTCTATTGAAGCGGCTTTAAACTCTGCGCAATTTGATAAAGTTATTGTAAGTACAGATGACGATGAAATTGCTCAGTTTGCTATTGAAAAAGGGGCAGATGTTCCCTTTGTTCGTCCGGCCGAGTTATCTGATGATCACGCGATAACCCGCGATGTAGTTAATCACGCACTCACATGGTTAGCTGAGAACGAGCAACCGGCAGAATACTGCTGTGTGTTATATGCTACTGCCCCTTTTGTCACATCTAATGATTTGGCTAGCGCCTTTGCACAGTTAAAAAGTTCAAAGAGAGACTTTTGCTTTGCAGCTACCAGTTTTCCTTTCTCGATTCAGCGTGCTTTTTACTTTACGCCGCAAGGCGACATTGAAATGTTCGACAAAAAGCAAATGAAAACACGTTCTCAAGATCTACAAGAAGCCTACCATGATGCGGGGCAATTTTACTGGGGAAAAGCTGACGCTTTTTTACAAAACTTGCCTATGTACTCTCATCACGCCAGCGCGTTTTTGATACCAAGATATCGCGTACAAGATATTGATACCGAGGAAGATTGGGAAACCGCAGAGCTTTTATTTAGCGCGATACAGTCTCGAGGGTTGTAAGGGTGGGTCACTCAGTTAGGATGCTGATCCGCGCGGACAGTGCTGAGCACATAGGAACAGGTCACATAATGCGCTGCCTGACGTTGGCTAAGTTGGCGTATAAACGTGGCGTATCAATAACCTTTATTTCGAAGCCTCACAAGGGGCATTGTTTAGATGAAGTAAGAGCAGCCGGTTTTAAGGTTATTGAACTGCCCGTGACCGAGCCCGCCAAATATGAAGGGAGTTGGTGCCCCCATGCTAAATGGTTAGGTGGTACAGAACTGAATGACGCAGAGATGTCATTGGCGGCATTACAGCAGGTAACGCTTTCGGAGCGTGTTATTGTTGTAGTCGACCATTTTTCGCTTACATCTCAATGGCACGATACGGTGAAAGAAGCCCTTAATGCCAAAGTCGTTGTAATTGATGGTCTAGCAGACCGTGCGCTGCAATGCGATGTATTAATTGACCCTAATTTAGTACTCGATGCACAAAAGAAATGGGGCGGAAAAATACCAAAGTCCACTAGGCTCATGATTGGCCCAGAGTACTTTCCGTTGCGAGGAGAGTTCACTCAAATCTCTCCTATACTGCGCAAATCAGTAAAGCGCGTTTTTGTTTGCTTTGGCGGCATGGACAAAGATAATGCAACTTTGTTTGTATGCGAACTGCTCGCCAAATGGAATGAAAAGTTAGATGACCCTGTCAGCGTAGATGTTGTTATAGGCAAGCATCATCCACATAAGCAAGCAATAATAACGTTTTGTGGAAAACAGGGCATCGAATTGCATGTGCAGGCATCGAATATTTCATCGTTAATGTCACAAGCTGATTTAGCTATTGGTGGAGGTGGTACCATATCTTGGGAGCGCTGTATGACGGCCTTACCAACAGTTATCCTCACCATTGCTCAAAATCAAGTTGGACAGGCAATCGCATTAGAAGCGAAGGGGGCGGTGGTATATGTTGGCGACTTCAATACAAAATGCGAAAACTTAAAAGAGGTTGAGGAACGTGTTATTAACGTGCTTGAGGACTTAAGGTGCTCTCCAGATAAATTGAATGAAATGTCCGCTACGGCGCTATCGGTCATGGATGCATACAACCACGCTCAACAGTGGGTAGATGAAATTATCAGTTAAAGGCAGGATGTGTTGAAAAAGGTAGTGATCATAGGTGGTGGCGGGAATGGCTTAGTTGTCGCGCAAATTGTGCTTGATTTAATTAAGACAGGCGAGCCTATCGAGCTTGTAGGTTTTTTAAATGACAATATTCCTGTAGGTGAACACATAGAATGCTGGCCAGTGTTAGGAGCACCCCATGAATGGGACAGGCTAGACGGCAATATCTCTTTCGTTTACGCACTTCTGTCTGTGGGAAAAATGAAAGTTCGCGCTGAAAAGTTTAAGCATCTCAATATTCCACAAAGCCGAATGGCAACAGTGGTTCACCCATCTGCGAGCATTGGTTTTAATGTAAAACTGGGTAGCGGTGTTGTCGTCGCTGCCAACGCTGTACTTCAACCTGGTGCAAAGGTAGGAAATAACTGTTTTATTCGCGCGAATGCTAATCTTGGGCACGATGTAGCGCTTGATGACTTAGTTGATATAGGCCCTAATTCAACGCTTTGCGGCTATGCACACGTTGAAGAGGGGGTTCAAATAGCGCCCAACTCAGTGGTTAGAGACAGCGTACGTATTGGTACGTACAGCACGGTGGCTGCTGGCGCTGCAATTTTCAAAGACGTTGCCCCTGGCGCAACTATGTTGGGAAATCCGGCTAAAAGGATTCGATAATGAAAACAGAACTCAAGTTTAAAGGCTCGCGAAATTATTTGCATAGTACGGATTTCTATACGTGGCTTAGCACGGCAGTGTGTGATGAAAATCAAATTGTAACTAAACTCGTATTTAAGCAATTAATTCATCGCCAATGTGAAGTTTTACTTGGGCAAGCTGCGGTGGGGGTTGAAGAAAATATTGTTGGCGCTGTCCAGCTTCTTGATAAGAATACTCGGGAGAGTATAAGTGGTGTGATAGTCGAGACTGATACACCAGTGGACGAATCTTACCCATTTAATGAAGATACTTTGGTAAAAGATGCTGAAATAGTTGCTTCGAAGCAACAAACCACTGCTTTTTGTCGCAATGACTGCACAACCGTTGAACTTGTAGTTGCGTTAACGAAAAAGCTTCACAACACCCTCTTTAGTCTAAATAAAGGAAAGTGGTTAGTTGGGCAGCTTAACTTTTTCGATGCACTGCCGATAGTTTATGAAAGCGTTTCTATAAAAACTACGCGAATGATGCAAAACAAGTTTTCGATTAACGATGTTGTTATCGATAATAAGCGTTTTGGAACCGTGCAGTTTATTGTTGGAGAATAGCATGATAGGCATTAAAGCTATTTCAAGCTACATACCTGATGTCGGCGTAGATAACTACAAGCAAGCTGAAGCTTTTGAGGAATCAGCATCATTTGTTGATACCAAGCTCGGCGCTCGGTTTCTGCCAAGATTAGAGCATGGTGATGATACCTCTGATATGGCGGTGAAGGCAGTGGAAGCATTACTTTGTGAATCAGACCTCGCTAAAGAAGACATAGATGCTTTTATTGTTGTAACCCAAAATCCAGACGGTCACGGATTGCCACACTGCGCGGCTCTTGTGCATCAAAAACTAGCGTTACCTACTCATGTTGCCGCCTTCGATGTTTCACTGGGGTGCTCAGGGTATGTTTATGGGTTATCAATTCTACAAGGCTTCTTGGCTGCATCTGGTAAGAAAAATGGCGTCTTGGTTACCGCCGATCCGTACTCAAAAGTAATTACAACGCCCAATAGAACAACCTCTATGCTGTTCGGCGACGCCGCCTCTGCTACATGGATGGGAGAAAATCCACAGTTTTTAGTTTCAGATTGTACCTTTGGTACGGATGGAAAAGGCGCTGAACATCTGAAGGTAGAACAAGGCGAGCTTTATATGAATGGAAGGCAGGTATTTAACTTTGCTTCGTTGAACGTGGCTCCTGCTATAAAATCATTATTAGAAAAGAATGATTGGTCCGAAGACAGTGTGGATGCGTTCATTTTACACCAAGGGAGTTTTGCCATTGTTGACGCAATAGCAAGGCGTTTCAAAGGCAGTGAAGATAAGTTTATTAAAGCCTTAGAAGAGACAGGGAATACTGTTTCTTCATCTATCCCGCTAATATTGAAAAACTATTTAAATAGCGACAACTCAACGCGACTCGTATTAAGCGGGTTTGGTGTAGGGTTTTCGTGGGCTACCTGCTTATTAAAGAGGAATGAAGAACATGTTAACTGAAGTAGACGTAAAGCAAGCAATGACTGATTCTGGTGTAACAGCAGATGTAAGCAACCTAGGTAGCGAACAAGCGTTTTCAGAGTATGGCTTAGATAGCTTAGATTTATTCAATTTGTTTGTAGAGCTTGAAGGCAAAACTGGCGTCACTGTGCCAGACGAAGACCTCGATAAGTTAAAGTCTATTGACGACGTACTTGTATATTTTAATAAGTCTTAATAGATGTACCCGTTTACCGACCAAGTATTCATCATTGCCGAGCTGTCCGCTAATCACAATAACGATTTTGATTTGGCGGTCGATACGATAAAAGCAATGGCGAAAGCAGGAGCTAACGCGGTTAAAGTACAAACCTATACCGCAGATTCGCTGGCCATAAATATAGATAATGACATTTTTGGAAAGCGCAAAGACGGCCTATGGAAAGGCCGTACTTTATGGGACTTATACAAAGAAGCATCTATGCCTTACGAATGGCATGAGCCGCTTCAGAAAGTAGCCCAAGAATTAGGCTTGGTATTTTTTTCCAGCCCGTTTGATTTAGATGGTGTGGCACTTTTAGAGCAGCTTGACGTTCCCCTCTACAAAATTGCTTCGTTTGAAATTACTGATATTCCATTGATAAGGGCGGTCGCGAAAACGGGCAAACCTATTATTATCTCTACAGGGGTAGCGCAAGAAGCTGACATTGCCTTAGCGTTAGAAACCTGTCACCAAGAAAACAACTATCAAGTAACACTTTTAAAATGCACGTCGAATTACCCCTCTACTCTTGCTGATGCCAATCTTAAAACCATGGTAGACATGCGTGATAAGTTCGACACCACTGTAGGTGTTTCTGACCATACCATGGGCTCTGTGGTACCGGTAACGGCCGCAGCGATGGGAGCAAGGGCTATAGAAAAGCATTTTATTTTAGAAAGATCGCTTGGTGGTCCAGACTCCGCATTTTCGATGGAACCAGGCGAATTTGCTGATATGGTGGAAAGTGTTCGCCAGGTAGAGCTCGCGTTAGGTAAAGTCACCTACGAGGTGAGTGAAAAAGATAAGTTAAGACGCCGTTCGCTTTACGCTAGCGTACCCATCGAGAAAGGTCAGCCCTTCACTCATGACAACGTTAAGTCGCTCAGAACAGGTTTTGGCTTGGCCCCGCAACATTTAGACGCACTTCTGAGTCGAAATGCATCGAGGGCTTACAATATTGGCGACCCAATATTAGCTGAGGAAGTTAGCGCGATAGTTGATTAACAATATCAACTGTCGTATCAACTACATATTGCGCTTCTGCTCTGTTAAGTGAAGGGTACAGAGGAAGCGTAATCGCGTGTTCGTAGTATTGTTCTGCTTGAGGGTAATCACCCTTTTTAAAGCCTAATTTTTGATAATATGGCTGAAGGTGAATGGGAATGTAGTGAACGTGAGCAAAAATCCCTTTTTCTCTTAAGGCTTCGATTGCCGCTTTGTGTGAATTTGAGCTCAAACCTGTGCATCTAATAACGTACAAATGATAGCTACTGTAGCAGTCGGTTATAACCTCAAGCGGCGAAATTTTATCTTGTTGTTTGAACGCGTCGTTGTAAAAAGACGCGAGTTCGTTTCTTTGCTCAACAAACTGCTCTAGTTTTGCTAGCTGGCTTGTACCTAAGGCCGCTTCCACATCGTTCATGCGGTAGTTAAACCCTAGTTGGACTTGCTGGTAATACCAAGGTCCGTGTGGTACTTCAGTCATTTCATCTTTATTAGCGGTCACACCATGGCTACGCATCAATTGCATTTGACGCGCTAACTCACCGTTGTTAGTTAACGCCGCGCCTCCTTCCATCGTCGTAATTATTTTTACGGGGTGGAAACTGAAAACCGTAATATCTGAATACTGGCAGCTACCTACTGGGCGTTCGCAATATTTCGCACCAATCGCGTGGGAGGCGTCTTCAATGACACAAAAGTTATATTTCTTAGCAAGTGTGGCAATCGCTTTCATGTCGCATGACTGACCTGCGAAATGCACTGGGATCAGAGCTTTAGGGAGGGCCCTTTGCTCTTTTGCCTGTGCTAACTTAGCGTCTAATGCATTAACAGATATATTGCCAGTGTTAGGCTCTATATCAACAAAGTCGACTGTCGCACCACAATAAATAGCACAGTTTGCTGAAGCTACGAAAGAGTTAGGACTTGTCCATACAATATCGTTTTGTTGTACCCCAAGGGCGAGACAAGCAAGATGCAGCGCTGACGTAGCACTATTCACCGCGACCGCATGCTCGGCGCCACAAAATTGAGTCAAGGACTTTTCAAAAGCGGGAACAGCAGGCCCCTGCGTTAGCCAGCTTGATTTCAGTGTGTCAACAACAACGTTAATGTCATCTTCATCAATTGACTGGCGTCCGTAAGGGATCACTTAGCGGCATCCTTATTACAAGAAATGATTTCTTCTACTGTAAGAAAGTGAGGATTGGTGTCAGAAACATACTCGAAACCATCGGATACTGGTTTACCCTGTTCTTCTAGCCCGTTTGAAGTGAAGTTGTTACTTCTGTGGAAAAACTTGATGGATGGCGCAATCACGAAGTGGTCGTTATACTCAAAAGTGTGGAAAGCCATGTCGCCAGGGCACATCATTTCGTGAAGCTTTTCACCTGGTCGAATACCCACAATTTTTATTGGCACATCTGGTGCCATAGCTTCGGCCAAATCGGTGATTCTAATTGATGGTATTTTAGGAACGAATATTTCGCCGCCAAGCATCCGCTCGAAATTCTTCAATACAAAATCAACGCCCTGTTGAAGGGTTATCCAAAAGCGGGTCATATCTGTATGTGTAACAGGAATATGGTCTGTACCTTCTGCAATGAGCTTTTCGAAAAAAGGAACAACCGAGCCACGAGAGCCTACTACATTTCCATATCTCACTACCGAAAATCGAGGTTTTCCTGAGCCCACCATATTATTTGCCGCTACAAATAGCTTGTCGGAGGCAAGTTTAGTAGCGCCGTATAGGTTTACAGGATTAGCCGCTTTGTCTGTCGACAAGGCAATGACTTTGCTCACCGAGTTATCAATAGCTGCGTTAATAACATTCTCAGCACCATCAATATTAGTGCGGATACATTCAGTGGGATTATATTCAGCAGCAGGAACTTGTTTCATGGCCGCTGCATGAATAACGTAGTCCACACCTTGCATTGCTCGGGTAAGGCGGTCTTTGTCTCGCACATCGCCGATGAAATAGCGCATGCATGGAGCGTTAAACTTCTGCTGCATTTCGAACTGTTTGAGTTCATCACGCGAATAAATGATTAAGCGCTTGGGGTTGTAGCGTGATAACAAGTTTTCGGTGTATTTATGACCGAATGAACCTGTACCACCTGTTATCAATATAGACTTACCGTCAAACATAGATCGCCCACGATTTTTATGATTATCGTTTAAATATATCATGTGTCGGCAACAATGCCATAAACCATTAGGCCACAACGATTATTCATCAAAAATAATTACAAAATAGAGGCATTCAACTACCAGTGTGTTTATTTGAAAAGTGCCACAGGCATAGGTTCAAAAGCGCCTCTCGTTTATAGTTTTATCTAAAAGAGTATGAACTTTTATACTTTGTGTTGATTAGAAGTTATACAGCAATATGCTATATTTGAGTGAAGTGCTAATGAGAGGGCGCAACTATGCAAATTAATAACAGCAGCTCAACATCGCTAATTGGTCAAATCCAAGAAAAGCAGGACAACCTGTTTGAGAAGCTGGCGTCTGGAAAAAAGGTAAATAATGCCTTAGATGATGCTGCAGCCCAACAAATTATCGACCGTTTAACGTCTGAAGTTGAGGGAAACCGACAGGCTATCAACAACGTTTATGATGGCATTTCGCTTGCGCAGGTTGCCGAAGGGGGCTTAAGCACGATAAACGGTGACGTTAACCGCATTCGCGAACTCTCCCTGCAATCCGGCAGCGGTATTCTAAACGACAGCGATCGCCGTGCTATTCAGTCTGAAATCACCCAGCTGCAGGAAAATATTGCTAAAAGCATCGAAGAAACCAATTTTGCAGGCAAGCCATTGTTGTCAGATGCAGGTTCGCTCGAGTTACAAGCGGGAGCGAATGCAAATCAGTCGATAAGCGTTAATACACGAGATGTTGCCGCTCAGCTCAACGATGTGCTCGCTATCGATATCACGTCGGGAACCAGTGTCGAGGATGCACTCAACGCCGCGGACTCTGCACTTGAAAGTATTGGTGGAGCACGCAGCGAGTTCGGGGCCAGCTTAAATCGCTTTGAAAGTGCGGCTCGCAACTTGTTGCAAGGGAACGTCAATGCGGCTGAGTCTAGAAGCCGAATTGAGAGTGTAGACTATGCGCAGGCTGCGTCAGCGCGCGCTATTAGTGATTTTCGAGGCCAAGCGGCCCTTACCGTTCAAGCCCAAGCGAACCAACAACAAAGCCAAGTTTTATCATTGTTGAGCTAGGCTTTTTTACGTAGAACTTAGTAAATTTAATCGAAAGAAGCAGGGTAACCTGCTTTTTTTATTGGTAGATTTCCCAAAACAGCGGTTGCGCTCCGATCTTTTGCCGTTACAATTTAGAAATACGCTAAACTGTAAATAATAACAAAGCGTTCTCGGGGAATTGATGAAGAACATTTTGCTGGTTAGTGACAACCAGGAACTCATTCAAAACTTGGAAACTATCGTTACCTTCATGGGAGAGTCGTGTCAATCACGCGGCTTTGCTAGTTGCGAACGGTATTTACAAGATAGTGGGGCTGACGCCGTTCTTATTGAACATGCGTCGTCACCGATTGTAAGCAATCTGGTTGAAAAGTTTCCACACATACCGTTTGTTGCGCTAGTTGAAAATAACAGCCAAGCAACGGCAGGTTGTAATTTAGTGAGTGTGATAGCAACACCGTTAACTTACCCCGTGTTAACGCAAGCAATACACCGCTGCCAAGAATATTCTCGCCGTAAGCCAAGTTTATCTCGCACTGCGGGCACTAAAACGCGATTGTTTAGAAGCCTTATCGGTAAAAGTGAGCAAATTCAAATTGTCCGCCGCTTGGTAGAGCAAGTGGCCCCAACCGATGCCACCGTACTAATACTTGGTGAATCGGGTACCGGTAAAGAGGTCGTGGCACGTAACGTTCACTTTTTATCTGAGCGAAAAGATGGTCCCTTTATTCCGGTAAACTGCGGTGCTATTCCCGGCGAGCTGCTGGAAAGCGAGCTTTTCGGCCATGAAAAGGGAGCGTTTACTGGCGCTATTAGCGCACGAAAGGGCCGCTTTGAATTAGCAGAAGGCGGCACGCTGTTTCTCGACGAGATTGGCGACATGCCGCTTCAAATGCAGGTGAAGCTGTTGCGTGTGCTGCAAGAACGCACTTACGAGCGCGTAGGGGGAAACAAACCCCTTCAATGCAACGTACGCATCATTGCTGCAACTCACCGCAACTTAGAAACCATGATCAGCGAAGATAAGTTTCGCGAAGACTTGTACTACCGTCTTAATGTCTTTCCTATCGATAGCCCAGCGCTTCGTCAGCGAAAGGACGATATACCTTTGCTGCTGCAAGAGTTGAATAGTCGTATTCAAGGCGATGGCGTAGAGTCCGTGCGTTTTACTGAGCAAGCCATTGCATCTTTGATGGAGCACGATTGGGCCGGTAACGTTAGAGAGCTTTCAAACTTGGTTGAACGACTGACTATTCTTTACCCTGGTCAAATTGTTGATATCGCAGACTTACCTGAAAAGTATCAGTATGGTGATGTGCAAGCCTATGAGCCTGACTATCCTGAAGAAATATTAGAGCGCGAAGCCTTCAACGAGTTGTTTGCTGAAGCGGCGGCCCAAGAGCCTGAAGAGGATACGCAGCACCCAAGCAGTGATAGCTTAAATATGGTGTCTTCTTCCTTGCCAGAGGAAGGGGTAAACCTAAAAGAATACCTTTCTGAGCTGGAAGTAAATCTAATTCGACAAGCTCTAGACAACCAAGAATGGGTGGTTGCACGTGCCGCCGACAAGCTGGGTATGCGCAGAACCACACTTGTTGAAAAAATGCGAAAGTACGATATTCAGCGCACTGAAGAGGCGTAATGTCAGCAAATTGACGTTGCGCTTTTCATTTATAATCACTCTTAAATGGTTGATAAATAAGCCAATGATAAATTGGCACATCTTCTGCTTTATCACAGTCATAGTTAACAGCGTCTGCAATTTGACGAGGGTATTATGGCTTTTGAAAGCACACCACATTCAACTGAATACTTAGCATCGGCCTACGCACTACATGGTGCTGATACAGCAATGTCTCGTGATGACCACCGCGCCTCGTGCAACGACGATGTTGAATCGTTGCGATTGCAGGCGAGTCGCTTAGAGCATTTACTCCAAGTTATGCCAGCAGGCGTTATCGTTATTGATGGAAAAGGCATTGTTCGTCAAGCTAATGAACAGGCTAAAGCCTTGCTCGGTGAGCCTTTAGAAGAAGAAGTGTGGCGACGTATTATTACGCGCTCTTTCAAGCCTCGCGCTGATGACGGCCATGAGGTTTCATTGGTGGACGGGCGCCGCGTAAAGCTATCTATCACGCCGCTGGAAAATGAACCAGGCCAATTAATCGTTATCACTGATTTGACGGAAACACGGCAGCTACAGGCCAGAGTGAGTCATATGCAGCGCCTATCCTCTCTTGGGAAAATGGTTGCATCGCTTGCGCATCAAATTCGCACGCCTCTTTCTGCTGCCATGCTATACGCATCGAACCTTACCCGTAAGGGGTTAGGGCAAGAGGCACAGGAGCAGTTCGCTAATAAACTCACCGACAGATTAAAAGAGCTAGAGAGTCAGGTTAACGATATGCTGCTTTTTGCAAAATCGGGTGAAGAGCAGGTGGTAAGCAACATTACTTTAAGCGAGCTTCTTACTTCAGTAGAAGGCAGCGCCCAAACAATGACAGTGCAGGCGCATCAAACATTGGGGTTTTCTGGCTTTGAACAAGAGGTGTCGATAACCGGCAACCTTACTGCACTTCAAGGTGCGCTATTGAACCTTATTCACAACGCCAGCCAAGTAACACCAAAAGGTGAACTTGTGGCTGTTGACGCTTCGGTCTCTGGAAATCGTTTAAATATCGCTGTAACTGATAAAGGTCCAGGCGTACCTGAAGGCCTCAAACACAAAATATTTGAGCCATTTTTCACCACAAAAAACAACGGCACCGGCCTTGGTTTGGCGGTGGTTAAGTCGGTCGTCAATGCGCACAACGGTACCCTTAGTGTATTTAATACACCTGAAGGCGGCGCTTGCTTTAGCGTTACTTTGCCATGCAAAGCGAGTACTCAATCATCACCTACATTGACCCATGTTGCGTAAGCCATAGGAGAGGATCATGTCTAAAACTACTATCTTAATTGTTGAAGATGACGCGGGGTTGCGCGAAGCACTCTTAGACACGCTTTTACTCGGCAACTACAACGTGGTTGAAGCCGACTGTGCTGAACAAGCGCTAATGATGTTATCAATGCAAGCGATAGACTTGGTTGTTAGCGATATCCAAATGGGTGAAATGAGCGGCCTTACGCTTCTTAAGAGTATTAAAGCAAAATATCCGAATATGCCAGTATTGTTAATGACCGCTTACGCCACTATTAACGATGCGGTGCAGGCAATGCGCGACGGTGCGACTGATTATTTATCTAAGCCATTCGCACCAGAAGTGCTGCTAAACCTTGTAGGGCGCTACGCACCAGCACAAAAAATCGAATCTCGCACGCCAATCGTCGCAGACCCCTCTAGCTTGAAGCTGCTTGAACTCTCTCGAAAAGTCGCAAAGTCTGAAGCGACGGTAATGGTGATGGGGCCTAGCGGTTCAGGTAAAGAAGTGTTATCCCGCTATATTCACGACCAGTCACCGCGCAGCGATGCGCCTTTTGTGGCCATCAACTGTGCTGCCATTCCAGAAAATATGTTGGAAGCGACGCTATTTGGTTATGAAAAAGGGGCGTTTACCGGCGCTATTCAGGCTTGCCCGGGTAAGTTTGAACAAGCCCAAGACGGTACGCTTTTACTCGATGAAATTACCGAGATGGATCTAGCGTTACAGGCGAAACTACTTCGCGTACTGCAAGAGCGTGAGGTGGAAAGGCTTGGCGGTCGCAAAACGGTTAAGCTAAACGTGCGCGTTATCGCTACAAGCAATAGAGATTTGAAAAAAGCGGTAGAGGCAGGTGAGTTCAGAGAAGACTTATATTACCGCTTAAATGTGTTTCCAATTGAATGGCGACCCTTAAGTGAGCGCCCCGGCGATATTGTTCCTCTTGCTGAACACCTTGTGCAGCGCCACGCCAGTTCACAAGGGTTAGGTTCAATAAGGCTGAGTGCTGCTGCCCGTAACAAGTTGTCGCAGTACGGCTGGCCGGGTAATGTGCGCGAATTAGAAAACGTGGTACAACGCGCGCTTATCCTTTGTGAAAATAACGAAATAGACGCCAGTGACCTCATGATTGACGAAGATATCTCAGCGCCCGTTGAAGCTGTACAAGAGCAGGCTGACGAAAACAGACTAGGCTCAGAGCTGCGTTACCAAGAGCATCAAATTATTCTCGATACACTGGTGTCGTGCAACGGCAAGCGTAAAGATGTCGCTGAAAAGCTGGGTATTAGCCCTCGTACGTTGCGTTATAAACTTGCTCGAATGCGTGAAGACGGCATCGAAGTACCTGCATAACGTTAAACAACGTCACCCCTTGCTTCCCCTCAAACCTACCCGTCGCCTTTGCTACTAAAAAGGCGGCGGTTTTTTGTTGCTCCTATGTGGTACAACGTCATTAATTTGGCTGTACGCCAAAAATTATTGTTAAGCTTTTGAAATTAAATGGTTTTTAAAGTTGGCAAGCCCTTTGCTAAATCACTCTTATATATTCGCTATTCGCCGCCGCATTGCCGGTAAATGAAGAAACACTAGGAGTGGTTATGGACGTTAAAGCCAACAGTTTGTATCAAGAAATGCAAAATATGATCGGGCAAACTCGTCTTCAAGTTAATGAACCTCAACAGCAATCGCTTAATGAGATCAATACCTCTGCAAGTGACTTCTCGACCATGCTAAAAAATGCGGTTGATGGCGTGAATAATATGCAGCTAGAGTCAAAAGATGTGCAGCAACGTTTTGAGATGGGTGACCCTAGTCTAAGTTTGGCGCAGGTTATGTTAACTAAAGAAAAATCGGGCATTGCCTTTGAGGCAACTGTTCAGGTACGAAATAAAGTACTTGAAGCCTATAAAACAATAATGAACATGCCGGTGTAGGTGGAGTAGGTTATGGCTGAAGCAACAGGTACAAACCTAACGGTTCCTGACCAAAATCAAGCGGTGGACAACGAGCCAGAGAATAAATCTGGCTTTATGGACACCCTAGGCAGCGCTGACATGATGCGTCAAATGGCGCTCGTCGTCGTCCTCGTTATTTGTGTGGCTATCGCTATTTTTATTCTGATTTGGTCACAAGAGCCTGATTATCGTCCACTCGCGAAAATGGAAACTCAAGAGCTTATAGAGACGCTTGATTACATGGATGCGAATCAAATTGAATATAAGCTTGAAGGCAATACGGTTTATGTGAGAAGCGATGAGTTCCAAAATATTCGGTTAGGTATGACCCGTCAGGGATTAACCAATAGTTCTGATGCGGGCACAGACATTATCATGCAGGACATGGGCTTTGGGGTAAGCCAGCGGGTAGAGATGGAGCGCCTTAAACATGCCCGAGAGCAGCAAATCGCCGCGACAATTGAAGATATTGCCAGTATCCAAAAAGCGCGGGTATTACTCGCCATGCCCAAAGAAAACGTGTTTGCACGCAGAGAGAAAAAAGCGTCAGCCACTGTGGTGCTAACCGCAAAGCGTGGCGCAGTAATCGCCGGTGAAGAAGCTGATGCGGTTGTTGATATCGTGGCATCAGCGGTTCAAAACATGGAGCCGTCTAAGGT
>Ga0208315_1000279_pt1 | contig 42575 bp, 59 predicted proteins | sample MalvireepMed_215_FD_184239 | JGI IMG/M metagenome (GOLD analysis project Ga0208315, IMG submission 184239) | Marine viral communities from the Global Malaspina Expedition - Malaspina viral metaG DeepMed_215 (SPAdes) (version 2) | ecosystem: Environmental > Aquatic > Marine > Oceanic | place...
ATCAAATCGCATAACCTACACTATAAAATAATGGACTTCCAAAAGTTTGAGCCTGAGTTTTTAAAGTCTGAACAAGCTAAACAATTTGGTTGCGATCCTGACTACAACATATATTCTTTACAACAAAATGTTGTGAACACTAAATTATTACACAAAGATAATATCAGAACTGCAGGTGGTCATATCCATGTTGGATTAACCGAACCTAATTTTCATCCAATGGCTCGCAGTAGTTTAGTCAAAGGGTGTGATTGGTATATTGGATTACCGCTAACAGTATTAGAGGGAACATCACAAAGAAAATCATTTTATGGTCAGGCAGGTTCATTCAGGCAAAAAGAATATGGAATTGAATATAGAACTCCTAGTAATATATGGTTGAGTAACGATAATATAAAAGCGTGGGTATTTGAACAGATAAAAGCAATGACTTTTGACGTATTACATTATTTACCAAATAATGAACAACCTACACACGAGCGAAGAATAGCAGATGTCGGAGAGGATAATTTTCAAGATATTATTAATTGTGGTCTTGTTGATGATGCTTGGGATTTATGTGAAAATTATGGTATGCATGTACCAACTTTGGGGACTTCATAGTGATTATTACAGAAGACAGGAGAGATTTTAGACAGAGATATAGAACTTGCACTGTATTACTCTACCTAAATGATACAAAACCTAACTTATTTTATGTTGACGATATTGATGAAGATAGAAACAATATTTCAGGTTCAATTATTGGAGATGATAATGAGTGGTTGCCGACTAGACATAGAGTAGAATATATTGAAATTGATTTTAAGTTTCCTAGATTGGGATTATTAAATGCTAAGAAAGGTGTTGTCAGACTATCTAGATTTGCTACACAACAATACAGACAATCTTTTAATGAGAGAGTTGTAAACATAACTCAATTGAATCATGACTTAAAAGAAATATTTAAACTTCCTTTATTTAACTACGAAGATTTAAGAAAACCAAAGTTTATAAGGGAAGTATTTTTTCCAAGTTATTTCACAGTTAGTGGTGCTATAAGTAGGATTACATCTGGAGACAGATATGCAGGTGCTATATCAAAAGATTTATATGTAAGTTCTACGTGGAACAGCGAGGGTATTTATCTTGGGTATAAAGATATATTAGTTGGTAAAATGAGAGACAAGTCAATGTACCCAACAGTAGATTTATTTAATGGAAACAATGACTTAATAGATTTGATACAATTAGAAAATATTCAGATTGGAGGAATGTTAAATGCCCACAGATAACATAGGTTCAATATTCGAAAAAAATAGAAACGTATTTTCTTATCAGGAGTCTAGTGATTTTGTATTACCAAGATGTATTATTGGTGTAGAAGTTGAGTTAGAAAATATGAAAGAGGCTAGTCATTTTGTACATAATGGAGTAAATAGAGACTCTGATAATCCATATTTTAGTTTTGACGCGGAAACCAGAGGAATATTTTTTGGTACTGGGTATTGGAATGTAAAGAATGACGGCAGTTTACGTAATAATGGAGTTGAATTTGTTACTAAGAAGATATTTGGCAAAGATTTAGCTGTAGCCCTGAATGAATTAAATGAATATCTTGCGGCTATTACTGTACCCAATAGTATTCCATCAGACAGATGTAGCGTACATATACATTTAGATGTTACTGACTTAAATAAAAATGAATACGCTAGACTGCTTATTGACTATGCTATATTTGAGAATGTGTTATTTAATTATTGTGGTGTACATAGAAAAGAAAATTTATACTGTTTGCCCTTCGCTAGGTCTGATGATTTTAAACGTACATTATCTAACATACTGACGTCAGTAGAAAAAGACTTGGACTTTAAGAAGCACGTAAATGGTTTTCCTAAATATAGTGCATTAAATTTAAAAGCTACCTCCACTTATGGCAGTCTAGAATTTAGATTACATGGTGGCACATACGATATAATGCGTGTCAAAGAGTGGATTAATATAATTATGTGTCTGAAGAAAAATTGTATTGGTAACTCTGCCAATAATTTGCACAGAGAAATATCTAGATTTGGTATTTCAAATTACCTAGAGAAAGTATTTAAGAACTATCATCAAATACTAGACTACAATGAATGTGAGTCAGACATAATCGAGGGTATAAGATTAGCACAGGATATTTTACTTTATAACAACATGAAAGAAAGTAGCATAGATTATTTTAAGAATAACACTGTACTACTACCTAGAGAAACAGACATTGCCGAGCAGGTAGATGAGTACATAATTCCTTACCCATTAAATAAATATATGCAAAGAATAGACAGAGATATTGATACACCTCGATTTAGATATACTATGGGAAATTTCTTTAACGATAACATCGGAGATGTACAAGAACATTATGATGATGAAGAAGATTACAATGAAGAAGATTATGATGAAGGTCAATATGACGAGAATGATGAATACTATGATGAGGGATTATAAATGTGTGGCATAACAGGCATAATTAATTTATCACAATTACAATTTGGGTTGTCAGAGAAAAAGTTATTCAGAGACTTATTGGTAGCCACATCTTTGCGTGGCAAACATTCCACAGGTATGTTTACTGTGCCAATAGATAATAATAAGACTGTAAGCGTGCTTAAACGAGCTGTGTCCGCAGGACAATTTATAGATACTGAGCAGTTTACAACTATAATGAAAGATTTTAATAATTATAAATATGTTATTGGGCATACCAGATACGCTACTACTGGGGAAATCAATGATGACAATGCACACCCGTTTATTTGTAAAAATATAGTATTAGTACACAATGGAAATGTTGGAAACAAGCACGAGATATGTGTGCTAGCTGATAAGAAAGGCACAGATTGTAATGTGGATTCTGAGTCATTGGCTATTGCCTTGAGTAAAAATTCCATAGAAGATTTTATCCAAAAAGTAGAGGGAGCGTTTACTATTGTGTGGTATGACACTTCAAAGCGTAAGTTACATTTTATCCGCAATACAGAACGCCCCCTACATTTTGGTATCGTGAAAGATGATGATGTAGTATTATTTGCGTCTGAGGCTGAAGCACTATACTTTGTGGCTAAAAGAAATGAAGTAGAATTATCTAAGATATTCTCATTAAATGTTGGTACATTATTAACATTCGATAAAGATAGAAAGTTTGAGACTAAGAAAATATATGATGGACAGCAAGTTAGACCCACTTATGCACATTATTACAATAATTATTGGGATGATGATTATGGAATGTGTACTCCATACGTTGGTCGTAGACAACAACATAACGTAACCAGAGTAGATGATTTATTTTCTGATGAAGATGATAACAATCCATTCAAATGTATTGGAATGTGTAAATATGATGAAATAGAATTTACGTATGAATCCTTTGAACCATATAAAAATAATACTCGTGGGTGCTTAATTGGCAGAAGGAATAATTTTCCTCAATATAAAGTTAAGGTTCATAATTATCAGAAACATCTTGCAACAATGGAAGTTGGTGAGATATGTTCAGGTAGGTTGATATCTATGTCAGAAAATAAAAAATATATGGGGTATATTGATAAGCACACATTGATGTTAGACCCAAGTAGCATAATAGAGGTATTTGACGACCTCTATGATGAATACGATGATGTTGTGTGGGATGATGCCCCATGCGATGTATCAGGTCAGAGTTATTTAGTTAATGGTAAGTACGTTGACTACGAAGTATTTAGAAAAGCTACCGAAGATGGTTGCGAGGTTTGTTCATGTCCAATCAATTCAATAGATGATTATTCAATTTCTTGGACTGATACGAATCGTCCGATTTGTCAAGACTGCACCAAAACGGGCGAGTATGATTCACACATTGCAGTTCAACCAAGTTAATAGTACAGGAGAAATATCATGCACGACAAAGTAAAATTTACTTTCGCAGATGAAAATGGCGATGTTAAAAAATATTATGTTGGCTACGATTACAGCAAAGCAGGTAGTTGCTGCGGTGGTCAAGTATTAGCTGACATACATATTGCTGGTTGGAGAGAGACTGGTGGAGAAGGATACTACTCGTCTATGTCTTACAGAAATATTAGTAAAGAACTCAAATTGGAGGCGTTTACCATACTCAGAGATTATCTAAATGAGGGTGGACACAGGCGTTCTTGGACTGCTGGCATTGTTATATTAATGGATTATGTTAAGATGCGTGGCAATAATCGTGCAGTATTTGTTACGCGAGAATTTGCTGAGTGGGATGATTGGAATACTGATGGATTAGCTGTTAAGAATCCTAACTCTCCATATCACGTACAGATGTGGACTAAGTATCTTACCAAAGTTAAGGTTAATCCACATTATCAAGTATGTGAAGTATTAGATGTTACTAATGAGTCATTAGCTAATGCTTAGACCTATAATATATCCTTACAAATTACAATCTGAGTCAGCCAAAGCATTATCTAATTCTTTATCTGATTTAAGATGTAAGCGTGTGCGGGAGAATGGTAATTATTCACATTACGATAATCATTTAGTTATAAACTGGGGTAACTCGAGATTTCCAAATTGGTGGAATGAAAATATTTACATTGTAAATAATCCTAAGTCTGTAGCTAAGGCACAGAATAAACACATAGCACTAGAGTGTATGCTAAACAAAGTTCGTATTCCTAGTTTTACTACGTTTAAAGATGTAGCTGAAAGATGGATTAAAAAAGATAGGGTAGCAGTTGCTAGAAAATTATTACGAGGTTGCGGAGGACGCGGTATTTACCTAATTGATAATGAGAATGATTTGCCTGAATGTACGTTGTATACGAGGTACGTAAAAAAATCTGATGAGTACAGGATACATATTTTTATGGGTACTATCACTTTCATGCAGAAAAAAATGCTGCGTAATGGAAGTGTTGGTAACAACTTTCAAATACGTAATTATAATAATGGGTGGATATTTGGTAGTAAGAATATAGCTGTACCACAAGATGTTGTGGAACAGGCGTTATTAGCAGTTGAAGCATTGAATTTAGATTTTGGAGCTGTAGATGTTGGTTGGCAGGCAAGCTCTCAAAAAGCATTTGTTTACGAGGTTAATACTGCACCAGCGTTAGAAGGAACTACTTTAGATTTATATAGTCAACAGGTACGGAGGTTATTATGAATAAAATATTTGTGTATGGAACATTGAAACAACACCAACCAAATTTTTCAATTATTAAAAATGGTATATTTTGTGGTGTAGGAAGATTAGATGAAGCATATCAACTTAGAATGGTAAGTATGGGTTCATTTCCAGCACTTATACCATCTGGTAAAAGTTCATCTCAGGAAATTATTGGAGAGATATGGAGTGTAGATGATGAGGCTTTCAAAAATGTGGATTATTTAGAAGGATATCCAACTTTTTATAAAAGGGAACAATTTACCATATTGGATTCGGCAGATAAGACACACACTTGTTGGGTGTATTTTATACCTGATGAGTTATCTTCTAGAGAATTGAGGAGTGTAGATAAGGGTACTTGGTATGGTTATGATGACCCTTCATATGGTATAACTGGCACAGATTATAGTGCCTAATTGTAGAACACAACTTTCACACCTTAATTCTGAATTAGAAGTAGGAGAAACTACTAGGTCTGTTCAATGTCCTTTTTGTCTTAAACAAAATGGAGATTTTGCTGTAACCAGAACTGAAGATGGATTATTGTACAAGTGTTTTAGAGTTGCGTGCGATTCTAAGGGATTTATTCCCAGTAACTTAGGAGAATGGAACAGTCGAGAATTTTTACCTTTTAATTCATCGATTGTTCGTAAGACTGAGGAATACCCTTACGAGTCGCACATTATTAACTTAAATGAAAGTCAAATTTTATATTTACAAAATAAATTTGAACTAACTAATGAAGAAATTATATTAAATAAAATAAAATGGTGCGACAAAACAGAAAGAATAATATATCCAATATTATCACAAAATGGTAATACAAAAGGGTATGTCTCTCGTTACTATAAAGAATTGTCTGGTAAAAAATATGACGGAGTAAAATCTAGGACATATTGGATTAATAGAAGTAATAATTATTACAACGTAAGTTTTCCTTACAGGAGGGAATATGACGTAAAAAATATATTTATATTGGTAGAAGATATAGTAAGTTCTATAAGAATGGCTAGGTATGAGCAGAGTATAGCATTATTATCTAATTCAATACCCACTAATGCAATGAGTTTATTGTCTGGAAAAGATGTAATCATTGTATTAGATAATGATGCAATATCCCACGCCTTAAAAATAAAACATCGTTATTCTTTATTTTTTAAGTCTTGTCGTGTTATTCCTATAGACAAAGACCCAAAAGATATGAATGATGATGAATTAGTTAAAAAAGTTATTAGCTACGCAAAAATAATTTGAACTAATTTTCCTTCCTATAGTCTTACTTATATTATCAATATAAGATATTAATAAATATAAATATATTACATTGTAATTTATTTGTATTATATTAATTATATAATATATATCATATAATATAAAATTATGGAATCTAAAATATTATCTTCAATTATTAAAGACAGGGAATCTTTTAACAAGCTCTCGAAACTAGATGTTAAGGATTCTTTCTCTGAACCCGCTAAGTTCATATACGAAATTATATGCGACTTTTATGACAAAGATACGTCTATATCTTTCGTAGATTTAGAACTTATTGAGAAACGTATTGAGAGGGAGCTTCCTAAACAAATAGATTTGTACAGAAATATTCTGAAAACTTTGGATGAAACCACCTCCTCTCCAAATTTATTGGAAGAAATTATTGCTCTGAAAAAAGATTTTATTTCGAGAGAACTATCATCATTATTGCTAACGCAAAAACGCACAGGTGTACTTGAACTAATGGAGCAATATAAAAATGTGGAAGACTCCGTTGATGATGATGACGAAGATGAAAGTCTGTTGGTTGGTGCTAGTGTGTCTAATGTTGTAGAGTCACTGAGAAATAAAAATAGAATTAGAATGTGGCCTAAAGCTTTACATGAAGCTACTGGGGGAGCAATACGAGGAAATAATGTACTTGTATTTGGTAGACCAGAAGTTGGAAAGTCATTGTTTATTATTAATATGGTCGGAGGTCTGTTGCATGATGGCTACAAAGTATTATTTATTGAAAATGAAGACCCAGCCAAATCAACTATGTCTAGGCTTATTTGTAGACTAGCGGAAAAGCCTATAGTAGATGTTATTGAGAATCCTGATGAGGTCGAGAACGTAGTGAGACAAAGGGGATACGATAATTTAATACTTAAATCATTATCCCCAGGAACTTTTAGGGATATACAGAGTCTAATTGATCAACACGGGGTTGATGTTGTTGTAATCAACCAACTCCGTAACATTTGGGTAGGTAAAGAAGGTAGGGTGGAACAGATGGAGATAGCCGCTACATCTGCAAGAAATCTAGCTAAGAAGAATGATATCTTAGTTATTGGAGTTACCCAAGCGGGAGATTCGGGTACGAATAAACTGCGATTAGAGATGGGTGATATAGATTTCTCAAATACTGGAATGCCTGCCCAAATGGACTTAATTATTGGTGTTGGTTCTAATGAAGAATACGACAGCAAGTCGTGGAGAATGATTTCTCTACCTAAAAATAAATTAAGCGGAGAGCATTTATATTTTCCAGTATTAATAGATACGAAAACTAATAAAATAACGAGCATATAATGATTTATAATATACCTGAGTTTGTAACTAATCCAAATCCTGATATATTCAAATCTAATAATTATTTGGTATTCGATTTTGAAACTACTAACCTAGATAAAGGAGACCCATTAAATGAAAATAACAATGTCTTACTCATTGCGTGGAAGCGATCAGGAGATGAGCGAGGAGTTTTCGTTCAACATCCCAAACCAGCCCACATCGAAGACTTTCTTGAAGAAGTGGCAAGAGCTGATTTCATTGTTGCACACAATGCAAAGTTCGAGCTTGGATGGCTTAAGCGCCTCGGAGTCAGACTTGAACAGACACTTCCCTTTTGTACACAATTGGCAGAATACGTATTACGATCCAACAGACGAGGGAGACTATCTCTTGAAGAGTGCCTCAAACGAAGAAACCTCGGAGGAAAAGAGTCAATAATTAGTGCTATGATGGGCGCTGGAATATGCCCTTCAGAAATGCCTGAAAATTGGCTCAAAAAGTACGCTAAAATCGACGTAGAGCAAACGCATAAATTATTTGAGCACCAGCGTAGGGAATTATTTAAAAATGGCTTAGAGCGTGTTTTTTATACAAAGTGCCTGCAGATACCAGTTCTTGCAGATATTGAATTTAATGGTATGTGCTTAGATACTTCCAAAGTAAGGGAAGTATACAAGCTATCTGTATCTGAGCTACGTTCAGTTGAGAGAGAATTAGACGAATTTACTGGTGGTCTTAACCCAAGAAGTAATAAGCAGATGTCTGAGTTTATTTATGATGAGCTTAAATTTGCTATGCCAAAAGACCATAACGGTAATATTATAACTACTCCTAAGGGAGAGAGAAGTGCTTCATCGGTAGTTGTATCTCTACTGAAGCCAAAAACTAGTAAACAAAAGAAGTTTATACAACTAAAACAAAGGCAGGTGAAACTAAATGCACAAGTTACTAAATCTTTGGAGAAGTTTAATGAATGTTGTGAGCAGGGGGAAGGTATCCTACACGCCTCTATCAACCAAGCAGTTACTACTACTGGCAGGTACAGCAGTACTGGAAAAACATACAAGTGTCAATTCCAGAATGTGGATCGAGGATTTAAACGATTATTTAGAGCAAGAAAACCAAGCTGGCTGGTGGGTGAAGCTGATGAAGCACAACTGGAGTTCAGAGTCGCTGTCTGGTATGGACGAGATAATCAAGGACTTCGAGACATACAGGGAAATTTTGATGTTCATAAATTTACAGCTGACATCATATATCCAAGAGAACGGGACAGAGTACAGGCTAGACAAAACGCAAAAGCGCATACATTTAAGCCACTCTATGGTGGAACAAGCGGAACACCATCTGAGAGACGTTATTATAGAGCGTTTACTGAAAAATACAGGGGAATCACTAGAGAGCAAGATAAATGGGTAGATGAAGCAGTTATAAACAAAGAATTAACACTTCCTACGGGGATGAAGTTTTACTTTCCCTCGTTGAAGGTTACACATACTGGTTATGTTGAGGGTAATACATCAGTTAGAAATTATCCAGTGCAATACTTAGCTACAGCTGAGATTGTACCAACAGCACTAGTGTACGCTTGGCATTGCTTTAAAAGTGCAAATGCTGAGTCTTTTATCACAAATACTATACATGATTCAATTATTTGTGAAATTCATCCAGATGAACGGAACTTTTTCATGGATGTGATGTCAGAGTCATTACAGGATTTTCCTGTGAAGTATATGAAGAAACTATATGGTATAGATTTCAACATACCATTAAAAGCTGAAATTAAAACTGGAACTCATTGGGGGTCTTAATATGAATACAGCAGAAGGAGTCGTAGAGACTATAAGAACTGGCAGAGGAGTATCGGTATCAATAAGTGGTGCTTGGTATGGTGCTGGCTTTGATGCAACTAAATTACCTTTTAAGGAAGGTAATACCATTAAATTTGTATATACTGAAAAAGGAATCTATAAGAATATAGATTTGAAATCAGTAGAAGTAGTGGATGCATCAGAGACAAGTAACTTACAACCAGCAGCTTCACCTAAAGTGAAAGTTACAGCTGGAGCAACTGTTACCAGAGACTCATACTGGTCTAACAAAGAAGAAGAGGACAAGTTACGTTCTAAAGAAATTAGATACGAAGCATGTCTACAAAGAGCAATTGCTATGGTTGATTTATTAATTACTTCTGGAGCAATTAGCTTAGGTGCTAATACCAAGAAGAAATCTGAAATAGTTGAAAAATCTGTTGAAGCATTTACTCGTAAATTTTATATAGAAGCTTCTGAAGCTAGAGAAGGGTCTTATGATGACCCTTCCTCTGACGCTCAAGCTGATTTATTAGAAGAGGACACAAATTATGAATAGTAGATACTTAGACGAAACCCTTGACTACAAACTTGTGGTACAAGGTTCTGTTGCATCTAAGGGAAACGGTCATGCTGTTTATGCAATAGTCAATAAAGAGACTGATGTAGTAGAGGCTGAAGTACCTTTTTTAGTACAGGGATATGAGGGACTACATGAGATGCAAGCTACCTTAGATGATTGGAGAGATAAGTTTGCTGAAAAAGCTAGAAAGAAAGAAGAAGAATCTAAGGTTTTAATTAACTAAGATGAAACTAAGAGAAGCCATCAATAATATGTGTCGTTATTGCATCTATGACCCATATTCAAAAGGAACATGGCGCAAACAGGTCGAAGAATGCACAGGTTATGAATGTCCTCTGTATAAGGTACGACCAATGCGTATAAATCAAAATTCAGACAAGAATTTGACTAATATGGCTAAAAAAGAAACAAATATTGGTGGACTATTATGAAAGCACTAGTAGATGGAGACATTATACTTTACAGGTGTGGCTTTGCTGCGCAAAGTAAAATATATAACCTATTTTTGCCATCGTACTTAGGAGAGATACCTAAGTTCAGGTATAAAAAAGATATGCTTGCTTGGCGTGAAGAACATGCCAAAGGGGTATCTGATTACGCTGTTACTGTGGATACAGTCATAGAACCTGTTGAGAATGCATTAAATAATGTTAAGACTGTCTTAACTGAGGTGGAGAAGTTTTTATCCAATAGGTTTGGTGATGTTGAGCTAGAGGTATTCCTTAGTCCGAAGGAAACATTTAGAGATAATCTTGCTACGATAAAAATATACAAAGGTAATAGAGATCCTTTGCATAAACCTCACTGGTACGCCGAGATTAAGGAGTATCTAAAGAATGTGTGGAATGCTGAAGAGCGAGAAGGTCTTGAGGCTGATGATGTTCTGGCTGACTTACAAGATAAAAATACTTGTATTGTTACTACCGATAAAGACTTAGACCAGATTGCTGGGTGGCATTACAATTGGGTTAAAGACCAACTGTATGAAGTATCTGTAGAACAAGGCATTCATAGTAAGTACGTGCAAATACTTACTGGAGATTCTACTGATAACATTGAAGGTATCCCTGGGGTTGGGCCAGTAGGAGCGGAAAAATGTCTTGAGTGGTGTGAATCAATTGATGATTATGAACAGGCAGTAGCCCAAGAGTACGAACATTTTTTCACTCAGAATAAAAAAGGAGTAGAAAAATGCAATGAGTACTGCATGACTTGGGAAGAAATTTTAGAAGAGACTAGACGATTAATAACATTAGGAGAAAGAAAAGATGAACTTAAACAAGAATAATATACTTGGAGAAATAGCTTCTTACGTATCTGTAATAGCCTTTATATCATTTTTTACATATATTGTATACTTATATACAAAGTCATGAAAGTTTATAAAGGCGACATAAAAAAGAAGCAAGAAGACATGTCAGATACTCTTACTAGAGCAGGCATAGAGAGATTGATGCGTGGAGTTAGCAAGACTAATATAGGAGACATAGAAGATTTAAAATCAGCAGATCAATTAAAGGCAGCACTTAAGAAGAAGGACATTAAAAAATGGCTATTAGATACAGGTCGAAGTTTGAAGAAGAGATTGCAAAAAAACTAAGAGGAAGTAGAGCTAGATACGAGAAGCTTATAATACCATTTTATAAAATTCATACATACAAACCTGATTGGGTTTTACCTAACGGAATTATAATTGAAGGCAAGGGTAGATTTACTTCTTACGACAGAGCAAAACATTTATTAATAAAGGAGCAACAGCCTAGTTTGGATATTAGGTTTGTGTTTAAATATGATAACAAGTTGCATAAAACATCTAAGACTAGATACTCAGAGTGGTGTAAACGACACGACTTCAAGTACAGTTTTACAGAAGTACCTAAGGAATGGATAAGAGAGAAGAAGAAATCTATTACTGTTTCAGATGTGGAAGTGAGTCTGAAAAAGGATTAGATAACGAGATGGCACATTGTCATGAATGCGGAGAACACGCAGTTATATCTGTGCTCATGGCTTTTGACATAATCAACAGCCTCTACTTACGTGGGGAGCTTAACTTAAACTACGAGGAAAATGAATATGAGGAAATATGCTACGACCCTGGTGATTCCTGATGCTCACGATGGTCCTGAATATAATAAGGACAGATTTGAGGCTCTCGGAAACTTCATTGTCGAAAGAAAGCCTGACAATATAGTTCAGATAGGAGATTTCATGAACTTAGATTCTATAAATTTCTTTGATACTAATAAGCCTTTGATAAAAGAGGGCAAAAGATTAAAAGATGATATAGATTCAGGTATAGAAGCTTACGAAAAGATAATGAAACCTATACGTGGCTTGTGGAAAAAGCAAGCTAGATGGAAAACAAAGAAGTATAATCCTAAAAGATACTGGTTGCTTGGAAACCACGAGCTTAGGACTTGGAGGTATACTCTAGACAAACCTGAACTAAGTGGGTTTATACCCGAGACAGATTTTGTTGGAGCTGGTAAAGATAAGTGGGATATAATAGAATATAGACACTACGTGTATATTGATGGCACAGCGTTTACACACGCACCGATGAACAGACGAGTTAATCAACCCATAAGTGGGGAGTATGTTACTAAGAGAGCTACTGAAACACACGATACATCAATAGTATTTGGACACACACATAGATTTGGTGTTCATACTATGAAAAGAATTAATGGTGATGAGACTGTAGCTCCATTAATACAATCTTGTAATGTAGGATGGTATGCAGATTATATGCCTGAATACATGGAAGGAAATGAAGCTACTTGTGATTGGTGGGCAGGATTAGTTATGTTAACTCATACAGGTCATGGAACTATTGACATAACTCAGCACTCTATAGATAGAGTTAAAGAGGATTACTTATGAATACCTTTTTGTTGTTAACAAGTTTAATTGTTAATTCTCCTAGTGTGACTATGGGATTTAATAATATAGACGTGCAGTGCTCACTAAAAGGAGCTATTTTTGGACACTCTTGGCAGAAACATCAGGAAGGGGAGTCAAAAACTAAAATTATAGAAGATTTAGTTATAAAATTAAATCAGGATGGAGCACCTACAGAATATGTGAGTGTTTGGGTAGAACAAATGGATGCAGCTTTAAATATACCTGATTACTATTTGATGGTTGGAGAAATAGTTTACCAGTGTTTACTTAACAAAGGAGTATAATATTATGACAGACAACGTAGATCATACGTTTATACCGAGGAGAAGAGCAAGAATCTTTGCAGAAATAAATCATGAGTTTGGCCCAGTAGAAGCTGGGGGTTGGCTTAAAAACAACGTCCCTGAAGAAGAACGAGATGAATTATTTCTTAAATATTTAGGAGAGGAATTAAAAAAACATGAACCAATTACCGACTGAGTATCAACAGTTTATACACTTGAGTAGATACGCAAGACATCTTCCTGATAAACAAAGAAGAGAGACTTGGGAGGAAACTGTGGTTAGATATATATCTTTTTTTACTGAGAGATTTGATAACGAATTTGATTTATCTGAAGTAAAGAAAGCTATACTAAATTTAGAAGTCATGCCATCTATGAGATGTTTAATGACTGCTGGCAAGGCTTTAGAAAGAGATAATGTAGCTGGATTTAATTGTAGTTATCTTCCCATAGATAACCCACGATCATTTGACGAAATAATGTATATTCTAATGTGTGGCACTGGAGTGGGATTCAGCGTAGAGAGACAATTTATAAATCAATTACCTCAAGTATCCGAGGAGATACATAATACTAATACTGTAATACACGTAACTGACTCAAAATTGGGATGGTCTAGCGCTTACAGAGAGCTTATATCCCTGCTTTATTCTGGCAGGATACCCTCGTGGGACGTTTCAAAAATTCGTCCCGCTGGAGCGAGATTAAAGACCTTTGGTGGGCGTTCCTCAGGGCCACAACCATTGGAAGATTTATTTAAGTTTACTGTAAATACTTTTACAAATGCCAAGGGCAGGAAACTTACAAGCATAGAGTGTCATGATATATGTTGTAAAGTGGGTGATATAGTCGTAGTAGGGGGAGTAAGGAGATCAGCGCTGATATCTTTATCTAATCTCAGTGATGACAGAATGAGAATAGCTAAGTCTGGCAATTGGTGGGAATTGAACGGACAAAGGGCGTTAGCTAATAATTCTGCCTGTTACACTGAGACCCCCGATATGGCTCAATTTATGTCTGAATGGCAAGCATTATATCTGAGTCACTCAGGAGAACGTGGTATCTTTAACAGAACAGCAGCTAGGAAGTTCTCTCCTGAACGTAGGGATATTGATTGGGAATTTGGTACTAACCCATGTTCTGAGATTGTGCTTAGACCTAATCAATTTTGTAACTTATCTGAGGTAATAGTAAGACCTAAAGATACATTAAAAGATCTGAAGAGAAAGGTAGAGATTGCTACCATAATAGGTACTATGCAGGCTACTTTAACTGACTTCAGATATTTGAGGTCTTCTTGGAAAAAGAATACTGAGGAAGAGGCATTGCTTGGAGTGTCGTTGACTGGCATAATGGATCATCAAACTCTCAGTACTTGCAGAGACATAACTAAGAAATGGCTACGGGAGATGAAAGATGTGGCAATCAATACGAATGAAACTTGGGCGCATAAGCTCGGGATTAATCCAAGCAGCGCAATCACTTGCGTCAAACCTAGCGGCACTGTTAGTCAGCTTACTAATACTGCTAGTGGGATACATCCTCGTCATAATAATTACTATATACGAACAGTACGTCAAGATAACAAAGACCCGTTAACTGCTTTTATGAAAGAATGTGGATTTCCTAATGAACCAGCATTTGGCAAAGAAGATTCAACAACTATATTTTCTTTTGGATGTAAGAGTCCTAAGGGGGCTGTTACCAGAAACCAGAAAACAGCTATAGAACAGTTGGAACATTGGCTAGTATATCAAGAGAATTGGTGTGAACATAAACCATCTATTACTGCTTACGTCAGAGAGCATGAGTGGATGAAAGTTGGAGCTTGGGTATATGATCACTTCGATGCTATAAGTGGAATATCTTTTCTACCTTACGATGGTGGAACATACAAACAAGCACCATATACTGACTGTACTAAAGAAGAGTATGAAGAAGCGTTAAAGGTTACTCCTAGTGCAGATTGGTCATTCTTGGTTGAAGAACAGGACAACACAAGTAGTTCCCAACAGCTAGCTTGTACTGGAAACTCATGCGAGATATAAAAGAAGATAAGTATCAACAGTTGGCTGACCTCATAAGGTCTGACCAATTGTCTACAAAACAAGTTATGGTAAAATTTAAAGAGGATCCAGAGTTTGCGCTCTGGTATAAAGAGAAATACACTAAAAAATGGTACACATACCCATGAATCCAGATAACATAAAAGACCCTAAGCACTACTCAAGGTGGAAAATAGAACCTGTACAATTTATGATGGAAAATGAAATACCCTATGCTGAGGGTAACGTAATAAAATATATTATGAGATGGAGATACAAGGGTGGATTAGAAGATTTACATAAAGCGCAAGAGTATATAAATCTTTTAATTGAAAATGAATTGGAGAACAGTAGTGAATAGTTATGTAATTAAAAACACACATAGGTGGGAAAAATTCTATGAAATAATTGGAACCATTACTACAGTCGTTGGTGTATATCTTATCTCAGAAGGATACTATGTACAAGGATTCTTAATAAATGGATTTAGTGATATAGTATGGGCTTGGTGGGGCTTTCTAAAGAAAGCTTATTATTTAATTGGATTGCAGGTGTTATTATTTATACTTATGATGAACGGAGTATATAACAACTTATGAAAAACAGAAAGTTTAAAAAGTATCCATTGGTATTGATTGAATGGTATGACCACGCAGGTGAGGGTGGTTGGGTTGAGATGAAGGATCTTGAAGAAGAACCGATACTGGCTAAGACTGTAGGGTGGTTATTAAAAGAAGACAAGTTACGGTACCATGTAATGAATACATTAACCAATGACAATGGTCAAGGGGGTAACTCAGAGATACTTAAGGGTACTGTAAAATCTGCTAAGATACTTAGAAAATCTTTTTAACGTCTCTGCCTGTTCTTGTTTACATCGTGCCAAGCCGTTATATATTTATCTATGTTGCCTTTCATTTCTGGAAATGCATCTAAAATTTCTTGTTTAGTTAATTCTCCTTCAGCTACATACCTACCTAAATATCCTCTTACTTCTTCTAGCTTTTCCTCTGTAACTGATATTGTTTTTCCTTTATATTTATATTTAAAAGACTTACCAGTTAATTTTTTCTTTTTATCTAACATATAATCCATACTAGTAGGCCCTAAATTATATGCTGCTAACGCTGTTGCTCGTGCTCCTTTAACATCAAATCTAGGCATATACTGAGTTCCAGTTTTATCCCAACGCCCTTGAGCATCTTTACCAAATACAGTTTTGCCATGTTTATCTCGATACTTTCCTGTATTTGTTCCTGCATATCTGTCTTCATATTTTCCTAATAAAGATGTTAAATATCTGTTAGAATGTCCTCGTTGTTTACCGCCTGTATCATAATCTTTTGGACCCCTAAGATTGGTGGCACCGTACCATCTTAAGTTACCTACATCGCTGTGCGCTTTTGGTTTTACTTGATAAGGTCCTACTGCTTTTGATACTGGATTTACATATAAATGAGGATCTTTACTGTTGAGAACTAAATCCCCTCCTTCAATTCTAGAAACCACTTCCATATTAAATGGCTCAACATCTCTTCCAAATAATGTATCTGTATCAGTATACCCTTGTGGTATTTCTACCGCTTTGGGAGTTACAATACTAGGGATTTCCTCCTTAGGAGGAGGAGGTACAATATCCTCGCGTTTATCCTTTCCAAAAAATTCTTGATACCATCCAGATTGATAAATTAATTTATCTACCAGCCTTTCAGTAAGAGTATTGGTTGGTGTAGTGGACTCCGCCATTGCTACCAAGAGCCAACAACTAATCCAAGAATAAAGAAACCAGCGTACCATATTATGTTAGGAAGTGATTCACATAAATCTAGTGCATAATCTTTTATTTCATCAAATTTCATTTTATTACTCCTTTTATTTTCCAACTTTTTTAACCCGTTCAAAACTTCTAGCACCAGCTAATCCAAGCATACCTAGTAATACAGGCATCATCGTACTTATGTCAGCCTGAGGAACCATGATTCCAAATGGATCTGCTAATGGTGAAATTAAGAAATTCACTGTAAACCCAGCTACGCATACCCACGCACACGCTGGTCGCCAACCCGCTTGAAACCAATTACCTTTGGCGTCTTCTTTGTTTACTTCTATTTGTGCTATAGCAATTTGGTGAGCTTGTCTCTCAGCTAAGGTTGCTATTTCATGTGCTAACTTTTGCTTAGTGTCAGCATCGGGTATAAATTTATCCAGTAGTGAGGCTACTGGTCCTATAAGTGCTTGTAACATTTCTAATCCTCCACTAAGTACTACAACAACGATAATCTTCTATAATTAAATCAAACTCATCTACATCTTGTAAGATATACATAAACTCGGTAAACCCCCTTCCGCTAGCAAGTACTGCAGCTCTTCCGTTTAGTTTACCAAATTCTTCAGCAATAAGTACACATCCCTGTGTGTTATGTTCACTATTCCCTTTGTGAAACAATATATGTGTTCTTTCCGCTACGTCTAATATTTCAAATGTATTTCCAAACCTTGGAGACTTAACTCTTTTACAATTGTATGGTCCTGAAGGAATACAACTTATGCCTTTTTTATTATCTTCCCAAGATGGTTCTAGGGTTACAGCAAATGGAGTATTACCATTTATTAATACACCAAATGTAGCATCTTCATTTTCAATTACTCTCTTTAGCGTCAGTTCCATACATAGCCTCTAGTTTCTTTTTTTCTAATCTATAATTCTTTTGTTTAAAATAAATACTTACAAGTAGTGAGCAAAAAGCTATGCCAATAGCAAACAGAGTTGAGTAATGATTTATATAAGCAGCAATGCAAGCCCATCCCGAACAACCATAGGTTACAAAATCTATAGCTTTAACCACAGCTTCTGGGTGTTTAGTAATCATCTAGCCTTTCTCCATTTTGAACCTTCATCCATAAAAGTGTTTTCTTTTAAAAAGTTTTCTAATGTTTTAATAGCTTCATCTCGTATTTCTTTATTTACGTTTAACGCTGGGGTTAGTTTAACAAGTTCTCTAGCCAATGCTTTTGGCTTCTGTTTAACGAGTCCTTCTGCAAAAAAAGCTTTAAACAAAGCTTCCCCCTTAGCTACTGTTGGACCCATAGCTATTCCAACTATTCCCGTATAAGAATGAAACATAGAGTCAAACACAAAATTACCCATACCAAATAATCCAGCTCTTTCTATAGCACGTAATACTCTCCGCTCTGACTCAGAAAGTTTTTTAAATCTTTGTTCATATAATGGATTACCCTTATCTCCATATCTTAGAGCATCTATTATTTGATTAGATAAATCTGCAATGAGGAGAAGGCCCATTCCAGTACCTATTGTATATACACCAGCTCTTCCTCCCGATACTGGCATTCCTTGGTCATGAAATCCTTTATAAGTTTCTATTCCCCATTTAGCAATAACTCTGTTACCAATTAAGGTTGGAAAAGTTTTGAGATGTCTTAACCATCCTAAATTAGGATTTGAGTGCCATAGAGGAAGTGTTGCTGGATTAGGAGTTAATACCGAATCTTCAGCAAATATGTGAGCACCACGTTTTAACTTTTCAAAGAATGGTCCCTTAAGTGGTGCCTTGGCTCTAGCCCAAGCCATGCCTTCAGCTATATCCAATCCATAATATTCCATCAATCTTTCCATACGAACTTCTTCGCTTTTTACGAGACCAGTTTTTTTACCAGCTACCCTAGCTTTAAAATAATCTTTTACCATAGCATCGTATGTTCCTACAGCTAAGTGATTCATCCAATTAGTCCAATAGTAAAGAAGATTAGCACGAAATACTATATTACCAAGCATACTAGAATCTCCTTGGAATAGTGCATTCATTCTTTCCATAGCTGCTACATCACCAGCTTTTCGTATCTGCTGAGTAATAATCATAGCTCGGGTTTTATCTATTTTACCAATTTTAAAGTCTTTATGTATAGACTTTCCAACCATTAAAATACCAGCTCCAATCACTTTTGGAATTGCTTTACCATACGCTCTTGCTCCACCATTATATAATGGTAATGCAGCTTCTGGAAGAGAGGCTACTGTTGCCAATGGCAAAAGAGCTGCGTTTAAAAAGTTAGTGGTCCATCTTTGAGTTTTTATCCATCCTTTATGTCCACCCATCTTATATGCACCCTGCATAGCTTCTGCTAATCTTAAAGTACGTTCTACTACATAGGCTGGTACTTCATATCCTTTTGCACTTGATTCTCTGACTCCATCAATTATACCTTTATACAACAATTCATTATGTTCACCGTACATTCTTGCCCATTCTACTCTATTGGATGTTTCTTCAATATAGAATTGTAATCCTTTATATGGATCATTTTTCATATATTTTTCAAATGTTTCTACGGGTAAATCTCTTAAAATTCTTTGATGATCAACTCCGCTAGCTTTTCTGGCTATAGCTTTTATTTCTGGCATACTTTCTTTACCAGTCATATTCATTATATCAGCAAGCATAGCCTCAGCTCTGTTGCTAGCCATAGTTCGTCCTTCACCTATAATATTCATAGCCATTTGATCAGCCATAGCTGCAGCTCCACCAGGACCATACGCACCATGTTTACCTTCAAATTCTTTTGCTATTTTAGGAGTTTCAAGAAACTCTGTAAGATCTTTTATAAATTGATCTAAATTTTTACTTATAAATCTTTGGTTCCATGCTTGAGGAAAATAGTTTGCAATTGTTTCATGATCAGGAAATACTTCTTTAATATAATCATCCATTCTGCGAATAAGTTCTTGAGTTTCTTTTACGAGCTCACCTAATTTTCCTTTTGGTACGGGACCTTGGCCTCTAATTGCTCTGGCTATTTTTAGTCCATCTTTTGCAGACATTATTTACCACCGTACCTAACAAACTGTTGTACACCAGGTAAGTACGTAGGTCTTACAGCTTTAAATATTTCATTCAATCCTTTGAATCCATTATTTTCTAATGTAGCTGTCATGAAAGTTCCAATTCTATTTGCTTTTTCAGTATGAACAGAATCTACTGTTCTTGGTCTACGAGCAACTCCCTTAGTATCATATATAGCAAGATGTAAAGCTGGGGCTACAAAACCATCAACTACTTTTGCATATGTAGGAGATATTTGTCTAACTTTATTTAATAAGCTTATAGATTTATAAGTTGTACCTTGAATAAATTTTGAAAATAATCCTTGTTGTCTGGTCAGCAATCCTCTATATTTAGGAAGAGGATCTCCAGGTTTAAATTGTCCTCTGGATGGATCTCCTAAATATTCCATTAATTCTCCTGTATTATCAGGTATATATTTTGCTCCTAAGGATGTAAATTTTCCTTCCCAACCACCTTCTTCTTTCCACATTTCTTTGGTAACATCAAAAATATCTAAAGGACTTTCAGATTCTTTAGGAGATAAGGTTTTTACTTCCTTGGGACCTTTAGCAATTTCTTTAGCTATTTTTGTAGCGTCCCTTTCAGCTGCCTCAGTCTTTTTCATTGCTTTGAAAGCTTCGGGAGTAATTTTTACTCCTGTAATTTCTTCTGGCATAAGATCACGATTTTTAAATATGCTATCTTCATATTTAAGTCTTTTAGCCAACCCTGATTCAAGAACTAACTTTCCAGTTTGTCCTTTTTCCATTAATTGATAAACTTCAAATTTGGAAAAGAATGTCTTTCCTTTAGATACGATTCCTTTAGAAGAAACACCTACAGTTGGATCTGAATAACCCTTATCTCTAGCTTTCATTTTAGCATCTACTAAACTTTCTCCTTTAAGAGCAGAAAAGATTGTACTTGTACCATCCTTTTCTCCTCGTACAGCAGGCCTAGCTTCTTCAAGTATTTTAATAGCCATTTCTTGAGTAATCTCTGGAGCTAATTGTTTATTAGATGTTTTTCTTTCTTTAAGTATTTCCGTAAATTCTGCTAAGTTTGCAAATTTTATTTCTGCATCTGCTTTTGTCTTAGCATAAATTTTTTTACTTACACTTACTGGGGGTTTAGCATATTTACCTATTTCAGGTTGTGGGGGTTTGTCAAACTCGTTTAAATATTTTATATAATATTTTTCTAATGCTCTATCGGTATAAGGTTTATTAGTTCTTGGGTTTAAATATCTGTCAAAAGTAGATATAAATTCACCAGGAGAAGCTAATCTTTTTTCCCAAGGATCCACCTTTGGTGCAGCTTCTTCCACAGTTATCTCTATTTTATCTTCTATAATTTCATCTCCCTTTTTACCTTTTTTAGCTATGTGATTTTGCATTGCATAAGTATATAGTTCTCGGGAAGCTTCTAAATTGTATTCATGTCCTCTTCCTTTTTTATCTAAACTTCTTATGTATTCTGTATCCCAAGTTTTAAAATCTATTATATTTTTTGGATCTTCATAAAATTTTCTTCCTAGAGGAAGACCTACATCGGTACCTGGGATATTTATAGGTTTGGCAGGTATTTTATCTACCATAGCTTTAGTTGCTGCTGTTGCTCCTTTGATTCCATATATTGGAGTTAACAAAGAAATAAGTTCTCCTAAGGTTCTTACTGAAGTAGCTAAGGCTGCACTATTGGTAGCTTCAAATACTTGGTCAGCCTTTTTTTGAAAGTGTCCACTTATGGGTTCAATAATACTTTCGTGGAATAAATGTTGAAATCTTTCACCCGCCTCAGTTTGAGCAGCAAAGGGCTTTACACCAAGAAAACTTACATTTGCTGCATTTTCTAGTACTTTATTAAATTCGTCGGGAAATGCGTCAAGCTCTCCTTTTAAGGCTGATACAATACCAGATTTAACTGTGGCATAAGGGGTAGCTATTCCAAATTGAAGACCTGCTTTTACAAAACCTTCAACAGTACCTGGCATAGCTGCTAATATATTTAAAGGTGTACGACCACCTTCAGGACCAGTGTATCCTCCAACGTCCCCTCCTTGAGAAGGAAGGTAAGGATTTGCTTGGGGCAAATAGGGATTTACACTAGGAGCAGTACTAGTGGAAGGTAGATAAGGATTTCCTGAAATATTGGGTTGTGATTTTGTACTTTTCGTATCTACATCTAAATATGGATTAATCAATTTTTATCACCTGGGCAATGAAGTAACCATATTATTAAACATTTGATTAGCAATATTTTGAGCCTCTTCTTCAGACTTAAGGTGTATAGCCTCTTTTAACATGTCAATATAAATATCACGACTCATTGGTATTCCACCTGGACCTTTAAAAGTTCCAAGTTGAGCTGAAGGAGCATAAGTATAAACATCACCACTTCCTAAACCCTTTGCGTCAAAACCAACTTCAGCAGTTTGAAGTGATTTTCTCATAAAATCATTTAATACCTGAGCATCAGCCATTGGATCACCACTGTCTGTCATTGCACTTTCTAAAAGTTGAGATAAATTAGTATTTGCTGATTCCCACTTGTCTGCTGTTCTTTTTCCAGTATCAGTAACTTCTGCTGTCTCAGGAAAAGTTCCCCAAATTTGTTCCAGCATAAGGTCAGTTTTTTGACCCCCGACAGTTGTTAACTTTCCTTGTATGTCTACTGCGTCTTTAAGACTAGGAGCTTTTGCTGCTAGTTTAGCTTGTTCTTCTCTGCCTATCTTAGACATTCTACCCATAACATCTGTAGTAAACTTAAGAGCCCCTATACTTTCTTTTGTTAGTGGGTCTCCTTGCGACATGCCACCAGGAAGACCTCCATCAGGTCTAATTATTCCATCTTCCTGTCTATCTTCCTCTCCTAAAGTACCGTCCATTTGCCAACTTTGTATATATCCATCATAGACTTGATTTATTCTACCCATAGCCTGATTTACTTGATCAGGGGTTAAGTCAGGATTATTTACAACATTTGTTAATTCTGTTAGCAAAGGATCTAATCTGAGATATATCATATCAGCTTCCTTCGTAGCTAGTTCAAAACTATTACCAAGTGCTGCTGCTCTTTCTCTTATAGCTACATTAGCAACAAAACCTTCCCTATCGTTAGTTATATATTCATTCAATGCCCTAGCTTCATGCATTTCATTGTCCCTTGCCCACGCACGTAAATCAGCATCTTTATATAATTCAGATAACATAAGATTTGCTTGTTCATTACTGAGATCTAGGCTTTCTACTCGTCCAGGACGAAGAGCTTCTTCTGTCCTAGTAGCAGCATTTATATTTCTAGTAGCGGCCTCAGTGTGTCGTATACCTGCTATGTGTTGACCTATTGTTTCTAATGCCATTTTATATCTCCGTTATTTAAACCAAGTCAGCCAGCGTACCAGCTACCTTAGTTCCAAGTTCTCCCAGTGAGGCCAGACCAACATCTGGTTCTCGTACTTCCCGTGCTTGTAATTCTTGAATTCTTGCTTGCATTCCCTCAGCACCTGCGCCAATAGATTTCCAGTAATCTCTTTCTTCACCAATAAATTTACTTTCAAGATCCATTAAGCCTCTAACCACCGTCTCAGCACCAAAACCCGATTCAGCTGGATTGTGTCCTTGAGCAATCATTAGCCTTGTTAATCTGTCGCTTTCTCTCTGTAAGGCAGCTTCGTAAGTCTTAGGTAATTCTCCCCTAGCCAAAGCTTCTTGTTGCTTCTTAGCTTCTGCAGCATAAAAATCTGCAAATTCATCTTGATATTTAGATAAATTTTCTTGTGTAGCTTCTATTTGCTGTTGTCTTATATCACCTTCATATGCGGAGAATCCAGCACCAACAAGTTCTTCAATCTTTTCTCTATCAAAAGTAAATCCCTGTTTTAAAGCTCCTGGCTGAACAGATGTAGGACTTTTGTATTGTGGTACACCACCAGTGTGTCCCGTTATAACACCTTGTCCTACTGATTTTAATCCACCAGACAAAGAACCAGTAGTTGCCTTCAAACCTGACCCCGATGCTTGATATTGTCCTAAGAGAGGTACATTTTTACCAGCAGCAGTTCCAAAACCTCGTTGTGCTGCTTGAAGCATTCCAGCACTTGGGGCTGCTAAACCGCTCAACATAGTTGTAGTTCCAGCACCAGTACCAGACATTCCCATTATTCCTGCTGCTCTTCCACCAAATTGTACCGCACTACCACTAGCACCTGCAGCACCACCAAATCCACCAAGTCCACCAGCAGCAAGTTTACCACCAGCAAAACCAGTCAATCCTCCAATAAGTGCTCCCTTAAGACCTCCGCCAGAAATTGCCCCACCTATCGCTCCGCCTATACCAGCACCAGCTGCTGCCGAAATACCCAAAGGCCCAGCAAGGGCAAACCCAGCAATTGGCAAAATTATTGGTGCTGCTTTTTTAAAGAACTTAGTAATTCCACTGAAGAATCCGTATTGTGGACCACACCCAAATTTGTGAAAATCTACCCAATATTTAATAATCATAGTTCATTTCTCTGTTGTTTTATTGTAATTTCCATTTTATATTGTATACCAATTAGTTGCGTCTGCCGCTATATATCTTCTTGTTGCGCCTTCTCCAAGTGGTGTACCATCTACTGCATTTGCTGAACCACCATTTATAGCATCATCAGTGTTAGGCCATATTTGTATGTCTTGACCAGCGTCAGCATTTATAATTAAAATTTCTAATCCAGCTGATGCTGTTGGTAATTTAACCCCATCATTATCAGTACCAACTGTTGTTACTCTATTTATATCTTTAGTTAAAGCTGTTGCTCCAGCTTGAGTTTGAGTAGCACCAGCAGTTATGGAATCAGTTACTGATTTAGTAAAATTTCCTCCAGCAGTAACCCCAGTATGTTGAGCAGCAGTTAAATGGTATCTCTCCCCACTACTTCCACCTTGATGTGTCTGTAAACTATTATGAGTACGAGTTGCTATGGACGTAATATTAGAATTCGTAAAATTTAATCCATTAAAATAACCTAACTGACCCTCTTGTGCTCCTCCTAATTGGTTACTTAATCTTTCAAAATATCTCTTCCATTGAGGAGATTCAATTGGTGTATGTAAAGGAGGAGGTCCTAAAGCCATTAATTATCTCCCTCAGCATATCTACCTTGCTCTACTCCCATCTCTAAACCTTCTAATCTAAGTGGTGTATTGGCTGTGTGTGCTAATCTAAATGCTCGTCTGTGAAATCTTCCCAAAGCAACTAGTCTTGGAAAAGTATTATTCATATCTACAGTTCTAGAGGCTGCATAATTATTATAATCATCATCTGACCAATCTATAGTTATTGGAGAAGATGCAGATTGTATATCTCCTATAACACCTAATCTATATAAAAATTTAGGTTTAGTTGATTGAAAATCTATTCTACTAGTCAGCATTTCTACTTTAATATCATTTGTTGAATCTTGGTGAATATCAATATCCATATTATATATTTTACCGTTATCTTCATCTAATAAAAATTTCTTATCAGCGTCTTCACAAAAATCCATACCTGTAAAATAAGTTTCGGTAGTTCCATCAAAAGATGTCCATTCATGCCAGGTACCATCTCTTATATCACATACTAAAGTTTTAGCTGTATTTTTAAGAGTTAATATATAAAATTGGTGTCCCGCGATTCTCATACCATACGCATAAGCATCTGCTATACCATTTCCACCACCGTTAGCTTCTTCATCAATCAAACGTTCTACGGGCTTGGTACTAATAGTTTTTAAATCATTTCCCTCAAGCATCATAACAGACTTACCACCACTACGTCCCTGAGCTAACCATATTACTGTATTCTCTCCTGAAAAAATAGTATCTCCATTAGCACAACCGTAGCGAATTGCTATACCTTCTACTGGGCTTAGAGTTGATCCCGATGCATTACCAGCATTAAAGAAAAATTCTGTAGACCATTCATTAAATGCTACAACAAAGTTTAGATGCTTTGCTATTCCAACCCCTAAATCAGGTTCCAATGAAGAAGTAAGAACACTGTTTGCATTCCAACTAGTTGGGTCATTTACATCAGCATGAAAGATTTGATTAGTGGAACCCTTCATTACACAAATAAATCCATCTATATTTACTATACCCGATACTAATCCAGTTGGTATATCAGCATCAGTCATTTTTGTCATTGTATTATCTGCTGCAACAGTCCATATTTTATCAGCTACTCTAAATACAAGTCTTGGTGTTCCCCCTCTAACCTCAGTTACGTCAACTCTGCCAGTAGTATCATCCAATGTGCCACTTAATGCTGACCCATCTTTGAATATTTTATTTCCAACAGCAGCATAAATACTACCATTCTGAGTCCAACCATATAATGCTCTACCAGCAGCAGTAGCTGTGGTAAGAGAATCTGAAAATCCTGGTCGTTTTATTACTGAAGTAAATGGAGTATCTGCAGGACCAGCTATTACTTCAGGATAACAATTCTTAAACCACTGATCCTCTGTTGTACTAAATTGCCTTTGTTGTGGCAAAGCAAATAAAGGTACTCGTACTGAATCCATAAAATTTACCTACGGTATGTTCCTTGTCTATCAGCGGGAAGTAAAAATAATGATTCTTTCTCCGTTGACCAATCATCACATTGTTGCTTTAATGAAGAAGATATTGCAATTAGTTCCTGATATTTAGTAGCAGTTACTCCATATTTAGGAGATATAATAACTGCTAATCCCCAACACAATGGTAAATACCATTCTTGAGGAAAGTCAGGTTCACTCTCGTTAGTTACACCATCAAAATCTTCATACGCTCTTGTAACATACAAATGTATTCTATCGTTTGTATGTGAATCATCAGGCACAGGCCAAACATTCATATTGGCTGTAGTTACCTGAGGATCAAAATATAATTGGTTTATTTTACCACTTTCGGTTTTCTTACTTAGGTCAACATACTCTTGTCTTGATATTATAGTAATAGGTACATCAGTATCCTCAGTACTACGAACCCAAGCATTATTAATATTTAAAATCTTTTGCGTAAATGCGTTTGTATACGTATATACTCTGTCATTATCAGATGCATCGTCATCTATTGCGTCTGCAATAGTTAATGTTGTAGCAGAACCTACAGCAGTGATAGTACTAAAATGTATTCCCGAAGAATCAGTTACTACACCTATTATATCTCCAACAGCCATACCAGTAGTATCGTCTACCGTTAAAGAAGTTGCTGAAGATGAAACACTACCATTTAATTTAGTAGTAATAACTTCAGACTCCTTAGCCATGTTATCTACTGAAGAACCACCAAACGTATATTGTCTTTGTCCTTTGATTGGAAACAGGACTATTTCCTGATTGACAAATAGATTCATTCCCTCTGCCATCCAGAACTTAATCATCATATTAAGAGATCTAGCACAATCAGATTTTTGGTTAGTGCTTGGAGTTTCTCCTTCACCAATAACACCAATAAGCTGAAGAGCTTCGGTAATTATATTATCTCTTGTTATTGAAAAATCAACTGATCCACTTGTAGCCATTATTCTTCCTTTATATCGTTTCCGTTTAATGATGATTTATGGTAATTTTGTACCGTAAAATCACTTACATCATCAGCATAATCTATAATCTCACTATGTTTTACTCTAATAAAAGTATATGCGCTATACCAATTCTTTTTATTAAAATACCACAATGCTACATTGTATGTAAGTAAAACCAAGAAGGGAGACATCACAGCGTCAAACACTACCATTGATGTACCATCTTCAATAAAAATATACGGCTCTAACACAGCTTGTAATAGTATTTGAGTTAGCGCAGCTAATGGACTTGATATTACACAAGCCATTAAAAAAGTCCTTTTTATACTCCAAGGAGGATTACCTTCTTGTCTATTTATACGACGAAGTAATACATTAATCCATAATCCAATTACCGTACTAAAAAGTAGTGGTAAGAATAATAGAAATAAATCTGCGTACCAAGGTATATTAACCATTTAAGGTTTATCAGGCCACGTTATGTTATCTACGTCACTCTGAGTAGGTAAATCTCTTAATGCTTTACGATAGGCAGTTTGTGCGTCAGACATAGTTAAATCGGAACTAGCCCACCAATCTGTTTCTCGTAATCGGTCATCACGCCTTAATCTTATTTTTCTCCACTTCTCTTCTGTTGATTCTAAAACTATATTATTTTTTTCTGCTTGAGTAAAAGCTCGTTCTATTACTTCACCAGTTTGTACATTTACTTCAATTACGTCAGCCATTTTATTTTCCTCTTAACTGAATGATAATGCAATAGAACCAGCATCAAAGGTATCTGTACCACCAGTAGTATCTGAGATTTGAACTCTCTCCAATACACCTGCAAGACTTTTTGCACCTGCGTTGAATTGCATCTGAGGAGTACCATTATCGCTAGTAACTCCAGACGCAATCCAAGTATTATTAGTTACATCCTTTAAGCGAAGATGAATAATACCATCTCTTGTATCTCCTGCCGCTACTGAGTAGGTCATAATAAAACCCGCAGTACTTGTGTCCATATTAGCACCATTACCTGACCTTGATACATATCCACTAGTTTCTACACCCCCTGACGGTCCGATGCGTACTATCCATTCTCTAGTACCATTTGCTGATAATCCCTCAAATAAAACATCAACACACGTAACACCAGGAGGTATTCCTGTTGCTGCTACCGTTGTTGCACCAGTAGTTACTTCTGCACCTACAGTTGTGCCAAGTCTATGCTTAACACCTGTATCATCTGTATGATATAAAGAACTTGGGGCATCTGACTTAACCCAGATTTGCGAACTTCCAGCGATATCCGTAACATCATCACCTGCCTCTACAATAAAGACACCTGTGTTTGTAATTTTAGCCATTACAATTTACCTCTTTCAGTTGCAATTTTTGCTTCCTGTGCCTCTAACCAACCATCATCGGTGCCTAAAACAGCATCGCGTAACCTTCTTTGAGTAACAGCATACTCTAGTTCCCTTATCTTCATCTTGGCAAGTCTTTTATCTTTACCATCTTCCCAAGCCTGTTCTTCTAAATCTCTAGCAGCTTCTTGTTCTGGAGTAAATTTAATTTTTCCATCTTTAGTCTGTCTATAACGTGTCATAAATTTCTCCTATGTGTACCCATAAAGTCTGTGGTTACAATCTGCAATATTTCCAGATTCAAATATTAATTGAATATGTGTTACGTCATCAGTACCAAGATTATAATGTCCCGAATAAGCTCCCCATACTCTAACACCTGAGTCTAATGTAAATGTACCGATTGATGTAATATTGAAAAATTGCCCAGCATCACGAGGATTGAAGATAGAAATTCTTGCATTATTTGTCTCGTTAGTAGCGTTTCCTAAAGTATTATCTGCGAATATTGACATACCTGTATGACCAGGATCACCATGTTGGTTTGTTCCACTACCTGACATATTAGAGTAAGCACCACCCCATTCGTAATCATTAGTCCCTGATTTAAAAGTGCTTCCTCCATCGATAGAAACTCTCAAAGCTAATACTGCTCCATCTGTAGCAGGGGTAAGTGAATCTATCCATAAATCCCAGTGAGTAAAAACACTACTAGAAATATCAAGGTCAAGTGATGCAACGCCTGCGGAAGTACCTGATGCTACAAGTTGAACTGCTTCTAACTTATTACCTGCAGCATTTTGAATTGCTTCTACAACTAGTGTACTCATAAATCATTTACCTCTTTAATCACAGCTTCCATACCTTCTTTTAATTTATCAACGGAATCAGCATTGGTTATCTTTGTGTCTTTAGTTGCGTCTCTGATAGTTTGTTTTTTAGTAGATACTGCTGTCTTTGTATCAGAATCACCAGCTTCATCTGCACGTTGGTAAGCAATGTCTAATTCTTGAAACTTAGGTATTCTTGCCTCTCTAACTTTCTCTTTAGCAATAACTTTTGCTTTGCTTAAATCAACCTCTGTTGATTTGCCTTTAGAAGTTACCCAAGCGTTGCGAAATGTTCTGTCACTTTCAACTGCATCTACGTCAACAATATCTGCTGAATCTCTGCAATTTTCAGGAACAGATTTTATTAATAAATCGTTTATCGTACCGCCATTCGCTAAAAACTCTGGGGCAGGAATAACAATTTTAGCTATTCCATCTTCTCCTTGATACACTATTCTTTCATCCGCCATTATTGATCTCCAAGCATTACGCCATAAACTAATACACAATCAGCCGCTGCAAAAGATGCGTTACAGGTAATCAATCTAATAGAACCTGCGGCCTGTGAATTAAATCCTATAATAGTACCACTTACACTTGTATTATCTGTTTCTTTCGCAGTTCCTACTGCTGTGTAATTAACACTACCGAAATCAGTAGTGATTACTACTGTATGGTCGCCTGTACCATTATCTGTAATACTTGCACAGTTAAATGAATCTCTAAATGCGGGAGTGCTTGTTCCATTCAAATTAAACCACGCTTTTACTGTTCCTTGGTTTAAATTAGCAGTAGTAGTTGGATTACTTCCAGAAGCATCTTGAAGTGTATTTACTTTTAATATACTCATATTATACCACCGTCCAAGTTTCGCCAGCGCCTACAGTAACTGTATGAGTACTTGCAATTGTAAATGGTCCAGCAGTCATTAGGTTACTACCATCAGTTACTTCAAAATTTCCAGCTGTTGTTCGTATATTTTCAACTCCCACTACGTTGCCTCCAGCATCTTGTAATCCGCCAGAAGCAGCTACTGGGGAAGAACCACTATTAGGGAATGGCATAAATAAGAATGTAGAAGTAGTTAGTGCATACACAAGAGCTAAATCATTAGCAGCAGCTTGGTAGTTGGTATTACCCGCTACAGTTATTGTGCCACTATCTACGACAGACGCAGCAGCATCAAATATTAACCACATATGATCACCAACCCGCTTCGGAGTACCGAAGTCAGTTATAGCATTAGTACCTGTTATGTGGACTGTATTGCCATCAACACCCGCCCATATATCTGTATCACCAGCTACAGAAGCAATAGCAGTTCCTTGTGACATGCTAATAAACTTGCCATTAGTATCTAAAAATCCACCTAATTGAGGTGTAGCATCGTCTACTACATCTCCACCTGCTGCAGCCCATTTTACTCCTGTTGCTTCAGAAGAGTCTGCTGTTAAAACTTGATTATTTGACCCAACTGCTAGAGGTATAATATTAGTTCCATTAGAAGCTAATACATCGCCTTTAGTAGTTGTTGATAATCCATTAAATATATCGTGTACGAGGGCGTCAACTTCATTGAGCCAAGATGCTACAATGACCGTTTCGCCGTCAGTAAAAGCTGTTGTTGCCATATTATAATCCGCTCACTGGTATTGGTGTAAAAGAAGTATCCCCTGTTCTAGCACAGCCTGCTTCAGCTTGTCCAGCCCTAGCAGATCTGGTTATACAAACTGTTATTCCTGCATTTGCATCATCATCGGGTCTTATAAATCCGTCAGGAGTTATTTTATCTTCAACTCCTCTAATTAAATCTTGAGAGTGTCGGGGTTCCCAATCGTATTTACATACGACTGCCCCATCCCATCTTTCAAACATCTCTGCGTCTCGGTATACGAAATCACATACATCACATTTAACCCAATGATTTCCAGGTTGCCACCCAGGATTCCTAGTTTTCTTACCAAAACTCATTTGTTATTATCTAAAATAAATTATGTATGCTGCGTTAGTGCCAGATACATTACAAGATAATCCATTTTCAGCATGAACACCACCTTCAGGCATTGAAAAATGTTTTGTATCTTCTCCAGCAGGTACAACAGCTTTAAATACTTCGTTAGTTCCTGACGCGGTAGTCCCTGATGCAGCGTCTGTTATAACTAATGTTGCTTCGTTAGTTCCATCAGTTATTACTTGTACCCCAGCAAGAATACACTTTTGTCCGCTATGAAAAACTGCATCAGCATCCCTAAGCCCAGAGTATTTATTTCTTGGTGCAGGCATAATATATATCTCCTATAAATTTAAAAATAGGGGGAGATAACTCCCCCAAAAAGTAAAACAAGACTAATACTAATTAGTCGTCAGCAGATGCTGCACCAATTATACCGCCAGTACCGCTTCCACTTATATCTTCATTATAATAGTTCTCAAATAGCAAACATTGAGCAGCTACAATTGAAGCTGCTTTAGTTGTTAAGTTACAAACTAAATAATTATTACGAATAGTACCAGTTGAATTGATACCAACAAGGTCAATACATGGTTGAGCACCTAAATTACTGCCATCACCATTTTCTAGTAAGTTACTATCAATATCTAGATTGGTAGATAATGTAGTATCACCAGTAATATTAGCAACTGAATAGTCACCACGCATAACATTTCCACGAATTGTTAATTTGTCTGTGTCAGCATCCATATGTACAGCTGAAGCTGCTCCACCTAGAGCCATGTCAAATGTACAACCTTCTACTAACCAACGACTGTTGTCGTTTACAAAACTAATGCTATCTACAAACTCATCTGTAGCAGCTAAAACAACGTCAAATACACAATCTCTGATAACACCATCATCTACGCCATCTTCAACAACAATACCATCTACTACGGCACTTACGTCAGCAGTAAATCTCATGTTTTGAATAACAACATCATCAGCACCTACTGCAACAGTAGCTGCTGTGGCATTAAAATTAATTTGAGCCATTGCGCCGCCGTGACCTAATCCTATGCATCTTACACCAGCAACATCGAAATCTACTTCAGAATCAGTAGTAATAGTTTCGCTGTGTCCAGGCATGACATAAATAACGTCACCACGATTTGCCGTACATTTACCAATAGTAGCATCTATAGTACTAAAAGGTCTTAAATAAGTTCCGTCATTGCTGTCAGAACCACCAATACCACCCTGAGGTATTACACCTGAGTTATTAACCCAAAATACTTTTCCAGGATTTGGTATTTCTAATGGAACGCCTTTTACGACAACTCCACCTTTCCATCCGTTAGGATAACTTGATATTCCCATTTTAAATCTCCTATATTATATAAGAAAAGTAGGGGGGAAGATGGTACTTCCCCACCTAACAGTTTAGGTCTTAAGCACCAGGTGAGCCGTAAACGCCTCTTGGGTCTGTCCAACCAAATGAATAACGCTCAACTGCTTTGAACTTAGCATTTTCAGTGTCGAAATCATTATCAATTGCGAATTGTAATGGTCGACGTTGGAAATGTTTCATTCCGTCCATAACATCTGTGCGTATAAACCACGCATCGGTATCATTGAAATAATGATTAACGTTAATACCGCCTGGGAATTTACCCATGCTGTATAGTGCGTTAATATCATTGTCAGCAGTACCAACACGATGTGGTGTATGCATAATACGTTCGGCCTCGTAAGTGAGGTCTACTGGTATATTTAGTGATATAGGCATAACTGAGATTTTTAAACCTCGGTCATCCGTATATTTACCAATATCAATACACGCTTGTTCTAACGCTGCTTCTGATAAATCAGCTGCGGTCGTTAGTTCGTTTTGCCATGTTCCACCAGCCACGTTAACGTGAGCAGTAGAGCATAGTTCTAGTCCGTCACCGCCAGTAAACGAGTTATTAAAAGCTCGATTATATACATTAGCAGCAACATTTTCTTTGGTTTGTCTCATTGAGTAAGCCAAGCCTTTTGCACGTTTCTGTGCAACAACGCTGTAAAGGTCGTCTTCGACCATTTCTCTAGTTACGATAAAACCGTTAGCGTACACAACATGAGTATATCTAGTGAGAAAACCTTGACGTTCTTCATCATAAGATATTGCCGTTCCTTCAGGTTTAGCTGTAGCTAGCCCGAAGGAGGTAACTCCCATATCTTCTTCATAATTCTTACTTGAATTAAAAGAATCAAATAGGTTACTCCACTCAACTGTGTGTTCATTATAGGATTTACCATACCACGAGTTCACGCCAGGCCATAGGGCTTTCGCAAAAGAACCAGTTGTAATAGTAGCCATTTATAATTTCTCCTTAAATTAAACGCCAGCGATTTGATCTGCCCAAGCGCTTTGATTACACTTGACCAAAAATCGTTGATTAGCAACAGAATCTGAGTTGTCTCCATCGGTTCTATCTACCATTTGAAGAATACGGAATGCCAATCCAGCAGTTGTATTAGCTGTACTTCCGTCTAATTCCATGTTAGATGCACCAGTAGCAGTAGTTCCAGCAGTAAAAGTAAAGTCGGCATTAAGGCCAACATCACTTTGTGTCATAGTAGCATCATCTGATTGACATTCTAATACTAGATTATCAATGTGTGCTACTAATAGTGGAATACTTGTAGATGAAGCGTGATGTAAACGACCAAGATTATCAGGGTCAGGATACCATCCCACTACAACTCCGACGATCAAATCAGTTACCGCTTGTGCGCGGTTAACAGTTCCATATACACCATTAGATTTGGTATATGTGGTTCCTGCGGTATCTTGTATTACAAGATCTCCCATGAAAAGATTGTCACTGTCTGAGAAATATAAACTGGCTGCGCCCATGTAAGGACTTCCGTCTAGGTATCTAACTGGTGTAAAACCAGTAGGTCTGTCGACATTTGCCATAATAATTTACTCCTTATGTTAAAATTAGCGCTTCCTTGTGTAAAAAATCATTATTTACGGCTTAAATCTAAGTTTCCGTAATGACCTTCTTTTTCAGTCTGCGCGTACAATTCTTCTTCTATGGAGTCGATTTTCGCTTGTTTAGCAGCTTGATCTTCTTCATAGTATTTACGGTCAATAGCCATTAGGTAGAGCATCTCACCAGTCGAGTTACCAACTTTACAGACAACGCTTCCCGTTGCTTTTGATCCGTCAACTTTTTTATCTCCCACAGCTAACCCTTTATCAGTTATAAATTGATAACCAGCACTCTGAAACACTTGACATCTGTTTTTAGTATCTAAGACCCACCTAGCAACTAAGTTGTCAGGTACATCTTCAACATTTAAAACCTGTCTGGCCTGTGCCATAGGTATTCGCTTTGGGCGATCTAGATTTTTTTCTATTTTGCTTGTTGTAGTTTTCATTTCTATAATTCTCCTATCTTTTCAAGCTCGGCTACGTATTCATCTATAGAGTCGACAGCTCCAGCATCGACAAACGACTGTCCAATCTGAGCATACATATCCCGCGAACTCGCAGGAAGATCATCCAGTGTTTTTTTCTTCTGTGTCCCATTCGGACCAGGCTTTGTGGTTCGTCTCGTAGATGCAACAGGTGATGCGCTCGGCACTTGTTTTCCGAATTGCTCAGGATAACGAATTTTTATTTCCTTATCCGTATATTCAAGAACATCATCAATTGTAGTGCTAGGATTATTGTTTCTAAACCCAACTGCAATTGAATCAGCATATTGACGCATATCAGAATTAGTACGATACCACGAATTATTATCTATATAGTCTGCTATTTTATCTTGAGTATATTTTTGTTCAGTTTGGCCCTCAACACTTGGAACAGTCATTGTTGGCTGATTTCTGACTCTATCCATCTCAGTATCTATAGTGGCTACTCTTTCAAATTCACCATCTTCCATAGCAGATACTTTTTTGTCTGAAAGTTCTTTTAAAACTTTTTGTCTTTCATCTTCTCTAGTTGCGGCTTGTATATTAGCCATTTTTTCTACCATAGCATTTAGTTTATCTATTTGCTTTCTTTGAGTACCCATAGTTTTAAAATACTCTCCTCTTTCTAAAAAGACTTGCGCATCTCTCCACTGTGTAGGATCTCCATCCCACTCTTTTTGAGGAACCCATCCTTGTCCTCTTGCTGCTTCTTCTATAGGATCCTCAGTAGATGTTTTAATATCAGCAGTTTTTTCAGCCTCAATTACATCACTTTCATCCATTGGAGCAGACACCTCTTCTTTTATTTCAACCTTATCTTGCGATTTAGTTTCGCTAGGTTTAGTCTCATTATCATCATATTGTGCTATAAATTCACTCATTTTCTTTTTACTCCTTGTCTACAATCTTACAAAGCACATCTCCATCGTCTAATATAATAAATTCTTCTTTAGTTTCGGGATCTTGTATTAATTTCCCTCCGTATCTTGAATAAAGAATTTTATCTCCAATCTTTACCCAAGGTGACTTTAAAATAGAATTTTTATTATAATCTACCCAAGCTAAGGGACCGACATCTACAACTATTCCAGTTGACATTGTTGCTTTATACAACTTCTCGTCTACTGCAATAGCAATTTTTATATCTGTTCCTTTTACTTCGTGAGATGTTTCTACTTCGTCTGGCTTAATTAATAATCTATATCCTAAGGCCCTAAGCATCTTTGTAATCCTTTGCTGGTTGATCTATTTTAAGATCTTCCTCTTCTTCTCTAGAAGGAATTCCTTCATCAATTGCTTCTATTACAGCATCTATAAGTTTACATCGTCCAATTATTTCTATGTGACTCATTGCTGTGGTATCTATATTATCTCCACAAAATGCGCCTTTACCAAATAAATCTTGTAACTCTTGTTTTGCTGTCTTTAAATAGTTTACTAACTCTTGAGTGTAAACCATGCCTTTCCAAGCGTATCTATCTCCGCTCATATCTCTTCTCCTCTATTAGGTTAACTAGGTGTACTTTCTTGATCTTTATTAGCTTGCGCTTGTGCTTTTATTTGCTCTTGAACAATTTTTAATTCTTGCAGTTGAACATCCATATCTTTGCCACGAGATTCTAATTCTAATTTAATTTGTTCTACTTCAGCATCGAATTGTAATTTTAATTTTTCTAATTCAATTCTTTCAACTTCAGCTTGTGCTTTTGCCATAGTTAAAGTAGCATTTGCTTCGTCTCTAGCTGCTTGATATTGAACTTTAACTTTTGTAATTTCTTGTTCTGCCTGTGCTATTTGTGTTTCCTGCATTTTAATTTGCTGATCAAAATTAGGCTTCGGTTCAGGCATTTGCATTAATTCTGCTATATTTTCTTGATCTTGTGCCTCAAGTATACGTTTAGTAGCAACTTGAGGATTAACTGATCCTAATTGTAATAATTGCATTAATGATTCAGCCTTAGCTAACTTTTCAGCATTAGATATATTTGTTGGATCACTATTTGGAACAATATCCATTGCTTCATCTTCAAAATCAGCTTTACCAATAACAGCCGTTTGATCTTCTGGTCCAGCAGGATCTAATACTGCAAAATACTTTTCATCTTCAAGATATAACATATTTAATCTATATATCTTTTTAAATTCTCGTTTCATTGAACGATGTATTCTTTTATAAATACTAGAGAATACTTGTAATCCTTGTTTTAATACTTCTGATGTAGTAGACCAAGGTTGATTTTGACCTGGGTTTTCCCCAGTCATTAAATCAGTTACTGAACTAAGTTGTTGTCCACTTTGAATCATCATACCAAGCAATTGAAATAATACAGTTGATGGTTGCTTTGTTGGAAGAGGTACAATGCCTTTTCTTAAGTCATCCCCTATTGTATTAACATATCTCCACTCTCCAGGCTTAAGAGGAGAATTACCATTTGGTATTTTAATACCCTTAGCTAAAAATCCTGATTGTAAATTATCTAATGTACCTGAATCAATAAGTTGATTTATTAATGTATTTGCTGCTTCATTGAGTGGTCCTAATAAATTACCAAAACCCATTCCGTATACACCTGAATTAGGATCATTAATAAAAACATAATTAGTAAAATATTCTACGGGTTCTATAGAAATTATTTCACCTTTTTCGTTCATATCTATGCCTGTTTGATCATATCTTGCGGCAACTCTAACAACTTTTTTTGTATCTTTATGTACTGTGATTACATAAGGTTCTTCATATCCATCTTCATCTAAATCCCAAGTACAATGACATTCTAAAAATTCATGAGGAGAATCTTCATCATTACTAGGAGGGGTTATTCCTAAAAGTTCATCTTCAGCCTCTGAATGATCTCCATCATAAGTATTAGATTCTTCTGGCAAATCAACATCCAAAAAATGTCCCATTCTTATTTGTCTTGTAACTTCATTGGGATAATAATATAATTTATGTGTTTTACGGTTTGCATCTTCTAATGAACTTGCATAATAATCTACACATAAATCTTTGGGTAAAACTAATTCGGATACCATTTTAGTTCCATCCCAATATGTCTTTTTAAATACATTTCCAATTATTGGAAGAATTAAACAGGTTCTATCCATCTCATCTTCCCAAGTATCCATTTCTTCTAATAATTGGTAAGACATATAATTACTTACTCGTCTGGCACGAGCAGCTTTAGATCCATCAGGATCATTTCCAATTACTCTAGTTTTTACAACTTTATTATTAGGAATAAGAGATTGATATGCGCGTGCTGCGAATTGTAAAGCTGATATAGTTAATAGTGGATACTTTACATTTGCCGCATCAGGCCAGGGGAAATTTTTATTTGAAGATACTTGAGTAGCTAACTTCATATAATCTTCATATTTATCCATCCATTCTGAACGAGAACTTTCATCCATTTCATACCAATCGTAAACTGATTTACCCATATCTTTGAGGGTATCTTCGTCTATTTGTTCAGCTATATTTACTGAAGTAATTAAAGCTTGTAAATCTGTTTCAGTTGTCATAAATTAATATCCAGTTATTTGTGATCTTCCCATATGTAAAGATCCCATAGTCTCGTTATATTCTTCATCCCAATCAATTTCTTCTTGCTCTTCTTCGGTTGGAGCTGTTATCATTTGATTTAAAACTAATCCTAACCAAGCTATTGAGTCAACTTGGTCATCATACTGTCCTCGATCAAATCTTAAAAGTTCCTGCTCAAAAGATGGAAACCAATCTGATTCCTTATCAAAGTGAACTCCGCCCTGTCTCATTCTACCTTGTATTGCACGAGCTCGAGATAATTTATCTCTGTAAGGAACCATTGGATGTAGATTAATAAATATTCCAGTTTTTAACATTTCATCTTTTAAAAATGGTCCAATAGCTTTTTTAAGTGCTCCTTCTTCAACCACAAATAAATCAGGTTGATATCTTATCTGCACAGCCATCATTTCGTCAATGATTTGTTTCGCATCCATTCGTTGTCTAATAACATCCACAATATGCAAAACACCACTTTGATCTACTCCGCCTACTGTTATAACTGAATAAGATCTTTTATCTTTTTCTGATATAGCAAAATCTATTGATGCATAATAAACTTTAGCTAAATCAAAATCATCTTCTGACATTGGTACAAAATCATTTTTTCTAAAAAATGCATCACCCTCATGTATTGGGTAATTTAAGTATTCTTGAGCATATCCTTCTGATATACCCTGCTTAATAAAATCATTTTTTAATTTACTAAGTCTTTTTTCATCAAATTTTTCAGGCCATAGTATATCTTGAAAATCATCAAAATCAGTATGTGCTCTATATTTAATCGAATGCCAAGCTCTGGTTTTATCTAAAGAATATTCCTTAAGTTTTTCCTTAACTGTATATTTAGCTTCATCTCCAGTTGTCTCAGGCATTAATCTTTCTAATAAACTGTCAAAATGTAATACCGTTCCTACAAGTCTTATCTGACCAGTATCAGATAATGCTGGTATTAACGCACCATAAAACCAATTTCTAAATTTATCTCTACGTTCTTCATTTGATACAGCTTCATCATTTTCCATATCATCACAAATTATAAGATTTGGTCGTTTACCTCGCCATTTAAAACCACGAACTGACCCCGAACCACCTGATGCACCTCTAGCCATTATTCTAACTTGATGATTATCAGCGCCCATCTTAAATCTTATTTCTCTTTCAGCATCTTTATAAATATCGGCTATTTTAAATAACCCTCTTAATTTCTGATTTTCATATAGTTCCATCTTAATATCATTTAAGAATTGAACTGCTTGAAGCTCAGTATCAGATACTAAAACTACAAAATCTGCTTCTCTAAATAAAACTGCTGCTAATGTATACGCGTGAGTTACCGCAGTACTTTTTGCGTGTCCTCTTGGAGCTGCTATAGCAACAAGTGAGTGATCTGAGCAACAATATTCCCAAAGTTCTCTGTGGAACTGAGGAGTAGGTTTTGGATTGTCGTATCTCTCACTTAATAAACTAGTAGCAAAACCGTAAATTAAATCACTAGTTAATTTCATTTATAATAATGGTGAATATAGTAAAGCTGCACATCCCGAGGTTAATAGTAAAAAAGATAAACCTATAAGTATCATACCAATAATAAAAATATTACTTGCTTGTCTACCTTTAAATAATGGTGCTATAAGCATGACCGTAAATATTAAAAATATAATAATATTCTTCATATTAATACCTATTTTTCTTTTGCCCAACACCATAAATTTGATGATAGGGTCTTACAGAAGATTTTTCTTCTTTGCTTGATTCCCACGTAGTATTACTACCGTGACCATAATTAGACCTTCTAGATCTAACTTTGGCTGCGTGAACAGCCTCCCTTTCAGAAACAAAAGTATGTCTTCCTCCAGTTCTTAAAGGTCTTTTTCTATTTTTTGTCTTTTTACTTGTGGCATAATTTCTCCATTTACCATTTACAAATTTAGTTTCAGAAATTTCATGTGCCATATTATACGCTCGCTATAAATACTTCAACAGCTACTTCGTTAGTTAACGGATCAATTAGTATACTTTCTAAATTGTGTAAAGTAGTTACTATAGTTGCATTGGCATCAGATACAGCTACGCCATCGCTTGGTGTTCCCATTATAAAGCTTTTACCAGCCTCAAGTAAAATTGTTGCTGATTCATCTGCAGCAGAATCATCTTCACCAGCATCTACTTGTAAAGATAGATTTACTGGGTTTGTGCTATCTAAATTTGTTACACGTATATATCTTACGTCTTCAACATCTAAAGCTCCATCAGAAAGAGAACCGTCAGAAACTGTACTTCTGAATGTTGCAATTGTAGTATCAGTAGGACAAGATACAATTCTTTTAAAGGTTTCAACAACACTTCCTATAGTAAGAGAAGTAGTTGCACCTTGGTCAACTGAGTTAAGCGTTACGCTTTCGGTTATTGTTACTGTTAAATCAGCCATTGATTAATATCCTTTAGTTCTGTGAGTACCTGATTGTGTCCCAGGTGCTCCCAATTGAATTCCTTTGGTTGTACCAACTTTGTGAGTAGCTGGTTTAATTCTATCTTGTTTACGTTTTTTACGTCTACCATACGTAGTATGTCCTACAAAAGCTGTGATCTGTTGTGTGAGGCTGAATGGTTTACTGTTATTTGACATTATGCATACCTTTTTCCGTATTTTTTACGATCTGATGTTTTTCGTGAGTAACTTCTATTTTTAGATTTTTTTACTACTCGTTTATTTTTACTTGAGTTATTTTTAGGATTACGATCCTTATGGTCAACATCCTTACCATCGCCTTTTTTAGCCGTACCCTTTTTTATAGCTTCTCTTCGAGATTTATTGCGAGCAGCCCTACGTTTCTTTTGTTTTTTCTTACTGTGGTAAGTAGCGTATTCTCGTTTGTAATCTCTAGCCATTGTTAATTTTTTATACCGTATTTTTTTATTCTTTCTATAAGTTGGTCTATTTCACTTTGTTTTTTCTTCTTCTTTTTGGTAGCTTTTTTCTTTTTTCTACTTTGTTCTAAAGTTGGTTTTGATGTATATGCATCAGGATGTAAGTCTCTAGCTATAATTTCAGCTGGAGATGCTCGTCTATTAGAACGTCTTACAGCCATCTGCTGTAGTGTATCTCGCGTACCTCCTGGAGTAATTGCTCCTCTAACAGTTGGTACAGTTCCCGTAACACTACCCATTTTTGTTCTTGGCTTTTTATAAGTAGCCATTAATATCCTCTACCATACCGTTTCTTAGGTTTAGGTTTAGGTTTAGGTCTCATCGTTCGTTTAGTTGGTTTACCTTTTCTAGCTTTTCCCTTCAAACCACCAGCACCAGCTCTCATGCCACTTGTTCCCATTCGCGAGGCGGCCTTTGCTGCTTTTGCTGCTTTTAATGCTCTGCTTAATCCACCACTAAGTGCTCCTTTCAAACCACTTCGACCTGTAGGTGCTTTAGCGGCAGATTTTCTCTTTTTTACTGGAGTTCTACCTGTTCGTTGTTTTCCGTATGCCATTTTAATAACCTCCTCGTGAACCAGGTTTACGTTGTCCACCTAGTCGTTTACGAAATATTTCAGAACCATGCATTCTTGTTGCTGGTCTATCTCCACCACTAGTTCCAGGTTTATACTTTTTTGGACCAACGGATTTCTTTTTTGGGGGAGGTCTCTTTATTGGTTGAGCTATTGCGTTTGGACCTGCAGAATCTCTACCCTTGTAACTACCAATGCCTTTACCTTGTTGGCTAATTACTCTTTCTG
>Ga0208315_1000281_pt1 | contig 42285 bp, 51 predicted proteins | sample MalvireepMed_215_FD_184239 | JGI IMG/M metagenome (GOLD analysis project Ga0208315, IMG submission 184239) | Marine viral communities from the Global Malaspina Expedition - Malaspina viral metaG DeepMed_215 (SPAdes) (version 2) | ecosystem: Environmental > Aquatic > Marine > Oceanic | place...
ACTTGGCCCCATCACGTACGGTTGGCCAGTTCTCCTCGGGTACCCGCTGTAGGAGGCTCTCAAGCCTGGAGGCCATGAAGCCGCTTTCACCGGCAGCCCTTCGCCTTCCAGCCAGGACAGCTTCGATTGCCCTCTTCTCAGGGTCAACCCACATTCTCCTGATGGCCCCTTTCTGTTTCCAACCCCAGAACATCGTGCCGGGACCGCCCGCGATGTACTCTTTGGCAGCATTCAACGCCGAAATCTGGCCAACGACAGGCAGTGCCCAGTGCGCAGCTTGATCAAGAATGCGAGCAACATCTTCTATGATCAAAGCGTCCTCAACATGACGCAGCGCCTTGGGATTCTTCTTTAGGGCCTCGCGATTAGGGATGGTCCTCAGCCGCCTGGGTATCAGTTCCCTCATCTTATTGACGGCCTCTACAACAGCCTGCCGCTCAAACAGATCCCTAACAAGAGTTGTGACCGTGGCATTTAGTTCGCTAATTGTGCTTTCATAACCGGGCATCGCGAGGATATCCAGTTCACCCTGCTTTGCCCACAACTCCACCAACTCTACCTGCACGCTTTCCGGCAGTTCAGATGGCCTGGGGTACTTCTTTCGCGGCCCCTCACCAATCTTAATCCTGTAGGGGTCAAGAATCTTCAGAGCCCTCTTCCTGCCCTCCTTATTCACTATGTCTTTAAGGATGGTATGGACAGTCGTCGGCATTTCGTTTTTAGCGAGCCGATTCGCAAAGCGCTTCATGCGCTTGACCATCGGCCCCATGCCCTTAGTTGCAGCGCCCACAGCATCTCTTGCTTTTGACAGGGCTCTATCTACTTCTATTATGTCATCAACGGCCTGTTGTGGATTGAGCTTCCTTTCGGCCCTCTCTACCGCACTCACCCACCTCGGGTCGCCGTACTGCTCTGCCTTGACCAGCGTGGGCTTGGGGGTGAACTTCATCTCTTTACCAAGAACAAGCTCGCCTAAGCGCACCTCCTCTTCCGCAACGAGCATCGGTGCGTAAGGGGACGGGTAGTCCTTTATCCGGTGGAACACGTACTCGCCGTTTTCGATCTTTATCAGGGTGGCCTTGGGCAGGTAGGGGTTAGCGTTCCTACCACCCATCATGTTCTGGGCCCTGGCCATGGAACTCCTGGCCATGCTCCTTGCTACGGCAGTGGGGATGCCAGCAACCATGGCCCAGTCCATAAGGGCTTTGAACACACCCTCCTCGGCCAGTTCACCGAACCTATCGGTCAACAGCAAGTGGAGCCTGTCGCCCATGTGTTTTGATATCTCAGAGACAGTCCCGGTGGTAGCCTCAAGCTTCTCTTTGTTTGTCCCTGGACCGGCAAAGTGCGCGCCGACTGTGCCAGCCATGTTAAGAAGGTGCACCGGCAGGAACAGTGCCCCAGGCACCTCTTGAGCCGTGCTGATCTTCAGCTTGTGCCAGTCTATTGGCCTGTCTTTTACGGCAGGAAACTGGACTTCAAAACCGGAAACCATGCCAGGACCATCACTACGGGCAGTAGCGAGGTTCCGCCGCCCAAAACCCCAAGGGATACTGGGCCCGGCGGTCGTAACTACCCCACGCATGGCCTGCTCTATAAAAAGCTCCACAACAGCCGGGTTCCTGGCCAGGTATGCGCTCACGGTCTTGTTGGCAAACTCACCAAGCGCCCTGTACGTGTCTCTTATCCTGTCCTCTGCGTGGCCCGGTGTTGGCTTTATAAAGTTCCCCTTGGCGTCTATGAGCGAACGCTTTGACTGCCATAGGGCATCTTCGGTGATCATCGTCACGGCCTCGGTAGGCACACTTACCACCGACGAGACAAATGTGGGCATTATGCCAAGCCAGCCGGTCTTGTTTGGATCGGCGTCAACAGGGATGAGCCCGCGAGCCCCAAACAGGGCCGGGAGCGCGTTGGCGAGTATATTGCCTGGGGTAGCTATGTACCCGTAGACTGCGCGGCCAAAGTCTTCGTAGAGCGTTGGCTCCACCATTCGACCCGTTGGGCCCATGCGAAGCACTGCCTTCTGAAGACCACGCGCCTTAGCCGCAGCGTCCAGCATGAACTCGCGGCGACTGACCTCTTCGGGACGCCCATAAAACACCTCTGCGGCAGCTTCAAATTGCTCAATGAGCTTGAATGCGCCGGAGGACTCCTTCTTTGCCCGCGCCTGCACCTCCTCCCTCTTCCGCTCTATAGCGGCAACCTCCTCATCGAGAAGGTACTTGGCCACAGGGGAAACGCCGGTCTCAAGGGTGCCTGTCGCCCGCAAAATCTCAGTGACACCCTTCCCCACAGGCACTTCTTCGTGTGGCTTGAACGTCTGCACTGGTGGCAACGGCAGGCCTACGTGCTTTGCCCACTTGCCGACAATGGCTCCAGGAGGCTCCCACAGCCCGTGCTTTCCGAGTTTGACTACCTCGGTACCCGGAGGTGGCTCTATGTCTGTTACAGCGGGGTCCGCGCGCTCCTGCGCCGCCCGCGCATCCAACTCTTCAATTGAGTACTCCCTGGGCTCATCAACTTCGGCCACAGGGAGCCCTTCAAGCCTCTCATGCTCGTCAAGCTCTTCAATGGAGTACTCTTTATGGGCGCTGGCCTCTGCCGTAACGGCCACCCCCTCCTTTTCAAGCCTCTCATGCTCGTCAAGCTCTTCAATGGAGTACTCTTTGAAAGGCTCACCCATGCTATTTTACGCTAGCTCTCGCCTGCTTCAACAGTGAGCGCTGGATGGATTTGGACATCAACTTGCCCTTATTATCTTTATCGTTCTTCCACTCTGCCTTCAGCCTCGTAAACTCCGCGTTGACAGCCGCCTTTCTCTTTGCGTGCGCTGCGAACATCGCTTCAACCTGGGCCGTCGTCATTGTTGGTGCAGCCGCAGGTTTAGCCGCCGGGGGCGGTATGAGTCCTGTGGGCGGTTCTTCCTCGGGCAATGCCGCTGGCTTGACACCCGGCAGTGTAACCGTCCCACCAAATTTGCCTGGCACTACCCTTTCCCTTGTGTCCTCCGTCATTTTCAGTAAGGACTTATTTCGGTCGCGGGCCAGGTTCAGGCGAGCCCTTAACTTTGTAAACTTATCCTTCTGCTCCCCTTTCAGGAAGACTATTCTTTCTTCGCCTGCCTGAACGTAGCCTAGCAGGTCAATCGCATTCAGATGCTTCGCCTGCAACCTTGCTGAGGCGTCGTTCCTCCGGGCCGTGGCTGCTGCCTCCTGTTGCAGCGCCTTCTTCTTGGCTGCATTTTTCTCGGCAGCTATTCTTGCTTCTAGCCTGCTCATCGCCGCTGCATTATTCTCTATCGTTGTGGCTAACTGGGCCGCCAGTCGTTCTGCTTGGCGGGCCGCGTTTTCCGAATCCTTGTACAACTGTAGTTCCGTCTTGTCCCTGTGCTTGCGGTCCTGCTTGGTGTCCCACCCAGTCAGAACAGTTTTCAGGTGGGCGTATCCAGGGGCATTCTTGTTGACAGTGTCCAGAACAGCCTGTCGGCTCTCCCTCCCCTCGGCTATAAACGCCGCCAGGCCGGACTTGGTTACCGGGAGCCCTGCGGCCACAAGCAGAGGTGCCAGTTCTTTCGAGGCAGCCAGGCGCTGGGCAATCATCGGGTCCTTGGATGATTTCTCAAGGTCCTTGATAAACTGCTTGGCGTCTCTGACGAGGTTCCATTTATTCCTTTTACCCGTGTACCTATTGATCGCCTCCTCGGAGTTCTTTATAACTCTGAACGCATCCAACGGGCTCATCTGGCCGTTCGCTGCTGCCTGAGCGGCCCGCGTGGCCTTGTTTCCCAGATCGAGAATATAACCAGATGCTTTGGGTACAGTCTTGCCCTTTACCCTCTTATACCCATACGCCCCAGTCTTAACTCCGATGCTAATGGTTTCGGCAATGTTCTTAATGCCCTGCGTTAGCTTGTAATCCTCTTCACTCTTGGCCTTCCGCCCAGCAGCCGTTGCTGCGGTCCTCTCCTTAATTATATCCTGCATCGCCGTGAACTCGGCCAACTGCTTTACCTTGGCCCTGAGCTTTTCGGAGCGGGTCTTTGCCTCTGGCTCCAGCGGCTTCTCAATCGGCGTCGGCTTTGGGATTTCAGGCTTGATGGCCTCTCTTTCCCTGGCCGCTGCTGTCAGAAGCGGGTCCGATCTACCCATACGCTCAAGGGCATCGGGGGGCACTGGGGCACCAGGCTGAGGTCCAAGCTCCTCCTCACCAACCGGGTATGGTATTCTGCCAGCGGCTGCACGTGGGTCGAAGGCAGTGGCCAATCTCCTGGCCTGCAACCGAACAGACTCATCCTCCCCCGGAACATCCCATCGCGCGTCTTCCGGCCAGTGTGGCGGTCGTTCGGTGAACGCGTAGTCCGCCCCCGTCTGGAATGGGCGTGACACGGGTGCTTCCTCTCGCGCAAGCATTTCCGCCGCAGGGCCTAGCATGTTGAGACTGGCCCCTAGCTGCTTATCTAACTTTTCGGCCTCAGCCCTGGACTTCGCAGCCTCGTATATCCGCATCTTAGCCTGCGCCTTCTCGAACGGGAGGCTCTCCATTATCTCTTTGCGCTCTTTTCGCTCACGCTCAGAGACTTTCCACGGCATCTCCTCTTCTATGGCTTTGAAGCCCAGACCAAGGCCACCCTTAATAAGGCCCGTGCCCAGGACATCACCCATGCGCTCTAAGAACGTGGGCTGCTGGGCCGCCTTCAGTCGGTACTCCTCTTTAAGGAGTTCAAATCTCGCCTCACGCTCTTTCTTGGCCTTCTGGTAGCCCGGTTCAAATACTCTCAGCGCCATGGTCAGACCCTCCGTCTACCCTTCCCAGCTAGGGTAATGCTGTTTCTTGATCATCTGCCTCACATAATCAGCAGCCTGCTCTTTGGTTCCGTAATCAATCCCGTTGGCCTCCATGGAGAATATGAAATTGCTTATGACATGATTGACCGCACTCTCGTGGAAGAATGACTCCGGGTTCAGCAGATCTTTCATACCTCCTGGGGTGTTGGGTTCGGACCACCTGGCGAACTGGCTGTACGCCTGATTATAAACCGCCCCCCACATCTCCTCATCTATGTCATGAAGCTGACCGCCTTCACCGCCTTCACCGCCTTCACCGCCTTCACCGCCTTCACCGCCACCCTCTTCGTCAGAAGTGTATGTGAAGTCCATCTTGCCACCAGTGGTCTTCTTCATGTACTTGGAAGCACCAGCATTAAGCTCTTCCCATCCGAGATGCTTGTTGTCGGCATAATACTGCTGCGCCCTAGCGAAAGCACCCTTCGCCCACCCATCCGCGTCCTGCGAATCCATATAGTTTTTCATATGGACCTGGAAGTTCTCCCACTTCTGCATGTCCATTATCTCGCTACTTTCTTTGGCCTTGGCCCTTTCAACCTCCCTGGCCACAGCAATCCTGTTCTCGTCAGAAAGGATGCCGCCGTACAGCGCAGCAATGGTCTTGAACTTTTCTGCATCCGCTTGGGCGTTTACCTTCTTGGCCTCAAAATGGACTGTCAGTATCGCTTCGAGGGCCTGCGCGTGTATATCCCCCATACCAAGCTGAATCAGGCCGCTAGCGCCCATACCACGAGAAGCCATGGTTTGCGCCATCCTGTGCATCTGGTCAACGGATGCGTTCTCAATGTTCTGAACCATGTCAGCAACATCTTCTTCGGAGATGCCCGTCTCCTTGGATAAGTAGTCCAGCGCCCACCCCTGGAACTTTATCTTCAGCTTCATCGGGTGGCTCTCTACGCCAGTGGCACCCCCGGCAACATCCCCGGTTTCGGATGGCTTGCCGTTCTTATCGTAAAACTGCCCCCCGGCAGTAAAGTACCCGTTCCAGTTGCCCTCGTCGTCGTATGACTTCTCTAGCTTCTCGCCGTCCTGCCAAAAGTCGCCCTCCTCATCTTTGAGTATGCCAGCCTGGGCATTAGCAACGGTCATCCCGGTCTCTTCTTCCTGGGCCTCAAGGGCAACCCCGCCCTCGACGGGTGCCGGTTGACCCGCCCCGACCTGCTGCTCCTCCTTAACCATAAGGGGATCTTCTTTTACCGGGGCCGCTTGAGGAAGCTCCTCCCCGCCAGGCTTCTGGGCACCGCCAGTGATGCGTTCAACTGCCCCTGGGACAACCTCGGTAACACCTGCCGGTGTTGCGGCTGGCTGGGCTGCGGTGAAGGCTATGGGGACAGTCAGCGCGGGCGTTGTGATCGGAGGAGCGCCAGCAACGCTACGGCTCATCATACCCTCTGCCGCCTTCGCGCGCGTAGCGGGCTCTGCCGTTGCGGCTGCTCCCATAGCCATCTGCTGCGCAGCTTGACGCTTGTAGTCCGCCTGGCCTGTCACAGGGATGTCGGGGGAGCCGAACTTTGGCTGTCTGGCCGTTGCTGCGGCATCCATCTGCATGAACCCAGGGCCCCTAATTGGGGCGCGGAGCGCCTTTTGTGTTGAAGGCAGAACGCCGCCGCCCTTCGGTATTGCTGGGTTCTTGTACTGTTTTTTATCTGCGTAAGGCATGGTTATGATGCGCTCCTATGCTCCGCGATAAACCAAAGGGTTATCGTCACGCCCACGGCGTCGTTTGTTGCAACATCCGCCCTGACAAATAGTGCCGCTGCGGCAGCAAACGCCTCACTTGTTGATGCTGAGGTGGCAAAACCAGCAGCGGAGTCGTCCACTATTGTTGCTGTGGCGTGGGCGGCTGCCGTGGTGTTGTTGTACGCATCGGCGTATGCAGCGTATAGCCTTGCCGTGACAGCGCCCAGGTTCGTGGCGGTGTCAACCGCGGCCCCTCCACCCCGGTAAACCTGAAACTCCCGAAGCTTGAGGCCGCCAGTGCTGAACGTCGCCGGAACCCTGAACCCTCGTATCTTATTTGTACCAGCGGTCATGTCCCCAATCTCAATACACACACATACATTGTGCGACTCGTTCGCCAGGTCTGAGTTTGGTATTCCAGCGGCCAGGTAGTCGTTTACCTCGTCAAAATTGCCATCGAGGTCAGACGCCGTTATGACCTGACCTTCACTCAGCGGGGTGAAACTAATTGCCATCTAACAACGCTCCTCGACGCGGGACGGATCGATTACATTGAGCGCGCTTCCCGTTTCAACGCTCTGACCTGCGAAATAACTAAGCTGGGTGTTCGTTGCATCAAACGTGTTGGCGATGACGCTGACCTCGGAAACGTTGTCACCGAAGTACAAATTTCCGCCTCCGCGCTCAATTACGTTCGATGTAACGATGCCACCTCTGCACGTTCCACTATACTCAATCGCCCTGTTTACGCCAGTGGTGAACTCGCAATCCGAGACCTTCACGTAGTTCGCACCGTCCACCAAGATTGCATTGTAATAGTCCTCGAACGCACAATTCCGAACAACCGTATTGTTTCCGGTTATCTTCAGGACGCTGGTGCTGACTGTGTCAGTCTCGTCTATGAACCGTATTCCCTCGAACACGCTACCGTCACCGGTTGACTGTATGATTGGATCGCTGGTTGCCATTGAGGCAGACCGCCTGAAAATTGTCTGCCCCGGAGACAGCGAGATAAGCTGCACAAACCCAGAGTCTATCGTGAGCGACTCATTGAAGTTCCATAAACCTTCTGTGAAGTAGATTCTGCCGCCGTTCTTTCCGACAGACCCAATGGCTTCCCTGATCGGCACATCGGGTGATGCGCAGATATCACAGTGCCGCTTTGCCAACCACTCTATCTGACGCCCAACCGTGCGGAACCTGTGGTCCTTGGTGAACATGGACACAGGGAAGTTGTCGCTAGACCTTTTCATTGAAAAGGTGTTCTTGACGATGTTTAGCGACACCAGGGATACAAGCATCATCTCGTGTCACCCACCTCCACATCGACAATAATGCCTTGTATTACGAGTTCGGGTGCCCTTACGTTCGCTGCCGTCGTCGTGAATCCAGACCTAAAACCCACCCGGAGCGACCTGGAGCGTATCGATGCTGGCTCAAGCTTCGATGTAAACCAGTCGCGCTCCTGGTACTTGCACCTGCCCACGCCGTACTTTGCGTTGGACGAGTAGAACAACTCAAGAGTTGTTGCGCTGCCGTCCGTTGGGTGCAATGGAATGGACCCGCTTGTGGCCTGGCCCTCTGTCGACAACTCGACAGCATCTGAACCATCAAGCTGCTGCCCATCGGCATGAGCCTCCTCGCCCTCAGCAAACCACTCAGGGCCATGGTCACTGTCACCCAGGTTGCCCCATGACAACATCTTGAGCCGTATCGGCCTAAACAAGGATGCTGAGGAGCTACTCTTGAATAGCCTTCCGGTCAAGTATATGAACGGTATCGGGTTTGACGCATGGTTGTCGTCGTCCCTTCCAGACCCGTACCTCAGAAGAGCGTGTATGAAGTCCTGGCCCGATCCAGGCGACTTCTCCCTTGTAGTGCTCGTGTACACGTACTCTTCACCGTTCTCAAGCACGACAGTGCCATCGTACATGCACGACGCCTTGTCACTCACATAGCTGGCACCAACATCCTTCGCTACACCGGTAGGTTCATACAATGACCACGCACCATGGTAATAGTCGTACACGAGCGTGACAGCAAACGAGCCTGGCTTTGTGCCCTTGATGTCAATGCTCCACCATATCTGGTTCTTCGTCTGAACGTGTATGACGTTGCTGTACATCATTGAGTTCTTTCTGATGGCAAACGGCCAGCCCATGTTCGCCATATCTTCCGCAATGGTCGCTGGCATGTGCGTCTGCGCGAAATCTCCGCTGAATATGGAGTCAATTGGCTTTGATACCTTCTGAGCCCTTGACTCTGCACCCATGCCGCCAAAGGCGTATATGCCGTCCCTTGCCATGAAGTACAGGATGCCGCCCGCCTCGACAATGCTGTTCGGGGCAACGCACCCGACACCAGAGACCGCCTTGAACAGGCTGTACGTTTTCACGTCCCCGCCGGTCAGGACATAAATCGACCTGTCGGTAAATATTACCAGTTGCTCTTGAAACGACTTCAGCCCCGTTATGGCTTCCATCTCCTCCACCGCCAGGAATTGATAGGCCACTATCCCAAGTGGATCGAATGGATCTGACCAAGCAACCCACTCAGGGCCAAACGGCATCCTCGACCTGTCGTTCTGGTCTATCCATGTCTCTGGTATCTGGCTTTGGTTCTCATGGATGGGGCTAGTCAGCGACGTGCTGAACCCCTGACCGAACCCGGCGTACCATATGGAGCCAAGATGTTCTGTCATTATCGGGCCAAACGGACCAGCGCCTTCCGGCCTGTTTTTCCAGTAACCCCAGTTTATGCTGTTGAACGTAACCGAATCGCCTTCCATGTCGGCCAGCGTCGGCGTGAGTGTCGCGCCCTCCGGGTCAAAAACCCACAGGTTGCGCTTGGTATATACCAAAGTTACATGCCGTGGTGTTTCCTTTATTCCGTCACCGTCCATGTCTTTTGCAATGATAGTATCCGCGAACTGACACATGAAATCAGGGTCTGGCGGCTCTCCGACGAGGATGCCCTCTTTGTACACCTTCTTGCCGTTGGACGAGTAGACGATGTAGTGAACTTCCTGCTTCTCGGTCGCCACGCCGTCCCTTTTTGTCACACCAAGGCCGAGTATGAACCTCGGCTTGCCATTCACCTTTACGGTGTGAAGGCGCATTCGGTCGTAGCCTTTAGTGTTTATGTAGGAGAAGCCCTTGCGGCCCTCGATGTAGCCGCGATGAAAGTCAACGTTCAGCGCAAGCTGACAATGCTCCTCGGTCTGGAAGTTCTCACGCTCCTCCATGCCAAGCCACGGGCCGAAGAACGAGCCTCTCTCACCCCGCTTACTCCCACGGGCCTTGTCTCGTTTACTCCCACGGGCCACGGGTAGCCCTCACAGACATGGGTTCATCAACATCTCTAGCATGGGCGTAGCTCTGCATCCGCACAACCCCTTCCTGCCACATCTGTTCGACCATCACGTTCTGCCCGTTCTGCCTGGCATTCATGAGCTTGGCCGTGTACACAGCGACTAGATCACCGAACGCACCTGCCGCCCCGTTCGCGTCATCCTTGTCGCTCCTCAGAACGATGTCGGTGTCTGATGTAATCTCATCTATGTTCTTGATCCAGTAGATATGAACGTTCAGCGCCGATTCGGGTATGGGCGCTATAAACAGCTTGTTCCTGACCAGGCAATAGTACCGCCCGCCGCTGGGCGATACCCTGGCGTCTCTTCGCTGTATCATCCACCGGTCAGCAAACCGCATCGGCTTCCACTTTAGCGGAAGGTTGTCCGGGGCCACCGCGCCGCTGTCGGGCGTGTTCTCTATACCAATTATCTTGTACGGGATGGACCCGTTGAGGAAGCTTGCGCTGGCTATGTCAACAGACTCTGTGTTTTTGGGCCACGTGAACGGGCCGTCAGCCGTCTCTATGAAGAACTCAGGGTTGCTCTGAACTAGCTCTCGAAACACGGCCCGGTTGGCCTCGTTGGCCAGCCTGTTCTGCTGCGCTTCGCTCCAAAACAGGTCGCCTGTTTCGTCAAGAAGTACCTTTGCGTAGGCCCTGACCTCTTCAAGCGACGTGCATAGGTTGCTTATAGTCATATCAGTTCATGAAGAAAAAGCGGTCTGGCTTCTTGTGTCTTACGTCCGTACCACATCTCTGGTCGGCAATCTGCTTGAAGGGTTTCCACATCTCGTGGGTGCCCTTGTACACAAGATCATCCAGGGTGCTCTTTTCCCTTTGTTCCTCCAGTCGCTCTACCTTGTCGTATTGAAGCAGGTACTTACTTGAGCCCATGCGCCACAGGTCACATCTTCTGATGTAGGGAATCAGACGGGGATCCCTGATATCCAGGTACGACCCGTCGTCATCTTCCCAAACCTTCCATACAAATGGCACACGCTCTTTTGTCGGAATAGTTTTGACGCCGAACTGAATCTCAACGGTCGCATCAACAATGCGAGCAAGCATCCACCGCTTCTCGCGGCCACACCACCCCACGATAAGGCTATCATCGTGGACTCGCTCACGGATCCTATTGGATTCTTTTTGATTCCACTTGATCCGCTTGATGTCGTTCCATTGAGTTTCAGTCAGCAGCATTATGCGTCCGTTGGCACAGGCTGGTCATTGACCTGCGGCCCGTCAGTTAGTTTCGGTAAGTACAGGATTTCTAAGCCAGCAAAGTAGCAATTTGCGTTGTTTGCGCCATCATCGTCGTAAACAACGTGAAGTTTTAGCCAGTCGCCCGCGCTCGTGACTATAGTGCCACCGTCAACCTTCCCCCACGGGGTCGCAACAAGCCGCTGCGCCGTTGTGGGTAGCGTGTCTGACAGTGAGGTGCTGGAGATAGCGGTGCCGTCGTCTTGAGTAAAGGCTTCACCGAACGACGGCGTGAATGACTTGACCGTCCAGACACAGGTTCCCGCATCGGTGCTGACGTTTGCGTAGTGGACTCGAAGATGAATGTCGTTTGCGAAGTCAATCCACGTTGGCATCGCAGAGCCCCAACTGGCAAGGTCTGTGTCCTCAACATCCATCTGAAGAGCGGTTATTTCCGTTCCGCCGATTTCCGCAAAAACAGGGGCTCCGCCGCCGCCTGTACCCGCTGCGCTTACAACATGAAATCCCGCAGCCGGGATGAAAAGGTTCTGATACTTGTAGCCAATATTTCTATCGCGAATCATAGTTTACCACTCCACAGTTTGCCCCCCATTGCGGGGATACTAAGTAAAAGAAAACACCAGGGGGCTATTCGCCCCCTAGTGGCTAGAGTATGCACGTACCCTAGAAGATCAGGTTATCGACAGTGATGTCATCAAGCAACGTGTGACTAAAGCGTCGCTCACAGCCAATGTCACCGTACCAGCACATAAATGCTTCCCAACTGTCAGAGTTGGCTTTACGGCTAAAGGTCGAACCGTCACGGTCGGCCCACGCCCAGTCCTTCATGACGTACAACTTGATGTCGCCCGTGTTAATGAAAAACAGCTTGTTGTACGGAGCCATGCGGTCGAACTCAATCGGCATCGGTCGAGTTCCACCAGCGTACGTCAACTTCTGGAATCCACCACGCAGTTGCTCAGGAGCATAGCGCACGTCGGCAGTCAAGAGATTGATGTACTCACGGCGAACACTGTGATGACCCATGACGAGATTGGGCTCTGTGCCGGAAACCTCGTCAGTGCTGTCAATGGCAAGCTGCATCAACTCCAGGGACAGCGGTCGGTTGTCGTCGTTGTTATCAAGAACGGTGGACTTCCACTCAGGATTGTTGCCAGTGTCTACTTCTTGCAAGTCGTCATCAGCATTGGACACGATGAAGCTAAGGCCAGTAATCTCCTGGTTAAACGTGTTGTCGTTGGCATCGCCGCGAACGCAGATGTCATTCTCAGCAACGTCGATAGCGCCAGACGTGTTGTTCTTAAGAACAGCCACAGTCGTGCTTGTCACTGAATCAACGTCCAATTGGCCGGTTCCCCCTGTTGCCAGGGTGCCAGTACCGAGACCCGTAGCCGTTCCGATGTTGAGCGTCATCCCGGCCTTGAGGTACCGCGTTCCCGGCTCATCAAATGTGACGCTTACGGTAGCGCCCGCCGCAAGACTGGCCGGTTCACTGTTGAGTTTGGCCAACAAGCCCGTGTTAAGCACACCGCCACCAGTATCGGCAACTGGGTTGCCCCAGACCTGGCGATTCATATCAACCCGAAGGTCACGACGAAGACCGTCAACCTCTGTCCGAAGCGCAGAAGCGAACGAGCCTTTGTCGCCCTCTGAGGCGGCGATGGCTAGACCAATCAACTCAATGCGACCATAGATCTGCTTGACGTTGATCTTGCTTTCCACGTACTGCTGACGACCGGGCGACGGCAAGAAGCCAGATGCGCCACGAGCGCCCACGCCATGGTTGCGACGCAGGTGAACCGGGAACCGGACATGACGACCGCTCCAGCTTCGCTTGGATTTTTCAATGTACTCCAAGATAGGAATACTATTATTGAGGTGCTCCCGTACGGGGCCCTCGTAAAACTCTTTCAGTACGGCATCAAAATTACTTTTGGTTACCGCATTATCAGCAATGTTGGTATTAGCCATTGTTCTTACCCTTTAGCGTTTGAGTTATTCACCAGATAGAAACGCACGGGCGGCGGCTTCAGCGGCATCCAGGTCTTCACCAAAGTCCTTACTCACAGCAGCCGGTCCACGGCCACGCTGCAACGACTTCGGTGGTGACTTGTAACCCCTTTTCTTTACCCGCTGTTCAAAAGCAGCAACTTCGCTTTCATGGCTTCTTTTCGCCAGCGCCATCACTGAGGCGTTGGGGTTTTGGGCAATCGAGTTGATAACGTCCATCTCACGCATCTCAGGGTACTTTTGTCGCGCTGAGTTTATTTCACCCATTATCTGCCGTTCGGCCTGCGCTACCTCCAGGGACTGGGCCCTGGTCGTAAAGTACTCCTGCTGTTGAACAAGCTTTTGCTCAAGCTGCTTGATGCGCCGCTCATTCTTCTCGTATGGGTCAAGCTCCAGAAGCGGATCTTCATGACGCTGACTGCTTTCGGCAGCCTGCTGCTCCTGGAGCTTCGCCCACGCCCACTGATTCCATTCGGCGTGTTGCTGATTTTGCGCCCGCAGCGCCTCAGCCTCCTGTTGAAGTCGCGAAAGGTTCTCTTTCGTTTCATTCAACTGGCTCCGACTTTCCTTGAACCGCTCATACGGAATAGGTGCCGGATTGCCCTTCTCATCTAACTCAGGCCCACCTGTATCGCCGGTTTCCGCGTTACCATCAATAGATGAATCAGAGGTCTGCGAACCCTCAATGGAGCTTCCGCTCGTATCGCCATACTCGTCACTCATTTGCACTCCACGTACCGGTTATCGTACCAGCAGACGCTTAACGTGATCCTGCCTCAAAACCAGCCTCATAGTCAGGTCGCCCTGGACCTCGCGTGCCAACGGCCTCGTTGAGTTCCGGGGTTCCACCGCCCATAAGACCTGGTGAACCACCTTGTTGCTGGGGGGGTGCCATTCCACCCGGAGCCGCACCCCCTTCACCGACATCAAGCCCACCATCTTCTGCACCCGGCGGCATACCCTCGACGCCTGCATCAACATAGGGTTGCCACCAAGGCACCCCTTGTCTCTGCTGGCTCTCTGCATAGTAATGCCACGCAACATGCCTCTCAATATTGGCCTGAATTTCAGTAGGAAGCAAACGAAAGTCTACTGTCTTCATAAAATCCAGGTGAACATCGATGTGTGTAATGTGGTCTTCCCAAGGAGAAACATCCGGCACACCACCGGCACGGAGGATGTAATTTTCCTCCTTGGCGTAGTTTCTATCCTTGGTCAAATCACCATGGAGCGGGTCTACATCGCCAAACTCCATGAGCTTCCGTGCTTTCATGGCGGTGGCTGGATCTTGCGGGTTGCCAAGCATACCCACCTGATACATCTGCATCACCTGCTCACGTCTGTAACTGGCCATCTTGGGCAGCATGCTGTTGGACTGGATGCGCACCCTTGTGGTCTTGATCTGCGACGCATGAAACTCAAGGACCTCAAGCGCATGACCTGTCCCAATGACCTGAATCGTCGCCGGTATGGGCATATACTCACGCCACATCCACAACCACATCTCAGACATGCGCTCAACAGCATACTCAAGCTCGCGCACAGTGGGTCCATGGCGTGTCGTATCCATGTCACTCATCAGCCCAATGGCACGACCGCTTATCTGAGATGGTATATCACCGCGTGCCACGTCAGAGATTCCACTCAGGTTGGTGATGTGCTCGATCTGCTCCTTCTCCAGCAAGCGGTGCTCGGGGGAAAGGGGCGGCGGTGGCAACGGCTCAGGTGGTCTTGCCGCAGTTCGATTGTAGAAGATAATCTCACCGGGCTCGTCGGTGAAGCTCTGACGGTCAACGGAGCCCTTCTCCGCGCGCCACTTGGGCTGGGCGTGCAGGTTCTTGTTCTCGATTCGCTGACTCACGCTCTTGTTGAGTTCCTTCTGCGCCGGAATGAGCGGCGTTACGATGCCCTCTCCAGCCAACTTACCCGGTACCGTGTTATGTCGAGCTATGACAAACGGAAGCTTCTTGTAGGGCAAGAACTCCTGCTCTTCTAAGACAATGCTGCCGGATATAATTGCATAGTACCCTTCAGGGTGCCTGGGGCTGGGTCGCTCAAAGTACTCAAGCACCATCACCCTATCCATGAGTGGGCTTTCGTTTGTAGCCGTATTCCTCGAAAACTCGCGAAGTATCTGCTGGCTATACTGATCAGTATCTGAGGACATGTTTGGATCGATGTGCTTGCCCTTCTTCCAACGGTCCCTGACCTCATCAACGTGCAGCATGTTGGCATGAATCATCCAACGACATGTATCCATGTCCTTTGCGCCTGGATCCCAGCCAACTTCAAGCGGAGACAGTACGTCCACAACAGGGAGGCCGGTCTTCCTGGTCTCAGGGGTCTCCGCCTTCCCGAAATCAACGCCAAGCCCCTCAAGATACTCTATCGTGTCATCGACACGCTCCTCTTCAAACTCGTAATCCTCACCAAGAGCCGTGTCCCACCAGCACTTGAAGAACGCTGTACCTGATATAGCCATCCACTTTACGGCTTCGTGAATCTTTCTCTGCATGCCCAACTCATGCCACAAAAACATCAGCAGTCGCTCCGACTGACGCGCCGCTTCGGCATCGTCCTCGTCATCTGATGCTGGCACCGCTATAAAGCCTGGGCGGTTCTCGGTGAGCTTTCCGGCAAGCGTCTCTATTGTGGGCAAGATGTAGTTCAGCACCATCCTGACGCGCCATGGCGGCGGATTATCTTCGGACAGCAGCCTGGTAACGCGATTGTACCTTGACCACTGCCGACCTGTGTAGAACGCAAGGCCCAGCCACGTGTTCTCCACTATAGCTCGCTTTGAATCCTCCGAAGCCTGCCACTGCTCCCTTACGAAATCAGCGGTCTTTGACTCTTTTTCAGTTGGACTATAGGTATCTGTCCGCTTTTCAGAGTACTCTTTGGTTATCGCACCTGTCGTTTGCGTCATGTCATGTACCCCGGCGGTGGAATCATTGGCGCTTTACTGGCTTCAATCTCATCCATCAGCTTCTTTCTTCGCAGCAGCGCAGCTAAAATACGTGGATCTGTCGGCGCAGCCAACCCAGCATAACCAGGTGGCCTGTCTGACATGCCGAACGTGGGCCTCTCCTCACCCCTACCGGTTATCCCCTGCCGTCGCCTACGCTCAAGCATGACGCGCATCAACTCAGGGTCTACGCCAAGAGCCTCCATGGACAAATCACGCCTCGGCTTGAACATCGACCTGTCATCAAATGCAAGCTCAGGCGAAGTCCTGCCAAGCGAAGGTAGGGGCATCAATTAATACCTATGCCAGCCCAGGAGGAGGTCCGCCGGGAGGGGGTCCGCCAGCGCGAGCCGTAGCCGCTTCCCTCAGGCCTGGCCCAGGGCCGGGGCCGGGACCGGCTGCACCGGGACCAGCAGCGCCTCCTGTTTTCGCAGCAAGCTTCTGCTGTAGTGTTTGAATCAGCATCTGAATCGCCTCTGGCGGCAACTCATCAGCCACATTCCCCATGATTTTGTTTAGGTCTTCCACTGTGGGTTGTCGTTGCTGACCGCCACCGGCAGCAGGGCCACCGGGTGGTCCGCCGGGGGCACCGCCAGGAGGAAGGCCCATCGGGCCACCAGGACCAGGACCACCGGGGGGTGGGCCCATTGGCATTTGATTAGGCATCTCTACGCTCTCCTTGATCCAAGTCTCGGGGTACCAAACGCACCCACTTCAGGTCCCTTCTGCCCAAATGTCTGCGCGCCGTACTTAGCCAGCATGCTGTCTGCCGCTGTCTGTCTTACTGGTTCGACGGATGGCACCTGTAGCTGTGTCCTGCCAGGATCCATCGCCGCGTAATCAAAGTGCTCCAACCTTGGCGCGGTGCGACCCGCATAGGGCACTGGCACAGGCTCCCTTTTCGGTGGTGGCGCTACGCGCCCTGGCGAACTTGTTGCCTTACCAAGCAGCCAGTCAAGCCCGGCACCCACCAGTGTCGCACCAAGAGCAATGCCAAGTATACCCCATGGCCCAAGGGCAATTGCAGCGGGCCCAGCAACACCACCGAGTGCTGCCGCCTGATACGTGCCAGCCGTCCCCGCTATACTAGCTGCCCCAGCCGCCTTTACGGCCCCAGGAGCAATACCGCTTCCAATCATCCCGCCGACAGTGGCCCCCCAGCCGCCCGTATAACCCTGCTTCGGCGGGGTACCCGTTTGGTATACTGGTTCTGAGTAGTCCTTGAACGTCCGAAGTGCCATGGCTAACCGTCCACTATGCTAGTGACGTAACTTCTCTCGAAGTCGTCCTTGTATTTTGCTTCAAACTCGTCCCACGAGGACTGGGTGTGTTCGGCCTGGCGGATCAACATCTTACGGTTTTCTCTGCGGTTCCAGTCAAACAAGATGTAACCGAATATGCCAGTAAGGGTCACGGCACACAAAGCAAGAACTGAATGTATTACCACCATCTACCTAAATGCTCGTCCCTTTCTTCGTCTGCGCCGACATTAAGTCTAGCGACAGAGTCATATGAAAGCTCTCTCTTCTCAGGCACCACGCTCGATACTGACGCATCTTCCAACTCAGAGTCAACATATATGGCTATGGCCATTGCCATCACCGCGTCATCATGCTCACCCGGCATCGCCTCGCACCGCCTGGCGGCTGTTTCTATGAACACCTTACACTCATTGAGAAGGCGAAGCGAATTGAACGTATGGCTCCCCAGCCGGATGGCCTTGGCCAGCGCCGCAATCGCGGAATCTCTCTTATCCTTCGCCTGCGTCCGAAAACCGTAACGCTGTGTCCAGTTTGCGGCATTTATATTTCGCACGTACAGATTCTGGTAATCACGGTCCAGTAGGTCTTTTATGACCGCCATGCCGGGTCCGTCGATTTCAGGCACCAGCAGCGCGCTGTTATAGAAGTTACCGGCGATCACAGCCTGGGCCGCAACAATATCGGGCGGAACGCGAGAATAAAACTCTGCCACCTGCACCCGCTCGTTCCTGTCGATGACCTCAATGCATGAGAAATCGCCATCCTCCACACCGTGTGCCGTATCGACCGTGACGATATATTCATGCCCCTCGACAGGCTCTTCGTATATCTGCCAGGCATCGCGCCCCGGCTGTAACGTAAAGTCCTCGTTGAACAACACCCCGCCGTTCAGCGGCTTGAGTGCGAGTAGCTCATCGATGCGATCTTGTATCGCCTGCTGGTCAAATGGCGAGCGGGCGCTGGAGGTAAAGGCCACCTGCGGTGACAACGGATACTCGGTATCGAAGCGCGTGATGTCGCCACCGAACTTTGTGCGCAATGTCTGAATCGCCCACTTGACCCGCTCTGGTGGTAGCTCGAACTCAATCGCACGCTTCGCCCATAGCTCGTCATAACCAAGCTCGGTGGCAAGACGGTAGAACAACATGTCGTCCTCGGCGGCATGCGCCTTACGCATGCGCTTGTCCAGCCGGGTATCAGTTATGTTTTCTGGGAGGATGTATCTGTCGTGGTCTTGCCACCCGAAGAAGACGTGCTGGTAGATGTTTCCTGGCTCGTTCTTGTAGGCCTGCCAAAAGCGAGTATAGAAAGCTCCCGAGGCCCCATTGGCAGTTGACTCCATGAAGACATAAGTTCCCGCAACATCCGCAACTGCGGCCAGTTGAGCCTGAAGGGCGTCTTCGTCGCTGGTCGTTCTTCGCCGCTTGTGCCATAGCGCGACCTCAGAAAGGTGCAGAAAATCCCAAGTTGAGCCACGCGCTGCGTCGGTGCTTCCTTGTGTTTGGATTTGATATCTTGCGCCATGCTTCCACCTCACTGAGTTACCGATAAGTCTTGCCGGGGCCACTTCCGATATGGCCTGCGGCAGGTTCTGTTGATACCGCTTTACGATATGAAATATTTCCTGAGTAGACTCGCGCAGGTGCGCGATGCTCATTGCGTTCGCCTGCTTTTGGAACTGGCAATGGTGGTGCCCCAGCGCCTTGAAGAACGTGGTGCCACCGACCTGCCTCGACTTCAGGTCGAGAATGCGCACCGGCTTTCGCTCTGACTCCATGGTTTCGATCATACTGAGAAGCACTTCCTGCTCGCCATTGAGGAGGAGCGGCATCAGCCGGTAGGTGTCGCCAACGATGGTCCGTATCTTCAGGCAGTTCTGGAAGTAGAACCGGCGGTCGAACTTACACCGCTCCCAGAACTCATGGAATTTGTATTCCTCTTTTGAAAACCCACCCATCAATTACAGGGGAAACCGATGGGCGGGGAGGAAGAGACTAATGGGGTCTAACATGGCAGGGGGGAGAACCCCTGTAGACCTAGCATGGCGTGAGCGTAATACGAAACCTGTCATGACGCAATAACAACTGATTTTTTGCGGGTGCGCTGGATACCTTGCTTTTTAACAAGGCTCTTGAGTTTCTTTGGCGACATCCCGGTGTTGTCGCTTATTTCGCTATATGTCAGCCCGGCCTGATACAGCGCCACCGCCGCCGACTCGCTGGATGTGATCGCCGTGAACTCAGCCTTGGCCTCCACAATCTCCAGCTTGGTCTCCAGTGTAGAGGTGCTGGAGAATGGATCCCATTCAACTGACGGATCCTCAACAGCAACACACTTCTCAATCAAATCCGCAATGGACGACCGCGCCTTGATATACTGGTTCACCGCCTTGAGGTTCCGCGACAACGATATGTAGTCGTCGTCAGCGTCCACAACCGCCCGTTCGAGCAGTTCATGAGCACTATGCGCAGATTCTTTGTAGTATGTAACTAAATCTGGCGGTTGGTTCTGTTGTTTAGTAACCTGCGTATCATCTGATGCCATATAAGGAGAATAGAGGACATGGGCAAGAAGAACAAGAAGAACAGCTTCACTAGTTTAACCCCCCCTTCAACTAGTCAACCACCCAGTGACAAGGCTGACAGAACTGACAGAACTCAAATAACGGACCCTGCCGTATGGGACCTTCTGAAAAAGACCTCTGAGCGGTCTAACATCGGAAAAGCGCTCCTAGTGGAGGTCGCCTGCCAGGCAATGCTTGGATCTATAGACAACTACGGCTACAAATTCCGGGAAGCCTGGGACGGTGAGCGGGAAGCACCGACCAAAGGACCCGTAGAAAAAGGGGGTAGCGTCATATTGACCCCCCCTACCTTGAATGACGTCAACGCCGCCGCCGTTTACTTCGGCATCAACGCCAGCGACCTGGTCCGCGATGCGATCTTAGGCCAACGGTTCAACTGGCAACGCCTGCACCCAGTAAACGCTCGCAGCATGTCAAGCCTGAGAATGCAAATGTTCGAGCTTGAACAACTAGGTGGTCGATAATTCAAAATACGCTGTGTAGAGGTCCTACATCTAGAAGGTCTCGGAGCGGGGATGCGGCCCAAGGTACCCAGCCCCCTTCGGGGGCTGACCCCTCGCGCGCGATCTATACTATCCGCGAACACCCCTGACTGCACTGACTGGCCAGTAGGTTTACCAGGTGAACACCCTGGACCAAACAAAAGCCACAAAGGGCCAACCATTACAGCACCTTGCGACCGATTGCCAACTAATTGAGCACCCCTATTCGCTGCACGTCGCGACATTTACACACCTAATCGCGTCTCTATTCGACACACTGCGCCACATTCGCACCATTCGCACCACTGCCTCACGTACACACAATCACAGGGCAGTACACCGTTTAACCCAAGATGCAAATCAGGTGCGAACTAGTGCGAATCAAGCGCAGTCTACCGTTCTTAACGCGAATTCTAGTGCGAATCCAGACCAGTCCATCGTTTAGCCCACAATCACCAAACACCTATTCGCATCACTGCTCTGCATTGCTAAGTTATTTTGTGTCAAATTTGCCACAAAAGTGTTCAGTTTCTGTACGATTTCCGTACAGTTGCTGTACAGTGCCACTTTTCCCGAGCAATTACCGTCACTTACTGGCCATTGTCCACAGCAAATCCTCAAAAGTGTACAATCGGTGGTCACTTTTAGCAGCACCCGTTTCCGTGCCTTTTGCAGTGCAGTGCAGCGTTTAGCCAACTTGGCATGCATCCTGCTATCTTCTTTGGCCGGAAACGATGAGCGCCAAGCTCGCAATTGCACACAGAGCCTTTGCGTGCGGCCAATGTTGCGGTAGGTCATTGAGTAGAGCTAGAAGAGTCTGGCTACCTATCGACAAGCTCAAAAGTAGGATCGGCATTGCCTATATCGCTTGCAAGGTACACTAACACCGCGTTGCTGGCTTGGCGTTCATCGTTTCCTGGTAAGACATAGGTTGTGGGCTAGGACAGTTTCGAGGGGAGCCTTGAAACAACGACCAGCACAACCCTGCAAACCAATGGTGTGCCTTTAGGCACGCCAGCACAAGTGGTCCCTATGATACGACATTCCTTCGGGAGTGGGCTTCGATGCAGGAGCAGTTAGGGATCGATACTCTTCTGAGTAGCATAACCCAACATTGGTAAAGGCGTAGCTTTCAATGCAGCGCGCTTCCGTTATACCGATTCGTGGCACTGAGGCGATAGGACCTTTGCATCACACGGCTTTGTAGTAAGGCACGAAATAGTGGACTAGGGAAACGGACCATAGGGTGAGGCCGGGAAGAGTAGCGCGCCGCGTGTGAGTGTGAAATCAGGATAACGAGGGCCTGTTTCGGCAGGAGTAACACTTATTGAGCGATGGTACGGGTGACGCCCTACGTCAAAGCACAGGTGTTTTTGCCCCTCAACTTGTGGCCTCAGGCCGACAAGGAGAGACAAAATGGCGTATTCAAAACGACAATTAGCGAGAGCGTTTAAGGTTGGTGGCACACGTCGTCCAGCTAAGAAACAACGAATTGCACAGTCGTTCTCTGCTGCGAAGCGGGGTTCGGGGTCAAACAAACCAAGACGAGTTCCAAGTAAATCCGAAGGTAATGGCATGTCTTACAACAAGTCAGACTGCGGGCGAAAGAAACAATAGATTACTTGGGGCTGCAAGTTGAGGGGCAGAGACACCATGCTTGCTTGTCCTCTCTTCGGTGACGGTCATGTTGACCATCACAGAAAAGAGGAAAGACAAAATGAATCCAGACAGAAGTACTGTGGTTCCATTGCCTTCACCATGCAGGGAGGAGGAAAAATGGCACGACAGATAAACAGGCCACGTAAGGTGACATCGCTTTTTAGTGGTCGCTGTGAGTTTACTACGGTCCGACGTCGCAAGAAAGGCGACACGGGACGCGGTGTGGCGGTAGCGTAATGGCAGTTATAATCCTGTCTACTTATGGTGCTCTGGTCATCACAGTGGTGTTTTGCAGCGCTGTGTTCTGTTAGCTCTGGTGTGATCCCCAGTCCTTGGAGGAGGGCTGGGGGTCAGCGAAGAGAGGACGAGCCTTTCTAATTTTTAACCGCATCGTGTCTCCATTGTGGGGCATGGGTTATGGGGTATCTGGGTAGGGTTCGAGTCCCTAGTGCCTATCGACACAAGCCAGGGCACTGGCAAGTGGCCATATAGCGATAGTGGCGCAACGCGTGATAGAGGTAGTTCAGGTATCACAGGCTAGCTGCCCATGCCTCACAGTGGGGGCACGATGCACGACAAAGTGAGGAAGAAAATGGCAGGAAAGACAAGTAGGTTAGTGGCAATTACGAAATACTTCGGCATGACCTTGCAAGAGGCGAAGGACGAAATTACTACGCTTTCGGACAAGGATAAGCAGGAGTTGTTCGAACTTGTGAGGGCGGAGGCTGCGGACCAATGTTAGTTGAGGATGTAATATCAGCAATTCTCAAGGGTCCAGGCCAAGGCCTGAACACTCCTCAGAGCGTTAACTATGCCAATGCGTTCGCATGCATCTTGCGCGTGAATCGCAATAGCATTGAGTACGCTAACAGCATTCTCTATCTGGAGGATGTAAGGAGCGACCTCGAGGCCAAGAACAAGGAATTGCTTGAGCGTTCCTTGAACCTTGCTGTTGATTGCGAAGGTCTCAGGCGTGAAGTTGAGGTGCTCCAAAGAAGGCTCTTTGACTGTGAGAACTGTGAGAACTTTGACCGACTCCAGACCGACAAGATAGACGCTAACATTGATGAGGTTAGCGAAGGTCTCCAGGAGCGGGCTCGCAGCGCCAAGGGGAAAGGTACCGTTATCGGCTTTGGGGTTTCGGGCTCGTGGGAGTCGGCGGACCTGGGAAAACGGCAGGCTGCATGCCACCAAAACCCAAGGTCGGACAACGACACAAAATGGTAGCTGGCGTCGAATAACGCTTTACGCTCACATGGGACTGAACATCCCCGTGAGCGTATGGAGTCATTCGACTCATATTCCTGATTGGACAAGCAAGCAGTGTCATGCCTCACAGTGGGGACATGACACAAGGAGAATTGATGTGAATGCAGCAGTATTAATGGGCGAAGGTAATTGCGTGCGTCGTGAGGACCTGCACCTCATTCCAATGCCAGCAAACACGGCAACGTGCGCGCTGATGCCTTGGCAGTACTTCGTTGACACTATTTGTCACCGTATCGAACTGGCGGGTTGGTCTATAAAAGAGGTCAAGCTGCTTACGAGCGGTAAGAATAAGCAAACGGGCTGGGTGCAGGAACTCTTTGGGACGATAGTCCTTGAGCATTCTGATACCGAAGTCCAGCCATGCTTTGGCCTTAGGACGTCATACAACCACACGTACCTGTCGAGTCTAATCGCAGGGCTGACGGTTACTGCCTGTAGCAACGGGTGTTTTTCCGCTGACTATGGCGTGGCGTTCAAGAAGCAGCGCGCACTGGGAGGTAAGCGCAACGACGCTCTGTTTATCGAGAGACTGGAGACTGGAATCAGTCTTGTTGGTCGAGCTTTTGACGGTATGCGGCGAAAGCGAGATTTCCTGAAGTCTGTCCCGCTGTCATTGAACCACGGTCACGCGCTTATTGGCATTGCGCAGGGCCATGGTGTCATCACTGACACAATGGGCAATGAAGCGAGACGGTGCTGGAACAAGCCAATTGAGTATCAGGTAAACGGTCTCACAGAGGCACCTTTTGCTGAACTCAACGCTTGGAGTCTTTACAACGGCTTCACTGAGGCCGCGAAGAAAACCCGAGCGGGTAATCTTTTGGATGCCCACACAAAGATAGATGCGTATTTTTCAGACAGCCACATTATCCCAGCCGCAGCAAGTGTCTGGGACGAGGGTGGTTCAGAGGTAATCCCGTTCTAAACGGGGAAGAGAGGACAAGAATGAAAAACGTAAAGATTCTTCACGACGACCACGGTCTGGGTGATGATCATATCAAGTTCGTAAACCACGTAGTGGCGAACGAGCCCGATGGATTCTTTATCAAGCTGTTGGTATTGCCGCCTGAGTGCAGCGACCTGATGAGTGCGCTGCACGGGCCAACCGTCGGTGACGATCCAGTCAATGAGGACGAGGTAACGTACGTCGTCCGAAACGGCAGACCGGGACCGTCACGTCTCGTTGACAGGCCGGAACGACCGTGCAGGAACATAGTCATTATCGGCATGGGCGGAGGCACCCCGGTGGTGATTACCGCATACGGTACGCAGTCGCCGTTCCCGTCACCGCGTGAGTGGTGGGACAGTGGCATGAGGCCTCGGGAGGCTGTCGATGCCGCCGTGTTCTGGATGGAACACGCGCTATCGGGAGGAGGTGAGTAATGCCTGAGACAGATGAGCAGGTAGTCAAAAGACTGTTGGAGGCCATCCGGCTTCACAGGGAAGAGTATATCCAAGGCAAACTGGATTCACTGACGTGGGTTCGAGCGCACAGGATGGTCATAAGGGAAGCCGAGTTTCTTGGCGTCACTGACCTGATGCTGCAAAGGGGGGACAAGTGAGTAGAGACGGAACGCTACCGCCCGGTGTGGAACACTGTGACATACCAGGCGAGAGCGATGGAGGACACCGGGATGACTGCTGCACCGTGGTCAACAGCCATTGGCAGAGTCCAAGGTGTAACTGTAGCGAACTAGATGAGGAGGACGGATGAGAGCACATAGCGGCTGTTGCCTGAACTATAACCACAGCAAGGAAATGCTGCACGAGCGAGCGTTCAACAGCATGAACGGGCCAGGAAGGGCTCACGTGTGGGGCGGGCCGTATATCCCGCCGAAATACGAATGCGTCTGCAAGACAAAGGAGGACAAGCAAAACAAATGAGTGCGATGACTGAGTTTACGTTTATAGAGGACCCTGGTCACGGCTGGCTCATGGTGCCCAAGGATGTAGCGCGCCAAGTGGGGTACAAGCCGACAGGATATGACTACGAGACCGAGGACCACTGGTACTTCGAGGAGGATTGCAGTGCTTCGGCATTCATCGCCGCGTACAAGACGCACCACCCCGACAGGCAATTCACGGTCACAGTCAAGTACGAAGAGGACTTTAGGCAGCGGGCAAGGAGGTTGGACGGATGAGTAAGAAGATACCAACGCAGGACCTTTGGTATATCTGGAACGATCCAGATTACCTAGGCCAGAGGCGAGAAGCAGGTGAAGAGTTGTATGACCGTGTGACGCACGGCGAAAAGCAACCCAACTGGACACCGCAAGAACGACGTAAGTTCTTGGACTGGCTGGAAGGGAAGACAAAAGGAGACAAGTAAGTGGAAGATTATGTTTACTTGAAAGTGAGGCTAGTGTTGAAGCCTGGGCAGACACAGGAGTCGATTCAGGAAATAGTTTCTGAGTGTGACTATGGGTTCACCCATGAAGAAATAGTAGAAACCGAAATTATTGACATCCACGATTTTCAGATTGAGTAAGAGGCCGTATATCCCGCCGAAATACGAATGCGTCTGCAAGACAAAAGGAGACAAGGACAATGACAATAAAGGCGTGGCAAGGACCATCAACGATTGACGGCAAGGAGATCATGGCCGTGGTGTCCTGCGAGAAGAGGCCCAGTAAGAACGACAAGACTGGAGATATGGTCCAGGTAGCGTTCTTCAGTACCGCTGAAAAGCCTGTAATTGCAGCACACAAGACCGGTGATGACGAATCGGTGTGCGGATCATGCCTACTTCGGCCCAAGGTGTGGACCAAGGAGGTGAGCAAGAAGCCGTGCTACGTGGGCGTCCACTGGATGGCTGCTCAATGGGCTGCCGCAATGAGACTGGGCGAGGACCTGGGTGCGGCAGTGGGGGCGATGGGTGCAAAGCCTGTGCGCTTCGGGCAGTACGGCAACATGTCGAGCATACTGAGAGCGGTGGCAGAGCGGTTACTGGAGGGCGCTAGCAAGTGGACGCTGTACGAGCACGAGTGGATGAAGCCCGAGAACCAGTGGCTAAGACACTTCGCCATGGCGTCCGTACACAGCGAGCACCAAGCGATAACCGCCCAGCGAATGGGCTGGCGTACCTTCAGAAACAGGGAGGAGGGCGAGCCACTGCTGGACACTGAGTGTCAGTGTCCATACGAGACACGCGGCGTTCAGTGTAAGGACTGCCTGCTGTGTGATGGAAAGAGGAAAGGACCGAAGAAAGACAAACGTAAAAGCGTTGCCGTGTACACGCACGGTGGCTAAGGAGGAAGGATGAGGAAGGTAAGTGACAAGCAACGTGAAGCCATCGAGGAGATATACAGCCAACTGAGGAACAAGGAGACCGAGCTAGAAAACGAGGTGCAGGTTTGCAACTGCGAGATTGAGTCAGCGCTGGAGTCTCTCCAGGATTCCGTGATTGAGTACAACGACCTGGTTGACGAGCTAAACGAGGCGGTCTCTGAGGTCCTGGACGACATCCTTGAGTTCACGGACAACAAGTCACAGAAGTGGCGAGGGTCCGATGTGGGCCTGGCTCACGCTGAGTGGGCTGAGTGCTTCGAGAACGTGGTGGAGCATGCGGACGACCCGCTTGACCAGCAGATTGAGGTTTCCGTGGACTTGTGGCACGGGAAGGTTGACGACTACGACTGGGAAGTAAAGGAGGACTAGATGGCACCGAAGTTTATAGTTGAGTTTAGCTCGGGCCACTACAGGCAAATAGACGTGGAGGCCGAAGACCAGGGCGATGCGGTAAAGGAAGCGCTCGGCACCGACGACCACCTCCCCCTTTGGGCGGTGCATGAAGACCCAAGCTACCCAGGCTGGCAGGAGCTTTGCATCCGAGTCAGTCCCGTGCAGGATGAGGACGAGGAAGATGTTGACAAAAACTAAAGACTTTTATAGAGGTATAGATTATGGAAGAAAAATGGAACCCAAGAATTGCACGACAGGTTAGGCGGGACATAACCGCCCTGCTTGACCGGCCAGTGGGTCAGATGGAGCTTGGCAAGTGGCTGGGTTACAGCCGCACCACTATCCAGAACTGGGAGCATGGTCGGTCAACGCCTGACCCTGCGATGCGGTTCCTGTTTAACAAACTGACTGTCGATCCAGGTTTCATCACCGAGATTAGGCAGTGGAGCGGAAGTATTCATGGGCCAAGCAAACACGCGACTGGCTAAAGAGAGGCGAGCCGGGAAGCTAACTCGGGAGAAGCTCTGTTCACTCGCACAGGATGACGGTCATTCGCTGTCCTGTGCTGCCCTCGTACAGTACGAGAGGGGTGAGCGTGCGCCGAAGCTGAAGCTAGCTATCTGGCTTGCCAAGTTTTTTAAACTGACAGTAGAGGAATTGTTTAATGGAAGACAAAGAGACAAAGACAAGGACGACGGACGAGAGGATAGAGCAAGCTGCGCATGACGTCATCGCCCTGTGCGAGATGATCCGAGAACTTACCGATGGCCGTCGTCACGGCACCAAGTACAACAGGGTGAACCGTGCTGCGCTTTCTGCGCAGTTCCATGCTGAGGGGATCCTTGGCTCAGACCAGAGGCAGGAGAAGCCATGAGCGACCTGACACTATCGGCTTCAGGTATCGGTGTGTTGCAGTCATGCGCTAAGAAGTACCGGCTCAAGTACATCGAGAACCTCGAAGCCATTGACCGGCCAAGCTACCTGACGTTGGGCACTGCGTTCCACAAGTGCGTTGAGATAAAGCGCAAGGGCGGGACGCTGCACGACATGAGGACAGAGGCCCTGAAGGCAGAGGACGATGACATGCGGTGCGTACTGCTGGTCATGGTCGAGGCGTACTACAGGAAATACGCCGAGGAGTCAGGGTTTAGTGAGGTGGAGTTCGAGTTCATCTGCGAGCTACCTGATGGCACACAGGTCAAGGGTGTTGCTGATGCGTTGGCCAAAAACGGTGACGGGTTTCTGATATACGAAACCAAGACAGCCAGCGCCGTCGACGGCACCTACCTTGAGAAGCTGTGGTCATCCAGGCAGGCGCTGATGTACTGCCACTTCATCAGCCGCTCTGGCTACAAAATAAACGGCGTGATGTGGGACCTGGTCAAAAAACCTACCATACACAGGCTCAAGGCCACGCCCATCGACAAGCGCAAGTACAAAACAGATAAGCATACAGGAGAGAAGACTCTATACGCAAATCAACGCATCTATGCTGAGACGGATGCTGAGTTCATTGGCAGGTTACAGCGCTGGTACTCGGGGCACCCGGAAGCATTGCACCGTGAGCTTGTTGTTTACTCAGAGCAGCAACTCAAGGCTATTGCAGAGGATGTGGAGGACGAGGCGGAAAGGCTGCGGTGGCACAAGTCATCACAGAAGTGGCCGAGAAGCCTATCGTCCTGCCATAAGTATCGGTCACCGTGTGAGTATGCCGCACTGTGTCATAGCGGGGGTAACCCGCTAATACTTGAGACTCATTACCAAAGAAAGGAGAACTGATGGAGATACCGACAAGCAGGACAAAGAAAGCATCTGGTTTAGGGGACCAGGTCATAACGATATACGGCACACCGAAGATAGGTAAGAGCACACTGGCATCTCAGTTTCCGAACGCTTTGTTCGCTGCGACTGAGCCAGGGTTGAACTTCCTTGAGGTGTACCAGGTGCCGGTCAATGACTGGGAAGACTTCACCAAGCTGTGCGCCATACTGGCAAGCAGCCCGTTGCAGGTCGAGACGCTGGTCATAGACACGGTGGACATCCTGTACCTGCATTGCCGTGACTACGTGTGCAACAAGGCGGGCATCATGCATCCGTCCGACGCAAGCTATGGCAAAGGGTTTGCCATGGTCAACGGTGAGTTCCGGCGTGTGCTGGCCAAGCTTGGCACGCTGCGCACAAGGGGCGGTGGCAAGATGGGCCTGGTGCTCGTCAGTCACGCCAAGGAGATTGAGCACGACACAAGGGTTGGCAAGCAGTTGCGGTGGACGCCGTCGCTGCCCGGTTCGGCCCGGCAAATCGTTGAAGGCATGAGCGACCTACTGTTGTTCGCTGATGTGGACTCCGGTGATGAGCGTGTGCTCAGGACGAAGCCGTCCAACAAGTGGGTAGCGGGTGATCGCACGGGAAACCTTCCCGAGACGCTGCCATTGAGCTATGAAGCACTATCGTCTGCCATGAATGGCGGGCAACAAAAGGAGACAAGTGATGAGTGACAGTTTTGATTGGAGCAAGATAGATAAAAGCTGGGGCGAGGCTGCCTCCGGGGACAAGGGCTCTGCCAGCAAGGGCGTGTTCGACACAGTGCCGGACGGACCTTATTCGGTGGTGATTGACAAGGCTGAGTTCAAGAACTCCAAGGCAGGTAACCCGTACCTGAACCTGGTTCTGGTTGTGCAGTCTGGCCCTCACGAGGGACGCTGGTTGTTCAAGCGGTGCATGCTATCCACATCCCAGAACATGACCTTCCTGAAGAAGGACCTGGCCGTGTGTGGCGTGAAGGTACCTGAGCGTATCAGCGAACTGAACCTTGAGTCACTGCTTGATCGCAAGCTGAAGGTAACGAAGAAGACGAAGGATGACTTCGAGAACATCTACTTCGATAACCTTATCGAGAGCTTTGACATGACCCCGAAGCAAGGGGCCACTGACCTTGCTAAGAGGCTCAGTGACGAGGACATACCGTTTTAGTATGGGTAAATCGCAACGCGACAAAGGACATCGCTTCGAGCGTCAGGTGGCGGCAGATGCCACCGACGCTCTAGGCGAGAAGGTTCAACGTACCATCCAGTTCAGGGGCGGGCAGTCCGAGGGCTCTGATGTAGTGGTGGAGCCCTTCGCTATTGAATGCAAGCACTACAAAAAGCTCGGCGGTCTAATCAACAGAGCGTACGAGCAGGCCAAGCGTGATGCTAAGGATGGCTTCATACCCATCTGCATCTGCAAAGGAGATAGGCAGGAGCCGCTGGTCACGATGGGCTACAGGGATTTCTGGGAACTAATCAAAGAATGGAGGGAGAGAGGTGAGTGAGGCAGCACAGCTTATGCTGTTTGGCAACGACACCCTCGCTGAGGCAAGGGCGCTTGTTGAGAGCAACCTTGATGAAGGGATGGAATGCCCATGCTGTGGGCAGCTAGCCAGGAAGTACAAACGAAAACTGAACAGCACTATGGCGCGAGGCTTGATCTGGTTGGTGAGACAGGGGCCGAGGTGGGTTGATGTACCCGCTGAGGGTCCGAGGTGGCTGACAAAGACAAATCAACACGCCACGCTTCGCTGGTGGGACCTCGTTGAGAGACTCTCATCGGACGATCCAGCGAAGAAGCACTCTGGTATGTGGCAAGCAACGCAGGTGGGGATTGATTTTGTTTACAGAAGAACAACTGTCCCTGCCCACGTGTACCACTTCAATAATACCGTTATGGGTTTCAGCGGCGAATCAATAGACATCGAGGCCGCGCTAGGGAGCCACTTTGACTACGCTGAGATGATGGGATGGAGGTAAGTAATGTTTGAATGCCCGACGTGCGGTGCCCTTATGGAGGGCTCATGCAAGTATCGTGGTGGCAGGAAGCACGTAAAGAAATGCGAAGCTGCAACACCCGCGCAACGCAAATACTACAAGAGGACAGGGCACTGGCCCAAGAAAGGGAGGACAATTGCAGGCGATAGAAGCGAAGTATCAGTGTGACAACTGTAAGCGAATAACCTACATTCAACAGGGGAGGACGCCCACTGGGTGGCACTCCCTGAAACTCTGGAACGACAGTGATGAACCATCAGACCCACAAGATATCTGCGACAGTTGTTCGCAGGCGTTACTTCAAGTCATCGGAAGAAGAAAAAGCATTGAACGCGGAAGCTTCAACGAGCCCCCCATGCAACACCACCCCAAGTCACCGGAGCAGTGTGACGCGCAAGCAAAAAGCTTTGCCGCCAGAATGGCCAGCACCACCACCGACTGAGGAGGTGTAGATGCTTCCGTCAGCCATTCATGCGGATTCAACCCGTTCTCTTGCGTCGAGCGTAACTGCTGATTGTTCCTCATGTTCCCTGTTAACCTTCTCTGCTGTTAAACGGTTTTCGGAGAGTTGAATCTTCCAGCGGCTTAGGTTTACGGACAGAAAGGTTTACACTTGGAGTCAGATGTAGACCTTTTGCTCCCGCCGCTTCGAGGGTCGCAACCAGCGCCTCGGCTTCTGACCAGCAGTCCTTTGTGGCGTCCATCACCCACTTGTTATGCGAGCGCAGCTTACTTGGCTCAACACACCACCTGGTTTCGCCGTTAGGAAGTCCGTCGCCAATGCAACTCAGCCCGGTGTCGCCTACGACACCCCGTACCAATGCCAGCAGGCATCCCAGCGTGGCGGGGTCGGTGAGGTCTGGGATAAGCTGAATATCTCGCGGGTCAAAACTAATTCCGCTCAGGTCGACATAGTCTCCACTGAAACTAAGAACCCTGCCGCACCCAAAACCATCTGCCTCCTCAAGGGCCATGCCATCCATCACACGCCAGCCCTCACAGGCCACTACTCGTCGTGCTATTTGTTCCATGTCGATCATAATGTCTCCCCCTCTCGGTTGTCGTCGTCCACATCCACATCGCTCTCGTCGAGGACCTGCACAAAGATGTGCGTGCCTTCCTTCTTGGGGTCGATGTGCAGGGTGGCCCAGTGCTCGATTGCCTCGCAGACCATCTCTGTGAGCCGGTCATCGCCATTACCATCGATCAGCGCCTCTCCGTCTGGGACGTAAGCGTCCCAGTGAACGCGCACAGTGCCGCTGCACGTTGGATCAATGGTCTTCTGCATGTCGTATAGGTTGCTGAATTTCATGGTTCCTCCCGGACTGTTAAACTTTCTCACCGCTGTTCAAGTCGTGATGCCCCAGCGCTACTGCATTAGCGCCAGGTTCTTCTTCCCACCCATAGGCAGGCCAGTGACGCCCCGCCTCCTGCTTCCTCCCATGGGGAAACTGGTATGAGCTTCCGTACCCTTGATGGTCTTGAAGATAGCGCCCCGTAGCTGCGGCCAGCGCACGGGGTAGCTGATGCCGTGTTGGTTGCACCAGAACTTATAGACCTCGTGAAGATGGCTGCTCGACATGAAGCCAGACCTTGCGTCAGTGAACGGGCCGTGCCTCTTCTCACCAAGGGCTGCTTCCCAGTCCTTCATGATGGCGGTCAAGCCGATGTCCATGATTGCCTCTGCGAACTGTATTTCGCTTGGCTTTGACTGATCCAAGAGCAGCGCCCGGTCTGGGTTGTTGAACGGTGCCGCAAGGTCACGCTCTATTGTCCTGTCCAAGAGCATGTGCAGGAAGTGTCTCGCACCAGGCCACCCGTGGTTCCGCTCAGTAATCATTGTGGAGATAACACCTGGATCCAGCTTGCTGTCCTGGTGGAACACGTTATACCTGCGGTCGCCGGGCTCCAGCCTAATCGGAAGCACGTCGTTGGACAGCATGACCATGTTGAACCATATAGGCACACCGTCCGCCGCCTTGTGCATGCGGCGCACCTGTATGGTGGGCTCAGTTATCCAGGCCTTCAGCCGGTTCAGTGTCTTCGCATCACGGTAGCCTGAGCAGGCCACCTCGTTGGCCACAACCAAAAGAGCAGAGGCAAGCGAGCCAGGCTCGAACTTGTCCTCCATCTGTGACTGCATGATCTCAATCATCATCCGGCCATAGATGGCCTTCATCATACCATCCGTACCCCAGAACAAGCCCTTGCCTGTGCCCTGGACACCATGGAATATCAGCGCCGTCTTGTTCCTGCGGGCCCCCTTGCCACGGTACAGGCTCTGCAACGGCTGCGCTATCCAGTCAAGGCAGTACTCCAACGACTCCGAATCCTCACCACACAGCCAGTGAAGCAGCCACGTATAAGGCGTGCAGTTACCAGGCTCTGCCTCCAGCGGTAGCCCACGGAACTGGTTGAGCCAGGTGTTACCGCGCTCCACAACAACAGGTTGTGTTGAGTTGGGGTTGAAGACGATGTCACGCGCAGGGGGTAGCGCCTGAGCCATTCCCTGCGCTTCCTCTATGTCGTAACCTGAGTTGCGCAGTCGCGAGACGAGAGAGGTGCGCCCAGAGCCGTCAAACCAATGCCCACCCGCCAGGTATGCATAGCGCCCACTGTCCAACTGGTAGAACTTGTAGTGACTACGCGCTGAAGCGTTGAGCAGTGCTACGGCTTCGTTGATACCGTACTTAAACACAGTGTCAGTGAGGTCGGTGTGGTCGGGAAGGATGACCCGCTGTGCGTTCGGAAAGGCACGCGCAGAGCGTTGCCAGTACCGGTCGCCCGCTGTGTCTGCATCCATGACCAGCACCACGCTGGTTGGTGGGTCGGTGATTAGCTTGGCAGTCTCCTCCCACCAGTTGAGGCTACCAGCGGCACCACCCTGCGAGCCTATGATGCCGCCCTCGATGAATCCCTGTTCACGCAGGCACATCAGGAGCAGCGTATCAATCTCACCCTCAGCCACGTAGAGCACCTTGGACTTGCATTGAGTTGCTGCTACCGGCGGTGGGTCACCGAACCATACCGGCGAGCCAGAGGGCAGGCCAACGGCTTCGTTGGACAAACGTAAAGACTTGATCTTGGTCTTACCGAGAGAGACGTACCGCCTGACAGCGGTGACGACACTACCAAACTGGTCGTACAAAGGAACGACTAGCGTGTGGTCTGGGAAAGAGGTCCAGTAATCAGTCTTCAAGCCGCTGGCCCACCCAATGAATTGTATCGCGTCTTCAGCGAGCGTATCGTCTCGCCACCGACGCTTGAAATATTGGAAGGCCTTCCTTGATTGTGGTGCTGTGGCCTGTGCCTTCAGCCATGTCTCCTGGATGTCGATGGGCTCGGTGGGGGGCCGCTCCTTCCGCTTCCTCTGCGCCACCCTTGGCGGCACGTACCGCTCGTTGCCACTGAGGACCTCATGCGTTACAGCTAGCTCCTCAGCCAGACCTATGGCGCTCCAGTTCTGGTCACAGTTGCGGCAGGTTATGCCGCCTGGATCCTTCGGGCCATCACAGCCAGGAGGGTACACCATAGCAGGACCAGTGTTCCTGCTCTGGTTCTTGTGTTCAATGACAGGGCACGGAAGGTTGCGGATGGGAGATGTGCCGAGTATCTTCCCGATGGCAGGGTAATCCACCTGCTCAAGTACTTTACGAATGTCCATTCAGGCAAGGTTGCACGTTGAAATAATGGTGTCAACAGGAACCTTGTGACACCCAGGTGTACTACAGGGAAAGCTAGCGACCTTTGCCGATTCTGCTGGCTAGATTAGCCGCTGCCTGTGCCCGTGGATTCTTTTTCTTTTTCTTCTTGGCCTTGGCTGCTGCCGCATAGCCTTCTTTGGTATACGGGTAATGCTTCTTTCCTACCTTGGGCATCTAGTCCTCCCGCTCGTCAATGATTTCTGCGGTGTCCGATTCTATACGGGTGATGGTGATGTCTTCGATGACCCTGACCAGCGCCTGCTTTAGACCGTGGCCGATGAGGTCAGCGAACGCGCCCAACCAACTGGCCTTGACGTAGGACGGCAGCCGCTTGCGTGCGTGGCTCTCAATGCTCGCGACGAGCAGGTCAACTACCTGCTCTGGGCTCATTTGAGGACCTCTTTGCTGACGATGATGGCCTTGTCCTTGCCGTCACATTTCACTGTGATCTTACCCGCTGGCTTAGGCAACTCAGGGTGCTTGCTGATTACAATGCTCGCCTTGCTGCATAGAACAGGCCCGCAGTTGATTGAACTAAGCGGCAACATGCACAGTATAATAACTGGTAGAGCGCGGCGCAGGCCGACTGTAAGAGAAACACCAAGCAGTCCGCATAAACTTTCAAACAACTCATCGGGGATTTCATAACCTGTATACACCGGCAGCACTGCCTTTAGGATTATAAGAACACCGAGGGCCACCGCTGACTGCACAGTAAGGCTCTGGTGCAAGGGTTTCTTTTCTTTGTCAGTCATTACTTCTCCAGCTTCTTCAAGATTCGGTCCTGGTTTCTAATGATCGTGGTCTGGTTGGTCTCTATGCGGATGACAGTCGCTGTCGTTGAGTCCACCTTCTTCCGTAGTCGGTTGACCTTCTTGTCAGTAGAGTCGATGCGCTTGTGGATTCGGACATCTTCTTCTTGTAGGTCTACACGCTGTTCTGCCGCGCTCGCATTCTGGTGCTTGGCTTCTGATTTCATCTCGCCAAGCTCGATTGAGCCGGTAACTAACCACACCAGCGCACCGATTACACCCACAACGACTGGCCAAAATTTGAGTAACTGCCTCATGCATTCACCTTTAACTTGTCCAGTGAGCCCGCTTTCATTCGGTTGCGATCACACTTGCCTTCGATTCCAGCCACCTTGCCGCCGCCGGTCCACTGCCACACGTCCCACGCCCTCCACGGAGCGAGGTTCTTGGTCGGTGCTACGGTCTTTGCAGGTCTGTATTCAGCCCACCATAACGGGAACTCAGCCAAGCGGTCCAGCAATTCCCTGGACGCCCGTAAGATGCGGCTGGTTGAGGCCCAGCGTGCGGTGTAAATTATCGGCGTGACACCGAGGGCATCCTCGACAGTCGCTGCCCACTCAAGCACCCACATCAGATTATAATCGTGGTCGTTCTTCAGCAGGCCCGATTCCAGGTCCAGCGCAGGCACCAAGTCATCTGGTTGGACGGTCCCGTAGCAGTCCAAGAAGTTCTTGGCTTCACGCCTGGCGTCTTCCATGTTCAGCCGCTGGTAAGTATCTGGTCTGGCGAAGTGATAGCCACCGACAGCGATGCCAGCGCCGCGAGCACCATCCAGGTTCTGTTGGCGGCGTTTGTTCTTATGGGTGGTGCCCTCGGAGCACTTCACCCAGGCGAACTTTATCCCGGCGTTGGCCACCCTCTGCCAGTCCACCACACCCTGGTAGGAGGACACGTCCACACCCTCCAGATGTGCGGGTGCAATGGCCTCGACGTTGTTCCTCGTGGCAGCGTCTAGCGCGCGCCTGGTGCGCGGACCATATATGCCGTCCACCGGTCCTGGGTTGAAGTGCAAGTCAACAAGAAGTTGCTGCACCTTCCTGATGTCAGACGGGCTCATTTCTTTTTGGACGTCTTCTTCTTGGCCTTGGGCTTGGCCTTGGGCTTTGCCTTAGCCTTGGGCTTAGGTGCAGCCTTGGCTCGTCGTCTTCGCGTTATAATAGAGAACATACCTACCTCCTAACCGCTTGTTACAAAACACATCATGGACCACCACCACCGCCGCCGGAATCGTTCAACGTCTCAGCTACCATGAAGTAGTCGGCACCGTCGCTCACGACGGTTATGCTGTCGTAGTTGTCAGCGAGAGATTTTGTGTTGGCACCATCAATTGTGTCACTGCCGCTTCGGCTTACGGTGATAGCTCCGTCACTTGTGCCATCGTCTACCCGCTTGACGCAAAACTGGCTGCCTGCATCGGAGTTCTCTGGCAGAGATATTGTGATTGAACGTGATGCCAGGATTGTGTGATCGGCCGATGTCATTGAGTAGCTGGCGGTCTTCCTGGCAGTCTTTACCATCACACCGTTTAGGTGTGTCGGGCTTGCCATTTCAATGAGGCCAGTGCCGTTACAGGTCAGGGTGATGTCACCGTCCGCACCGTCGGTGATGGTAATGTTTCCAGTAGTCGAGTTGCCTGTCTGAAGCTTTAAATCGTAATCACCGTCAGACTGGAGTACGCCAGTGCCATCCGCTGGCCCAACCGCAACAGCGCCCGATCCATTGGGGGTTATACTAATGTTGTTATTGGCACCATCTGTGATGGTTATCGAACCCGAATTGGTTCCAGAGTTGGTTGCCAACGTAAGGTTGTGGGCACCGTTGGATGAGACGGCGGCACTGGCAGACCCAGTGCCAAGCAAAATGACACCCGTGCCCTTCGGCATAATGGTCGCGTCAATGTTTGAGTCGCTAGACCCAATAACCTCAAGGGCTGGGCTACCCCCATTCGCCGCATTAGTCATCGACCATGCGTTGGTGGCGCTAGCACTCCCAATAACAAACTCTAACTGCTCATTACCGTTGGCATCAGCAATGAAACCGTCGTCTGCAATCTTGGGTGCGGTCAACGTCTTGTTGGTCAACGTATCTGTCGTCGCCTTGCCCACAAGCGTGTCTGTCGCTGACGGCAGTGTAAGCGTTACATCTGCCGTGGACGCCGGTCCGATAACTGTTACAGAGTTAGTTCCGTTGTCACTGTCTTCGTAGAAGTTGACATAGCCTGCGCCCGTGTCGCCGTTCTTTACATCGATACCAGCGTTGGCAATCACCTCGCCAGTGACTGTAACGTCAGCGGCAAACGTGCAATCACCACCATCGACAATTGTGATTGCATTATCGCCATCGGTGTAACCAATGTTAGCAGTCTGGACTTCACCGGATACGCTAATGTCAGCAGCGAAAGTAACATCCTGGGTGTCATCAATAGTAACAGCGGCGGTCAGGGCAGAGCCTGTGTGGGTAGATAGAATTAGTTTACCCTTGGTATCATCTGAGCTTCCGCTGTGGCTTCCTTCTACCTGAGCAAGCGTTACGTCTGCGTGATCTTCAAAGATAATCTTAGACTCGCAGCCACCCGCTGTGTTTTCAGCGGTGCTGTTCTTCAGCGTCACGTATGGCGCTGTGCCTGACATCTGTAATTGGGTGCCGGGAGCAACATCACCAATGCCAACATTGCCGGATGGTTTTACTGCAAACGGCAGTGCGCCTGAATTAGCACAGCGGATGCCTATGTAGTCATCAGTGTGAAACATTACTTCGCCACCGGGGTCACCGCCCGAGTCAACGCCAATCTGAACATTGCCCTGTGATAGGGATGCCTCCGCTCCCGCAAAAGAGCCTATACCAATCACATCTAAGGCTACAGCCGGTGCCGTTGTGCCGATCCCCACGTTGCCGGATGGCTTCACCGCAAGAGGCAAAGCCCCGGCGTGGGCGCACCGAATGCCGACATAATCATCGGTATGAAACATCAACTCGCCGCCCGGATCGCCGCCTGAATCGACACCTACCTGAACATTGCCCTGTGATAGGGATGCCTCCGCTCCCGCGAAAGAGCCTATACCAATCACATCCAATGCGACTGCCGGGCTCGTAGTGCCAATACCAACGTTGCCCTGCGGCTCCACTAATATATCACCCGCAGTGCCGTCTTTGATTGTAATAGAGCCAGAGTTCGTTCCCTCGTTGGTGTTTAGAATAAGGTCACGAGTGCTCTCGGTGGTGACTGTAAGTGCTGTTGCTGTTTCCGTTGTTTCAACTGGGAAACCTGCAATGCGTATTCCTGTGCGAACGCTCATAGTCTACTCCTAGCTATTCTCTTGGGTTCCAGCGGCAAACGTGCCCTCGAATGTACACTGCCCAGACCGGTATGCTTTTACTTTAATTGTGGCCGTACCATCAACACCAGCGGCAAGCTTTTCAACCACCTCGAACATCAAACCTTTCCACGCCTGATCAACGATTATCGACTGGACACTGAGAGCAGCCATATCATAGCCACCCCCAGACACATAAGCGCCCTCATCAAGAACAATTGCCCCGGATGAGTAGTTGTCCTTGATGTTCAACTCAAACTTGGTCCCCGCTGCTGGTACAGATGTCGCTGGCGCAGTGGCCGTATTAGAGTAATCATCGTCTAACCCAAACACGCGCACCATGGGGTCTTGGCTGCCAAGCGCAATAAAAATCTCCCACGTGTCACATGCATACGCCGGAAGAACCCGGTAGACCTTGCCCGTAGTGACGGTGCATTTTTCCATGTGCGGGGCAAGCAAGCCTGCCTTCTGGCCGTAGCCGCCTACCTGCGTAATCGCGCTGCTGTCGCCTGGGATACTGATAGTCGCCATTATCTACTCCTTGGGCCAGTGGCCGCTCGCTGTGAGGGTAGCATTGATGCACCTCATTTTCTATTGTCCAGTTCTTTCCAACTGAACCTCATTGGACAGCCCCTGGCCCTTCTCCCATACCGACTGCGCCTCTTTTGCCTTGACGCTAAGGTACTTCAGTTTCTCGGGGTCGAACTTTCGCTCTGGTGGGAGCTTCGCGTTACGCTCTCTGACCAGGTATTCTTTCAGGGCGCTGTTCTCCTGAGCTTCCTCGATGAGGCGGTCCAACTCCTTCATCAGGTGCCTGTGTTCTTTCTCGTGCCTGTCCTGGTTTATTTTGTTGTTCATAAACTGGTACTCAAGGCTGCCGATGGCCTTCGACAGCTTATTCAGTTTGAAGTGGAGCCTGGCGTCGCCTATCTCAAGCAGCCTGTCGGGCGTCCACTTGTTTGCGTTGAGGCCGCTGAATCGGCCTAACTGTTCCTCGTAAACGCTCATCGGCTGGCTCTCCAGGAAGGGGATCTCCCCGCGCTTCGCTCGCTCAACGCGCTCCTCGGACCAGCCTTTCACATCCCAGTCGGTGAGCGGGGCTTTCGGCAGCACCCCCCCAAGGCCAAACAGGTCAGGCGGGATCCAGACCTGAACCATTCTCTTTATTACCTTCTCTATAGCGTAGTCGAGGCTGTCAGTTTCTTTGTAGACAGCGCCCCTAAAGTACGTCTCCATGCCAAAGATACCATACATAATGGTGCTGAAGAATGGATGGTCTGCCCCAAATGCCCTGCCAATCGCAGTAAAAGCATTGTCCGACACGCCAGGCATTCTCCTCATGCCGGGGACATACTTCAGAGGGTCAATGCGCCAATCCCTGATATCAACGTTCGCCGCATCGGCCATCCACGTCGGAAACACATCGGTCAACCATATCTGGTACTTCTCGGCGTCAGGGACCTGCGGGTTGTTGAACGCCCTCATGAGATAGTCTGTATCTATGTCGGCGCTGTACCGGTTCATCTCCACCATGTACTCATGCAACCCAAACATCACCCTTGTTTGTGTTGGGTTGGTGAGCATCCGGCTCATGGTTTTTGGGATCATCTTGGCATCAAAGGCAACGAACATCTGCCCAAGTAAGCCGCTTCGGATCACCTGGAAAGCGCCAGAAAGATGCTCATAGTCTGCGAAGTTATACCGCCCCATCATAGCGCCTTTTGAGTCAAGCGCCTTGTTCCTTCGCACAAGACCACCACCCTCATCGACCACCTTCAGGAAATTGGCGTACCTGTGGATGTTATCTGCCACCGCATACATGCCAAATGGTATGCTGAACAACTGGTTCCCAATCCCACCCGTGGACCTGGCAATGAGGTCGAGGTTGCCAGTGAAAATGCCTCTTATGAGCCCAGCAACGTTTCTGTGCACGTGCTTGGCGTTGCCGAATATACCCTTGTAGATGCGGCCAATGCCTCGGTGAGCATCACGTATGAACTCGGCCCTGCCGATGGTTCCTGCCGGTCCCAGTCCGGCTGAACGTATCCACCGCTGATACAGTGGTGAATCGACCTGTGAGGCAAAGTCCTTATACGCCTTTCGGTAGTACTTCCAAGACCTTGGATCCCACATTGACATGCCAGCCATTGGCGCAAGGAACAAGATGTTGCCAAGCCAATTTGTCATGTGCGTCGATATTGCGCCTATTGTCTTTGTTGCCTTGAAAAAGCCTGTGGCGGCCATGCTGAGGCTCTTGTACTTCAGGGCAAGTTCATATGTCCCGGCAAGCTCGTAAGCAATGTCGGGGTGTACCATCCCGTTGAGCTTACCTCGTTGCAACACGTTTTTGTTCGTACCAGGGACGTGTCTGTTCCTTATACCGACAAGCTCGCCCTTGCCATTGTAGTAAAAGTCCCCCGTGTGTTTGGTAGCGCCGCCCATACCTTCGCCAACGCGCGTGCTGAACTCAACCCAGCCAAGCTCGGAAAGCTGCTCTCTCAACCTTATGTCGTGTATCAGGTCCTCAGCACGAGCAACCATATCTGCGTCGCCCTTCTCAATCCCTTTTCTGAGGGTCTTTTCCGCCTCCTTCATCGAGAAGTATTCGCCCTGGTCCCACTGTCTTCTGAACGCCTGATGTGAGGCCGGGTCGGTGGCCATTTCATTGAAGGCCTTGAGCAACTCAAGCTCGTACATGGATTCAGGTATCTTGATTAGGATCTCATCTGATGGCCGGTCTGATATCTTGTAGCGCTTTCCTTCGTAAAGGATGCCAGCTTCTCGCTCGGCAATCGTGTACTTCTTGCCGGTCTCGGGGTTTATCATCTTCTTAAAATGGTTGGCCGCGATTGATATTCCAGCGGCATGGTCTTTGGCTACAGCGCCCATCGTCTCTATGTCGTCAATTGTGGCTGCGATTGTGCCGCGAGAGTGGTACCAGTCAGAGGCCTCGTCCCAGTCGCGCTTGAGCACCGCCTTTGAGAACCCGGCAACACGCTCTCTCAGGTCACTGATCCGCTCTGACATGGTCATGCTCTTGTCTGACACCTCTGGGTAGTAGGCAACGTCTGCCTTCTCCGGTGCATAGAGCGCGTCTGCCTCAAGGGCCTTTTTGTGTACTTCTACCTGGTAGTCGATTATGTCATCGTACTTGTTGTGTATGGCAAGCTTCTTTAGGATGTCTGGCGTCGGCTCTACCCCCGGCTTCAGCCTGAATCTGCCGCCCAGCAGCGTCGCTATGTGCTCTGACGACATCTCAGGGGTTACAGGGATGCCCCTCTTCTTCGCCAGGGCAGCGATGTCATCGCGGTCCATTCTGAGGAGGCGCACGATTTCAGACTCCCCCTGGGCGCGGCTTTTGAGAAGGGACACGGGGATCCCCTTGTCTGCTGCCTCACCGGCAAGCTCCTCCGGGGTAAGCTTTGACATCCTGTTGAGGTCAAGCTCTGCCCTGGTGAGTTCCTCTGGTGTCATGTTCAGGTGTTTCGCCATTGACGCCGGGTCGGTCCAGACACGCTCACCCGTCTTCGGGTCTATTATTATCTCACCGACATCGCGGGTCACGTAGTCAGGCGCTCTCATTTGATCTGGAGTCTTCGTCACAAGCAGGTCATCGACCTCGTCAGCCAGGAACTTGG
>Ga0208315_1000282_pt1 | contig 42108 bp, 54 predicted proteins | sample MalvireepMed_215_FD_184239 | JGI IMG/M metagenome (GOLD analysis project Ga0208315, IMG submission 184239) | Marine viral communities from the Global Malaspina Expedition - Malaspina viral metaG DeepMed_215 (SPAdes) (version 2) | ecosystem: Environmental > Aquatic > Marine > Oceanic | place...
CGCATAAATCTTGATAATCTAGATCGGGAGTTAACGCGGTGTCTTCTATAACGCTTAGCGGGATATATTGACCATGCTTAGCAACTCCAATGCTAACAGGTATACCAATACAACCCGCGGTTGCTTCGATGGCTTGTTGTACATTATAAAGCGCTGTGTAGTATTGTTCGTCAATATCGACAGTGTGTACAGCGCCATCACAACACGCACTAATAAAACCGTTTTGGTCGTTGCTATAGTCCTCGCCAAGTACTACAAGTTTAGCGCTAGGGAATAGATCTGGGTTTGTTACGATTGGCATGGCCTGATCCTCTTGTTTTGTTTTTATTGGCTGAGTCCGCGCGGCGTGTTGTGTCTCTGTTAAGCGTTCGCCGTTTAGATACCAATATTTATGCCCGCTAGCACGTATGATCGCCGCGCCGTTTTCTCTGTGGAGATTGCCGTTTTTAAACCATTCTTTAGTACCGTTGGCCTTTTTATACGCTGGCTTGTCACCTTCTCTGTGGCGCTTGCCGTTTTTAAACCATTCTTTAGTACCGTCGGCACCCTCAATCGCTGGCTTGTCACCTTCTCTGTGGATCTCACCGTTTAGCCACCATGCTTTATAACCGTTGGCACCTTCAATCGCTGGCTTGTCACCTTCTCTGTGATTCTTACCGTTTAATTCCCAATATGTAAAACCGTTATTATATACTTTTACTGTGTATTCAATCATGATCTGATCCCCGTTTTATTTAATTACTTTGACTTTGTGACCGAGTAACTTCTCGATATCGGCTACGGTTAGTTCTTTGGTTGGCTGAGTCCGTGCGGCGTGTTCTTCCTCTGTTAAATGTTCGCCGTTTAGATACCATTCTTTAGTACCATTGGCATATATAACCGCCGCGCCGTTTTCTCTGTGACACTTACCGTTTATATACCAAGATTTAGCACCGCTGGCATACTCAATCGCTGGCTTGTCACCTTCTCTGTGGAGGTCGCCGTTTAGATACCATGCTTTATCACCGCTGGCATACTCAACCGCTGGCTTGTCACCTTCTCTGTGGAGGTCGTCGTTTATACACCAATGTGTACTACCGTTATGATATACCTTTACTGTGTATTCAATCATGATCTGATCCCCGTTTTATTTAATTACTTTGACTTTGTGACCGAGTAACTTCTCGATATCGGCTACGGTTAGTTCTTTGGTTGGCTGAGTCCGTGCGGCGTGTTCTTCCTCTGTTAAGCGTTCACCGTCTAAGTACCATTCTTTATCACCGCTGGCATGTTCAACCGCCGCGCCGTTTTCTCTGTGGAGCTTGCCGTTTAGATACCATTCTTTATCACCGCTGGCATGTTCAACCGCTGGCTTGTCACCTTCTCTGTGGCGCTCGTCGTTTATGTACCATTCTTTAGTACCGTCGGCACCTTCAACCGCTGGCTTGTCACCTTCTCTGTGGGTATTGCCGTTTATGTACCATTCTTTATTACCGTCGGCATACTCAATCGCTGGTTTATCACCTTCTCTGTGGAACTCACCGTTTATGTACCATTCTTTAGTACCGTCGCCACCTTCAACCGCTGGCTTGTCACCTTCTCTGTGGTACTGGTCGTTTAGATACCAAAATGTATTACCGTTATTATGTACCTGTACTGTGTATTCAATCATGATCTGATCCTCGTTTTATTTAATAGAGTGCTGCACATAACCCACTAACGCGAATGAGTTATAAAAAGCGCTATTACTTAGCATTGTTATATTCTTCATTGATTACGTATTGGTTATCACCAATCGCTGATACGAAATTGCGTTCAATGGCATGGTGTAATAGCTCGTCTTCGTCTAGCTCAAAATTAAAGTTTGGCGCTTGCTCCATCCATAAAGTGTGCTTACTGTATACTTTGGCTTTGTTTTTTGTAGTAGTCATGATCTGATCCTCAAGTTAAAAAAAAATATTACTCAACACCTAATAGATGTTTGTGTTTAATTATTTGTGATTCAATTTCGCGCTGGTCGGCTTCGAGTACTGGCAAATCATTGTGAGCTTGTAACATTTGATCGAAGTCAACTAACGGTATAGCTTGATCGCGTGTCTCTGCTTTGTTGCTGAATACGTCGTACACGTTGACCCAGTTACCATATGACTGTTGCAGAGGAAAATTTTTATCTTCTAAGTATAGCGCTTGTGCTTCAACACGTAGCCAGCCGCCTGTAACTTGATCAATGGTGTAACGCTTCACGCCGTCGGTAACTTCTAACAGGTTATCAAGCATACCCTTTATCATGTCGCGGTACTTCTTATGCAATTGTCCATCTGCGTTCATGGTGTAACCACCTTTAGATAGTAATTGCTCCACGTTGGTTTTCGCTTCGTCTAAAAATATGTGAACGCTGTTCATGGCGTTAACACGGTTAATTAGCTTAAAATGTAACGCTTTTTCTTCGCGGTCGTAATTAATAGTACGTAGACACATAACCACATAAGGGTAACCTCCATCGGTGATCATCTTGCCGTCTTGGTCGTATACCTTACAAGCAAGTACGCCGTCGTGGTCTACTGTGAAGCCTAGCGTATCCGCTAGCCTGTCGATTAATTTGCCGTCGCTGTGAAATTCGTTCATGGTCTTAGCTCCAAATGTTAAATAAATTTACTGTTAAAAAACATGCTGCCACTAGTGCAACACCGTTGACTCTTAGCTTTACGCTGATCCAGTTAAAAGCTAGCCCTAATACGCACCATATTATGGTACTCAAACATGAGATAATAAAACGCGGGTTAGCATTCCAAAATTCTACTAGGGCTGTCATTAATTCGTTCATGGCCTGATCCTCATTGTGTACTTAATTGTGTACTTAATTATGTACTTTGTTGCATGGTTTAAAGATGCTTAAAGGTGCTTTAAGCACCTTAAAGGCGCTTAAAGGCGCTTAAAGGTATTGTTGCACGGTTTTGAATGTTTGATGATCAACCGCGGTTATGCTGTACAGTTGATAAATCATATAATCATCCCACCAATCGCCATTAATATCATGTCCCGCGTCGTCAGTGTTATGCGTTTCATTCTCAAGCGCTTTGGCTTCTGCTGCTGCTTCGTCTTGCGCTTGTATGGCTTGTACGGTGTGCTTTTCATAGTCGCCTATACGTAGCATTAGTTTAACGATGTAGTAACCACCTGTTGCTGGTGCTTCCTCTGCTACCGTGTCCGCGGTCGGTTGTTTCTGGTACTCATTAATACGTGAAACTGTCGCATCAAATTGTAGCGTTACGCGTTTTAGCGCGTCGGTGTACATGTTACGTTCCCAAGGTAGTGCGCCAAGTGCTTTCGCCTCTTTAATTTTGGACTCAAGGCGCATTATCTCACCTTGTAAATAGTTACGGCGGTGCAATAGTTGTGCTAAGTTAAAATCTGTCATGGTCTGATCCTCAATGGTGTGTGTTTGATAGATTGCTTCACATAGCCCGCTAAGCTAACGAGCTATAAAAAGCGCTATCGTTTATAGTAGTGATCTTTCGCCATGCTCAGCAAAGCTATATGTCCCGATACCGCTTACAATGACATGATCAAGTACGCGTAAGTCCATCAACTGAGCAGCTTTGCATATCTTGTCGGTAATCTGGCGGTCGCTGTTCGATGCTTGCAATATGCCTGACGGATGATTATGGGCTAGTATCATGGCGTTTGCTCCAAGGTCTAACGCTCTTTTGATAACTTCACGTGGGTAAACTGCTGCACTGTCAACGGTGCCGACGGTCATTTCTTCATACTTGATAATGTGGTGTTGATTATCTAAAAACATTACTGCAAATATTTCTCTGTCGCTGGTCGATAGTTTCAGGCGTAAAAACTGACCTACTCTACGGCTACTGTTCATTAAATTACTACACGACTGCGTAATTTTAGAGGCCAATATATCAAGCGCTTTGTTTATTGTTGCCTGTTCTGACTCCGAATAAGCGTTATTTGTGCTAAATGGTGCAATGATATTGCTGTTTAATGGTGTGTGATTGATGCTAATTACGTTGTTTAACATGGTTTGAACCCTCTTTTAAGCTGTTTTTTGCGTTTCTGTTCTGTGTTTGTTGGTTTGTAGTTATACCACAATGGGGATGTAACACAAGCTTTATTTTTAATTAACGAAAATTCGTTGATTTAATATACGAAATTTCGTAGCGAAAAGGGCTAAAATGCTAAATCGACGTGCCCACGTCGTGTTTTAGGTTTAGCTATTAATTACAACGTGTTACAGCATAACGACGAAATTTCGTGTGGTATTTGGTGCGTGGTATTGTGAAGTGGCACGGGTTTTAAGGGGCTTGGCACCCCACATTGTTCCCCTTTAAGTTATTGATAAATCTGGATTTAATGTGTATTTTTAGCCTTTTTGGTGTGGAACGAAAAAAACTATCTACGGTATAGAGAAGAGAGAGAAGAGAGAGATCTATATATATATACCTTTAGAAGTTTATAATGTTGTTCCTCTGTTCCTATAGGGGTTATATAGAGTAATATCAGTACTTTAGGGTGGAACCATAGCTCGTTCCACCTTGTCCGTTCTGTTCCTAAATGGATTAAGCCCAGGTTTATCAATAGCTTAGATATTAATCGAGGTTTTTATAGACAAAAATAACGGTTTTGTGTATATTATCTAGTATAATTAATATCACACACAACAAAGCGAGCGTATTGTATGCCCCAATCAACCGTACAGATCACAACTAACGAGATGCGAGAGTTTTATTATAATTCGCTGATCAAAAAGATAGCCGAGTTTAAGCTCTGGAAGGGTGACATGAAAGAGATTGATTTCGATTTGCGTAGCGCTTACCGCTTGCGTAACCTGTTTGACTTTAAAGGTTGTACGGTTACGCTCACCTCAGACGATGTGAACCAATTAAAACGTATACTTAGTACTTCGGTATAGGTAGAGGATTAAAACATGGCTACGAAGCGTTTTAAGCCCCTTAATGCTAATGAACTAACTGTATTGCAGCATAGACAAGCGGGTGACTCTGCAATTGAAAGCTATCAGCGCGGTTATCCTCATGTACAACGCTATAAGCCCGATACGATTATAGCTAAGACTGAAAAGTTTTTTAATACGGATCGTATGAAGTACTATATTTCGACTGATTTACCAAAACGCGACGATTTGCCAAAATTAGCGGGTCGTGGTGCAAAAGGTAAATATTATCCCGAACTGGTGATCGAGTGTTACGAGTATTTTAATATTGCACCTGTTACGATTAAAGCGGTTGTTGATGAACACACGGGCGAAACTTCTTTAGAATCAACGGTTAACAACTTACCAACGAAAGCAGGTTTTGCGTGTCAAGTGGGTATTTTACAGAGTACGCTTGCCGATTACGCTATTCGATTAAACGAAAATGGAACGTTAAAATACCCAGAATTTGCCGCAGCATGGGCAAGTGCCAGAGACGCACAAGAAAATATACTAGTGTCAAATACCCTCGCAGGGCATTATAATGCGGGATTTGCCAAGTTTGTCGCACAAAATTTGTTAGATTACCGAGAAAGCCGTGACCTGACCGTAGTCGATACGACACCGAAACCAGTAATAAATATCAACGTCGATATGACACCTGAACAGGCCGCGCAAGTATACATTGACCAAATGAAAGGAATTGAAGACAAGAAGAATTAAAACAACAATAAAAAAGCACCTGCTAAGAGGTGCCTATGATTAAAACCGTACCAAGACCACTGACCTTGAGTACGGTTATTTTTTGCCTAAACTAATTTGAGTGCTTGCGAGAATACTTTAAACTGGTCGTGGTCAATAACTCCCTTGTCTAATAATTTTTGAATCCTAGCAACACGAGCACGATACAAAAAGTTTTTATTCTGCTTGCTTCCGCTACCATTCCAATGTACCGCATTGATGTAACCAATGTCATTGATCGAGATAAACCGTGATTTATGTTCCTTGTCACCACAGTATATCCATTGACCCGCTTGTAATTTTAACTGACCGTTGGCAAGTGCGCTACTTACTCCACTATCCCACAGATTGATCGCTGGTAAATATTTCATGATTATATACCCCACACGTTAAATAAACTGGCATTGGTTATCGTATAGCATTTATTTTCATAAGTGACCTTACTAATTTTGCGTTCCTTCTGTAAGTCAAAGCAATAACCCGCGTAATCAAAATACTTCGCCATGTGACCAAGTTTGTGTTGCATGTGGAATTCATCGTTAACGAATGCCCTTACATAATCAATTTCATAACCTTTGAACACGCTAACTGTCGGCGCAAGTTCTAGAGCGCGATTCATTGAACAGCCGTTCGGGAGTATGTGGATTAACCATTTAACCGCGGCGCGTTGGTCTTCGCTTAGTGCTTTGTACTTGGCTAGCATATCGAACCATTCAAAAACATTACGTGAATGTAGTTCATACATACTGTTGAATATATTCTCCATCCGTGAACCGTTAACATATACGGTTAGTCTGCTATCCATTAAGTTATCTTTGTAAGCTTTGTAACTGTTGAATGCTACTTGCTCGCCGTTGCTTAGTGCGTGTAGTTGTAAAGTGTTCATTATGTGTTACCTACCCAATGTGGTTGAAGATTCCTCGTAAATGTAGACCCATTCGTTTAGTAATGCAAGTATAAATAGTAATTAATTTAAAGATTATATGTAAAAGTCGCGTTGTGTGTTGATTCTATTAGAGTTTGCGGGTGATAGTACACCTAGAATCACACAGCGTCGCGCTACATGTCACGGTTTACGTGGGTTGTAGCCTGTAAGGTATAGTGTACAAGTGTGTAGTTTTATGCGTTTATTTGTGAAAAGATATGTGGGTTTTGACACGGGACACTGACACAGAAAAGACCCCCCACACCCCCTTTTTTTCTTTTTTCCTCGTTCTATTTAAACTGCTCCAAAAAATTCTAAATATATTTTTGAAAAATGCCCCTTATCAAATACCTATATAAATCAGCCACTTAACAAAAGCCCCGTAACAAACCACGTATAATCTGCTATACTTAACTAATCAAATAACACGGGATAAGGTATTAAAAACATGGCGAAAATTCTACTACCTGAACAGTCAATCAAATACGTTTACGACGATTATACCGAAAACCTTTTGACCCAATATGCGCAACAATTAGAACAACAAGAGAAACTTTTTGCCGGTAGAAATAAGCACCTAAACCAGTACCAGTATGCACGGCTCCGAGACCAAGACCCTGTAATGATGGCGATACTCGACGTCATTGCCAAGATATACGAACAGGCCATACCTATCGCAATTATCATTAACGGCGGTGAAGACACAACAGACACCGGACCAACAGACAGCGACACGAAACACTAAACTTGGGGGATACATGGACTATAGAAAAAAACCTGTAATAATCCAAGCTTGGGAATTGACATACAATACAAGCTGTATCAATGCTATAATTGAAATAATTGAAGCCTCAGACGGTATAGCTCGCAGAGGTCCTGACGGCAGTTTAAAAATAACGACACTAGAAGGTGTTATGACTGCGGTAACAGGTGACTACATTATCAGAGGTGTGCACGGTGAATTTTACCCTTGCAAGCCTGACATATTCCATGAAACTTATGATACGGTGGGAGTCCAAGACAATGAAACGAAACACTAACCAAGACCATGAGCTATTAGTATTCTTAAAATCTTTTTTCGCAGTATTGGCGATAGCTGCAGTTGTAGTATTATTTCTGTCTTTTTATGCCAACGCACAACAGCCGGTGTTAACGTATTTCGAAGATAGCGAATTCATAGATACGAGGACCGGTCACCATAAGATGGATTCTGAGTTTTTATTAAAACTCGACGAGCTTAGGGCGCGTTGTGGTTTCCCCCTTATAATCAACAGCGGCTACCGGTCACCAAGACACCCTGACGAGATATTCAAGAAAAAACCTGGTACCCACGCCCGCGGTATTGCGGTAGATATCAGCGCGTGGGACCCGAAGAAAAAGAAAATAATACTTAAACATGCGAAAGCGCTAGGCTTCAAGGGTATTGGCATATATCCTGGACATGTTCATCTTGACATGAGAAAAGGTAAAAAGGTAACATGGAAGTACGAGAGGTACTTAACATGGCAAAAGATCTAATCGACACTGAAACCACCCAACATCACGACAGTAAAACACTAGTAAACGACGAGTTGAAGGACAAGAAACAAACATTTCAACGGGCGGTTAAGCGCAACTACCAACGACATGATCATCATCAAAAAACAAGGTAGTCTATTATGGACGACAAACCCGATATTAATTACCCAAACTGGGAAGCGATGCTAGAAGAAGGTAAGCAAATACACTTCCTCAAGCGTGAAGTTAAGCGCTTAATGCGATTGAATGATGGCTTAGAATTCCGCGCCCAATTAGCTTACGCGTTTGGTTACGGCGATTCTAAAGGTGGTTTAGATTTTGATAGCGAATTCTGTATCGAAGATATCAGCATAGAACAGGACGACGACGATAACGAGATATGGACCGCCCAACGTAACGACCAACCTACCGATGATGACCCCGAAGATGAATAAGATTAAGATCATCGGGGATTACCCGAAGTTCATCGGCGATGTGGTAGCCAAGTGGTGCGATATCAATCACCGTGATATGAGACTAGTAGAACCGTTCTCATTCATCGACCGTTCAGGTGTAAAATGGACGGCACCAAAAAGAGCACTGATAAACGGTGCCAGTATCCCCCGCATATTTTGGACGTTTGTATCATCCCCGTTCTGCGGACATTATCGCCGCGCTAGTGTAATCCATGATTATTACTGCAGATACAAGCAACGTTCATCTAAAGCCGTTCACAGAATGTTTTATGAAGCCATGCTACAAGATGGCGTACCAAAAGTTAAAGCAAAACTTCTATACCAAGCCGTAGCTTGGTTCGGTCCTAAGTGGACTAACAAGGTAACGAGAGATAGAAAATTACCATGAAAAAATTTATTTTAGTATGTTTCCTACTGCTAGTACCAAGCTGCAGTAGCCTTAATCCGTTGTCGATTCTGAACGACGATCCTAAGCTTGAAGTTAATGCGAATGTAGGTAAGAACGTTGAACAAGAGAAAAGTAAAATCAAAGTCGAAACGGGTACGTCAAACCAGACAGCGGACACAATATCGAATGATACAACGTACCAAGCGAAGACAGTCAACCAAATAACCCAAGACATACCGCCATACATAATCGGGCTACTAATCCTGGGTTTTGGCTGGATAATCCCAGACCCCCGCATATGCTATAATGGTGTTAAGTGGATTATTAAGGACATTGCCGGTGCGTTAATTATCACGCCGATAAAAGCGGTAGCGGACTTTATATTAAAATTACGAGGCAAATAAGATGTTTGAAAAAATTCGCAAAGAAATAGAGAAAAGCGTCCGACTACAAGTTAAAGTATTAGCGATATCAGTAGCAGTCATTTATATATCGTTAATCGTATTTACTTTCATGGGTCTTTGCTAAATGACTATTGATTACCTTAATCCCGACTATACGGACGTATTCATACAGCGCCAAAAACGGCTTATAGAGATTCGAAAGAACCCACAGCTATTAGCCGCGCTAAAAATACATTACCGTCACAACCCTTGGGACTTTATAACCGACTACGGCTTTACCTTTGACCCACGCCAAATAGAAAAGGGCCTATTGTCTAATATCCCGTTTATTTGCTGGCCTAGGCAAATTGAATTCCTACAATGGCTGACGACGCGTTGGGAGGCTGGCGAATACGGGCTAGTAGAGAAAAGCCGCGATGGTGGTATATCATGGTTATGTGTTGCGTATGCCTGTACTAACTGGTTATTCGTTCCTGGCTATAGTGCCGGTTTTGGTAGTGCTAAAGAAGCAAAGGTAGACCAAAAAGGCGACCCCGATTGCTTATTCGAGAAAATACGCTTTTTCATCAATCACGTACCGCCTGAATTTATGCCCGAAGGATACATACCAAGATTACATAACGGCTTCATGAAGCTAATTAACCCTGAGTCGGGCGCATCAATAACAGGCGACGCCGGTGACCAGATTGGTCGTGGTGGTCGTAAGTCTATGTACTTCATTGATGAAGCCGCGTTCGTAGAACGTCAAATGGCAGTAGCCAACGCATTATCACAAACAACTAACTGTCAGATTGACATTAGTACGTTTAACGGTAACGGCAACCTGTTCTATAGAAACTCATTAAAATTTCATGGCACACGCCGTAAATTTATCTTCGACTGGCGCGACGACCCGCGTAAAGATAATGCTTGGTATCAAAAACAAAAAGAAGAATTAGACCCTATTACAGTTGCACAAGAAATTGACCGCGACCCGAACGCATCGGCTGAAGATGTATTCATACCTAGCCAATGGGTTCAGGCGGCTATTGACTTGCATAAGCTGTTAAAGGTTCCACCTACCGGCGTGAAGACCACAGCTTTCGACCCTGCGGATACAGGCGATGCTAAGGCGGTCTGCTCAAGACATGGGTACGTTGTAACGGCTGCAGAGCTACTAACCGACGGTGATATTACCCAAGCTATACCATGGGCGTATAATAAGGCGTATTTGAATAACTCAGAGATTCTAACGTACGACGCGGACGGTATGGGCGCACCAGTCATGAAGATGGCGTTCGGTAACTACCAGGATACCCGATTAAGCTTTCAAACGTTCTACGGTTCGGGAGCAATTCAAGATCCGAAGAAACGTTACGGTGAAAAAGAAGGTGAACGCGACTTGACGTTGAAAACGAATGAAGATTCGTTTTTAAACTTCAGAGCACAAGCAGCGACATGGTTACGTGACCGGTTCGAGAATGCTTATATCGTGAGAGAACAAATTGAAGCCGGTGGCATGGCGCTAGATGTTGATTTTGATATGTTGATCTCTATTGATTCAGAATGTGTTAACCAATTTGAATTAGTGGCGGAGTTGTCAAGACCTAAACGTATTTACACGAATAACGGTAAAATACAGGTCGAATCTAAAAAAGCGATGAAAGCCAGGGGCATTGAGTCACCTAACTTGTTTGATGCTTGTATGATGACAATGGCAACGAAAGCCGTTAAAAAGAGAACTAATAACAGGGCTAACGTTAGGACTAGGGCGATACGGGCGAGGGATAGTGGTTTAGGGCTTTAACTGGGCGGTTTGTCGTCTTCGTGGGATACTTTTTTACTTTCCTTATACCTGAGATATATAACAAAAATTTTCTCTATAATGAACAAGATACCGCCTAATGCTGATATGAGAAGTGCGTAATCAGCTAAATGCCAAGTAGAGCCTAAGGCTTCGTTAGCGGTAATGCCTAAACTGGCAGCAATAGAAGATAAGCCGATACGGTCGGCAATTTGGTCGATGGATTCGAGACCAATAGAGGTAAAGAAATTTATCACTTTGGCTATCATATATTCGGTTCCTAGTTAATAATTTTAAAAGCTAAAATTTTATGATAATATGTCAAACACGCGTATACTTTATGATATTACACATATTAACTTTAAGTATGCCACAGAATTCGACGTATGCGAAAATTAATTTAATGATTTAAGGTGGATACAATGGGTAGTTTAGTATTTTTGAGCGCTGTAACAAGCACGGGCGCGAGTGGCGCTAAAGAGTTTAGACGTTTAATTGATAGACACGCATTACAAGTCACGATAACTGGCGCACCGTCCGCGGTCACCGTTACCCTAGAAGGTAGCTTAGACGGTACGACGTTCTCTACCATAAGTACACATGCCATGTCTGCAGGGGAGTTAACCGCAACCAAAGCGCTGTACTTCGATGTTGATATGCCCGTGTTATGGGTCAAAGCAAATTTAACCGTGCTTACTGGTGGTACAGCGCCTACAGTAACCGTAACATACGCCGGAGATACTTCAGGTAGCGAAAAAGCCGGTCGTGGGATATACTAAACCATGGCGAACTGGACCCCTGCAGTAGTAGACCTATCAACCGATATAACGACAGTATCTACAGTAGCCGCCATCGTACGCGGTTACTATGTCAATACCGTATTATCGGCTCACGCGTGTAACATTAATAACGGCTCAACGACAGTATTCATTATACCTGCTAGCACTGCAGCAGGTACATTAGTCGAATTCACAGCACAAGACGGCGTGATATTCGATACTAGTCTAATCATTGACCCCGATAATTCCGCTACAGGTAGTATCACTATTCTGTACCAAGACAGAGTAATATAAATCATGGCTGATACAGATAAAAAGACATATCGAGCAAAAATCATCAACGGTAAAGAATGTGACATATGCGACGAAGACTTAGTAGATCAATTAGATTCACTAGGACTGAGATTAGCGGCGTCACGTTCGGAAGCTATCGACGGTCGTGGAAACTCAGGCATTGAAGATGAATGGCTAGAAGATGAAGAATACTACGAAGGTATCGACGACGCTAACCGTAGTGAATTGAAAGCATGGCGCGGCAAGCCGTTAGGCGCTCCGGCAATAGAACCCGAAGACCAAGAGTCACAAGGTTCGACAATCTTTTTAAACATAACACGCGCATATGTGGACGCAGTAGCGGCACGTATGGGCGATATGATGTTACCTACCGCGGATAAAGCATGGGCTATACGTCCAACGCCAAGACCTGAGATAGAGGGCCTAGCCGAAGGTAAAGTACCTAAGGCCATACGCGAATCAATCGAAGGTGCTACCGAGGACCCAGAAATGCGGGCTACTCAGGAAGCCGACGCGATAGAACAAGGCAAGCAGATAGTTAAAACGGCTAAAGAAGCCGCGAAACGAGCTGAAACGCAGATAGACGACTGGCATATCGAATCACAATTTAACTCGCATAACAGGCGTTTAATTGAGGATGCGGCTAAAGTAGGTTGTGGCGTGTTAAAAGGCCCTATCCCTGTTAAGTCTTCTAAACTCATATTTAAAGACGGTAAGCTAAAACAAGTCGAAGAAATTAAACCGGCTTCAATCCGTGTATTCTACAGAAATTTCTTTCCTGACCCCGCATGTGGTGAAGATATCCACAATGGTAACTATACATGGGAGCGTGACGACATTACCCGCGCTGGCCTAATGAAGTTAATCGGCGTCCCAGGATACATAGACAGTCAAGTTAAAAAAGTTATTATGGAAGGGCCTATGATTGCCGAAGCAGCATTCATAGCCGGAACGGACACCCCCGGATTAGGTACGAACAGCGCAGACAAAAGAAAAAACTTGTTTGAAATTTGGTACTATCACGGAGTCATGAGTAATAAAGATTTATTAGCCATAGATATATTGTCCGAGAAAGAGAATCTAAAATTTGATAATGACGAAGAATTCGTTCACGTTCAATGTACTATGGTGAATAATCGCGTTATAAAAACTACAGTATCGCATCTAGCAAATGGTGAATTCCCCTACGACGTTATGGTATGGCAACGCCGCTTAGGTATGCCGTTCGGTATTGGCGTAGCTAGACAGCTTAGACCAGCACAACGTATCATCGTAGGCGCTATGCGTCACATGATGGATAATGCGGGCGTAGCCGGTGGACCGATGTTATACATCGACACTAACTTAGTCCAGGCGGCAGAAGGACCGAACGAGGTTAAGCCGTGGAAAGTATTTATAGGTGCAGACGACGCCGACCCACATGCCAACCGTGCTAAAGAAGCTATTCAGTTCCTAAAAGCGCCAATGATTCAACAAGAGCTACAAAATATTATTGAGCTTGGTTTAAAACTTGCTGAAGATATTACAGGCTTACCACTTATCATGCAGGGCCAAACTAATCAGGCTACGCCTGAAACGTTAGGCGGTATGATGTTGCAGAATTATAATGCATCTTCAGTATTGCGCCGTGTAGCGCGATTATACGATGATATAGTCACTACGCCGCATATTAGACGGTATTATAAACATATCCTGCAGTATTCTAAGGATGATTCGCTAAAAGGTGATTTTAATATTGACGCCCGCGGTTCTTCAGCACTGATTGAAAAAGATGCAGCAAACCAAGCGTTGTTACAGATTGGTCAATACATGTTGAACCCAGTCTTCAAGAAAGACCCTCAAAAATGGATGAACAAAGTATTAAAAGCGTATCATATTGATCCGGAAGTACTAGACTACGACGATGAAGAATGGAAAGGCATCGTAGAACAAATGTCGCAGCCGCCTACGGATTCATCGCTTGAAGTGGCGAAATTGAATCAGCAAACGACATTACAAATTGCTGAAATGAATGCGGCTAATGCAGAAAACGCCAAACGCTTCGACGCTGAAGCACAAGGCGCTATGAAAGAAAAGGATCAACAGTTCGAAGCTTTCAAACTGCAGCTTAAAGAGCAAAGCGACGATAAAGAACGTCAATTCAAACTTGCGGTATCTCAAATGGACCAAGAATTTGAAGCAATGATAGTGCAGCTTAAAGAGCAAGGCGCATCAGACCGCCAAGTATCGGATATAAAACAAAAAGTACAAGATACTGTCTTGAAGTTACAAACACAAGTTAGTTTAAACGATAGTACAGTAGCTACACCCGCGGCTGAACCTGACGGCAGAGCACCAGACGGCGAGTCATTCCAAAAATAGGAAATATATACTATGAGTTGTTTTTGCCAATTTTGTGACAAAGAAATGATGGCTGAGAATTTAGCCACGCTAGAACACGGTTTCATAACGTGCGGTAACTTGAACTGTATCAGTAAAGCGAAACACAACGTCGCGGAGTTCGCGCGAGAGGCGATAGCCAGCGAAGAACATACGCGCCGTATGGTCGTATTTTCTACGAAGACGCCTGAAGTCGATAATACGTGGCGCATAGTTGAACCTAAGGATCATCCTGCAGCGTTAGGAAACGTAGAGGTCATGTCTCAGATGAAGCTAGGCCACTTCTTATTCGATGAAGAAGAAAAGGTATACTACTGCACTAAGACAGGTCTCGAAGTAATGAATCAGGTTCGAGAAAAGTTAGTCGAGGGCGAAAATGACGAAAGTTAATAAGCTAGAATTAACCAATTACGAGTTAATGCAGCCAGCCACACAAAAAATATTGAAGTATTTTGACGAGAGGTTGACTAAACTTAGAATAGAAAATGATAGTTTTGAGGCCCATACGTCTTTACGTGGTCAAATACTTGAGATAAAAGCCTTTCAAAAAGCTATCAAGCCCCAAAAATCCGAGTGAGGTAATTAATAATGGGTACTAAAGCAACTGAAGCAGATTTAGAGAAAGCATTCACCGCAGGATATAACGATCAAGATATCGAATTAGGTCCTAGTGCTGAGCTTACCGAAGAAGAACTAGCCGCGCAAGCCGCCGCTCAACTCGAAGCCAACTCAGAAGCACCAGCCGACGGAGCACCAGCAGCAGACGCACCAGCAGCAGACGCACCAGCCGCCGACGCACCCGCAGCAGACGCACCAGCCGCCGACGAGTGGGAAGGTGTACCAGACACGATTAAAAGCCGTATTGAAGATTTAACATCACAATTAGAAAACGTTACCAATATAGCTAACTCAGCTTCGGGACGTGCTAACAAGCTACAAAGTAAGCTAGACAAGCAAAACGTTGAACAGCAAGCACCGGCAGCAGCAGCCAAGCCAACCAGCGAACAGCTATTAGAAGCTATGGCAAGCAGCGAAAAACGCGACAAGCTAGGCGAAGACTTCCCAGAATTCGTAGCAGTATTCGAAGAAATGGACCGGTCGGTAAGTAACTCCGTAGGTACCGCAATGGACGGACTACGCGAAGACTTGATGAACGAAGCTAGAAATATCAATTCGTCCGCTATGAGCGAATACGAAATTAAACGAAATCTTGACAATAAGCATCCTGGATGGGAGAATACCGTTCAAGATGTTGATTTTAAGACCTGGGCTTACGAAGGTGGACCCAGTGAACAAGAGCGATTATACTACGAGAGTTTAATCACGCAAGCAGCGCAAGCAGCGCCGGAGCAATCCGCCGAAATGTATGACAATGCTAACGCGTATTTTAACTCGATGTTAGATAATCACCCTGTATGGGCTAATGCAAAAGGTAATTTATACGGAGACCCGTCAGGGGATGCGGCTATATCACTTTTAGACCTATACAAAGAGAGTAAACCGGCTGACCCTGCTCCTGCTCCTGCAGCGCAAGCGCCAGCACCAGCGCCAAGTGACACACGATTCGAAGACGGTCTAACGCCTACACATGGCAAAGGTCGTCAGGCCCCGACGCAAGACGCCGCGGACGTTGAAAAAGCATTTAGCGAAGGGTTTAATAGCTAACCTTAATAGCTATTATATCAGCGCAATAGCCCTGAGAGAGTTAACGATAAACGGTTTTAACCCTTTATTGAAAAAAGATGAATTATAGTAATGTTACTATAAATCGAATTTATAATTTAATTTGGAGTAAAACCTCATGGGTATTGTTTCGTATGATGTGAACACCCCGCGTATCGCAAAAACAAAAGGGGAAATTTTAAAACATGCTGTACCTCGCATGGTCCTGTCTATCACTGGTCGTCAGCATAAGATAGGCAAAAACATGTCGGATACTGTTGTTTTCCGTCGTTGGTTGCCGTTCGGTGGTGCTACCACTGATTCGTCTACGATCAACAACTGGGTAGTAGATCCTAACACTCATTTGACTACAGACGGTGTAACCCCTGTAGCAGATACCATCACGCCGCAAGATATCACGGTACAAATTAACCAGTATAGCTGTCTGTATGCATATACCGACAAAACTGCTGAGTTGTACGAAGATGATATTCCTAAGCCAATGATGAAACAAGCCGGTCAACGTATGGGCTTAGTTAAAGAGTTAGTTAGTTACGGTATCTTAAAAGCTAGCACAAACAAGTTTTATGCTGGTGGTACTTCTCGTGCAACTGTTGACGCTACGGTAACGTTAAATCGTTTACGTAATATCACTCGTTCTTTGGAAGCGAACCGCGCTGACCAGATTACTGAAGTGTTAAAAGCGTCAGAAAATTATAATACTTCACCTGTTGAATCGGGTTTCTTAGTATTTGTTGATACTGATATGGCGCATGATATACGCGAAATTGAAGGTTTCACCAAAGCTGCAGAATACGGCGAAATAGGCATGAAAGCGCACCCTCGTGAATTAGGCGCAGTTGATGAATATCGTTTCATTACTTCACCTGAATTGGGACCAGCTTTAGCAAGTGGTGCCGCTGTCGGTACGACTGGCTTAGTTTCTGCCGCGTCTGTTAACGTTGATGTATACTTTATGATCATCGTTGCTGAAGACGCTTGGGGCGATGTAGCCTTACGTGGTTTAGATGGTTTTAGTTTGACTCACTTGCCTCACAACAAGAAAGACAAACAAGATCCACTAGGTCAACGTGGTTATATTGGTGGTAAATTCTGGTGTGCTCCATTCATGCAAAATGATGGCTGGGCTGCAGTACTAGAATGTGGTGCTACTGCTTTAGGTGATAGCTAGAATTAGTTAGAGTCTCGTAAGAGGCTCTACGCTTTTCGCGTATTAATAGGATAATATTGTTATGAATAACAACAACCATTCAGGTACTATGAGCTTCACTAAAACTGTTGCTGTAGCTGGTACCACTTCGACGGTTACTACGTCTAACGCTACTGACTTTATCATTAATGGTAAGTTCGGTACTCAATTAGATGCATTAACTAACCAAGCGACCCCGACTACCGATTTTCTAACCGGTGCGGCGTTCCCTGCTTTAGCAGCGAACGAGGGTTGTGCAATCGTATTAGGAACTACCGCCGCTGGTGGTACTACAGTTAAAGCCGTTCAAGGTGGAATTGTAGATCTTGATTCAACTAGTGGCGAGTTCATTACCGCACCTAGCTTTGGTTCAATACCTAAAGAAATGTGTCCGTTCGCGTATATTATTATACAAAACGGCAGTACAGGTAGTGCATGGACTTTCGGCACGACTTCATTCGGCGCAACAGGTATCACAGATACTTTCGTCGATATTGGTCAAATGCCTGACCGTCCACAAGAATCGTAGGATTCTAACGTAAAAAGAGATAAGTACTCTTAGTTAAGCTAAGAGTACTTTTAATATTAACTATGTCTAATGTACCTAAGAATAAATCAAACGCCGCTGTATTAGTTCGAAATGGCGCTCCTGACTACAACGTTTTATCTAGTGATACTCAACCATGCCCTAAAGCCGACGAAGCTGGTGCCATTATGGTTCATACCGATACAGGTAATGAATTCAAATGGACTGGGACAGTATGGGTCTCAACTGGTAGAACTCATGCCGCTAACATCGAACAACAACTCGCAGTACTACATCAAGACAACATCGAAATGAAACAATTATTAAAAGCCCTATTAATGGGTATTGAAATAATTGCGGATCGCCAAAACGACCCATTGATTGACGATGTAAGCGAGGATTAAATCATGTCAACAGAAATTCAATATACTAGCGATAATACAGGCGCATTAGAAAAAGCTAAAGGGTCTGATAGTCGTATTAACGTCAGTTCGAGATCAGATTCACGAAGCTATTATAACTCACGAGATAAAGGCCAAGCATACTCAATTGTTTTCGATATGCAATCAGCCGCCGCGGGCGAGCATGTAGCGTATTTCGTTAACACCAGTACAACAGGCTTAGTATTCGTTGTTGATGCTATAGGCGTTAACTCAGCCGAAGCGTCACGTATAAAATTATGGTTTGTTAGTGGTACTGCTGCGGCAGGTAACGAACTAACGCCAACTAACCTTAACCGTAACTCTGCGAACGCGGCTACCGCGACGGCGAGAGAAGGGGGCAGCGCGGCTACAGGTATCACCGGACTAACTGAAGAAGCTTTGATAGATTATGCTTACGTTCAGGCTACAGGCCATGAAGAACTTAGGCTAGCTGATAGGGTGCGTTTAGGTCAAAATGATGCTATAGCGATAGAGTACGACGAAGGTACTACCGGCGACGTATCAGGCGTAATTTTTGGGTTTTTTGAATAATGATTAATACTCAAATAAAAGGCACTAACGAAAATGGTGGAGAGTCCCTAGTTAGGGTCTCTTCTAAAGGTCAAATGGCTGTCGGGCCATTAACCCATAGTACGCCCGTTAACGTGAAAGCCGAAGAACCCGACACAGCATACAATTTGATAGCTCCGTCGGCAGGTAAACAAATCATTATAACCGATATCGTACTAACCGCGAATAAAAACGTCGGCGCTACCGATGCGACTGTCGATCTATACGAAGCTGATAGCGTTACGGATACGGTAATAAACCGAAGTATTCTTCAATTAGAAATGATTAAAAACTCGTCTTTAGTACTGACAGGCTTAAATATACTCGCTAACGAAAACAAATGGGTCAACGTCAAAACTGACGACGACGATGTTTTCGCGACAGTAATGTACTATTACCTGTAATTAATGCTACAATACAATCCCAATTCCTCTTAGGCTAATAATAGCCTAAGGGTAGAACTTCCAACAAAAGGAAATGAAGACCATGGCTAAGACAACTCAACGAACTAGAAAAATTCAAGTAACAGATACCTTAACTTTAGGTGCTAACTCTGTAGTACGTAGAAAATCAGGTAACGACTACGCGGTATTATTTCCGGCTGTAACTACGCAAACACTAACTACTACTAAAGCTGTATTAGCTTCAGAGAGTGGTACAAGGTTCATCCTTAGTGCTGCGGCAGCTTTTGTAACTACATTACCTGAACCTGTAGCGGGTATGGAATATTATTTCTATATCGGTTCAACGCATCCGACTACAACTCATACGATCAAGACAACCAACAGTGATAACATCATTGTAGGTAACATTGTGTCGCCTGAAGATGCGTTAGGCTCTGTATCGGTAGTAACTGACGCTGACACAGTATCGTTTGTTGCGAACAAAGCTAAACACGGTGATTATGCTCACGTATGGAGTGACGGCACTAACTGGTATCTAAACGGTATGTGTGCGGTTCAAGATGCAATGACGTCAACTCAAGCTAGTTAGTCTATACTATAATTAGTAATTGAGTTTTGCTAAACTAGTCACAACGGCTAGTTTAGCTTTATTTTAACTAAAAGAGTGCTAATTATGACTGACGAAAAACAAATGCCTAAAAAAAGAGACCCTAAAAAGCTAAGCATGGCGGGTCTGAATAAAGACCTCGAACAAGCTAACGAAGTGAATGCTCAAAAATTCGACAAGCTAGAAGACACAGTAAACAGTTTAGCCGCTGACTTGAAAGAAGGTATGGGCGACGTGCTAAAAGCAATTAGCGCTAAAAATAACCCCGTACAAATCACCAAAGATGGTGCTCACTCTGAAGACGTCTACTTAAAAGAAGATTTAATAGATATCGAATTTAAGAAAGACGGCAACGTCCATGCAGACGTAGAGACTGTACGCCCTGGTATCACTTCCGTAGATAGTATGGAATTCGTAGAAAAAGCCGAACAAATGGCCTTTGATAATGAAAACATCGAAATCATGGTAATGCCATCATCTTCGACGTATCCTGATCATACTTTCTTTGTTGGTGTTAATGGCATTCAACGCTTAATCGTCCGTGGTCAAAAACAATGGCTACCTAGACGCTACGTTGAAGTGTTACTACGCGCTAAGGTCTCTACTTATGGTAACTTCGAAACGCGTAACGCAACTACTAACGAGTTAGAAGTTAAAAACCCCGAAACAAAATCACATCGTTATCCTTTACAAATTATAACGGATAAAAGCCCGTTAGGTGCTAAATGGTTAAACCGTGTGACGAACGATACAAGGTGTTAAATTTATGTCAACGTATCTACAACTTTGCCAAGATGTAGCCCGCGAATGTGGTGTAGCCGGTGGTGCTGACGCAACACCTCGCCCACTTACAGTAGTCGGACAAGCAGGTGAATATAATCGTATAGTTAATTGGGTAGCTGACGCCTACGAAGAAATTCAAGGATCTGAAAATTTCAGGTGGCTACGTAAAAGCTTTACTGTAGATACTGTAGATGGTACAGACACCTACGCATTTGGTGACTGTACCGACGTTGACGATGCGGCTGTAATAAGCCGTTTCAAAACGTGGCACCTAAATGACCCAAGAAACCCGCCTAAAATATATTTGACGGCTACAGGTGTAAGCGCTCAGGTTTTATTAACCTGGACCCCTTGGGACAATTTCGAATATCTGTATAAGACAGGTTCTTTACAGTCTCAAACATCACAACCAGTTCATATAACCGTTAACCCTAAAGATGAAATTCAATTAGGGATAACGCCTAACGACGTTTATACGCTAACAGGCGATTATCATAAGTCGGCACAAATACTAGCCGCCGATAGCGATACCCCAGAAATGCCCGCGGCGTATCATAAGCTAATCATGTATCAAGCCATGGAATACTACGCGCTATTTGAATCAGCGCCAGAAATTCTAGCCCGTGCTGAACGTGGTATGAAAAGACTAACTAATCAGCTTAAACGTAATCAATCACAGCCGTTTAGAAAAAGTGGTCCTTTAGCATGAAAAAAGTACAATTAGCAAAGCCTAAGTTCGATTATCTAAAATTTGCCGGTGGCTATGATACAGAATCTAAGCCATGGAACTTAGACGCCGGACACTTGCGGGAATCCCAGAATTACGAGGCGGCTATTAACGGGCAAGGTTATACAGATATCCAAGGTTATGAACGGTTCGACGGGCAAGCAGCACCGTCCGACGCTATATATTACATAATCGACGTAAATATTACCGGTACTTTTAACGTGAATACTACAGTAACGCAATTAGTATCAGGCGCTACAGGCGTAGTACTCGCGGTTAACGGCGATGATACACCACAAACACTAGTACTTACTAAGCTAACAGGCACCTTTAACGATTCTGACGACTTACAAGAAGCAGCCGTAACCCAAGGTACCGCGACGTCAACCGCTAGATTAGGCGGCGCGACGACACGATCGTTAGATGCTCAATACTTAAATTTAGCGGCAGACGAATACAGGGACGATATCGGCGCAGTCCCAGGGTCAGGCAGTATCTTAGGTATCCATATGTTAAACGATGTATGGTATGCGTTTAGAAACAACGCGGGCGATACGGCTGCAGACTTATACAAGTCAACATCTTCGGGATGGACTCAAGTAGCTTTAGGCCGTGAATTATCTTACACGTCTGCGGGTACTTATGAAGTCGCTGAAGGTGATACGATTACCGGAGCTATCTCAGGCGCTACGGCGGTAATAACCCGCGTAATGCAAGAAACTGGGTCTCTTTTAGCTGGTGACGGTGCAGGACGTTACATATTTGCATCCCAGACAGGCACATTTCAAGCTGAAAACCTCGACGTGGGGGGTAACCTTAACGTCGCAACTATCGCAGCCGACAGTACCGCTATAACGCTTGCAAAAGACGGGCGTTTCGAAATGGTGACAGAAAACTTCGGCGGTCAAGCCGGAGCGAAACGAATATACGGCGCAGATGGTGTGAACCGTGGTTTTGAGTTCGACGGTTCTGTATTTTGCCCGATTGAAACGGGTATGACTACCGACACGCCTAAACATGTAATCGTGCATAATAAGCATTTGTTCTTTTCTTTTGACGGTTCGGCGCAGCATTCAGGCTTAGGCTTTCCGTATAGATGGTCTCCTATATTCGGCGCTGCAGAGTTAGCCACGGGCGATACGATAACCGGTTTTGTAAAAGAACCAGGATCACAAGAAAGCCCTGCGTTAACCATATACAACAGAAATACGGTACATATGCTATATGGGACTTCGGCACTTGACTGGAATTTAGTTCAGTATCGTTCAGAAGTAGGCGCGTTAGCGTATACCATACAGCAATTAGACCAAACAATGCACTTAGACGACCGCGGTATTACCACATTTAGAACGGCTCAAGAATTTGGTAACTTCCAACACGCGACAATTTCAAGACATGTACAAAGATTCTTAGACACTAAACGTAATTTAGCTACGGCGTCTTGTATAGCTCGTATTAAAAACCAGTATAGACTATTTTTCTCTGATAAATCAGCGTTATATATTACTACAGAGGGTCATAAGATATCAGCTATCATGCCTCAGGTATTTTCGGATGCTGTAGAGTGTATAACGTCCGTGGAAGACAGCACCGGCGTAGAAGCGATAATGTTCGGGTCAACCGACGGGATAGTATACCATTTAGATAAAGGCACTTCTTTCGACGGTAATAATATAGAAGCATTTGTAAAAACATTTTTCCATTTCTCTAAGTCTATCAGGCACCTTAAAAAGTATTTAGGCGTGACTTTAGAGGCTTCAGGGTCAGGTTACGGAGAAATTAACTTTTCAACAGAATTAGGGTACAATGAGCAAGGTATACCACAACCGTTGACCCAAACCAATGAATTTAACTTAGGTCAATCGTTTTGGGACAGTTTCGTATGGGATACGTTCATATGGGACGGCGTAAACTTATCGCCATCAAATATGAAAATAGAGGGTAGCGCGGAAAATATTTCGTTAGTAATGCGAAAAGATAGCGACTACTTAGCACCAGTGAATATAACAGGCGCGATGATTCGCTACACTCATAGACGACAGTTAAGATAGAAATTAAGGACTTATAAACCATGGCTAATGCATATTACGCACCTTCGGGGACTCCGGTAGCTAACTCGCAAGGTAGTTCATCCGATATGAGAGGCGAATTTAATACTATTGAAGATGGCTTCGACAAGTTACCTACGCTAACGGCTGATTATGTAGTCAAAGTTAACGCGGGCGGTACAGCGTTAGAAGCTGTCGTAACCTTAGCAGTAGCCCAAGGCGGGACCGGTGTAGCAACACTAACCGACGGTGGTATATTACTGGGATCAGGTACGGGCGCTATCACAGCTACGGCAGCATTAGCCGACGGCGAAATGATTGTAGGTGATGGGACTACCGACCCTGCAATCGAATCAGGCGCAACGCTAAGAACGTCAATAGGTGTAGGCGCTACGGATACGTTAACTATTCGAGGCATAACCTCTGACGGCGTAATCGACCAGAATGATGCCACAGACTCTACATCAACGATCACCGGTAGTATTCATACCGATGGTGGTTTAGGTGTAGTGAAAAACGTACATATAAACGGTAACCTAGTGACTACGGGTCCTACATTTAGTACGCGTATAGGCGTAGACTCGGGTACGTCTTTTGCAAGTAACGATTTTAGTACAGCTTTCGGCTATAGAGCTTGTGAACTTGCTACAGGAACGAATGTTGTCGGCCTTGGCTTCGAAGCTATGAAAAACGCAACTACAGGCAATAATACTACTGCAGTAGGTAGCGCCGCTTTATCAAGCCTTACAACGGGTCACGGCAATACGGGCGTAGGTCGAAGCTGTAACTCTGATTTATCTACAGGTAGTAATAATACTTGTATAGGTTTTTTAACTCAGACGGGTAGTACTTCAGCAGCGCACAGAATTTGTATTGGTCAGGCTGCGGAAACCGACCAGGATTACCAAGTAGCTATCGGTACATCAGCGAATCAGATTAAAAATGAATTTGATACCGATGCTACATGGTCTCAAGCGAGTGACCTTAGAAAGAAAAATGTTATCGGTCCTACAGTACTAGGACTAAAATTTATAAATGACCTAAAACCTATTTTATATACTATAAAGCCTATGGAAGAATGGCCCGAAGAATGGGGCGTAACACCTGGCGACATTAATACTAAGCGTGTCATCCACGGTTTAGGTGCTCAAGATGTGCTACAAGCTATTAAAGATTCCGGCGTAGACCCCGCTACTTTCAGTGGTTGGAGTGAAGACAAACACGGGCAGCGCATATCTAAAGAAGCTATGGTAATCCCGTTAATTAAAGCGGTTCAAGAGCTAACCGCAAGGATCGAAGAATTGGAGAACAACTAAAATGCCTACTAATACAAGTCCTTTACAGATTCCCCAGTTACAGGGTGCGCCGTCGAATAAGCCTTTAAATGACGACCCGTTAGATCCGAACGCGCCGCCAGCGGTTAATGGTGCGGTACCTGCGGGGCCTACTACTACTACGCCGCCTACCGCGTATACGCCTGACCAGATAGCTCTTGACCCTGCTACCGATACGGTAGAAGGTCGCGTATCTAATATCGTGAAAAAAGGTGGTGAATTGCAACAGTTAGCCGAGACAGGCGCTAACCAAAGAGCACAGCAAAAGGGCTTACTCAATACGTCTATAGCTGCTGGTGCCGCGCATAAAGCTAACCTAGAATCAGCGTTACCGATAGCGCAAGAAGATGCACGTACATCGTTCGCAGCTAAACAAGCTAACATTACGGCTATCAACCGTGCTAAAGAACAAGAAGCGGCGTTCGGTCAACAAACAGCGCTACAACGTGAGAAAGAACAGATCGACAAACGCTTATTAACAGCTAGTGCCGATGAACAAATACGCTTAATCGCACGAAAAGGCGAAGTAGATACAGCATTACAAACCTTAGCCGGTGAACAAGCATTGGTACAAATAGGCGCGAGAGGCGAAGTCGAAACGGGCTTAATTAATCGTCGCGGTGAAATAGAGAAAGAACTTCAAGCGGCGGACGCTGAAACGAGAAAAGAATTAATAAAAGAACAAGGTAAAATTGACTATGATTTAGTTGTTGCGCGTAGTGAAGAAGAAATGAAGATACGCGAAAGACAATCAGAATTAGACCAAGAATTAGCAACATTAAGTGCTAGGTACAAGTCGCAAGACCTCGCTAGCCAACAGTTACATGAAACTAAGTTGAACAACGAACGTATGGACTTAGAAGAACGTATGACAGAGTTAAAAGCGGAGCAACAACTAGTATTGCAGAAATTACAAGGTGAGCAAGCAGTACAGCTAGAAGACGTCCGAGGCTTTTACGACGGTCAAATCAGTACGCAAAAAAGCGCGGCTGTCTTGTATCAGTCTGCACAAAATGCGATAGCTCAAATGATGATGAACCCTGACATGACGGCTACCGAACGAAACAACGCTGTACAGTATCAGATAGATAACCTCGAAGCGTCGTTAGGTGTATTAGGTGCTATGGGTGGCGTGAATATAAGCGCTATATTAGGTAATACGACGTTTAATCCTGCGCTTACCAGTCCGCCTATGCCAACGCAGTCGCCTAATTGGACGAAAAGCTCTAATGCTGCTGGTGGTACTACGTACTCCCCGTCATCGACAGTATCATCGGGCATACCAACACGTACGCATATCGACCCTGGCGAGTATAACGTTATCGCGCCGTCGGTACGCCCAACATCACCACCAGCTACTATGTCGCCGCCTAAGCCAACGCCTACGCCAACGCCTACGCCAACGTCTACGCCTAAGCCAGTATTCGACCCTAGAAAATGGATTACGCCTAAACGGTCAACGCCTAAGCCAGCGCCTAAGAAGCCAGCGCCTAAGAAGCCAGCGCCTAAGAAGCCAGCGCCTAAGAAGCCAGTACGTCGCACCGGAGGCGGGGGCGGAGGCTCAAGCAAAAACTACGGTTCAGCATGGCAACACAGATAAAAGGTAATCGTCTATGAGACTGATTCGAAAAGCAACGCCTAGTGACGTACCCGAAGTAGTAAGATTAGGCTTAGAAGCTTTAAAGCGGGATGCGTACGAAAATTTAAGAATAAGCGAAACGAAAGTAGTAGACATGGCTAAGGAATGTATATCCGCACCATGTCATTTTTGTTGGGTCGCTGAAAAAGATTCGAAAATAGTAGGCGCTGTAAGTGCCATGGTTCATCCCATGGCGTTTTATGAACGTAGCCAAGCTTCAGTAGTTCAATTTTATTGTGAAGACCCAGGGCAAGGCGTTAAGCTAATCAGAGAATTTTTAGCATGGGCTAAGTCTCGTCCAGCTATAAAAATGGTTTGTTTTACGTTAGAATGTAAAGCAGATAAAAGAATCGGTAAATTGTTAAGCCGTCTTGGTTTAGAAAACGAATTACCAGTATACATGAGTACTTTATAAGTACTAATAGGATCTAGATATGAGTAAAGTATTCAAAGGCATTACTAAAGCAGTTAAGAAAATCGCTAAGGGTATTAAGAAAGTCGTCAAAAAGGTCGTAAAATCGAAGGTCTTTAAGATCGTATTAATCGCGGCGGCTGTCTATTTCGGAGGTGTAGCCTTAGGTATGTGGGGCGGTGCGAGTGCCGCGGGTGCTGCAGCCGGTACAGCCGCTACCGGAGCTACAACCGCGGGTGCTGGTACTGCTGCTGCTACTACTGCAGCTACTACAGGCGCTACAACTGCTGCTGCTACAGGTAGTCAAGTTGCCGGAGCGCTTACAGGTGCCGGTACTACTGCGGGTACAACTGCTGCTACTGTTGGCGGCGCTGCTACAAGTGCCGAGATTGCCGCGGCTGTTGGTGGTGGTACTGCTGCAGGTACTACGGCTGCTACTACGGCTGCTGCGGCTGCGCCTGAGATTGCCGCGGCGTTGACTGCTGCACCAGCGGCGACCGCTGCCGCTGCTCCATCGTTCTTAGGAACTATCGGTGCTGGCGCGAAAGCAGTCGGAAGCTATTTAACAGCTAACCCGATGATTGCCGCTATGGGTCTGAATGCTGTCTCAAGTGCTATGGCACCAGACGAAAAAGAATTAATGCAACTTCAAGAAGAATCGCGGAAACGTGAATTTGACGAGACATTAGCCGCACGTAGAAAAAATTTAACCGGTTACGATACTCTGCCATTATTACATCAAGCGCGTGATAGCGGTAATAACGGCGTGTGGAATAGACGCACAGGAGGTAGTTAAGATGCCAATGCAACCAAACAATCAAGGTTCACTAGCTAGTCAAGGTGCTGGCGATGCTGTTCCCCAGGGCGCACCAACCGACGACGGACGAGAGTTAACCCAAGGTACTGAAGCTGCAACGCCTGAAGAACAAGACGCGTACGAACGCGTAGTACTAGCGGGCGATGAAATACTATTCGGTAGTTCAGAAGCGCGTGAAGCACTAGTCAAAAAAATGACCTTAGATGCGCCAAAACCAGCCGAGGCATTAGCCAACGCTACGGCGCTATTAGTCTTAAAACTTGACGAACAGTCGGGCGGACAAATACCGGAAGCTATAATACTCCCTGTAGCTGCTGAACTTTTAGAACATGTGGGCGAGCTAGCGGAGAGTTTAAAACTTTTCCCTATTGATGAAGCTGTCGGTAATCATGCGGCACAATTAATGGTAGGCCATTTAGCCGAAGCTTACGGTATGACTGAAGAAGAAATAGCGGGCATGGTAAACTCTGTCCCGCCTGAAGCTCAGCAACAAATAGCCCGTGAACAAGGCGAATACGCCATTAAACAACCACCTACTGAGGCGTTATAATCATGGCTAGTTTTCTTCAAAAATTCATACGCGGTGGCGCTGAAATGGGCGGTAAACTATTTGCCGACCAAGCTCGTGAACAAATGCGAGCCGATATCATGGCGAAACGCGATCAAGTACTAAATGAAAATAGACTGTCGTTAGAACAACAACGACAGGAATTTAGCACGGCGCAGCACCAAGAAATTATGGCGCAAAAAGAACAGCACTTTCAACGTGAGCAAGAATCGCCACGGGCGAAAGCTGAAGGTATCGCACTAAGTAGCGCAGAGAATTTACAGTCTTTAAAAGAGCAGTATGCTAGCGCAGAGACCGACGCCGAACGTGCAGACATAGCGAAGTTAATGGCGGCTGAACAAGGCAAGCCGATGGAAAATGTAGTCGGTAGTGGTTCGGGTCCTACTGCAGCGCAAAAAGAAGCTCGTGTATTAGCTCAGCTTGACGAATTCAAAGACGAAGCCGAAGCGCTGAAATTTTTGAAAAGTAAAGAAGGTAATATGACGCGTGAGCTATTTAAGGCAATGCAAGCTAAGCAGGAAAATGACTTAATCAGTCCTGACGATCCTAATTACCTTACATTAGAACAAATGCTAACGAAAGCGCGTGAAATATCAAAGTCAAAACCGGCTAATCCTGACACGAAAACGTCTGTAAGTCCTAAGGATGGCGGCAATGAGCACTTTAACACTACGAATAACCCAAGCGTAAGTACTCAAGAAGAATTCGACAAGCTCGAATCGGGTGCGCTATACTTTGATGTATTCGACGGTAAGTCATATAGGAAGCCATAATGGGTACGAACAGATTCGGCGGTCAAGCTGTCGGTAATGAGACTGCAGAGGCCAACCGTTTCGGTGGTATTGCTGTAGCAGAAGAAGTAGAAGTACCTAGCAGGTCATTCGCAGAATTAGGCGGCGATTTAGCGTCTAGTTTTGGTGCTGGTGCTAACTCACTATTAAAACTAGGTGGAGATTTATACGGATTATCTACCGGTGACATGGATAACTGGGCGTCTGAACAAGGCGAGCGCGGTATCCAGTTTTACGCAGAGCATAAATCAGACAAGTTAAAAGCCTTAGAACATAATCGAAAAGCTAAAATAGATAACGCCGACGGCGAATTCGCCAAAGCGGGTACAGCTTTTTGGGAAACTGTAACATCACCATCACTATTCGCCTCATTTGCTTTCGAACAAGCGCCTATGCTAATGGCTACGGCTGGCGGTGGTACTGCTGTCGGTGCAGGTTTTAAAATGTTAGGTGCTGGCGCTAAAACTGCTGGTACTGCGGCTACTGCTGGCGCTGTTGGTACTGGTGGATTGATGCAAGGTGCCGACGTCGGTGCTGCAGCACATGAAAAACTAATCAATTTACCCGATCAAGTGTGGGAAGTTAACGAAAAATACCAAGAGAAAATAGCCCAAAATATCGACCCTGAGACCGCTAAAAACGACATTTCGCTTGAATTATCGCGTGATAGTGCGCTAGCTGCAGGTATTGTATCAATAGGCTTAAATTTGATTCCAGGGGCTGCTAAGCTAGAAAAAGCCTTAGTAGGTGCTAAACGTTCTGGTGCTGGTGGTTTACAAGGTTTCGCTAAAGGCTTTGCCGGTGAAGCTACCGCCGAAGGTTTAGAAGAGGGCGCGGGCGCTGTTATTAGCAACTTAGCCACTAAACAAATAGATCCTAGCCAAGACCTTATGGAAGGTGCGGGCGAATCCGCGGGTATGGGTGCTGCTGCTGGTATTTTTGGTGGTGTTGCAGGTATACAAGGCGGCGGTAAAAAATCAGATAGCGATATCATAGACGATTTAGCTAAAACAACTAACTCTATACAGTCCGCGCCGACTGTAGACGAAGCTATCGACGTAGGTAACGCTATTGTAGGCGGTGCAGTCGAAGCACATACAGGTAATAAAGAAGCTGCCGAGGCTGTTAACGCTGCTGTCGAAGCCGTAGAACCTGTAGAAACTAAGATAGAACCAACTGTCGGCGGTACTTTTGGCGGTATTGATGTAGGTACAGAGCCAACAATCACACCAACCGCGCCACGTACTGAAGAAGAACGTATAGCGCAAGAAATTGACGTACAAACCAAAGCCCGTGCTCGTATAGAAGAAGAAAAACGCGAACAAGCGAAAGCCGCGCCACAAGAGGCGGTTATCAGTGAGCTAACCTTATCGAAAGATGTGCCACAATTCAAAGCGGGTGCAGGTAAAGAAGGTGTAGTAGAGCCGTTAGGCGGTACTTTTGACCGTGCCGGTGTAGGCCCGATTCAAGTTTGGGTCAGAAAAGACGGCACTAAAGAAGTTATTACAGGTCGCCATAGATTAGATTTAGCTAAACGTAGCGGTATGACTACGATACCTGCTCAGTTCCATAGAGAAGCCGACGGGTTCGACCTCAAACAAGCTAAAGGCTTAGACGCTACGCTAAATATTCGTGAAGGTCAGGGCCAGGTAAAAGATTACATTACCTTTGTTAAAGATTCGAACATGACTAAAGCTCAAGCCGAAGCCGAAGGAATATTAGCACGTCCTACAGGTCAACAGGCTTTCGCCATTGCCAAAAAAGGTAGCGATATTCTTATCGACGCCCATGGTCAGGACATAGTTAGCGACGGCGCTGCAGTTAAAATATCTGAAGCAGCACCAAATAACGAAGCTTTGCAAGTAGTTGGCCTAAAAGCGCTTGAACGCGGCAAGCCAGTTAGTGTAGCTGTTAATATGGTGAAAGCTGTTAGTACTATGGCACCGACAGAGCCACAAGAGGGCGATTTATTCGGCTTCGATACAGGTGCTATTAAACAAGCTGAAGCGATGGCGAAAGTCGCAGCCACTAAACAAGCTGCGATACAACGTCAAATATCGTCTATTAAAGGCGCTGTTAAACGTCCTGAACTAGCCAAAGCTGAAGGTGTTAACGTTCAAAACCTAGCTAAGTCTAAGGCGAGTTTAGAGAAATTACGCGCTGAAAAAACTTCGTGGGATAACTGGCATACTAACCCTAAAAACATTGCAGCGATTAAAGCTGAAATGGGTCAAAAACCTGTACAACAACCTGTACAACAACCTGTACAACAACCTGTACAGGCTAAGCCGATACCTAAGATTAACCCAGACCGTGTAGTCGTAGAGCATCCGGTAGATGTGAAGACTTTTGGCACGTTTAAGACTGCTAAAGACGCCGTATCATGGGTAGCGGATAACGCTAAAGAACCCGTATTCAGGGCGATAGCTACTAAAATTAGAGATAATGACGCTATCGGCGCAGACGTAAAATTCGAAATGCGTGGCTCAGGTAAACGTAAAAACTTTACTCGTCGCGGTGTTTTTAGCTTCAGAAGACACCACATGACCGGTGCAGTTGCGGATCGTAAAGTGGCTATATTCCATGAAGGTAGACAAGAAGGTACCTTAACACATGAACTTATACACGCCGCCACTACTGAAACGATAGTTAACCCTAAGACAGACGAACAGGTAAAAGCGGTCGAAGCGATTAAAAAGACTAAACGCGATATAGACAGCATTATTAAAAATGACCTTGAGCAGTTCACTAAGTTAACACCTAAAGAACGTAGCGCGTTCATGTCTGTTGGTAACTCGCTAGATGAATTCGTGACTTATACGTTAACTAATGAGCACTTTCAAGGTGCGCTTAAAAAGTTACACTTTAAAAACGATAAAGAAAGCTTATTTAACAAACTAAGTAGCTTGATTAAAGACTTACTAGGCGTTAAAGACGTACCTACTAATGTATTCGCCCGCGCTCTTGAAGTTACTTCGGGTCTCGTGGACGTAGCTAAAGATACCGCGTCGGTGATGGAATATACACCGCGAAAAACCCGCACAGAAGTGAGCAGAGAACGTGCTCAAAAATTGCGTAAAGAAGCTTACGAGGCTACACTTAAAGGTACAGATAAATCGCCTACGAAGTCCGGTTACGCTAAGTTTATTACTAAAATGCGTAAGGCTTATAAAGAAGCTACCGACAAGCTACCACGCGAAACTATCCACGGTAGAGAAGACTTTACCCAATTTATCCAAGCTACAGTAGGTCAACAAGTAGCACTATCCGATATTAAGTTAACTAGGAAAGTGAAGGGTAAAGATGGTAAGATGAACATAGCCCAAGGCACCGCGGACGTAGTACTAAGACAAACTAGAAAGAAACGTGACGTAGCGCTTAAACTATTAAGGTGTATCCAATGAGTAGCAAACTAATACAAGACTTAGAAAACGATGGCTTTAGCATCTTTTCTGAAGAAGACTTAGACAAACGAAATCCGGCAAGTGACGAACCTATCGAACCTACGGTAGTTGTTGTTGATACTAAAGAAGTACTAGCCGCGGTAGCTGAAACTAGCTTGACAGTTAAAGCCGGTATAGAAAATTCTAACCGTCAATTGCAAAGCAGCGTTAGCCAAATCGTCAACGCTATTAAAACTGAACAACCGACCAGCTTCACACTAGACATTAAGCGCGACGAACGCGGGTTCATGTCTAGCGTTGAAGTTAAAATAAACAAGTAAGGAATTTTAGCCCATGGCAACGTATTTAGAAGTAAGAGACCTGTTTAACGATTCCGATTTAACTAATCGTGTCGCTGTAGCTGTACTAGTATCTGTTAAAGATAAGCTAGAAGTAACCCCAACCGCTGCAGAAAAATCATACGCGGCTAAAGTATTTGCCAGTCCTCAAGCTGAAGCTAAAAAAGTTTTAATGTACGTTTTAGCCGCTAATAATGGTGCAACCGTAGCCCAAATTCAAGGGGCTACCGATGCAGCTATACAAACTAACGTCGATGCAGTCGTAGACGTATTAATCGACGCACTAGCAGGAGTATAATATATGGCTATCAGTACTGATGCTGCGATAGAGTTCTTCGGAACACAAGACACTTTAGGTACTTCTAGTGCTACTGTTGCCGATGCAGCTTTTAGCATTGCGGGCGACCTTAGTACGTGGACTAACGACGACGACGCGCCTATGGCTAGCGTTACAGCGCTTATAGATTATGCCGTAGCGCCTAGCGCTAATACGTCAGTTAATCTGTACGTGCGATTACTTAATACGCAATCGACTAACGATAACGAAATACCAGACGCTAACTATCAACATAAATTCGTTGGTAGTTTTCCGGTGAACGATGTTACGACTAATCAATATATAACTATTGATATCGGATTACCTAATAGTAAAACGTCGCAAGAGTACGAATTCTATATAGAAAACCGAACAGGTCAGACTATACAAGCTGGTTGGGATATCTATGTAACGCCTAAGACTATCGGTCCTCACGCGTAGAAGGTTCGCTTTATGGCTTTTATTAAATTACCTAAAGAATTCCATATAGATTTTCGCATTCCAGGCATGAAGCCCGTCGGCCCTGTAGAAATAGATTATACCAATCCATTATCTCGCAGCTTAGACGCGTTTATGCTGTTCGATGGTTACGAAGCGACAAACTTAGTAGCGCCTAATAGGTTTAAATTCGGTAGTTCTTACAAAGGTATAGACGACTTAAAGGGCGGTGCTAAGGGTCTTGAAGCCCACATAACCGCTTTAACTACTACGGGCGAAGTTTATAGAATCGTACCGATGCGGAGCTTTAACCAAGGTACCGCAATTTTTTCAGGTTGTTTTGAGAACTATACAGGTGCCGCGGGGTTCTTCAGTCTTCGTACTGTTGATACAGCGCCTAACACTATCTTTTTTAGGTTAGATAACAACTCTATAAGAGTTAGAATAAACGGTAGTACTATAGTTCTCGACTCGCCTGTCGATGTATTTGGTTCAACAACGTCTGTTGTTAAAACTATCACATGGAATGAGGACACTAATACTCGTTCTCTTTATATTGACGGGGCTTTTGCGGATAGTGACGGTACCGCTTTTTCATGGGTGGATCAAGTGCCTAATGAATATTCATTATACGGCGACAATAGCGCGGGTGGCAACGTAGCGAATAGCTGGCAACGCTACGCTATGACGTTTGATAGAGAGTTAACGGAAGGTGAGGTAGCTAGTTTATATCGTGACCCTTACCAGCTTTTAAGACCTTTGGCACAGTCAGTATACATTACCTCTGACGCTCCACCGCCATCGGGTAGAATAATGAGCAGCTTAGCGCATAACGGCGGTCTAGCCGGACTAGGCGGAATAGCAGGACCAGGCGGCGGATTAGCAGGATAAAATATTATGAGTAGAGATAGAACAGTAGGTGATACCTTTTATATCGCTTTCACAACAAGGGCTTTCGCCACAGGTATTCCGACTACATTAGCGGGTACGCCTGTAATTTCAGCATATGAAGACGCGGGCTTAACGCAAATAACGGCGGGTCTAACCTTAGGCGTTGATCATGATGGCGTAACTGGCATGAACATGATTACTGTTGTAGCTACTGGTGGCAACGGCTTCGAAACCGGTAAAGATTACCAGCTAGTTATCACCACCGGCACTGTCGGCGGTGTATCAGTAGTAGGCGAAGTAGTGGGTCAATTCTCGCTAGGTCTTTCATCTTCTACTACTGTAATCGGTGCGGCTGGCGCAGGTCTAACAGATTTAGCAACTCAGGCTAGCGTAAATACTATCGATACGAACGTTGATTCTATCCTTGTGGATACTGCAGAAATTGGCGCGGCTGGTGCAGGTTTAACAGCTTTAGCAACTCAGGCTAGCGTAAACACTATCGACACTAACGTTGATTCTATCCTTGTGGATACTGCAGAAATTGGCGCGGCTGGTGCAGGTTTAACAGCTTTAGCAACTCAGGCTAGCGTAAACACTATCGACACTAACGTTGATTCTATCCTTGTGGATACTGCAGAAATTGGCGTCGCTGGCGCTGGTTTAACAGACGTTACGATTAACGCGGCTAGTGTCGATTTAGTTTGGGATGAACTTATAACAGGCTCAGCGCATAATATTAACAACTCAGCCGGTAAACGTCTAAGAAATGCGGGCGGCGATATCTTCTCAGAAGGTACAGCGCAATCAGGTGCCGCGAACTCTATACAATTAGCCGCGGGCGCGGTAACTTCCGACGATCAATTCGTACGTGCAAGAATAATCACCATAGGCGGTACGGGTGCTGGTCAAGAAGCGATCATAACCGATAGTGTAGCATCTACGGATACGCTAACGACAACGCCCGCATGGTTAACTAACCCAGACGCGACGACAGAGTACCATATATTACCAGGTCAAGTTCATACTACCGTACAAAACGGCGGCTACGATAACGCGTCAGTCTACGTCGATACGGTAAACGGTACGGCAGGTACATTAACGGGTGTGAACGGTACAAGTACAAACCCTGTAGATAGTTTAACCGACGCCTTTACAATCGCTACCGCTAACAATCTTACCAGATTCGAAATAATCCCAGGGTCCGCCGTAACATTACCCGCGGATTCATCTAGCAGATCGTTTGTAGGTCGTAACTGGGATCTAGCTCTTAATAGCGCGGATATTAGTTCATCATACTTTGAAGGTGCTATAACAACCGGAATCGCAACCGGCACAGTTAACGAAGACCCTACCTTTATAGGTTGTTTATTCGGCGCTGTAACTTTACCGCCGAGTAACGGGTTTGAATGTGGTTTCTTTGGTGTCTTCACTTTAGGTTCTGCAGGTAGTTACACTTTCGGGGGTTCTGCTGCAGTATTCGCATTAAGTCTTACTATTGATTTTGGATCAGGTCTAAACGCCTCAGAATTCTTCTTACCTAGTTGGGGTGGTGGCGTAGTCGAAATTCAAAACGCTGGCGCGGGAACTGGTACGTACAAATATCAAATGTCAGGCCATGGCGATTTAACTATTAATGCGAACTGTTCGGCTACAACCGAAGTGAAGCTACGCGGTAACATCGACCTAACGAATAATGCAAGTGGTATTACTCTTGACATTAACTCAAACTATGAACTTGATACTATCATTTCAGATTCGGTAGCGTTCCAAGGTCAAGACGTCGCAGACATATTAGTCGATACCGCAGAAATTGGAACGGCTGGTGCTGGTTTAACTAATATAGGTACTATCGCAACATGTACCACGGTAACGAACCAAGTAACCGCGGACGTTACAGCGATTAGCGGTGACAGTACGGCGGCTGATAACTTAGAAGCTTCGCTAGAAACGTTAGTACTTGGCACGGCTACAGGTTCGCCAACAACGACTACCATGCCTGACAGTGCATTAACCGAAGCAACGAACGACCATTATAACGGTCGCGTGATAATTTGGAGAACTGGCGTACTAGCTGGTCAAGCTACTGATATCACGGGCTATAATGGCGGTACTAAGACATTTACGTTTACCGCAACCACTGACGCGCCTGGCGCGGGTGATGCGTACGTTATCGTTTAATGTTACACTACCTAGTATTACACTAGGTAGTATCAAACTAAACTAATACATAGAGGGTCATACCGATGGCGAATGCACTTTACGGCTTAGGCCGAGAAAAGTTTTTAGATGGTAGCATTGCCATCTTAACGGACAATATAAAATGCGTCCTAGTTGATACGGCTACATACACTGTAGCTATTGACACTGACGAGTTTTTATCTGATATCCCGTCTGGTGAGCGCGTTGCGACCTCAAGTAACATGGGTACGAAGACTGCTACGTTAGGCGTGTTCGACGCTGCCGACGTAACTTTTACCGCGGTAACGGGTGATGTTTCCGAAGCCTTAGTAATTTACAAAGATTCGGGCGTAGCTTCTACCAGTCCTTTAATCGCTTATATAGATACTGCCACTGGGTTACCTGTCACGCCGAACGGCGGTGATATTACCGTAACCTGGGACTCAGGCGCTAATAAGATCTTTAAACTATAGACAATAGCGCTAAGCTTAGGGATTTTTAATGGCTAATATTACTCGTTTAGGTGCTTACGGTGGTGCTCGCCCCCTATACGGCGACTTTTCTGGTAAAGCTGAAGCCACAATAATAACACCTACAGGCATTGCCAGCGCGGAAGCGTTCGGTACTGCTGTCATTACCACGGGCGTAGTCTACATAGTACCTACAGGCATAGCGGGCGCGGAAGCGTTCGGTACTGCTGTTATTACGGGTGGTGATACCACTACTGCAACAACCAACAAATTCGGTAAAACTTTCTACGCTGACCAAGACAAGAAAAAGCGTAAAGCATTAACATTACAAATGCGCCAAGAAGATGAAGAAATCTTAGCGCTCGTTCAAATTATAGGTAGGTTAGTATTATGAGTAGCTTAGCATCGTGTCTAAAAAAGGCGGGTAAAGCATTGACTAAAGCTGAAATAGACACGGTAACTAATTCAGCGCGTCAGTATATGGATGATGGTTTTACTCCTAGTGAGGCCGCGAACAAAGCTGTTGAAGAACTCATAGACGCTACCCACAACACAGTATTAAAATATGAAAAAGAGATCACCGCTAAAGGTGGTGACGTGCAAGCCGGTGACTACTCGATTGCCGATGAAATAGCGCATATTCGTGGTACTTACAGACCGTCAGGTTTAGAAACTAAGCTAGATAAAATGATAGCTAAAAAATCTGTTAAAGCTAAAAAGGTTACTCGTGAACTTTCCGACGATGAAATAGTATCATTAAATATGAAAGACGAGGGCTACAGTCCTGAAGAAATCGACGTAATTAAAAAAGGTGGTTTCGGTAAAGAAACCGGCAAAGAAAAAGTCGAGAAGCGTATAAAGAAAATAAATAAACATGTTAAAACTAGATTTAGACAACGTATCGTTGACCAGTTCGCATCATTTAAAGAGATCATGAAAGACGAACGGTCATGGATGCTATCACACCTTACTAGTTCCGCGTCAGGTGCTATTGAAGCAGTCATGCACCACGGACAACCGAAGCTAGACGTATCGGGTGTTATCACTGTCGATACTAAAAAGAAAAGTTTAGATAAAATCCTTGAGCAATTAGGCCCTGACATGGACCGCTGGACTTACTGGATGGCGGGCAACCGTTCTAATCGTCTGATTAAAGAAGGTAAAGAAAGCTTATTTAACGAAGCCGATATCGCAGTATTACGCGGACTGAACCAAGGTAAAGAACGTTTATTCGAAAAAGTTAGACAAGATTTTGAAGCACTTAACAACTCAGTAGTTGATATCGCTGTAAAAACCGGTCTTGTGAATGCTGAAGAAGCGGCGCAATGGGCGGAAGAAGGTTTCTACTTACCGTTCTACCGTGTATTAGAAGAGGGCGAGTCAAGAGGACCACGCGCTATAGCCCGTGGTGGTTTAGTTAGACAGGAAGCGTACAAAAAACTTACTGGTAGCGACGCTAAATTGCAAGACCTTATGGCTAACGCCGTGCTCAACTGGAATCATTTACTATCAGCGTCACTAAAAAATCAAGCGGCTAAGTCTGCTATTGATAGTGCTGTTGATTTAGGTATGGCTACTGAAGTATCGCACCAAGATAAAAGTAAGGACGCGATCTTTATTCGTGAGGACGGTAAAGAAGTATGGTACGAAATAGAAGAACCTTTAGTACTGGAATCATTAGCCGCGTTAAACTGGGAAGGTTTAGGCGGTCCACTAATGAAAGTCGCCCGTGGCTTTAAACGTGCATTAACTTACGGCGTGACTGCTAGTCCTGAGTTTAAAGCGCGTAACTTAATTCGAGATTCGATTCACGCTATGGCTGTTACTGGTACTAGCGCTAACATCTTTAAAAATTTAGGCCAAGGCTTCAAGGCTACCGCTAAAGATAGCGAAGTAGCCGCGCAAATGTTATCTACCGGCGCGACGTTCGGTCAAACAGGTTACGTTCATGGTAGCGACCCTGACGCGATAAAACGTTTAGTTAGAAAAGGTATGGACGAAGCAAGCGCGAAAGCATCTATTTTAGATACGCCTAAAAAGTTAGCTAAAGTTTGGGACGCATACCAAGACTTCGGCGCTAGGTTGGAGAACGTTAACCGTTCTGCAGACTATACCCAAGCATTAGAACGCGGCGACAGTTTATTAGAAGCTGCTTTCAATTCTCGTGATCACTTAGATTTTACACGCACCGGCACGTCGAATGCGATTAGGTTTATATCGCAGACAGTACCGTTTGTTAACGCTCGTATGCAAGGTTTAGATAAAGCGGCTCGTGCTGCCCCTGGGACGTTTAAAGAATGGATGAACCCTAAGGAAGCAGCGAAGTTTAAAGCTGTTATAGGCGTGTATTCTGCCATGTCTGTCGGGTTATACCTAGCCATGAAAGACGACGAAGATTACAAAGCTGCTGAAGAGTGGGAAAAACGTACATATCATTTAGTTAAAATTCCTGGTAGCGAAACAATGTACCGCATACCTAGACCGTTCGAAGTTGGCGCGATAGCTTATATGATGGAATCTGTCGCTCAACAAATGGTAGATGATAAAGTCCACGGTAGATTATTCGCTGAACGTTTAGGCCATACGCTTACAGATACGTTCGCAATGAACCCGATACCTCAAGTGTTCAAACCTGGCGCTGAAATTGCTATGAATAAGAACATGTTTACCGGTAGACCTATCGAGTCACAAGCAATGAGAAGTTTATCACCGGAAAACAGAAAAAGAGCGTGGACTAGTGAAACGGCTATCGCCGCGTCCGAGGGTTTCGCTAAAATAAGTTGGGGTAAAGTAGAGTTATCACCGGTACAAATTGAACATTTAGTACGTGGCTATTTAGGTTGGGCGGGCGCGACTGCGCTATCTGCAACTGATATGCTTATTACTAGGCCAGCGACAGGCGCACCGGCAGCGCCAACAACTAAGCTTGCTGAGTATCCTTTGATTAAAGCATTCGTTAAAGCAGCGCCAGCTAAGAACACTCATTATACGACCATGTTTTATAAACGTCTTGAAGAAATCAACAACGCTTATGCGGATATCCGAGAAGCTAAAAAGATAAAAGACTTTGATAAAGCGCGGGCGCTTATGGATGAAAGTAAAGATAAGTTAGCGCAACGTAAATTCTATAACAAGGCGCGTAATAAGTTGACCAAAATAAATCAGCGAATGAAACTTGTACGTTTAAGTTCCATGACCGCTGATAATAAACGTGCTGAACTGGATAGACTTACGTTCCTTAAAAATGAGCTTACTAAACGAGTGTTCGATAAGACCCAGGACTAAGGTACTCTTTGCACATACCGCTTAACGCGGTTGACTTCTTCTTGAGTGTACCCGCCAGCGGTACACCATAGCTTAAAATTTCTATAAAACGTCGCTGCAGTCTTAGGGTTAGTCCCTAATGCTGTTTGCGCGTAATAGATTTTCAGGCGTTCTTCTAGGTCCTGAATCCTTTGGGGAACTCTATACCCTGTAAGGTACTGTGCTTTGAATTCATCTTCAGTCATTGTCGATCCCTAGTCACTCGTAACGGTTAGCGTACGTTCAATCTCATTAATAAAATATTTCACCTTATTAATATCGTACTTTATATCAGTACCCGCTTTGCCAATACCTTTTTTAGCTTGGATAATTCTACGTAACGCTTTGATGATATTACCCGCGTCAAAGTCGTTATCAACTAACATACGTATTACGTCGCCCGTTTCAATGGTCGCAATTTCGCAATCTCGCTCTTGTCGAGCTAAGCGGTTAAGTACATATTGAGGTACTTCTAATTCATAGTAGCTTGAGCTACCGCCGTCAGATTTTACCGCCTGGCCTCTTGAGTGTATTGCGTTTGAGGCTATCAGCGATTCCCCAGCGGGTAGATGCTGGTCGATGTTGTTGTCTTCAGCCATGGTTTTAGTCTCCGGTGTGTCGTTATAAAATGTGAACATCATAGCAAGCCTATGACAAATTTTCCGGTCGATACTGTTGCGGTACTCAGCCATAGATAACCCCTAAGTGCTAGCGCCGATAAGTTTTTCTATCTTCATAGAGACTTTAGCCCCGAAGATAGAACCGCATACCGTACCTATGATATATGGAATAGCTAACATGTAATCAAGATCAGCTACGACTAGTTGATGCATCGTTAAGAACCATAGCCCGTTACTAAACACCGAACAGATAGCATGATACGACATGTTATCTCGATTACGTGAACGGCTTACCATGGTAAATGATACGTTTTGAATGAAAGCTAAAAATAATATCGTGAGATATATCATATAATTTTATTCCCCTTTAGAGTCTTCTAACATTTGCACGGTTACGTTTACTTTTGAAACTTCCCCATATTTTTTGTGCCACGTTTCCGCGGTAATACTACGCCCTGCAGAATAACCACCACCAGCAGCGTAGGCGTCTTTACCTGCTAGCGTTCTGTATGTTTCCATTTCACAAATAGCGTTCTCAGTTACCGATTTATGGTGAACGTGACCCATGTATATTTTACGGTGACGTGTGGATATATGTTCGTCCATTATCTGCTTAGCGAATATTTGATACAAACGGTCGCCTTTTATCTGGTGACCATGATGTGACATAAAGTAACAGTCGCCATGCTGCCAGTAGAAAACATTACCCGCGTTGTTACCGATAGTTACCCGCGGTTCATTTGCGAATACTACGGCTAACATTTCTTGCATCCATAATGATCCTACATCGTTATGATTGCCAATCTCAGGTCTGAACGTTACGTGCTCAAATTTGTTTAGCGCCGCCTGGATATAGTAAAGAACGATTCGTATCGCAACACGTACGACTTTATGATAACGACTATCCATATCAAGGACGTTACCACTACGGGCGGTTTTACCTTCTAAGTTATCAGAGTGCATGAAGTCGCCTAAGTCGATAATCGTACAGTGCTTCGCTGCCGGTGTTTGATGTATTAGCATATCAATAGCTCTACAAT
>Ga0208315_1000286_pt1 | contig 41816 bp, 74 predicted proteins | sample MalvireepMed_215_FD_184239 | JGI IMG/M metagenome (GOLD analysis project Ga0208315, IMG submission 184239) | Marine viral communities from the Global Malaspina Expedition - Malaspina viral metaG DeepMed_215 (SPAdes) (version 2) | ecosystem: Environmental > Aquatic > Marine > Oceanic | place...
GTGCAGAAGCAGCACCCATTAATAAATTATTTTGAAAAACCATTATCCATATTCCTGTGATAAAATTGCTTGTATATTTTCACCTGTATTGTCACTTGAAATAGAAGCAACAATATAATCAAGTCTATCTACGGCTCCATTAGAAGTAGAAAAGGTTGGATCTGTAGCTGCTGGAAACTTCCAAGCAGCATTCCAAGCTAGAGTCCCACTTCCTCCTGACTGTACAAAGAAGACACTACCTACTTGACCTACTCTAGCATTAGTAGGTCTAGCCATTGTATGTGCTGCTGTAACCGTAGTCAGAAAGTTTTGTGCTGTACCAAAATTAAGAGAAACAGAAGTTATACCATTAATAGCCGTTGTATGTACGGCTGCTGCTGCTGACTCAGTTAGTTGTAACTGACCTTCAAGAGAAGTATTACCACTTACTCTAATTGTACCTAAAAATCCTGAATTACCTGTTATAGTAGTAGTACCACCTACTGCAAAGTTACCTGTTAGAGTTGTATTACCTACAATCGTAACTGTACCACCAACATAAAGATTAGTTCCTATAGAAACATCTCCACTTACAGAAACATCACCATCAAAGTTTGCATTCCCTGTTGCTTGGAAAGTACCTCCTACTGAAACATTAGTAGCTACATCAAGATCACCAGATACAGAAACATCACTTTCAAATATAGCAATACCAACTACTGTAACTGTTGAACCTAACTGAGTAGCTCCTGTAGCTGTTAGAGTACCTCCTATAGATGCATTTGTAGCCACATCTATATCTCCACTAACTGATACATCACCTTCAAATACAGCCTTACCTACAACTGTTACTGTAGATCCTAATTGAGCAGCCCCTGTGGCAGTAAAAGTACCACCTATGGAAGCATTAGTAGCTACATCTAAATCTCCCGAAATAGACACATCAGTTTCAAATATACCAATTCCTGCTACCGTTACTGTTCCTCCTACAAATAAATTTCCACCAATTGTAGCATTATTAACAGATATATTTCCTGTTATATCAATAGGAACATTTGTAATATTAGAACCATCTCCAAAGAAAGCAGAAGCACATACTTTACTACTTACATGTACATCTCCCTTAACAGTTACATTTCCTCCTATAGAAACATTACCACCTACATCCAGAGTACCACCTACAGAAGCATTTGTACTAACTCTTACAGCACCTCCTACACCTAGATCTCCTGTCATAGTTGTATTACCTACAATCGTTACAGTACCACCCACAAAGAGATTAGTACCTATAGATACATCACCAGATACAGATACATCTCCATCGAAGTTTGCATTACCAGTTATCTGTGCAGTTCCTCCTACAGAGACATTCCCTGCCATATCCACATTACCACTAACTGATACACTGTCTTCAAAAATAGCTGCACCAGCTACAGTAACAGTAGATCCTAGATTAGTAGCTCCTCCTACACTTAAATTACCTCCAATACTAGCATGACTTGCTATTGTAACTGTACTTAGAAAGTTAGCTGCACTTCCTACACTAAGAGTAGATGCTAGAGAAGTTGCTCCTGCTACAGTTAAAGTACCATTTACATTTACAAAACTACTTACAGAAGCTCCACTTTGAAATGTAGCTGCTCCTACAACATTAAATGGTCCAGATACTGATACACTTCCACCTGCATGTATAAATCCCGATACTGAAATATTTGTAGCTATCCCTAGTTCTGCTTCAACATTTGTTAGTTCAGAGCCATCTCCATAAAACTTATTAGCTGTTACATTTCCGACTACATTAAGATTTCCACTTACAGATACATCATCTCTAAACTTGGCAATACCTCCAATACAAGCAGAAGTAGCTACATCAAGTCTTCCACTTACTGATACATCATTCTTAAATTCTGACTTAGCTGTAAATGTACTAGCTCCTGTTACTGCCAATGTTCCACCTACTGAAGCATTAGTAGCTACATCAAGATCTCCACTAACCGAAACATCTCCCTCAAATACTCCCTTACCTACTACCGTTACGGTAGAACCTAATTGAGTAGCACCAGTAGCTGTTAATGTTCCTCCTATACTTGTATTACCTGCCACATCAAATGTACCACTTACAGTTACATTAGATTCAAATACTGCATTTCCTATTACAGATAAGGTTCCACCTATTATAGCATGACTGACTGATATATCTCCACCAACAGAAGCTGTAATACCAGTAAGATTAGAACCATCTCCAAAAAAAGAACTTGCACAAACTTTATCTCTTACAAGTAAACTTCCACTTACACTAGCATGTCCATGTACTCTAAAAGTACCTGAAACTTGTACTGCCGATGTCCCAATATTTAAAGCACTAGCTGTTCCATCCCCTGATTGTACGTTTGTTATTGAAGTTTTTACTCCAGTATTTGTTGTACTGGCATTAATCTGTAGTAACTGCTTATAGGTATCTGATATTAATTTTCCTGTTAAGTCTGTCATATTGCATCCCAACTTTTGTTAGCATCATCATACTGTGTTGTATGTCTTGTTTCTGCCAGAGTTGTAGGATTTACTGTTATCCATGTAACAGTCTTATCCCATGTAGTTCCTCTACCACCTGTATCAGGTCTAGGATTTCTAATAGCAGGGTTATCTTTTACTCTTGGTACTTTATTTTGAGGGTTATTTTTTAAATCAAATTGACCTTCAAAATCCTGTGGACATACCACTAATCCATAACTATTTAATCTCATTACTCTATGTGGATATACAAAACCACAGATATCACATTGAGCTAGAGCATTCCTTTGTGTAGCCATTAATTATAAAAAGTTAGACGAGGCAATAGATAGATACTGGCTCTTTCTCTATCTTCTTCCATAGCTCTTCCTAACTTTTCCTCATAGTTTGTTTTCAACATAGCAATTTTTGTGTCGGCTACCAGAGGTCTTTTCATAGACATATAGTAAGCTAATCCACAAGTTAATGCTGGTAAAAATCTTTTTGGTACATCTGCATTTTGATCAGCAGATTTATTTGTATCTTCAACTTCTTTAACTATTTCTATTTTTAAAATATCTGTAGAATTATCTGGTATCGGCCATACAGACATTACTGGATTATCTCTTTTCCTTCTAACACTATACTGATTAGGTTTACCTGTTTGTGTCTTGGCAGGAATAATCAAGTACTCTTCAGGAGTAATACGAGTTAGTTTAACATCTGTATTATCTCTACTGATAACAACTTCAAGAGCATTAATCGTACTGCTTGCCAGATCGTATGCAGTAGTCGAAGCAACTACTGTTACAGCCGTAGTACTGGTAGTCCAGAGAAGTATACCCCTATTCTGCCAATCTCTTAACATAAGATTGATAGAACGTCTGGCTGAAGCTGGCTCATGACCAAGAGTATCTTCACCCCCAATCATTTCCATAGCTTCTTGGATTACTTCATCTATATCCAGATTAAAATTATATGTGCCTGATACTGCCATTATGTTCCTATCTTTTTAATTCTTATATCAGCCCCTTTTATATAAGAAGAAAACATATTCGGTAAAATAAAAGGAAATACTCCATGTATAATTAATCCAATCATGACCAGTGTTCCTCTTATACTTTCAACCCATGTAAATATTAAATGTCTCATGTAATTTAATTTTACATCTCTTAAATGTTTAAAATTCATGATCATATTTTTACTCCATATTTATTGTCGTTTCTCCCCAATCTGAGGGTCTGCAATTACATTCGTCACATTTACATACTTTATCATTTTCATGAAAAGTACACATCATATCACAATGACAGGGATGTTCACAATGAATACATACTTTATTTATATCTTTATACATTTTTCACAACGACATAATTTACATATTTCTATCTGTTCTATTTCAGCATACCCTGTCAAATTTTTAATTAATGGTATTCCACAATGAGAACCATGTCCACAATTTCTACATTTTACTTCCATAAGTATCTCTAAATTTTAAATGTATGTAATTACAAAGAGCTTGAAAATACTCATTCCAAATTTCATAATCCTTTTCTTTAGGTTTAGGAATACTGTAATCTATCTTGGTATAATCGTCAAACTTTTCTTTAAGCATATCCTTTAGCTACAAAAGCATCACCCCCAGAACGGTTTATCTTACCTTTACCTTTACCTTTACCGGGCTTACCGTAAGACTCATCTCGACTTGCCTTGAGTTGTTTCTTAGATCTCTTCTTCTTAACCCTCATTGCAATCGATTCATCTTTCCGGGCTTTATAACCTTGTTTTTTCTTACCGACTTTACCACCCTTCTTCATGTAACGAAGACGGTCTTCTTCTGACATCGTACCAGCCCTTGCCATTTCTGCTGGTGAAAGTCCTACTCTTGTCATACCTACCATACTATCCTCCTTTAATTGACCACCACTTTTTTTTCCAAAAGCTCTTCCAGAATAACCTGTTCTTTTTCCCCAAGGTTTTTCTTTAAACTTAGGTCCGGGCTTTAATACTTTTATTTTTGGCTCTTTTTTATTTGCCATTACCAACTCCTTTTAATAAAGTTTATGTGAATAAGTAGCTTTACCAAATCCACGAAGAGCAGCCCCTGTTCCTCTAGAAATCTGACCACCTGTTTTGCGATGTACAGTACCACCTTTTTTTCTTACTGATAATCCTGAATCAGGATCTTTTAACATTCCTTCTACTTCTTCTCTTTCAGCTTTAGTTAAAGCTTTTCCTCTTATTAATTCTTGAACTTGTCCAGCAGTTAGATTACCGGGAAATAATTTACCTTGTGGGTTCTGTCCGACTTTACCTTTATCTCTTGGAACTTTTCCTACTGGAGCATCTAGTAATGCTTGTAATCCTTTATAATCAGGCCATTTTTCTGGAGTAGGTTCTCCAGTAATTTTCTGTAAATCTTTTTCTCTCTTTGTTAATTTTTTTAGAGGAGTAGGCGCACGGGCTGATCCGGGCTTACCTAATGTGTAAGATACTCCAATCTTTTTTAATTTAGATTTATCTGCTTTAGTTAATGATTGATTATTAGCTACTTTAGTAGCTAATCTTTTAGAAATTCCTCTTCCAGTAAGATCTTTTATTATATCTTCTTGATGTTTAAGTCTTTGTACCTCTTTTTTTCTAGTCTTCTTAGCAAGTGGATGTGGTGCCTCCAATGCTATATTTAATCCTCTTCCTTTTTCAGGAGCTTCTAAGACTATATCTAAGGCTATATTCAATCCTCTCAATTTTTTTTCAGGAATAGGAGTTTGATTTGAAATAGCTTCTGAAAGATCCTGAAGTTCTTCCTGTGTATTTTTTAATTTATTTTTATTATCTTTAACATTCTTTTTACTACTAATTAATTTTTTAAGTTTTGTTTCAACTCTCCTTGCTTTATTCCTAGCACTTACTAATTTTCGTTTTTGATCTTTAAAGCTAAGTCTTTTTTTTGTTTGCTCTAATCTAACTGGATCTCCTCCTTCAGGAACCTCTCTTGCAACATGTAAAGGTTTATCAGCAGTAGAAACAATTGTTGGTTTTCTTTTAAAAATTGCTTTTTGTTCTGTTACTTTTGCTTTTAATTCTACTTGTTTTTTTGTAGGTAAGTTTGTAAAGTCAGGATCTAGCACTTGTTTTGCTAATGATTCATCAACTCCTATATCCGTAAGTTTTTTAACTTTTTCTTTATTTGCTGTGTATGCTCTTTTTTTAGCTGTCTTGCCTCTTTTTATTTTTCTTGCTGCTCTAAGTTTCTTAACTTCTTCTACAGATATATTTTTTTCTTTAGCTTCAGCATTTAAACTTTTAGTTAATGCTGCTTTCCGTTGTTTCTCTAACTCTGCTACTGAAATATTTAAACGAGCAGCAACTTTTGTATCTGTTTTAGGGGATGGACCTGTAGGAAGTCCTCCTAGTGATGCTATCTTTGCTTTATGTTTCCTATAAGCAGCTACATCCGCTGTTCCATCAGCTTTTACAAAACCTCCTCTTGTAGCAGCAGCCTTCTCCTGTTTGCTAACTCCTTTACGAGTAACTTTAGGTTTAGGTTTAGATTTAATTCGGGGAGCCATAATTAAGATTCTCCGTAAGTACTATCTTTACCAGATATTTCTATTTTAAAAGCTTTTCCCTGTTCATAATCTTCATCTACAACGACATCCTGTGGCTTGCCTACAACATCTGGTCCTTTACGAGCAGCACCATATCCTTGTCCTGTAGGTTTACCAAGTATTTCATTAAGCTTTGGAGGACGTTGCAATAATGTATGTGGTCCTAATCCCATTTTAACTTCTCCTTTTTCTACCTTTTGCCGATAACTTAGCAAATTTTTTGGGTCCATATTTCTTACGGCCTATCCAAGCAGCAAGAGCTTTAGGATCTTTAGCTCCCTTCTTTTTTAATTTAGATGAAAGCTGTTTAAATCTTTTACCTGTACCTAACTTAGGTTTCTTCTTAATCTTACCACCTCTTTTTAATCCCGGTTTCATAATCTCTTGCCTCACACTTGATCTATTAATCATAACTTATATCTACTACCTGACCGCCTGTCATTTTATAAGTAATCTTTCCACCCTTCTTTTTAGGATACTTTCGCTTTATATAATCTGAAATCTTTTCTTTTCCTGAATCAGATACTTGTTCTCTACGTAATCTTAATCCCGGTGGGATAGGTTTATTCCGAATAGGCTTTAAATTTCCTGTTTCTACTCGTTCTTTAGTAGTTAAGTTCCGAATAGAATCTCCTCCCTGTCCTGTAGGAATTACCTGTGGCTGCATCTGTAAAATATTAATATATCTTTTCTGAGCAGCTTCTTTTTGTCGAGGTGTACCAGATTCTTGTGTTTGCCTTACATCCTCTCTAGCTTGATCTAAGGCTCGTTTTAACTCTACTTTAGAAGAAGTTGAAGTTACATTTAACTTAGGTGGGCCTTTAGGTCTAGGACGGATTCTTGGTGCCATTAACTTGCTCCTTGAGTTATAGTATCGGGACCGCCAGCAGGAGAAGCCGCAACTTCCATATCATCCTGTCTGGTCCTTCTAGCCTGATTACGTAGTGCTGCCACGGCTGTTTGATACTGTGTCTGCCATACTGGAAGTGTATTCCAATCCTTCATAAACATGGTAGCTTCCACCATACATCCTGCAAAGAGAGCATCATAACAATAATTACTAAAATAATTCTGGGTTGTTACACTTGTTCCTGTAGCGGAAGATAAAGGTAACGGTCTGGAAACTGTCTGTATTTCTCCTGTCAGAGTAGATGCAGGGGTGGGTACTATATAAATTGACGAATTAGTTTTTCTGGAATAGTATCTGGGAGTACCTACAGAAGCACTGGCATAAGGCCAGAAATCAAGGGCATACTCATATGTCCTTTGCAAAAGACTTGTCTTAAGACTAGACACACTGGTAGTATAATTCACATTACGAATAATATGAACTCTATCGTTTAAACTAACAACAGGATTACTTACAGTGAAAGTTATACTACTAAACTCGTCTAGTCCAACATCATCCAGATCCTTCAGAAGTCTTAATTCTGTACGATCCACAAAGAAAGATATTGCACTGGCAAATTCGGTAGACTCATTCTCAGAAGTTTGAATAACATCTGTTTTAAGATATGAATAGGCAACCATATTAGCCCAGATATAATGTAATTGTTGGAGCCATCGTTCCTGTTCCAGATGTTGCAACACTTACAACCCCATGAACACCGACTCCCATATCTCCTATATACTGATCATTAGAATCAGTTGCTCCTACACGATATCGAATAGCTGTTCCTTTAGCTGATCTATTTGTAATCTGCTTCGATCCTGAAATAACAATTTCACCTGCAAGAGTTGAATAAGTATGTATGGCAAGAACTCTGGTTGTTGATGGAGTAGGACTAGAACCTGTTCCTTCATCTCCTAAACTGGTATTAGTATCAACATAACGAAAGCCTGTTATAATCGCTCCATCACTACTTACATTTTGTGCGACTTTAATATTTGTAGTCATAGTTTCTCCTTAAGGTAGTAGGAGAGTAGCCGAAACTACCCTCCCACAATTAGACTTACGTTCCTTGACTACCTGCCCAGCCTCGCCAATCTGAGACACCGAAACTATACCGTTCCCTTGCCTTAAATCGAAGATTGCCAGTATCAAAGTCAGGTTCCATCTTAGTTTGAAGAGGTGAACGTACAAACATTTTAGTTCCGTTTGGTACGTCAGTCTTAACAAACCAAGAAGTCGTATCAGTAAACCTTCGGTTGATATGATAGCCTTCAGGTAACATACCCAAATGACGAACAGCATTGATTGCATTAATATTAGGATTCGCAGCCTGACCACCACTTGCTTGTGTGTTGCCGGGACTTGATAAAATCCTGTCTGCAATTGCCCATGAGTCAACAGGGATATGCAAAGAAACAGCACTCGCACCAATTAAAATACCACGATCATCTTTGATCTTTTGTACATTGGTTAATGCAGTTTCAAGTGTAGATTCAGCTAAATCAGACGCAGCAATTAAGTTGGACTGATTACCATCACCTACAGTTGGATGTGTAGTTGAGAAAAAAGCCTGTCCGTCACCAATAGTATCTGAGAAACCATTGTTGAAGACATTAGCAGCTTTCACCTGTTTCGTATTTGCCATTGCTCTGGCAAGACCTTTAGCCCGAAGTTTAGCAAAGGTATCATAAAGATTATCCTCCATTGCCTCTTCAGTTACGGCAAAAGCCAATGCTACAGTTTCAGCAGTGTAACGTGCTGTGTAGCTTTCCTGAGCATCATCATACGTAACAGATGCTCCCTCACCTTTTACCGGGGCTGACCCAAAACTGGTGAAGAGAACTTCTTCTTCAAATGCACGATCTGAGTTTTCAATTTCATAAAGAGGTTCTAACTCATTATTCACCTCTCCATACTCCATTCCGAATACAGCATTTAGGCCCGGAAGGAGTTCTTTAGCAATACTAGCTCTATTTATAGCCATTATTCATTCCTCCTATTAAGCCGTAGATGCGGTAGCCGTCACGTAACGGTCACGGTGTGTATTTAACCAGACCTCTACGATTGGGTATGCATCATTACTACCCTCATCTGGTAACTTAGAACGTCCAATTACCCGACATGTCAGTTCAGTTTCTGCACCACCAGCAGCAAGCAAGTAGTAGCTTGACTGACCAGTAACAGTACTACCTGAAGAGGCAGTAGAACTAACAGTTACAGGATAGTTCAAACAAATTGCAGCTTCAGCAGCCGACAAAGTGAGAGAACATTGGATGTAATAAGTTTGATCAGGGTTGGTTATTACAAAAAATTTAACGTCTGTGGCACTCGTCCCACCCGGCCAATACCGGGAGAACTTTTGCTCCCCATTTTCAACATATTGACAACCCATAAAAACCCCTGAAGGTTTTAGAGTTACATTAATAAATGGCGTAATCGTAGCTAAATTGGTTCCCGGTAAAATAAACGGATCACCAGTATAGATACTATTACTAGGGGTTTGTGCTTGTCCTGTTGAGGTTAGTGTGATCATATCGGTCACAGCCTCATTATTATAAGCACCACCTTTCATGCGAGCAGGGACAAAACCACGAAATGCTTTTGTAGTAGACATGTTTCATCTCCTTAAGTTATAGAGGTCAACTAGTCTTGAAAAGACGGTTGTCGTCCTCTTGTTGTTACTGATTTACTTGTGTTAGAAATTGGCATACGAGAATCAGAATTTTTCATGAGTTGTGCATTAACTGCATCCATCATATCACTAGCCTTATTCTCATAGAATTTCTGTCTGGCCTTTACCTTTACGGTTGGCTTCTTTGCCAACGCTACGTCTCCACGACAAACGGCTCCAAGATAACGACCTTCTTCCCTTACGAAGGATGTAACACCCATTTCAGGAACCTCATCAGAAGTTACAAAGACCCATCCCTGCTGCTGGTTTTTACCAACATTAGTGATATCATCCTGTCCTTTTACAGATATGCGAATCCAACGTAAAGACATATTGTCTGCGTCAAATCTTGCTTTTACCGTGTCTGGTATAGCGAGGGCATCTGGCTCCTCAAAGACATATTCTTCTGTGACTTCTCTTGTTTGAGCTTCCCGATTAGTATTACTACGTATTTCATTTCGTGTCATATTTCATTCCTCCACGCCTAAGTTACATTAGTATAGTTACCGTCTGCTCCTTCAACTTTGAGCTTTTCGGCAGCATACTGTTCAAGTGGTATATTCCATTTCTGTGCAAGCCTAACATCTTCTTTTGATAGTTTGACTTTACTAGAACTGGATGGGGAGGAGCGTGAACTCCCCGATACTACTTGAGCAGGTGTTGACGACATTTCCTGCACACGTTCTGTAGTTTCCTCTACATTCTGAGAAAACGCTTTATTAATTCTATTATCAATCTCCTGATAAAAATCATTATCAGAAGGATTAAAGCCTTCTTCTTTTAATTCTGCATCTATAGCTAGTGCAGCAGCAGTTTTAATATTGTCCTGTCCAAACCAACTATTCCTTGAAGCCCATTCCTCGGCTCTAGGATCAGTAGTTGATTGAGGAGGAAGAGGTTGATATTGAGGCTGTACTGGAGCAACTTCTTCTACTTCTTCATAATCTAGTTTAGCAGAAGAGACTGCCTTCAGATCAGACTGTGCCTCATTCAACATTTCCTGCGCTTTTAAAAGTTTTTCTTTCTCTCCTTCTTCAAAAGCTTCCATATAAACTGTTCTGGCAAGCTCAAGTTTATCAGTTAATTGTTTTTCAGAAGCATCAAGACTTAATTTATTAACTTGATGCACTTCATTATCTTTTGTTCTGAGGCTTCCTGATAGTGCCTCATTTTTTTGGATGAGAGCAGTAATTTGCTGATCACGTTCCCTGCGTTGTCGAATAAGCTGTGCTATTCTTTTTTCAGCATTAGTATCTCTTTTTCCTTCTTTAGTTTTAGTTTCTTGTACTTCTTCTTTTTCTTCTTCTTTTTCAATTTCTATTTCAATTTTCTGCTCTTCATTCGGAGTTTCTATATCACTCCATTCTTCTTTATCACTCATTTTGTCCTCCGCTGGTTACGAGTTCAACGATTTAACGTATACTATATTATATCATATTATTAATGATTTCCCAAATTAAATGTAGGATCTAGATCTTTTGGATCTTCTACTCTCATATTAATCTGGTCATCAAACAATAAAATCATTCTAACTCCTTTATAAAAGAGTTTAGTTCCTGAATGTTTACCGTAACATACATGATCTCCTACTGTACACCAAGCACCAGCAGGAAACTTATCCTTATCTGCATAAGCCAGATCTCCCAAAGCCAGTACCTTACCTACTGTAGTTAGATAAGCCATGTCATCTTTAGTTGAATCTGGTAGAAGGATGCCGCCCTTTGTTTGGCTCTTCACAGATACTGGACGTACCAAGACATGAAATCCCGGCAGTTCTGGTAATACTTCTGGATCTTTTACTTCTTCTGGATCACTAATCCATAAATCGTTTTTAATGGCTTTACCCATATTAACTTGTTGCATTTTACTCCTCTTCTTCTGCGTATGCTCGTTTTTTAATAATATCAGTGAGATTACCTCTAGCCCAAGTTAAGCCTTGTATCGATCCTACAAGTTGTCTGTAATGAGCATAGTCTTCAGCAGCCCCACCACTAATTGTTAATCTGAGTTTTTGAATTTCTTCATTAAACTCTTGAATAACCTCATCCCAAATTTCCATTGGTTAAGTTTTTTTACCTTTTATTGGATCTGGAAATTTAAACTTAGCGTAATCCCATTCATTAAGATCAGCCCTAGATTCTAATGGACCAATACAGTCAGCTTTAAAGGGATCTCCATAAGTCATTGGTTTCTCAGATTTGGTTTTATCATAAGTAATATAACCTTTTCCTTTCGTCATTTGTTTTATCTTTATTGTCATCCTACTCTCCTTCTTTCTTGGATTGGTTGATTGCTAATTTAACTAAGGCTTCTAAACCTTTCATGTCTAAATCTTTCTCATCTCTATTACTTTGTTCTATTAAATCTTTCATTAACTTTTCTTTAGCATTTTCTATCTCCATTATCTTAAGATCTTTTTTAGTTTCATTATCTAAAGAAGTTTTCTCACGTTTAATATTATCGGATGCTCCTGCCTTGAGCATATCTATAATCTGTTCATTCTCATCCAGTTCTAATTTTTTATTCTGTAGTTCCATTTCAGCAGCCTGAACCATCGTATCCGATTTAATTTTCTCTTTCTGTAGTTCTACTTTGGCTTGTTCTAGGGATACCAGTTGCTGTTCTGGAGACTGTGCCTTTCCTAAAGCTTGATTAGCATTCATAACTTCTTGTGCAGCTTTGCCCATTGCCATCTCTATTACAGAAGGATCTTGAGCTTGTTCTGGCGGCATTTGTTTCATCATTCCTTCTGCAATACCATTCATCTGTTCTTGATATTTCATTACGGAATGTTCTTGTATATTAGCCTGAAGTATGGGTTGTATTCTCTGCATAATAGGATTAGCTCCATTAGCAGGATCTTGGAGGTAGGCCATCTTAACCTGAATATGAGCATCATGATTCTGACCCGGAAAGGCAGCTATGGGTATTCCCTTCGTAGCAGCCATGATATCTGATACAGGATCAAGGGGTTTAGGTTCTAACTTTAAAGGAAGTATCTCTTCCAGATTAGGCATGTTGGCTGCATGAAGTATTGTCCTATTCAGTGCTTCCAGATTAAACATACCGGGAGGAGACTGTTGAGCCATCTGCAAAGCCATATTAGCCAGCATCATGCGATGGGCATTACTAGGAATGTTAGGATCAGAGACAGGAACAATATCTACTCTTCCATCGAAATCGTTTTTAAAGACACTCCGATCTTCATTGGGAACATCATACGGATATTCATTGGGAAGATAATCATAGTCTATCTTTGCCAGAACTCTGAACTCATCTTTCTGGGATTTATGTAATCGTTTGTGTACCGCCGAAAAGAACTTGCTACTGGCTTCGAGGAGAGCCATTGTCGTACCAACGGGTCCATAGGAGGCAGCATCAGAGATAACCTGCTCTGTGCTATCCGCAAACTTCTGACCCGTAGAAGCTACGAACTGGAGCATCTGGAATAGAGTAGAGGAAGGCTCTTTATAGGGGAGAGGAATAATAGCCTTTGACAAATCCATTCCAGTTGCGTCAACCTCCTTGAACTCACCGGGAGAAATAGGTTCATTGTCACCAACAATCCTAAGTCCCTTGGCCTTGAAACCCCCTTGAAGATTAGCAAACTGACCTGCATCTATTAGGGATCTCATTGCAGCAGTTGCGCTCATTGTTAAATTTCCAAGGAAATGTATCAAGCCCAATCCGTAAAAACCAAAACCGGGAACAAATCGGTAATGGACGAAGTGACTTCGCTTTTCCATACTGGGATCGTCTGGTTCATAGTTTCTACGAATACTGAGTACTTGTCTTGTCTGTTCTTCAACAGTTACAATATAAGGGAGTGATTGATCTTTGTTTTCTATATCTAAATAACAGTGTTGTTCTAATAGAATATATTGGGGATCGTTATCAGCAGAAGGAGACAATCCCAAGATAGTATCCATTTTTTGAGTCAGGGATGTTATATTAGTCTGATGAGGTGTGGGAAGTTCTATATCTTTATAGACACCCCCCAAGATATCTTTCTGTAATTCTACAGGACTTTTGTAAATGACATGTGTATACCTGTCTGCATTCCTGAGATCAGTGGCAAAGTAAGATACATAGAACTGATCTATAGGAATAAATTCTGAGACAGGACGGTTAAGAATAGAACTATAGTATATCTTTTTGAATGCCGATCCTATCAGAGGAAGATGGAAGAGCATTCTCTCAAACTCATCAAAGTATTCAGGCATCTGCTCAGTTAGCTGATAATTCATAAAGTTCTGAACACGATTAGCTTGCATTTGTTTTTCAGGTGTGGAGTTACCTAGTATATTCGCCTTCACTGGGCCTCCGCTAGGAAAGAGTTCCTGAGAAGACTTTGATTGAAACTTGACGGCTGATTCAATTAACAGGGGGTGTACGGCTGTACAGGCTCCTTCAAAGGGTTCCGATCCCGGCTCAAGCTTAAGTCCCAGTAGATCAAAGCCTCGTTCAAACATAGACTCCCATTCTCCTCTGGAATCCTTGTCTGCCTGAAAGTTATCTCTGACATCCGTTGATATGTCAACTAAAGTCTGCTCATCCAGAGTATCTGAAAGATCACTATACCATTCAGCGACATCCTCAGAAGGTTCCATAGATACTTCTTCTTCTTCACTTGCAAAATCTACAACTACTCCACCATCATCTTCAACTTCAAACGTAGCATCAAGCTCTGTTTCAGAAGCTGCTGGTATTACACTGGGAGGTGCTTCTTGCGGTATTTGATCGTAAGGATTTTTTTCAGTAGCCATTATCTATCCTATGTAAAAATATTTCTATTATAAAGAGGATTAACACGAGATTTCATATCTTCATATAGTTTATCTAAAGAAGTAGTTTCAGGACGAGCATCTAAAAATCTTTCAAGAGGGGATCGTTTTTCTTCTACTACTTCTTCAGCAGAAGCTACTTGTACAGGACGAGGTTTTAATTTCTTTGGTACTACATTCTCTCCTCTTAAGCTTCCGCTTTCTATATTACCTCTTTCTGTTTTGCTTGTAAAAGGAATAAGAGTTCCATCCTTTTTTATGTAGACACCTTCTCCATTTACTTTACCTGTTCCCCATATATTCAGCAAGGCTGGTATACCTCCTGCTAGTGCTTGAACTCCTCTAACAGCCATAGGTGTAGCAAGCTCTCCTAACCAATCTCTCCAGCCACGCTCTCCTACTTTAGCTTCAGGCAAGAAGCTTTTAGATTTTGTAACATCTGTAAGACCAAATTTCTCAAATGCTTTGTTTGGATCTGATAAAACAGCATCTACTATACTTTCTCTATACTCTTCACTATCTACAAAATCTTCTGGAAATTTATTTATTTCTTTATTAAATGCTTCTCTTAATAAATCTTGTGTAAGTTTTGTGGCATGTCCGAACATAGCTCCAAATACATCTTGGTTTCCTGCATATGAATCACGGAGAGTTTGTAACATACTAGAACCATACTTATCTATAGCTCTATCATAATCTACATCTGCACTAAATAACTCTTGTGTAACTGGATCACGCCGACCACCGGGATAGTTTGCTAGGTGTTGATTTATAAATCTCCTTCTAGCTCCTGCATCTTGACTATGTTGTTCTTTCGTTTTAAATAAATCTATATCTCCTGATGCTATTAAAGCATCTCTTGCTTCAGTAGTACCTACAGGAGATCCTACTATACTGTCATCTCCCCATATACTTCTCCTAGATACTGTATCTGATGGTATAAGTCCACGTTGTTTCGCCATATAAGCTTCACCAAAAGTAGTAGCGTCAGATGGTTTATAATCATCATCTATATTATATCCTGTAGCTACAGTATGGCCCGGATCAGCTTTCGTATCAGCAGCGTAATCATAACCTCCTGTTGGTCCCCAATCCCAAGAATAGTCCTCATCTGTCGCATAAGCAGGTTTACCCAGTACCTTCTTACCACTCCCACCCATCTTTTTAAGTACTCTCTCTTCTTGTGGGTTGGCCCAGACAAGTCTGTGTGGCTGTCCGTTTATATTGATGGAGTCATTTAAATCAGATATACCACCTCCCGAAGCTGCTTTAGAGGGACGTACATATCCGGGTTTTCTATACCTTTCCATATGATATCTAGGTCTATCACGCATATTCCTTACATCTACTCTGCCGCCTAACGGATCTAAAATTTTATCTAGTACTTGTTTACTTACAGGTTCCACTAGATAAGAATCATCTTCACCTATTATACCCTGCATTCTGTCCCAAACTTCTTTTTCTTTAGGTGTAAGAAAATCCTGATGCCCTGCTCTAATTTTATCTATAACATCAGCTTCCGTATTATAATCAGGAGTTTGGGTTGGCCCTTCTTTAACTCTATCATAAAAAGGTTTATTAAAATGTTCCTGTGTATGAAGAACTCCTCTCATGAACTCTTCTTCACTTATTACATCATCTTGAGGATCATAATAAGGTTTTTCCCAATTTATTCCACCATATGCTTGGGGAGATCGTCCCATCCCACCCCATGAAAAATCATCGAGAGTTACCTTTTGATGTCCACCCATTGCTCCGGGAGACATTCCCATTCCACGCCATATCCCTAACCTGTCCCATATATCTGGATGTGAGGGGGAACCCCACCCTCTTTTTTGTGGAGTTTCAGTCACATCTGGTTGTCGTTGTGGTCTTCGAGGAGGAAGTAAAGGTTCCCATCCTTCACCTCTAGGACTTCCCGGTGGACGAGGAGCTACTCTTACTCCTGCTGGTCTAACAATAGCAGTTTCATCGTCTGTTCTTGTATCACCGGGATCTGTATATCCTTGCCACTCCTGCATTGTTGCTACATCTTCTGGAGTATAACCAAAACCTCCACCTCCTTGTCTATATACTATATTCTCATTTAGATTGGAAAGACCGCCCCCACCTCGCATGGAGATAGTTATTTGAACTGGTTTAGGCATTAGCTTATCCATTGCTATTTGAGCAGCTATATCATAAAGTTTTGATTTGTGCATAATAATTCCTCTCTTAGTCCCTACTCTATTATATCATAATATAAACCGTTTCCCAAATTAAAATGTCCAGTACGTCTTTTTAGCTTCGGAAGGTTCATCTTCAAATTCTGGATCATCGGGATGGGTTAGGTGCCAAGACTCCTTTAGGTAGTGTACGGCCATTGTCAGAGCATCTACTTGGTCATCGTGAGCCGCATTGGGAAACCTGATCAGTTCTTCTATCAGATCCTCAGACCACTTCTTACCTTTTGGTATCCATAACCTCCCTGCTTCCATGATAGGAGAAGCCGCATAAACTCTGGATACCTTATCTCTATCTGGATTGTATTCCATTACTGGTAGTCCTGCTCTTCGCATATCTTGTATCAGGGATTGTCCTGATGCTTTCTTCTCTATCATACATACATCTGGTCTGTGTTCATTATATAACTTCTGTGCTATCTTCCGTAGTTCTGGATATTCAAACCGTCCCTTTATATTTCCCAGAAGGATTAACTGGGAAGCATAACTTTCCCTTCCCACTTCATCATGATCATATAAATGAAAGATACCCCATGTCTGTATAACACTATAATCTGCTGTAGTACGAGTAGAGAAGGCCGTATCATATGTTTGTATAACAAAATCACAGGTAGGAGGCTCATCTTCTTCCCATGACTGTAACCATTTCTTTTTTATTAAGCCTCCTTCTTCAGGAGTAGGATCTTGCATATAGAGAGAGTTCCAGTAGCGGCTACCGTTACTTGCCTTAATCTCATTCTCATCTATCTGAAGTACTTCCTTTGGTTTCCATTCGGGGAAGTAACTGCTACCTACAGGTAAATCCAGTAAGTCTGCCGCATTTTCATCCAGCCATGCAGGGATTTTAATTACATCCCACGGGATTGTCTTGTATTCGGACATATCTTCTTCTTGTTTCAGGAGCCATCCACACAGATCATCGTAATGGAATCTGGTATTTATTATTACGATAGCTCCGTTAGGCATGATACGTGTTCTTAATCCTGCTGGATACCATTCTTTTATATACCTTCTACCTGCATCGGAGAAGGCATCTTCTTCAGACATCACATCATCAAGGATAGCTACATGCGCTCCCCGACCTGCTATCTGTGATCTGACACCAGCAGCATAGTAAGTACCGCCTTGGTTTGTCTTCCACTTTCCTGCTGCACGGACATCACTCTTTAATTGTACTCCCCTGAATACTTTCTGGAAATCTTCTGTGTTGACGACATCCCTCACGGACCTGCCAAAGTCAGAAGACAACTGATCACTATGTGATACTGTTAGTATTTCATGTTGGGGATTCCTCCCTATATACCAAGCAGGGAAAAGCTTTGAGCATATAACAGACTTGGAAGAACGAGGAGGAAGAAAGACCATCAACCTTTTTATTTCTCCCTCTTCAAGCTGCTTTAACTTGTTAGATATAATTTCTATATGACGACCCATCCTAAAATCAGACACAATAGAAGGAGCCATCATTCTAACAAAGGTTAGAAAGTCATCTTTAGATTCCTGTTCTATTTTTTGAGAGAGAAGTCCTTTAAGATTTATAAAAGGCTCTAAGTAATTCTCTTGAAGTTTATCCATAATACTATTATACACTACAATTACTAAATCTACAATAGACATACTAAAAAAAATATAAAATATTTCTCACTACTTCTATTTAATTCTACTATTACTTAAGTAGCGGATCTGTATGATGATTGGTCCGTAGATTTTTGAAAAAATTTGAGAGGTCTGTTTTATATATATTACGGGCGGGCGTTTTCTTTGGGCGGGGGGGCGCAAAGACCCTCCAAAAGCCTTGAAAACAAAGGGGTTAGTAGTGGTTTTACCTACTACTACTTGTAGTAGTAGGATAAAACCTCTACTAAACAAGGGGTTCGACGAAATCATCCGATGGATGGCCATCTTGGCCACTTCTCTGCTTTGCAGAGGGCAACGGAAATTCGTCAACCTCTTGAAAATTCAGGGAATTTTCCCCTTGCAAAGAAAATCAGAGATTTTCCCTGCACGATGAAATCCTCTGGATTTTGACGATCCGAAAAGTATATTTATAATTTACCTACTTCTACTTGTAGAAGTAGGTTAAATTATTAATATAAACTGGCGATGCCGTCCAGCCAGATCCAATGGGCGGCTTTTGAAAAAGGAGGCCATGCTTATGGCTAATCAAAAGAAGTGGCAGTTTTTTAATGCGAAATCCGGAAAATGGAATAAGCTCCCGAAGGGAGCCTTTGACAAGAAGAAAGAGGACGGCGTAGCCGTCTGCATCCTGTGGCCCAACGGTTCTCGCAAGGTCATAGTTAATGCTAGTGCCGCTCCCGAAGGGAGCGACTTCTCGAAAATCGCCGCTGATCGAGCTGCTGCAAAGTAGCTTTGATCTTGACAAAGGGGGTAGGGCTTCGGCTCTGCCCTCTTGATCAAGACCAAAGTTGTTGGTTTTGAGCATGGCAATTAAGTTATGCTAATGGAAGGAGAGCTATGTTAATTAGAAGAATAAGAGATGGCAGCATTGTGGAAATAAATGCTGTGGATAGCCGTTTAAAAATGGCTTCTGAGGCTGAGCTTTTAGGTGATCTTGATAAAGCAAATAAGTTTTTTCAAGATGCCTTGTTCGCTGAGAAATGGCTCAGAAACTAATATTTTAATCTTGACAAAGAGGCTGTTGGTAGCGGCCTCTTAATCAAGACTAAAGATAGTCTTGGGTACAGCAATCAAGCTGTATTATTAAAAGGAGATTGGCATGGCTTATGCTCTCTTTGTAAAAGGAAAGAGGGAAACTGAGTGGTATCCCTCAAGAACTCAAGCAGTTCTTGAAGCTTATTCAAAAGGCTTTGTGCAAGACTATCGGGGTCAACATATGCTAAAAGAAAGCATAGATCTTATTGACTCTGGAAGAGAGGAGTTATTGGGCAAATGACATCCAGAAAACTGATGCAGATTTGCACTATAATAACTTTGTTTTTGATCCAAGTTTGGATCGTTGTGTTAACCTATAAAATCTTTAATTTGGAGATGCTATGATAATATTAGATTACGAACACGGAGAATGGCCGTTGGATCACAAAGAGGCAGATGTCTTTTTGAGAGCCAAAGTCTATGTTTCAATAACAAAAACCATAGATTTAACAGATGAGAACGGACATCTCATCCATTCGATAACCACTAACTCGGAGGACTAAATGTCTTATGACTTTTACTTGACAAGTCATTGCGAGGCTTGCGATACAGACCACCATCATTTTAATAAAAATTATACTTCAAATGTTGCACCAATGTTTGCCCATCGTTTTAAAGATGGTATTCATGTTATAAATAACAAAGATGCTGTTTATGGAGGGCAGATTTTATTCGATTTGCTAGAGCATTTTCTTGATAATAAAGAAGAACTGGAGAAGTTAAATCCAAAAAATGGTTGGTCAAACTATGAAGATGTTTTAAAATTTATAAGAGAAATGGTCAAAGCATCTATCCATGCACCAAACGATGCTGTTTGGGTTGTCTATTCTTGAAAAATACTAGTTAATTACACTACTACTACGTAGTAGTAAGTAGTGTAATTAACTAGATACGGAGAACGGCGAATGAAAATACTTTTAGAAGTAACTCTAAATCCAGATAGGTTATCTGGTCATGCAGAGGCTCGTAGATTAGTCCAAGCTACGATTATCAGAGCTTGTAATGAAACCATAGACAAAGTTAATAAAAATCAATCGGAACATCTGAGCTTGGGGCCGATACTTGAAAGGGTGAAGTTGGTAGAGTTCCCTATCAATTTAGAAGGAGTGGTTAATATAGGGATAGATAATAAAAAGAGTAAACTCCCATCGGGAGCCTTTTCATAAACCCTTTACATAGTACACTAGTTACTTATACTACTACTACGTAGTAGTAAGTAGTATAAGTAACTAGGTATTGGAGAAATGGCATGAGATATTTAAAAATAATAGCGACGGCGTTGGGATTACGGATCAACAAAACCAGCGGTGGATACACGATTTTTCGAGGTTATAATCCTCTTGTAGAGTTTAGTAATCTCGAAGATGTGGCGTACTATTTTAAAGCGTCAATTATAACCAGCAATGCAAAAAGGAGTGTCTAGCCTATGTTAAAATTTAAGAGTACCAAAGATGGTTGCCGTGGTTTTCGTTTTGATATTAATATTTTAGGGATGAAAGCCAAGGGATTAGTTAGACTTCGTTCTAGAAAATCGAGAGGATTTAATAGAAAAGTTGGTAAAACTATGACTATGTATAACTGTCATAAGGCTACACTGGCTATACAAAACAAACGTCCTCTCAGATTACTTTATAATTTCGCAGGATAATAGCCAGCCTCCCACCTCTCCCTGCTCTCTTATAAATTTAGAGAGTAGGGAATTTTTTAAGGAATTGTGTATGAAAAAATTAAATATTCATTGTTCAAAATGTTATAAACCTCTCTATGTAGAGCAGTTGGATGGCGTACAATTAGTTGATAACTATGTTTATAATTCTGAAAAAGAATTAGAATATATAGAGTTGGCTCACTTAGAATGTAGACCAGAATGGATTGGAGATGATCTATGCAAGTCCATATAAGCGATATGTCTGGAAAGCTGGATGGCTTTAAAGCTATTAATACTAATACTCTGTCAAATAAATTCTGTCAGAAAGTATCTCAAGCAAGTGATGATAGTATTATCTGTACAAAATGTTACAGCGTTACAATGCTGGAAAGTTTTCGCAAGAATTGTGTTGAACCTTTTCAAAGAAATAGTGATTTACTTTCCAAGTACGAATTGACTGCCGAACAGATACCTATATTTAAAGATGCTTTTGTAAGATTTTCTGGTCACGGCGAGTTGATTAACTACCTGCATTTACATAATCTTGTTCTTATAGCAGGGTCAAACCCCAGAACTAGGTTTGGATTGTGGACTAAAAGAAAAGAATTAGTTTATAATTACTTTAATGAAAATTCATTTCACAGACTAGACAATACCAAACCGTTAAATTTAGTTATAATTTATTCTAATCCTAGAATAGGAACTATCCTAGACAAACCACCCAATCAATACTTTGATAAAACATTTAATAATGTTGCTGAAAATGAGTTCGTAGAGCAACAAAACTGCACAGGACAGCAATGTAAAAATTGCTTACTATGTTATAGAGATAATGACGTGACGACCATCATAGAAAAAGTAAAATTCTATGGTAAAAAGAAGTAAACTGTGATATAATTATATAACTTGAAAGGAACTATCAAATGGCCGACATTAACATCCATCGTGTTACCGAAAAACCTGAGTTTACAACGACTGTTCATGACTATTTTGTTTGTACTACTATTTCTGTTAAAACAGAAGACGGTACAGAAACGATAAAATTATTCATTGACGGTACTGATCCTTTTATAACTTCCATTAATGGCAAAAAGATAGGAGAATAAAATGAGTGTTGTATTAAGAAAAGATGATTTTGTTTGTGCTTCAATATGGACATATTTACTTGAAGCAGCTAACATTGAAACGCATGAAGTAATAGGCGGTAAATTAGTAGATAGAGAGATTGAAGAACTTGATTTCACACCTATTAAAAGTATAGGAGAAAAATTATGAGCTTACCTTGGCAAATAGAAGCTCAGAATGAGGACATCTATGAAAAACATTTAGAAAAAATGTTGGCAATCTACAAAGATGTTGGTAAAGCAGAGCTTGAAGCTGTACTCTTAACAGATAAAGAGATCGAGGAGGGAGAATGATAAAAAGTTCATTACAATTAATATTAGGTATATTATTAATTATAGGTATGATAGCTCTATTTACTGTTATTATATAAGGAGTTTAAAATGTATGAAGTGACTGTGTATTGTCCCGATTGTGAGGGAGAGGGTGTTAAATCTTTTCAACATTCTCTTTCTGGTAATCCCGAAACTGCTGTTACAATAAGTGAGATTGACTGTCCCGAATGTGATGGCAAAGGTAAAATTAATATTAAAGAAGCGACAGAACTCTATGAAAATACTCAAGATCTTCTTAAAGATTATCCAACTTCTTTAAATGTGAGGGTAACATGAGTGATAAAAATCCAGAACCTATCCCAGAACTAGATGAAGTTTTTGGGCATCCTAAAAATAGTTTAAAGAAAATTCATATGCCAATCGATGACGCTTATATCATGGGAAAAATCCCCCAAGTAAAAGCCAAAGTAAACCTATGTATAGACAGAGTAAAGACTATACGTTACTTGTGTGAAGAAAGTATAGCTGGTTTGGAGGAATTGAAAGAGGAGTTGACCAAGCTATGAATGAAACAGAAATTCTTAAAAAGAATGTACGAGATCTGCAAGAACAGTTGCAGAATAGTCACATTAGAATTAAAAAACTTCGAGCTAAACTTATGCAATACGAGAAGCTACTTAATATGTTGAGAAAGAAACCATGACATTAGAAGAACTGCAAGAGGAGTTGGATAGTTTACCTAGTCAAGATCCTCAATTTTTAATAGGATGGTTAATGGCTCAAGTTATTTACTTAAAGGAAAAAGAAAATGAGAAAGCAGAGAGATCCGAATTGGAGATGGCTTCGAGCTTTAAAACATAAAGTAATTAGTATCAAGAAAGGCAAAGGAAGTTATAATAGAAACTCCAAACATAAAGGAGAAATGTATGACCGATGAAGAGATTGAAGTACTCGTAGATACAGCGATCAAGAAAGGATTTAAAAGTCCTACTAGAGGATGGGTGATGTCAAAAATCCTCAAGCAATTTGATGATCCTCTTGATCAAAAGTATGCAAGAGAATATATTATTAATGATGTGTGCAACATCCAGTAAACTAGTTATAGTACCTACTACTACGTAGTAGTAAGTAGGTACTATAACTAGAGGAGTGAGGATGGGATGAAAAAAATTATACATATTAATCAGCATGTTATTCGCCGCAACAGTAAAACTGGTGAGCGTAATCCAGTTGTAACTGTAAAAACTTATAAGTCTAATGACTATGGAAATGAGGTGGTGGTATTAGGGCCATGTAATATTAAGTATAGTCCTGATAAACCTTTGTCATGTGGGGCGAAGGTATGGATTGAAACCCAATCAGAAGTTATTGTAATATAGTTTGAAAGGATTTAAAATGGGCATCCCTAAATTTAAAGATACGGCTGAAGTAGAAACTTTTCTTTCATATCAAGATGGAGGTGACGCATGGTATAGACCAATGGTAGAAGAGTATGTGGAAATGTGTGGTTCTGATACAAAGGAAGTAGATATAAAAGAACTTAACGCATGGATTAAACAAGAACTAACATCCCTAGAAAACGGGTATGATGAATACCTAGATAATTAATTATGGAGAAAGAGTATGTTTGATCATAGCAAGATAGACTTTAAGGTAGAGAAGTTCCCACTTATTAATGAGTGGCAAGCAGGTGAAGACTTGGTTCCTTATACTAAAGCAGAGGAAATACCTTCAAGTATAGGGGTAGGTCTGAGGCGTGTAGATACGAAGGAACCTATAGGTATAGTCAGTGACGAATATTTCCCTGTCCAGTATGCGGAGATCGTGGATGGGGTAGAGCAAGCCTTACAAAGGGCTGAGATAGACATGACTGACGCTGACTTTACGACTAATGTCTATGATTATGGAGCTAAACTCGAACTCAGAGCTAAGTTCCCTGCCCATGCTATGCGTATGGGTGGTAAAGATACTATCATACCTGAGTTTGTCTTCAGGACATCCCATAACAGGACATGGGCTAACAATGGTATGATGGGATTGTGGAGATCCTTCTGTTATAATACATTAGTATCAGGCGATAAGCTGGCTTATGTTTATGGTAGACACACCAAGAACTTTAATATCTCTGGGTTTGCTGCTAAAGTTAAGACAGCAGGTGAGTTTATCTCTGGCTCTGGTCTTGAAGAGATGCGTAACTGGTATGATACCCCAGTAAAAAGGTATGAGGCTATCAATCTCTTCACTAAAACACTGGCTCAACGTACTGATAATGTCAGTAAGAAGAAGGTAGCTAATAAGGTAATGCTATCTAACCTCATGAAGATCTTTGATGAAGAGAACCGTCACATACATGGACGAGGACACTACGAAACCTATGGTAAGAGAGAGGAAGGAACCCTCTGGACTGCATACAATGCAGCTACCTACTGGTCTTCACATCCTGATAGTAAGCGTGGAAGTTCTCCTCATAATGTAAAGGTTAATAGAGAAGATAAAGTGAGGAAGATGCTGGCTTCTCCAGAATGGGAGGCGTTAGCAGCATAATGCAACTCAGAAAAGAAAGGATCGAACAAGTCAAGGACATAGCCTTGGCTAATCTAAAGAGGGCTGATAACAGCAGGGGTGACTTGGACAAAGAGAAGTACTGGTCACTCTATCGGGCTGATGTCAGAGAACTACTTGGTATTATTAGAAGTCTTGAAGAGGAGAGAGACAAATGAATAATAAAAGGGATAAGAATATCTTTGTAATTGGAGGAAAAAATACGGTAGTTTTGGGTAAAAGAAGAAGGTCAAGAAAAAGTATAGGAAACAGTATATATAATCATGGTTTTAGACAAGATCAGTTAGATCATACAAGAAAAGTATTAAAAGAATATGGAATAGTAGCATGATATATTTTATTACAGCCTTGATCATGCTGAATGTTCACCCTCCCTTGGGCTGGATACAATATAGTTATCCTTACACTAATAAGAATTTGTGTGAGAAATATATTGGAGAATATAAAGATACATTATCTTTATCAATTAATAATCACTTTAAGCATAGGATGGTAAGCATTCAAAAGTTTGAGTGCATCACCAGAGATGAAGCAGTAGAACGCAACTCTAAACTAGGACATTGATTATGAAAGAAGAATTAGAAGGTGTTAAAAATAGAGTATCAGGTGCAGAATATGAAATACAAACATTGAAAGAACAAGTTACCTATTTAAAAGAACAAGTTAAAGAACTATATAGGATAGGAGAAGACAATGGCTGATGAAGAACTAGATGAAAAAGATTTAAAGATTAAATCTCTTGAAGAAGAACTCGAACAACATAAAAAATTATTTAATATACATAGAGCAGGGTTACAGCCCTACCTTGATGGTATAGTTAAAGAGATAGTATCTAAATTACACATCGTATACAAGGAGAAGTAGATGTTTATAATATTTTCTATGATAACAAATCTTATTTTTTATATAGACAACAAAGAGTTCTTTGATGAGGTACATCAACAGACAACCACTAACCCTGATCTGGAATGGAATTATGTGGGAAAACAAAAGGTTAACCCCAATGTTAAGTCTATTACAGTAGGAGATGACTACATTTATTTTAGATTGGAGGAGAAGTAAATGAGTGTCATTGAAGGTAAGGTATGGGGTAGTACAGAACCTATACTGCAATCACCAGCCGTGGAAGTACATAGAATTAAGGTAGAGCTTGGAGCTTATTGTTCACAACATAAGCATCAATCAAAGATCAATATGTTCTATGTAATTAGCGGTGAACTAGAGATCCAGAGATGGAAAGACTATGGTTTATGTGACAGTACTCATCTGTTTGCTGGCGATACTTCTATCGTACCAGCAGGGGAGATGCATAAGTTTATAGCCCATCAAGAGACAGAAGCTTTAGAGATCTACTGGGCTGAGTTAAATCATAATGATATCCAACGAACTAATGTAGGTGGAGCATCATATACAGAAAAGGAAAGCAGAGTAGAAGACGGTTCAATACTGGGTAATTTATTTACAAAAGTAGAATAGGAGGAGCGAATGGATATCTTATCATTACTATTATTACTCTTACTATAGGAGAAAAGAATGTCATATATCATTGTTCATATATATGATCCTGAAGATATAGAAACAATGGATGTATTACCTGATGAGAAGGGAGAATCAATTCAGATATTTGAAAATAAAATAGAAGCTATTCAGTTCTTAAATCAAATAGGAATGGATAGAAATTCTTGGATAGATTCGGATGTACATGTAGTGAGACTGCAATGAAAAAAGTATTATTTTTATTAATTATATTTATGATCTTTATTGTTATGATGGCTTCAGCTAAAGCAGATAACTTTAACTGTCTGGTTGAGGCTGTCTATCACGAAGCTAGATCAGAGAGTTTATTAGGTATGCTTAGTGTAGCTAATGTAATACTAACAAGAAAAGAAAACAGTAACTTTCCCAATACAATCTGCCAAGTAGTACATCAAGGAAAGTATTGGAAAGGTAATCCTGTTAGGGATAGGTGTCAGTTTAGTTATTGGTGTGATGGTAAGACTGAAAGATTTGTAGAAATTGAAGGGCTAATTAAATCTATTAATGTTTCAGAGATGGCACTGAAAGGTATACAAGTAAGGCAAGCTGTCGGTGCTACCCATTATCATGCTAACTATGTGACCCCTCGCTGGGCATCTGACCCTCGCTTTAAAGCTTTAGGATCAATAGGTAAACATCTATTCTACATTGACATGAGGGAGTGACAGGAGTATACTATGCAGACAAAAGAAAGTATGGCTACTAAGTTACATAAAAATATTGAATATCTTAATCAACAAATAGAGGAGAAAGATCAGATAATAAAAGAGTTGCGTCAAAAACTAGAGGACTTAGGATATAAGAAAGCAGTTCAAGAATGGGTAGAATTATGAGTAAAAATTTATTTCAAAAGGAGAGACACAATATATTTAGACATCTGGTATACCAATACCATAAGGAAGGGTATTCTCAAAAGGAATCTAAAAAATTAGCCAAGAAAGAAACGGATGAAATTATGGAAGACAAAGAAAGTTTTATGAACATTCTCTTGAAGGAGACATTCGATGATATCTAAGTGGAATATTGTTCTCGAAAAAGAAATGGGTAACATAACCGTAGGATCTTATAAGAATAAGAAACATGCTCAAGAAGAAATAGAATATAGATATACTTTATGTCGCCATATGGGATACGAACCAGACATATCCTATATATTACAGAAAACTACAACCATTAAATAGGAGCGGCCATGACACAAGGATGGCTTGACAGAGGCTCATGTCCAGAATGTGGGTCAAGTGATGGGAATGTTCAGCATTCTGATGGACATTCATTTTGTTTTAGTTGTGACACTAGATTTGGAGAAGATATGGAACATAAATCGAAAGTACTTTTAATGTCAGAGTCTAAGAAATATTCAGGAGTTGAACACAGTAAGATACAAGGTATTATAGCTGCTATTCCAGATAGAAAAATTACTCAGGATACAGTAAGGAAATATAATACTGAAGTTAAATCAACAGGTTCTATAATTACTCACCACATTTATAAATATTATGACGAGGAGGGTAGTCATACAGCCAACAAGATTAAAGAAGTTCAGAATAAAAAGTTCTGGTCCGAAGGTAATCTATCAAAGGCCGTCCTGTTCGGACAGAATATTTTTAATAGCGGTGGTAAGTATATAACTGTATGTGAAGGAGAGATAGATGCTATGTCAGCTTACGAATTGCTGGGTAGTAAGTGGCCTGTTGTTTCTATAAAGAATGGAGCAGCCTCTGCCTTAGAAAATTGTAAGCAATCCTTTGAGTATCTGAATAAGTTTGATAATGTAGTCTTATGTTTTGATAATGATAAGCCGGGACGAGAAGCATCCCAGAAGGTAGCTCAGTTATTTGAACCTAATAAGTGTAAGATTATATCTCTTGAATTAAAAGATGCTAATGAATACTTAAAGTTTAATAAGCGAGAGAAGTTTACTCAGGCATGGTGGGATGCCAAGAACTATACACCTGCTGGTATTATAAATCTTGCTGATCTGGGTGACAGTCTTTACGATGAAACTTATAGTGAGACTTGTCTATATCCTTGGCCTAAGATGAATGAGAAAACCTATGGTATAAGAACTGGAGAACTCGTTACTTTTACAAGCGGTGCTGGTATGGGAAAGAGTTCTATCATTAGAGAACTTATGCATCACATCATGATGAATACATTAGATAATATAGGTATCCTTTGTATGGAGGAGAACATAAAGAATACAGCTTTCAATATCATGAGCGTGGAAGCTAACGCTAGATTATATATTAAAGAAGTTAGAGATCAATTTACTGATGACCAATTAAAAGAATGGCAGAAGAAAACTATTGATAACAAAAGGTTCTATGCCTTTGATCATTTCGGATCTGTATCTAATGATGAAGTTCTAGATCGTGTAAGGTATATGGCTAAAGCATTGGACTGTAAGTGGATATTTCTGGATCATCTTTCTATATTGGTATCAGGAAATGAGGAGTTTGGAGATGAAAGAAAATCTATTGATGTTCTAATGACCAAGCTCAGATCTTTAGTAGAGGAAACAGGTATAGCCTTACTGCTTGTCTCTCATCTACGTAGGCCAGCAGGAGATAGAGGACATGAGGATGGCAGGGAAGTTAGTCTCTCTCATCTCAGAGGATCAGCCAGTATAGCTCATCTATCTGATAGTGTTATAGCTATGGAAAGAAATCAACAAGCAGACGATGAGCATGAAGCTAACACTACCACCATTCGCATCTTAAAGAATAGATATACAGGCGATACAGGTATAGCATGTTATTTATTTTATGATAAAGAAACAGGACGCATGTCTCAGGTTGACAATCCTTTTATGGAGAATGACAATGAAGAAACCGTTTGATAAAACACTCTATAATATAGCAGACACTACTGCTAAACAAAAGATGATTGGATGGTTGGAACATACTCAACCAAGATGTACTATTAATTCAGAGGAGACTACTTATTTTGATCTGACTGTTAAGACAGATGATGGAGGAGATGCACAACTTTATGAGGTAGAGATTAAGTATGCATGGAAAGGGGAGTGGCCTAGTTCATGGGCTGAGTTACGTATCCCTTATAGAAAGAAAAGATTATTAGATAGATGGAAGGACAAGCACCGCAAATGTCTATTAACTTTTATAGTTTTTAACCATGATTGTAGTAAGGCATGGCATATAGATGGAGATACGGTACTGGAAAGTGAAGTCAAGGAAGCACCCAATAGGAATATTAAAAAGGGAGAATTGTTTTTCCACATTCCTATAAAACAAGCTTATCAAGTGGACATGACATATGAAAAGAGCAATAGTTGATATAGAAACAGATGATCTTAATGCTAATATTATACATTGTATTGTAGCTCATTCTTATGATGGCAGTACAGAAAAAGTTTGGATAGGAGATGAGTGTCTACAGTTCGGGGATTGGTCTAAACAAATAGATCAGTTTATAATGCATAACGGTATTAGTTTTGATGCTCCTGTCTTAAATAAATTAACAGGTTCTAACATTAAATTAAATCAGATAAGAGATACTCTTATTGAATCTCAGTTATACAATCCTATTAGAGAGGGAGGACATTCCCTTGAAACATGGGGAGAAAGACTTAAATTTCCCAAGGGAACTTTCACTGAGTTTAAATATTATAGTCCAGAGATGTTAGAGTACTGTAAAACAGATGTTGAGTTGACAGGTAAACTTGCCAAGACTTTAGAAGAAGAAGGGAAGATGTTCTCGACACGCTCTTACGAACTGGAACGAAAGGTAAGAGCTATTATAGATCAGCAGCAGATGAATGGCTTTGCTTTTAATATAAGAAAGGGAATGCTTCTATTGTCTAGGCTTGAGGATGAACAACATCAGCTTGAAAGAGATGCAGAAGAAATGTTTGAACCTGTTATCACTTACTCTCCTGTTAGAAAGGTACGTAAGAGTACATCTTTTAATATTGCCAGTAGAAAACAGATAGCTGAACGTCTGATGGAGAAAGGGTGGAAGCCTAAACATCATACCGATAAGGGAAACATTATAGTCTCTGAAGAAATTCTTGATAAGATAAATATGAAAGAGGCTAAGATGTTTAGTCGGTACTTCCTCTTACAAAAGCGTACAGGTTTACTTAAATCTTGGATACAAGAATGTGGTGAGGATGAGAGGGTCAGAGGAAAGGTACTGACCTTACGTACTGTAACAGGAAGGATGGCCCATCACAGTCCTAACATGGCCCAAGTACCAGCCAGTTACAGTCCTTACGGTAAGGAATGTAGAGAGCTATGGACTATAGATAATCCAGATACCCATACTCTGATAGGTACTGATGCCAGTAGCCTTGAGCTACGTTGTCTTGCTCATTACATGGAAGATGAAGAGTTTACTAAGGAAGTTCTGACAGGGGATGTGCATACAGCCAATCAGAAAGCTGCTGGACTAGAGACAAGGGACCAAGCAAAAACTTTTATCTATGCCTTTCTTTACGGGGCTGGATCTTTTAAGATAGGTAAGGTAGTAGGTGCTGGTGCTAAGAGAGGACAGCAATTAATTGATAACTTCCTACAGAATATGCCGAAGCTAAAAAGATTAAGAAATAATATTATAGAAGCATCGAAGACAGGGAAGGTTGGAGCTTTAGATGGTAGACAGTTACATATCAGAGCTTCTCATGCCAGCCTTAACACTCTCTTGCAAGGAGCAGGGGCTATTGTATGTAAGCAGTGGCTGGTACAGATGGACAGTCACATTAGAAAAGAAGGGGTTGATGCTAAACTGGTAGCATCCATCCACGATGAGTATCAGTTTGAAGTTTCTAAAAAGGATACAGAAAGATTTGGACGGCTGACCAAGGATGCTATGCATGAAACAACAGAGATATTAAATATGAAATGTCCTCTGGATTGTGAGCATAAGATAGGGAACACATGGGCAGAGACACATTAATAAATTAGATGTTGACCTGCTATCTAGAGTGTGATATACTTCCCCAACAATAAGAAAGGAGATGAACCTTTAAAGTTTGAGTCTAGATGCTGGTTAGCTGTGCAGAGCTAACGAGTTAAAAAGTTTAACGTTAATTGTAATTATCAAAAAAGGAGTAAAGTATATGAGTATCATTTCAGGCGAAGCGTACTGGGCGCATGTCATTACCCCAAATACTAAATTTAATCCCGATGGCGAGTGGTCAATCGAAGTTTGTAATCTTAATGCAAAGAACAAGAAGGTTGCAGAAGGCGATGGCCTGACCATTAAAAATAAAGGTGATGATCGTGGAGATTTTGTCACTCTCAAGCAGTACGCTCGTACCAAAGATGGTTCTTCCCGTGCCATTACAGTAAAAGATTCTGAACGCAATCCCTTTCCTACTAATAAGCGTATCGGAAATGGCTCAAAGGTTAATGTATCTTATTTTCCGAAAGAGTACACTGTATATGGCGGTGGTGTCAAAGGTTATCTTAATGCTGTACAAGTAGTAGAGTTAGTAGAGTATAATACAGATGACTTTGATGTTGTACCCGGTGGGTACGTGAATGAAGGGTTAGAAGAAATACCCTTCGCTTCCTAATAATTAAAGGAGATAAGGGAGGGTGGTAAACTTTCCAGTTTACTGCCCTCTTTTTTTATAAATGAAAAAAACAATTGATACTTTAGTTGAGGATATAAATAATTTATTTTCTTTTGATCCCATTGCTATGGATGAGAAAGATGTAGATAAATGTATAGATACTTTTGGTGATATGCTTAAGTTACATGTCAAAGATTTCTTATACGAGAAGCCGTCAACGAATGGACACTTAAGATTGTCTGCTATAGGAAAACCAGACAGACAGTTATGGTATAATATTAATAGTAAAAAGGAAGAGAGCTTTGCTCTTAAGCCTAGCACCAGAATTAAATTTTTATACGGATATATTCTTGAAGAGTTTCTTCTCCTCTGTTCTTCGATAGCAGGACACACAGTCTCACATCAACAGAAAGAGGTGGAAGTAGAAGGAATTAAAGGACATCAAGATGCAATGATAGATGATGTTCTGGTTGATTGTAAAAGTTCTTCTGGAAAAAGCTTTCAGAAATTTAAAAGTAATGATCTAGTTAACGATGATCCGTTTGGTTATATAGGACAGATCTCAGCTTACGCTGAAGCTAATAATGTAGATGAGGCTGCTTTTTTAGTGATAGATAAATCAACTGGAGAGATATGTCTTACTCCTGTTCATTCGATGGAAATGATTAATGCAGATAAAAGAATTAAGCATCTTAAGAAAATGGTTACTGATTCTAAACCTCCTGATAGATGTTATGATCCTGTTCCTGATGGGAAGTCTGGTAATTACAAGCTTGCTATTGGGTGCATTTATTGTAGCCATAAAAGAGAATGTTGGAAAGATATTAATGATGGTAAGGGCATACGTGTCTTCGAGTATGCAAAAGGTAAAAGATATCTGGTACAGGTAAGAAAAGAACCAGATGTTTCAGAAGTGGTTAACTGGTAATGCATTGGGAATGGGATCGAGATCCAGATCTAGGTAAGTTTGGATTTGTTTATCGTATTACAAACTTAAAGAATAAGAAAGCTTACATTGGTTGCAAGCAATATTATTTTTTTAGAAAGGGAAGAAAGAAAACAGAATCCAATTGGAAATCTTATATGGGTTCAAGTAAAACTCTTTCGGAAGATATTAAAAAGATTGGAAAGAAACATTTTAAGTTTGAAATTATTGCAGAGTTTGGCAATAAGAGAAGTTTAAAATACTATGAATGTTACTATCAAATAAAATATAATGTGTTAACTTCTACACTGGAAGGGACAGATGAACCAGCTTTTTATAATAATTATATAGGCGGTAAATTCTCACGGCCTATTCAAGAACATGTCCCAATTTGATCTTGCTTCCCTCACTTCCGCACAATCTCTATATGATTTAACAAATAAAAATTCATATAAAACATTATATCTATCTGTTATTATTCAGGCTCTCCTTGATCTAACCAAACCTGAACAAGAGGGAGAGGCGAGTCATATAAAGGTACATAGAAAGCAAGCTGATGCTTGGTTTTTTTCTTCTATTGGTACTACCTGTGAAGACTTTGAACAGATATGTATTCAAGCTGGGGTTTCCCCATATAGAGTTAGACACTACGCATATGAAGTTATAAAATCAGGAGATGTTACAGATGTCAGGAAAAAATTTAAAGCCCTCCTCTAATCCTTTAGACAAACAGATTGGGGGAGATCATTATAAAGATTGTATTATACAACCCACAGTTTACTGTCAGTTAAACAAGCTGACTACGTGTGAATCTAATATTGTAAAGTATGTCACCAGACATAACAAAAAAGGAGAGGGAAAGGAAGACATCAAAAAAGTAATTCATTATGCTGAACTATTATTAGCATTAGAATATCCAGAGGAAGGTGAGCAAGAAGATCTATTTAATGATTTAATAGAGAGGGGGAAACATGTTCAAGTCAAATCGTAATCCACAATTCAGATCTAAGTTTAGTGAAGATATATTTTATACTAAGTATTCCCATGAAGGAGCAGAGACTTTTCATGAGTTGGCTTGTACACTAGTAGAGGATGTCTGTCAAAACAATCTGAGTAAGGATGAGAAGGAAGCTTTGATAGATCACATATCCAATCTCAGGTTCTTGCCCGGAGGTAGGTATCTCTACTATGCAGGAAGAGATAAGAAGTTCTTTAATAACTGTTACCTTCTTAAAGCAGAGGAAGATACCAGAGAAGATTGGGCCAACCTGTCTTGGAAGTCTGAGTCCTGTCTGATGACAGGCGGTGGTATTGGGGTAGACTATTCTGTGTATAGATCTGAAGGACAAACCTTGAAAGGTACAGGTGGTGTGGCTTCTGGTCCAATCCCTAAGATGCAGATGATTAATTCTATAGGTCAGAAGGTTATGCAGGGTGGTAGTCGCAGGTCTGCTATCTATGCATCCTTGAACTGGAAGCACGATGACATAGATAAGTTTCTGACTGCCAAGAACTGGTTCGATATGCCAGTAGGAAATACAGGTAAGACTTTGTTTGATATTAAACAGGATGACTTCAACTTCCCTGCCCCTCTGGATATGACCAACATCAGTGTGAACTATGATACCGAATGGTTGTTAAACTATTGGGAGAAAGGAGATCTAGGCCATGTCTTTAGGACTAATGTACATCAAGCTCTTAGAACAGGTGAACCGGGGTTCTCGTTTAACTTCTTCGAGAAGGAAAATGAAACCCTCAGAAATGCATGTACGGAGGTTACTAGTGAAGATGATAGTGACGTATGCAATTTGGGGAGCCTTAATTTTGCTCGTATTGACGACCTCAATCAGTTGCAGGAAGTTGTCCAACTTGCCACAAAGTTTTTACTGTGCGGCACCCTCCGAGCTACACTTCCCTACGAGAAAGTGTATGAGATTAGAAATTCAAATAGACGTTTAGGTCTTGGCCTGATGGGGCTTCATGAGTGGTTAATACAACGAGGACATAAGTATGAAACCACACCAGAACTGCATAGATGGTTCAAGGTATACGAAGCTGAGTCAGATAAGGTAGCCAGATCTTTTTCTAGTACACTCAACATCTCTGTTCCTGTTGCTGTCAGAGCCGTAGCTCCTACTGGTACGATAGGGATACTGGGAGGTACATCAACAGGAGTTGAACCTATCTTTGCTGTAGCCTATAAGAGAAGGTATCTGAAGAACAAGAGATGGCACTACCAGTATGTAGTTGATAGTGCTGCACAAGAGATGCTTGAACTTTATGGGGTCAAGCCTGAGAGTATTGAGTCTGCCCTTGATCTGGTAACTAACTATGAAAGGAGATTAAATTTCCAAGCTAATGTCCAAGAGTATGTGGATATGTCTATCTCTTCTACTATTAACTTACCAGCATGGGATACGGAAGACAACAACGAAGGAAAGGTAGAGGACTTTGCCCAGACCTTGGCTAAGTATGCTCATAGATTAAGAGGATTTACCTGTTACCCTGATGGGTGTAGAGGAGGACAGCCTTTAACTAAGGTTCCTTACAGTGAAGCTATTGAAAAATTAGGTGAAGAGTTTGAGGATAATGTACAACCCCATGATATTTGTGAAATCACTGGATCAGGTGGAACTTGTGGAGTTTAATTATGACCGATCAATTATTACTATTCGATCTTGAAGATACATATAATTTTGACAAAGCAGATGGAGAAGGAAAGGAATGTTCTGCCTGTAATAAATATAAACCTATAACTTCTTTTACTTTTGCTGGTATAGCACATAACTATAGAGAATCTAGATGTACGGCATGTCGTACTGCATTAAAAAGAGTTAGTAGGCGTATAAGAGAAGAGCAACCTCATCCCCCCGATGATTACTCTTGTCCTATTTGTAATAGAAATAGTGAAGCATTAAAAAGATTTGGCAGGAGAAACCAAGGAGCATGGGCTGCTGATCACTGCCATACTACAGATAAATTTAGAGGATGGATATGTTATCCTTGCAATACAGGTATAGGAATGTTTGAAGATGATCCTACAAGAATTAAAAAAGCTTTGTCTTATTTAGAAAAATAGTTGTTATTTAAATAAAAGTATAGTATAATATATATATGGAATGCTAATGGTAGGTTCCATAACCTCTTGCTGAAAAGGAGAATGCTATGAATGTAAGACTAGAAGGTAACTGGAAATTTCTTAACACACCCTCTCTTGCAAACTTTGAGAGAAGGGCTATAGGTTATGACAGGTTGTTCAGAAGAATAATGGATATGCCTGACAACGATAACCAAAGTTATCCACCTCATAACCTGATTAAGGAATCAGACACGGAGTTCAAGATTGAATTAGCTTTGGCTGGCTTTACAAAGGAAGAAGTTAAAGTGGTTCAGGAAGAACAAAGATTAACCATAAGTGGAAACAACTCTGAAAAGGAGGGCAACGAAAACATTCTACATAAAGGCATAGCAAGCAGAGCTTTCACAAAGACATTTGATCTTGCAGAGAATATCGAAGTCACGGAAGCATCGTTTGAAAATGGGATGGTTATCATCAAGCTCAGACAGGATATTCCAGAAGATAAGATGCCGAAGCTCATTGAATTTAAATAAGGAGATGGGAAGGTATTCACTGAGTACCTTCCCTTTTTATGGAAAAAGATAAATGAAAAAACCTATAAAAGAAACAGGTAGATGGATACTAAAAGGATATATTGTATGGTCTATATGCGCTGACCTCTTTCTTCTTTGGGGATTTTTATACTTGGTTTTGAAATACGGATAAGGAGATTACTTTGAGAAAAGATGAAAAAATAAATACAATTTTTATAGGCTATGATCCTAAAGAAAAAGCTGCTTGTGCTGTATTAAAATATATTATAGAAGAGAACTCACCTAAACCTATTCATATTAAGTTTCTTAGGAAAGATATTCTTGAATTAATGGGAATGCATTACCGACCTTACGAGATTGTCAATGGACAGTACATAGATAAGATAGATCAAAGACCTTTCTCAACTGAGTTTAGTTTTAGCAGGTTCTTGATACCAGCCTTGATGATGTACGAAGGATGGGCTTTATATATAGACTGTGATATGTATCCTCGCACAGATATCAATGAATTGTTTGAGGAGTATGATAACGAGTTCTTTCCTCTTTATTGTGTGAAGCATAAGTATGAACCCCTTGATCAGTACAAGATGGATGGTCGAGAGCAGACAACTTATCCCAGAAAGAATTGGTCTAGTCTGGTACTATGGAATTGTGGACATGAACTCAATCGAAAGCTGACACCACTGGAAGTTAATAATAAATCTGGTTCTTACTTACATCAATTTAAATGGTTGCCCGATAAGGACAGTGCTGTAGGCAGTATACATGAAGAATGGAATTGGCTTGATGGTCATTCACCAGAAGAAGTAAAGCCAAAGAATGTACACTTCACAACTGGTGGTCCTTGGTTTAAAGAGTGGAGTGTTAAGCGTCCTATTGATGGACAATATGCAGCCGAATGGAATGTAGATTATTCTTATTTATTATTGAAAGATAAAGTAAATGAAATATAAAATTATAACTGCCTTTGATGAGGCTTTTCTTCAACAGAGTACCAGCACACTTCTTAGTGAGTTCAAAGATAACTGGGAAAATAAAATAGAGTTTCATTGTTACTACTACAATCTTGATCTGTCGAACTATTCTCTTCCCAAAGCTCCTAACATTCACTACCATAACCTGATGGAGGTAGAGGACTATCCTAAATTTATAAAAGAGTTTAGTAGACATAATGGTACTGAAGGTAATACTATTCCTTACAATGAGATACTAGATCCTATTAAGTTTGTTCCTAAAGTTATAGCTCTGACTGAGTGTGCCTTTGAGAGCAGTGACTGCTGGTTAATCTGGCTCGATCCTAGTTCTATTAATACCAAGAGTGTGTCTGTTAAAGATATTGAATCTATTTTTCCAGAGAACTCTGATAAGGTAGACATGATTACTTTAAAGGATACTTCTTATCTAACTGCCTATAATTTGTGCAGACAAACTCCAGTAGATTTACTGGGAGATCTAAGGGGTGCTTTTATTTCAGGAGAGTTCTCCAACTACAGGGAGTGGCATGATACTTTTATTCTAAATAGGTTAAGAACTATCTATGAAGCTCATGGCATGAAAGTACATGAGATTGATCCTGAACATTCTCCTATCTCTGAGATGATTGTCAGTCTGGAAGATCGAAAGAACATGGCTGTCAGAGACAAGGATGGTCAACGTATTATTAAATTGTCGGATACTGAGACATCTCCTGACATACTTCCCAATAGATACAGACAACTGGCAGACATCATCAGGTTCTACAAGCCTGAATGTATACTGGAAAGCGGAGCATGGAATGGAGGGAGAGCTATTGAGATGGCCCTGTCTGCATTCAAACATAAAGATAAGGTTCATTACATTGGCTTTGATTTATTTGAGGATGGAACGACAGAGACAGATCATATAGAGTTTAATGTCAAGCCTCACAATACTATACAGGCTGTCAGAAACAGGCTGGAAGAATTTACAAAGCACATAAAGGATAAGGAAGACAAGACGTTTACCTTTGAATTATATAAAGGGAATGTCAGAGAAACTCTTGATCGCATGTTAAAGACTGAGGAAATAAGTGATGTTAACTTTGCCTTGATGGGAAGCGGCAACAGCCGGGAAACAGTTGAAGCAGAATATAAAGTTCTTAAGCATGTACCAGTAGTTGTAGCTGATCATTACTTTACTACGGATGATGACGAAGGCATTCCTCCAGAAAAATATCAAGGAGTTAAACATGTATTTGATGATGTTCCTACAAAGAAAGTGGATGCACAGGAAACAACGGAAGATGGATGGACTAACTTTGACGAGTCTACCGCAACAAGAAAATATATATTACCTTCAGGTGACAAAGTGGTTGGCGGTGGTAATACTCATCTTGTGGTTTTCCTTCATGACTCTAAGTTAGAAGACATACCAGAAGATCTTAAGAGAGTGCCTATCATAGTACATCCCAGAGATTGTGTTCCTAAAGACTACATAAAGAATAATATTAATTCTAACATGACTTTGATTGATCCCAAGAAGTGGCTCACCAAACATCCTGCACATAAGGAGAGGGCTGCTGTTATTTCTGCTGGACCTTATATGGATTATAAAAAGTTAAAAGAATTTACCATTGAAAATCCTGATGTAAAAATAGTGACGGTAAAACATGCTTACCCTAAACTACTTGAACATGACATACATCCTTGGGGTTGTATCATTCTTGATCCCAGACCTATTACTGGTGTATCTACACATAACATTGTTCGTAAAGATTTATTTAAGAAAGTAGATCCTGATACTAAATTCTTTGTAGCTTCTATGACTGATCCTTCTGTAACAAACCATCTCATAGAAAACAAAGCACAGATCTGGGGATGGCATGCCTTTACTGACTCACTCAGAACAGATACAGAGAAGGGACATCAGATACAGAACAGACAGGTAAAGCTGTCAGAGGATCTGGGTATACCTGAAGGATCTACTCTGATTACTGGTGGTACATGTGCTGCCATGAGAGGTATAGGTATGCTACATACAATGGGCTTCAGGGATATACATCTGTTTGGTTTTGAATGCTGTCGGGATGAACCAACCAATGAAGAGAAGACTGAAACTACAGGTGATGTAGATGGTGGAGAAGCTCCCAAGCCTAAGTACATACAGGTCAATGTCAAAGAGAAAACTTACTGGACTACTGGTGAGTTACTGGCAATGGCCCAAGATTGTGAGAAGGTATTCTCAGATGAAGGATTGGAGGGAGTTCTTACCTTTCATGGAGAGAACACAATGATAGCAGATCTCTGGGACATTGCTTTGGAAAAAGAAAACAGACCTGCATTTGAGGAGTACTATAATGCCAAGTGATATTGAAGTTATAGGTAAAACAGTTAATCGTAAGCCTATAGTTTTTGATCCAAAACTTAGCAGGGATAATCCTTCCAAGAGATACAGAGCTTACCTAAAAGAATATAAAGCTATGCATGATGCTGGGTATGGTATCTTTAATGGCAGAAGTCTTGTTAAGTATGTACATTACATTAAAAATTTTCTGGAAGGTAATGACTGTAAAACTTTACTTGATTATGGATGTGGGAAGGGACATCTTTATATGCAGGAACACTATGAAAGTGTAACAGATGTAATAAAGGAACCCCTCCCTTATTTCTGGAATCTGGATTCATGCCATCTCTACGATCCCGGCTATGAAGATTTTAAGGTCTTACCTACAGAAAAGTATGATGCAGTTATATGTACTGATGTTATGGAACATATACCAGAAGAAGATCTGGGATGGGTTCTTAAAGAAATATATTCTTACGCCAAGAAGATGGTCTTTATAAATGTAGCTTGCTTTGAGGCTCTGAAAAAATTCAGGGACGGTACGAATGTTCATGTCTCAGTATTCCATCATCAGGATTGGTTACAATTCTTGGCACATGAAAGTAGAAATCATAAAGATCTTATTATCTATCCTTTCTTTGACGGCTTCTTTGAAGATGATATTGATACTGTTCTAACACAAGGATATCAGATAGATAGTTACCCCAGAATAATACAATTTCAAAATGAGGAGGCAGAAGAATGTTAGGAATAGTAGAATCAGTAGTAGGAGTAGCAGGTAAAGTTCTTGATAAGTTTGTTGAAGATAAAGATCTTAAAAGAAAACTTGAATCAGAACTTAAGTCACAGATTATATCATTAGATCTGGCACAAGCACAAACAAACCTTGAGCAAGCAAAACATTCCAGTGTGTTCATTGCAGGAGCTAGACCAGCCATCATGTGGATATGTGCTTTCGGCCTTGGTTGGCAGTTTGTCTTTCAGCCTGTCGCTGCATGGATCATTATAGTTAGTGGATCAGATATGATGCTTCCTGTCTTTGAAACAGAAGGGCTTATGCCGTTGACCTTATCATTACTAGGTCTGGGTGGTATGAGATCTTTTGAGAAGTTCAAGGGTATACAAAGAAATAATATGAAGTGATGATTAAGTGGCTTTATAAATTGCAGTGGAGGTTCTGTATCTGGCTAAATAAAAAGCTGACAGGAAAAGCTGTTCCTAAATATTTGTCAGGCAAGAAAGATGATAAAGCTGACTGACAATGCAGACATACATCTCTCCTCTGTTGTTGCAGAGAATAAGGTAGTTGCTATTCGACTAGCAGTTAACAGCGGAGGATGTTCTGGTTTTACCTATGATTGGCAGCTTGTAAACCAAGAAGAGTTCGATGACATTATCGATGACTTCGTTATAGATCTGGATACAGGTAAGCTTGTCATTGATAATATCTCCAGTGTTTATGTAGCAGGAATGACGGTGGACTATAAGAAGGATATCTTTGGTCAGCGTCTTATGATTGATAACCCTAATGTAGAATCCATGTGCGGATGCGGAGAGAGTTTTCAGGTATGACTATACTCGATAAACAAACACCTACATATACCCTTGATTGGTATATTAAATGGATAGCTTCAATTATATTGGTAGTAGGAGTTATCCTGACTAGCAATAACATCTATCCTTATAACCTGATGGTTCATGCATTGGGAATGTTCGGATGGTTTATTGTAGCTATCATCTGGAATGACAGAGCTTTGCTAGTTATCAATGCTGTCTCTCTCGTTCTCTTAATTAATGGCTTGGTATCTTATTATGTTAAATGACAAACAGGAAAAGTTTTCACAAGCCTATGTCCTTCATCGTAATGCTACTGAAGCAGCCAAGGCAGCAGGATATGCAGCACGATCAGCAAACAACCAAGGCTATAGACTTCTTCAAATGGATGAGGTAATAGAAAGAATACACAACCTAGAAC
>Ga0208315_1000295_pt1 | contig 40472 bp, 42 predicted proteins | sample MalvireepMed_215_FD_184239 | JGI IMG/M metagenome (GOLD analysis project Ga0208315, IMG submission 184239) | Marine viral communities from the Global Malaspina Expedition - Malaspina viral metaG DeepMed_215 (SPAdes) (version 2) | ecosystem: Environmental > Aquatic > Marine > Oceanic | place...
GAGAGCACAGCGCTAATAGCAAGGAGAAGAATATCGATAAGTTCATGCTTTTTACAACGTTCAATGCGAGGATCTGTAATTGAATTAAAATGTTTCAGAAAAGTAGTGCTCATATTTATGCGACCAAGTAATTATTATGCCTTGATCTGATCACTACTTGCTCTATAAGTTCAATTTATAATGATCTTGCCGTGGCACCCACCCATTGAATTTGCAAAAACTCAAGCTTAAATAGCAATGTTAGTAGCGACAAAGCGACAACGTTCATGGCAATATATTTAAATTTACCAAAGCGTTTTACGGTTAGGTTTAAATTATCTGTGTATAAACGGATCAGTGAATCAAGCGAGTTAATAACAAACACAATACCTACAAACACCATGGCAAAGTTTTTAATGCCTGCAGTTGGAATGCCCGCTTCGTGGTAGTGATATAACACACTGAACCAGGTAGCGATTGGTATTGACGGGAAAATTAACATAGCGCCGAGTACTTGATAGGTTTTTAAACCGCCCACAAAACGCGATGTAAATTGACCAATCATAATGCTCCACGCAAACCACCAAAATAAGTAAAACTCATGGTAATCATTCAGTGGTAATACAAACTCATTGATGTTGGCAAAGTAATTACCAATTAATCCAATGTTTTTAGTAAATGCAGAGAGTTCGCTATCGCCAAATAAGAAGGCATCAGCCCACATAAAGCCAATTAGGGCTATAAACAACCAAGTAGTTGCAATACTTAAAAAGCGTACATATTTAATATCGGTACTTGAATACACCGCAAAACAAATAGCGGCAAGCACGATTAAGTAAAACTCAGGAATAACATTTGAGCCGTCTCCGAGTTCAGGTAAATACCACGGTAGGTTGCTCAATAGTAAGTAAGCGGTAAACGCACAAGTACCAATGATAACTACGTTGTTTAAAAATTTAACCCATGGAATTTCAAAAAATTTTACTTTGGGTTCTATTACACAGAAATAAAAGCACGTAAGAAAATAAAATCCCCAAATTAAAAATCCCCAATAACCAAACTCAATAGAGAGAGGGTTGGCAAATGCATATTCTGGGCTTGCTTTTATGTCTGCATAACCGGCAAATTCGGTTAAAGGAAACATAATGAGGCCAACGTCTAGGCCCGAGGTAAACAGGATTGCTATAAAGGTGAATGTTCTCACTGGTGTGACGCCTACTACGCGTACATTGCCCCATTTAATTAAAATAGCAACAATCGCAAGTAAGGTGAAAATAATGCCAGCATTAAGCCAAATAGTCATTATCGCCCTCCCAGAATGAATAAAAGTAACACATATATACTCCGTTTTTTATTGTGCTTGCATTAACACAGGCATAACCTATTTATGCTTGTGAGCCACTGCAAGGCGCATAAAGGCACTCCTTAAAGCATTTTGCTTAAAAGAGTGGCCTTTATGGCAGGCTAAATTAAAGGGTTTTATTTCGTTGTGTAGTTTGCCAATTAGTGGCATTCACAACATCAACTCCTGTATGAGTTAAGGGATTATTACCTAAAATAATGTCAGCGGCTTTTTCGGCCACCATAATGGTAGGCGCATTTAAATTACCATTAGGTATGGTTGGAAAAATCGACGAGTCAACCACACGCAAGCTTTGCATGCCATGCACTTGAGTGTTTGAATTAACCACCGCCATGGCGTCTTCACCCATTTTACAAGAGCAAGAGGGGTGGTAAGCACTTTCTACTGCTTGGCGTACAAAGGCATCAATTTGCTCATCCGTTTGAACTTGTTGCCCTGGTTGAATTTCTTCACCACGGAAGTCGTCAAAGGCAGGTTGTTCAATAATTTCACGCGTTAAACGTACGCACGCCCTAAAGCCTTCAATGTCGTCTTGATGCTCAAGATAATTAAACACAATCTTTGGCGGCTGCGTCGGATCAGCTGAGGCAATAGTGACACTGCCACGACTTTTAGGTTTGTTATGACCTACATGCACTTGAAAACCATGCCCTGCAAAAGCACTGCGTCCATCATAACGCATTGCTGCCGGTAAAAAGTGATACTGAATATCAGGCCACTCTACACCGGGTTTTGAGCGAATAAAGGCACACGATTCAAAGTGATTAGTTGAGCCTAAACCTTTACGGGTAAGCAGCCATTTTGCACCAATCAAACCTTTAGAAAACAAGTCTAATTTACCGTTTAAGGTAATGGGTTGTTTACACTTATATTGAAAGTAAAACTCTAAATGGTCTTGCAAGTTTTGACCAACACCTGGTAGGTGATGTTTTACTTCAACACCTGCTTTTTCAAGTATTTGTGTATCACCAATACCGGACAGTTGTAACAGGTGAGGTGAACCGATAGAGCCCGCACTTAAAATAACCTCTTTATTTGCTTTGGCTGTTTTAACTGTGCCATTGAGCTTGTATTCAATACCGGTTGCTTTTTTACCGTCTAAAATAACGCGCTGCGCAAGTGCACCGGTTACAATTGTTAGATTACTGCGATGCTTAATCGGATCTAAATACTCACGAGAGGCTGAGCTGCGCACACCGTTTTTAACGGTCATGTGCATAGGGCCAAAGCCTTCTTGTTGAGCACTATTATAATCAGCTGTAGTGGCATAACCCGCTTGAGCACCAGCATCAATAAAGGCGCTATACAAAGGGTTTTCCATGTTATTACCGTTATTAACGCCAAGGGGGCCTTTTCCACCGCGATGGCTGTTTTCACCTAGGTAAAAACTTTCTGCTTTTTTAAAATACGGTAAACAGGCTTGATAATCCCAGCCATTAGCGCCATGTTGCTGCCATTCATCAAAATCTTTAGCATGGCCACGTACATACACCATGCCATTAATAGATGATGAGCCGCCAAGCACTTTACCGCGTGGGCAGTGCATTTCACGGTTATCTAAGTACTTTTCTGGCTGCGTATGAAATTGCCACGCATACTTATCGGTATTCATTGGAATCGACAGAGCAGTGGGCATTTTAATAAAGATGCTTTTATCGCTGCCGCCGGTTTCAAGTAACAATACCTTGTTACTTGAATCTTCAGACAAGCGATTTGCTAACACACAGCCTGCCGAGCCCGCGCCTACAATAATATAATCAAAAGAGTGGTTCATAATGATTCCTTAAAATGGGCTTTCTATGTCAGCCATACCAACATAAACAGACTTAGTTTGCGTATAATGATCAAGCGTTTGTATGCCGTTTTCGCGGCCGATACCTGATTGCTTATAGCCACCTACAGGCATTTCTGCCGGCGAGTTACCGTAAGCATTGATCCAACAAATCCCCGCTTGTAGCTGATGAATAACGCGATGAGCACGTTTAATGTCGCTAGTGAATACGCCTGCAGCTAAACCTAAGTGAGTGCCGTTAGCACGTGCAATTACATCATCTTCGTCATCAAATACTAAAACGCTCATTACTGGGCCAAAAATTTCTTCTTTAACAATCGTCATCTCATCGTTGCAATCAACAAATACGGTTGGCGCTACAAAATAACCATTTGGCGCAGATGCTGGTGAAAGCGTTGAGCCACCGGTTAATAGCGTTGCCCCTTCTTCAAGGCCTTTGTTGATGTAGCTCAGCACTAAATCTTGATGCTTTTTAGAAATAAGCGCGCCAAAGTTAGTGTTTAAATCTTGTGGATCGCCGGCAATAATATTGTTTTCGGTGCGTGTTTTAAGCTCATCAATAAACTGCTGGTACACATTTTTGTGAACATAGATACGAGTGCAATTAGTACAAATTTCACCTTGGGTATAAAAGTTCCCTAACATTGCCGCGCTTACTGCTTGCTCTATATTGGCATCGTCAAAGACAAGTAACGGCGATTTACCACCTAGTTCCATAGTCACATCTTTTAATGTACCTGCAGCACTGGCGACGACTTTTTTACCGGTACCTACTTCACCTGTAAACGATACTTTTTCAATATCTTGGTGTGCAGTAAGCCATTGGCCTACTTCACTCGCGCCTTGAACTACATTGAATACGCCAGCGGGTACACCTGCTTCAATAAACACCTCGGCTAATTTAATTGCGCCAAGCGGGGTTTCTTCTGAAGGTTTAAAAATAAATGCATTACCTGCTGCAAGGGCAGGGCCAGACTTCCAACATGCAATTTGTAATGGGTAGTTCCATGCACCAATACCAGCACAAATACCTAAAGGCTCTTTGCGTGTGTAGTAAAAGTCATCGCCAACCATTTGTTGTTGACCAACTTGTGCAGGGGCAAGGCCTGCAAAATATTCAATTACATCTGCACCTGTTTCAACATCTACGCAGTTAGCTTCTTGCATTGGTTTACCGGTATCGAGCACTTCAACTAGTGCAAGCTCATCATTACGCTTGCGTAAAATAGCAACGGCGTTTAATAAAATACGGCTGCGCTCAATAGGGGTCATGGCTGACCAAACTTTAAAGCCTTGTTTTGCACTTTCAATTGCTGCGTTTTGAACGTATTCATCGGCAACTTCAACGGCATAAATTACTTGGCCGGTTGCAGGATTTACTACATCAAATGTTTCGCCGCTTTTGTTTGCAAGGAATTGACCGTTGATAAAGTTTTGATAGATAGGTGTAGTCACGTTAGGCTCCATATTGCTTGATAAGTGAATGCACGTAGTTTTTAGCCAGTGATTCACTGTGTTTAAACTGATTTTCGTCTGATTGGCTTAATACGGCTCGTAGCCATAAACCATCGATCATTGCTGCGGTTAACTCTGCCGCGAGATTTGCTTGCGCTAAAGGCATTAATTGCTTAAATGAAACGGTTAAATTGCTTTGCAAGCGTTTGCTGTTTACATTTTGTAAACGATGAAGTTCCTTGTCGTGCATTGATTGCGCCCAAAAACTTAACCACGTCCGAGTGGTGTCTTTTCGTTGTTGTACTAGCGCAAAGTTTGATTCAACAATAAACATTAACCTTTGAGTTGGCGTGGTCTTTTCATCGACTTTGCTGATCAAGTCATCTTTCAAGTTAGACAGTAAGTAACGCACAGTTGCTTCAATTAGCCCCTGTTTCCCACCAAAGTAATGGCTAATTATGCCAGAGGACATCCCCGCATTTTTGCTAATACTATTAATTGTGGTTGCTTGTAACCCTTTTTGAGCAACTGACTCTATTGTTGCGTCAATTAGCTGCTGACGCCTTACAGGTTCCATTCCAACTTTAGGCATAATTTTTATTAATTGATCGTTCAATAAAGATAAGCTTAAGGTAATAGCTCTAACAATTCAAGGTTCGTGCAAATGGTGAGTGTCTGAAATGTGGATAAATAATTAATAAAATAAGTCTAAAATGAAGTTATATTAACAAGCTGGATTTTTATAAAATATCATTTAATAACAACTTATTACGTGTGTTTTTTTGATTGCTTTTTGCGGTGTAAATATTTTTTTACATAATTGGTGAAACTTTTAGTGATTTATTTATTAGTGTGATAACTATTAGAGTACTAATTGTATTTTTTGTGGGCAGGTTACTTTAAAAAGCGGTAAGGCGAGTTTGTGGGAAGATCCAAGAAAAAAGATTTAGGAAGTGTAATATGAGATTAATTTACAGAAATGTTAACTTAGTGAAGATATAAATAAAGACGCTGTTTAGGTTTCAACAACGCCTTTAAATAACAAAGGATAACGTCTTAAACGGTTGCCAATATAATCGTCAGCCATAATTTGGTCGCAAATTTCATCAATATTATCGGTCGCTTCAAATACCCAATCAAAGCGTTCTATTGCAAGTAAAAATCCACGTTTTAAATGCGTTTGCGCACGGTAAAAAGCAAGGTTGTTTTTGATGAGTTGCAGTTTTTCAGGCTCTGCTTTTAATTGCGCAATAACTTGATTAATAAACTGCAAATTGCGCGAACTGGTTGGTCTGTTTCTTCTATTTGTTGATCGCATCACTCTTCATTAGCTATGTTGTAAAGTTTTTTCAAAAAGTCGTCTTTGTGTTTGTCGTGTTCATAATCAAGGTGATAAGTATTATGAAACCCAAAGCGAAGTAAAACACCACTGCCTTGTAAATAGACGGTGTAGCCATCTATATCAGAATATGCAGTGATCCCTTGATAAAATTTACCTTCTTCTGTGACTTCTCCGCGTTGTTGAATGCGTTCGTAAACCGCTAGAATCTGTTTATTGTCGATTTCATTTTTCATTGTTTGTCCCTTTTATTTAATCACTCATACGCTATAGAAGTGAGGGTCGATCATCATAAAAACAATAGTCTAAAAAGTATGATATTGCTTTGTTATTTTTCATTTATAAATTATGCTCAAAGTTCACTTTTTGTTGAGCTTTTACCATGATAGACAAAGCGTTACTTTTGAAAACTCGTGAATTATCCGACCAACTCATTGCATTGCAAACACCCATTAGAATACTCGATGCAATAAATTGGGATAAACAAATTAAAGAGGAATTTTTTAGACAAAAATGTCAAAAAAATCCACTTATTGATCGTGCTTATTATCAACAGCGCGATTTAGGGTTTGTTCCTAGCGAGTTGCGCCAAGCATTTTCAACACTGCACCGCAATATTATTAACCAGTTGGGGCAATTAAACCCAATTGCACAATATATGGGTAAAATGTGTACCGAATATAAAACGGTTCTGAGCATGCTTGAATACCGCGGTACGCCAGAGTTTCATGACTTATCAGTGGAGCTATTTGGTCATCCTAAAGATTTGTTTCATGCTGGTGAGCCATCGCTATCAGAACTGGCTAATATGCTTGAACAGCCTTTAAAAAATTTACTTGCAGCGGATATTTTGCCTGAAGATCCTAAAAATATTGATGCCAGCGACGCGGTGCGGATTTTATCTGAACAGGTCAATGCCAGCATGCCGGGAATAAACGTAGAAGTGATGCTAAGTGATGGTATTGTCAGCGATGCGGCAGCAGGTGCTAATAATATTAAGCTCAATCAAGATGTTAAGTTTTCTCAGCGCGAATTAGATATTTTAGAAGTGCACGAGGGCTGGATCCATGTAGGCACCACTCAAAATGGCTTAGCGCAACCTTATTTAACTTGCTTGAGTAAAGGCACACCAAGCTCTACGGTGACCCAAGAGGGGCTTGCAGTACTGACGGAAATTATTACTCTTAAATCAACACCACGTCGTTTATCAAAATTAGTAAACCGTATTCAAGCGGTGACGAAAGTGATTGATGGTGCTGAGTTTATCGATATTTACCGAGATTACGTTGCTCAAGGTTTATCAAAAGACGACAGCTATACTCTTGCACAACGCGTTTTTAGAGGCAGTACCGCAACCGGCTTACCCTTTACCAAAGATATTGCTTACATAAAAGGCTTTGTTTTAGTTTACAACTTAATTAGGGTGGCGATACAGCTTGGTCGAATTGATCAGTTGCCATTATTGCTGGTGGGTAAAATATCAATTGATGACTTTAGATTAATATCGCAATTGCATGACTTAGGTGTCATTGAAAATCCGCAATTTGTGCCGCCTCATTTTAAAGATTTAAGAGGCCTTGCTACGTGGCTCAGCTTTGGTCGATTTATTGGCGATTTGTCTTTTGAACAATTAGAAAATGACTATAAGCCGTTGTTTTTATAATTTTAAAAAGGAAAGCGGCTCCTTTTTTAGCAAGAAAACGCAGTGGGAATAAGCAACTGCGTTTAAGTTTACACACATAAGCCTGCATGCCCATAAGGGGGCAATTGATTATTCTCATTTTTTATTGTTTTATCGATACATAAAATTGTTTTAAACCATTCATTAGGCATAAAAAAAGCCCAAAAGTGGGCTTTTTAAATTCAACACACTTTGGTTATCGTGCGTTGGTGCTTTCAAATATTTTGTCTGCAGAGGCAGCGACAAAACCGGTGTAAATTTCACCATCAGGTTTTGGATAACGAATAGCAAACTCGTAAAAACAGCTAGGAATGCGCATATCGCCATCGCTAAAGGTTACAGCGTATTCATCAGCTAATGTTGATGATTGCTCTAATAGCACCTCTGGTGAGCCTTTTACTTCGCCTCCTGAGGTATTAAGTGAAAAACCTGCATCTTTAAGAGCTTGGTTTACATCATGGATGTTATCAAACTTAGCTAAGGTATTAATGTTCACAGTAAAGTGATTTGCACGATAACCCCACGCAGACATCCACGCCGCATATTCGCTCTCTGCTAATAGCTTTTTGTAAGTATCAGTGCTTACTTGCCAATGTGTACCTGAATATAAAAAGTTATCGGCAGTCACCGCACTTTCGTCAATTTGTGCAACCATATCAGTAACAATTGCTTGAAGCTCAGGCGAGCATTTTTCAACTAATAACTCAGAAATAAACACTTTAGGTTGCGTTGGATCGCTGTGCTCGTAGTGCTTAGCGTAGAGTTTTTTTGCTTCAAAATGGTACTCACCACATTCTTTGTAGCCAATGGCTAAAAAGTGCGCTGCCAGTTTTTCAAGGCCCACTTTTTCAATATTAAAGGTACGCAGCGCAATATGATCGTTGATTATATCGTCTTTTTGCGTTGAGCCTAATAGGTCATGAATTTTGTCAGCCGATGGCGTTACGCTTAGATAGTTTTGCCACAGGTTATCAAATAATGTGTTTACATCAGTATGCATGGTAAATCCTTAAATCTGTTTAAATTGTTATTCAATTATTAAGCCCGGCGCGAGGGTTTGCGGTAAATTAACTTTTTCTGACTCTACAGAGGCCACTGGGTATGCGCAATAATCTGCAGCGTAGTATGCACTGGCTCTGTGGTTGCCACTGGCACCTATACCACCAAATGGCGCTGCGCTTGATGCGCCTGTAATAGGGCGGTTCCAGTTAACAATGCCGGCACGAATACGTTTTAAAAAGTGACTGTAATCATCTTCGCTATCAGCAAGTAAACCAGCAGATAAACCAAAGCTGGTGTTGTTTGCTTCTGTTATAGCGCTATTGAAATCAGTGTAACGATATACTTTTATAAGCGGGCCAAAGTGTTCTTCATCGGCAATTTCACTAATGTTAGTGACATCAATAATGCCTGGGCTTACAAACCCAGTGCCTGATTTTAACTGTTTAAGCTCAACAAGAATCTCAGCACCTTGTTTAACTAGCTCAGCTTGCGCTGCAACCATGCCTAATGCGGCTTTTTCACTGATCATGGCACCCATAAAAGGTTGATCGTCCGCAAAGCTATCGTCTACTAGGATATTTTTGGTGGCGCTGATCAGCTTTTCTAAAATAGCATCGCCATTGGGCGACTTTTCAATAAATAAACGGCGTGCACAAGTACAGCGTTGGCCAGAGGTGATAAAACCCGATTGAATAATATCGTGCACGGCGGCGCTAACATCAGCAACATCTTTAACCACTAGCGGGTTATTACCGCCCATTTCAAGCGCTAAAATTTTACCTGGGTGGCCAGCAAATTGTTTATGTAATAAATGCCCTGTGTTTGAGCTACCAGTAAAAAATAGGCCATCTATATCTTTGTGTGAGGCAAGCGCTTTACCTGTTTCTAACTCACCTTGAACAAGGTTTATAACCCCAGCAGGTAAGCCTGCTTTTAACCATAGTTCTAAGGTAAACTGCGCTACATGAGGAGTTAATTCTGATGGTTTAAATACCACGGTATTACCGGCTAGTATGGCTGGTACAATATGGCCGTTTGGTAAATGCCCAGGGAAATTATACGGACCAAAAATAGCGACCACACCGTGAGGTTTGTGGCGAATAAAGGCTTTTGCACCAGGCATTGGGTTTTCGGTTGTACCAGTACGTTCATTGTAAGCACGGATCGCAATGGCCACTTTGCCTGTCATCGCGCCCACTTCTGTGCGTGTTTCCCATAGCGGTTTACCTGTTTCACGAGCAATAATAGTGGCAAACTCTTCGCTGTGTTCTTTTAGTTGGGCTACGAAGTTTTCTAAAATGGTAATACGTTGCTCAATTGGCATGTCTGCCCATTGAACTTGCGCGGCTCTTGCCGCTTTAATGGCACTGTCAACTTGCTCTGCGTTGGCGCCATTACCTTGCCATACAATTTCACCATTACTTGGGTTAATAGAATCAAACGCAGGGCCTTTGCCTACAAGCCATTGATTATTAATTAGTTGTGTGTTCATAAATAATGTTACAGGCGGAAAAATCTCGCTGCATCTCCTTGTTTTAAATGAAGTGCATCAGCTACTTCTTGGCTGATGATTAAGGTGTGCTTTGCCTGATTGTAATGAGCATGTTTGGTGAATGTGGCTCTGAAATCACTAACCCCTTGATTACAAATAGCAAGGGTGTCTGAGCTTTGCTCATTGATATGTTCAAGCTCGCCAATAGTAATAGGGCACACCTGTGAATCACGAATACTGCGAATATTACCGAGCTTTGCTTCTACTGTGGGGCCTGCGTCAAATAAATCAACGTATCCGCGGTGTTCAAAACCTTCTTTTTCAAGCAGTTTAAGTGCTGGTTTGGTTTTATCATGCACATGGCCAATCACCGCTTGTGCTTTTTTGCTCAGCAAATTCACATAGATAGGGTATTTAGGCATGAGTTCGCTAATAAACACTTTATCGCCTAACCCCACTAAATGGTCTGCTTGTGGGAATTCAATGCTAAAAAAGTGTTCCTGCAACCATTGCCAAAATGGCGAGTGACCGTCTTCATCGCTAACACCACGCATCTCAGCAATTACTGTGTCGGCAAAGCGCTCACTGTGTTGCGCCATAAATAAAAAACGTGAACGTGATAAAAAACGTCCCGTTAAGCCTTTTCTACTGTCTTCACGTAAAAATAAAGTACATATTTCTGAGCAGCCAGTGTAGTCATTACACATACTCAAAATATCTACGGTATTGTAAACGTTTAAAGTGGGTGAATGGTGAACGGTTTTACCTAGATGATAATGATACAAAGGTACAGATAACCCGACGGCCGCTTCAATGGCGGTAGTACCAATTACCTTGCCGGTTTCACTGTCTTCTAAAACAAATAGATAGCTTTCGTCGATGGGCTTATCTACGTTTTTAGTAAAACTGTTTTGCGCACGATCAATTTTTTCTTGTAGTTGCCCATCATCGACAGGTAAAGAGGTAAAGCCATGGCCAGACTCAATGGCAATCTCTTTAAGTGCTGCAAAATCATTGACAGTAATAGGACGTAATACTTGCATTAACTACTTGCTCCAACAACATATAAAATCCTGAGGTAAACGTGTGTTTGCCTCAGGACTTAGTTATGTTTTACTTAGTTATTAACCGTTTACTACATCGCTTACTGCTTTTTCAAAGCGAGCTAAGCCTTCTTTAATGTCTTCAAATGGGATCACTAATGAAGGTGTAAAACGAATAACGTTCATACCGGCTACTAAGTTCATTAAGCCGTTATTTGCACTTGCTACTAAAAAGTCACGAGCACGGCCTTCAAATTTCTCATTTAATACCGCACCGATTAGTAAGCCTTTACCACGGACTTCGCTAAATACATGGTATTTTTCATTAATTGCATTTAAACCATCACGGAACATTTGTTCACGCTCTTTTACGCCATCTAATATAGCAGGCGTATTAACAGTATCAAATGCCGCTTCTGCAACAGCACAAGCTAACGGGTTACCACCATATGTAGAACCATGCGTGCCTACTTTTAGGTGTGCTGCAATTTCAGTGGTGGTGATCATAGCGCCAATTGGAAAACCGCCACCTAAGGCTTTAGCCGTCGTTAAGATATCAGGAACAACATCTAACCCTTCGTATGCGTATAAGTGACCTGTACGGCCAACGCCGGTTTGCACTTCATCAAAAATAAGTAGTGCGTTGTGTTTAGTGCACAGTTCACGTACTTTTTGTGCAAATTCATTAGTTGGTGGCACAATGCCGCCTTCACCTTGTAATGGCTCCATCATTACCGCACAGGTATCATCACCAATTAAGGCTTCAAAAGCGGCAATATCATTGTAGTCACAATGCACAATATCAGCAGGTTTTGGACCAAAACCGTCAGAATAAGCAGCTTGGCCACCCACTGTTACAGTGAAAAATGTACGACCATGAAAACCTTTATTGAAAGCAATAATTTTAGTTTTTTCAGCACCAAATTTATCCAGTGCAAAGCGACGTGCTAATTTTAATGCTGCTTCGTTTGCTTCAGCCCCTGAGTTTGCAAAGTAAACTTTTTCAGCAAACGTGGCATCAACCATTTTTTTAGCTAGACGAAGAGCTGGCTCATTGGTCATTACATTTGATAAGTGCCAAATTTTTTCGCCTTGCTCTTTAAGTGCACCGACTAATGCAGGATGGCAATGCCCTAAACAATTAACTGCAATACCACCGGCAAAATCGATAAATTCGTTATTGTTCTGATCCCACACACGTGAGCCTTCACCGCGAACAGGAACAACAGCTGAAGGGTTGTAATTAGGGACCATTACGTCGTTAAATAAATCTCTGGTTACTTGCATTTTTACACCTAAATTATTCACATAAAAAAATACGTTGCTGAAAAAATAACGATAAGGTCAGGATGATTCAGCAATACAATGTGTTTTACTTATTAAAAATGTCATTATCAAAGGTTATGAATGAAATTTGCAGTGCTATTTTGTGAAAAATGATTAGAATAATAGTCAAATTAACGAATTTAATTAGCATTATGATAACTCCCCAAGATGAAAAACTACTCTCAGTATTAAAAACGAACGCCCGCGCTAGCATTTCTGATCTTGCAAGGCACTTGAGTTTATCTCGTTCAACGGTGCAAAGCAGAATGCTAAAATTAGAGCAAAGTGGGATCATTAAGGGTTATAGCGTTGACTTTGGAGATGACTTTTTAAATAGCTTGGTCTCTGCGCATGTTTCAATAAAAGTAAAACATAAGCTAACAACAAAAACTAATATTGAATTAAAGCAAATTGATGCGATTTCTCAGTTGTATGCAATTAGTGGAGAGTTTGATTTAATTGCCATTGTAGAAGCACAGAACCTTGAGAAGTTAAGCCACTTACTTGATGATATTGGTAACTTAGATGGGGTAGAGCGTACCCGTTCCTCGGTTATTTTAGAGACTAAATTTAAGCGTTAATTCGATTTATTTAGTACATTCAGTGAGCATTAATTATTGCATTTAAGCTAACTTGATTGTAGTCTACTCGATATTAGGAACAAGGAATATTTTTAACCAAATCAATAGGCTTATTGCCCTGCATTTGTTGCAATTCTCCGGTACTTAATAAATCTCATCAATACAGTTACTAATTTTATTAGCATTGGCTAATAAGATGTGAGTGAAATAGGACGTTTTTAGCACCACTGGGCTAAGACTTTACAAGGAAATGTTATGAAATACACAACAATGGCTGCTGTGGCATTATTAATAGGTGGCTCATATTTAAGTGCAAAAACGACTTTATTTGACCCTGCACAGAGCATAACGGTTGAAACTTACAGCGATATATTCTTCAAATTAGAATCCTCTCCTGTCAGCATTAATGAAATTATTACCGGGGCGAGTCAATTTGCCGATAGCTTGTGTGATGAAACTATCTACCAAGAAGTAATTGGCGAATCGGTAAACTCATGTAAGCAAAAATTCAAACAATCTCAAGCACAATGTGCTGAGTTTATAATAAAAAATAACGAGCCTATGTACACTGATAAAGTGGCTATAACACAGCTCTCTGAGAAGTTTATTAATTGCATGACCAATAGCTAAAATAGCACTTACAGTTCTTAATATATTAAAAGCGCGGCTCCTAAACTGGATGAGCATTGATGCTTTAATTTTTATTTAGCATATTCCACTGCGTGGTCTAAGCTAAATTTTATTAATGCTCAAACGCCCAGTTTGCTTTAAGGAGTACAATGCAAGAAAATTTACTGAATTCAGTCATCAAAATAACAAAAAATAGAGATGTAGATTCTCTTGAATATAGTTTGATATCGACCATCCAAGAATTTATAGGCTGTAAAGAAGTCTCAGTTTATAAAGATATAGAAGTTCAAGGCCAATTGACTATTGAGCAAAGTCTTTGCTTAAAAGTCACGGGTGAAAAGCAATTCGAGTGGGTGCAACGACAAATTGTTGCACAGCCTGAGGATGAACTTCTATCGTGTTTACGTTCTGCCTGTATTATTACTGTTCAGTCTGCCGATGGAATTGAACGCCGTTGGCTCCCCATTACCCGCCAAGAAAAAACAGTTGCTGCCATTTTTGTGGTTTCAAAAAGTTTAGATAGTTCGGCTCAAGTGATGCTAAATGCTTTTTGCCGCATATTTGAAAACTATTTAACCTGAACTCTGGTTAAGAGATTTACTAACATATTGAATCAAAATGATATTTATTTTTATTTTCTCAAGCTAGAGATTTTTAGTGAAAACAAGGCGAAATTACGCGTCAATAGCTAGCCTATTGCAAGTAAATTCAACGCAGTTAGCGCTGAAAATAGCTGCTTGAGATGGATTTATTATCCGGAGTTCAGGTTAGTTAATGTCAAATATGCTTTATAAACGCAAGATATTTATAAAGATTTAGATAAAGACAATAAAAAACCAACCCTTAGGTTGGTTTTTTATTTAACGTTACAAAGCGTGGCTTAGTACGTTGCGCTGCCTTTAGTACGTGGGAATGCAATCACATCACGTACGTTACCCATACCGGTAACATAAGCAACTAAGCGCTCAAACCCTAAACCAAAGCCAGAGTGTGGCACGCTACCGTATTTACGTAGGTCGCGGTACCAGCTGTAGTCTTCTTTATTTAAGCCCATTTCGTCAAGGCGTGCATCTAATACATCAAGACGCTCTTCACGTTGTGAACCACCAATGATCTCACCAATACCAGGTGCCACTACGTCCATAGCCGCAACAGTTTTACCGTCTTCGTTTTGACGCATGTAAAATGCTTTAATATCGCGCGGGTAGTTTTTAATAACAACCGGCGCTTTAAAGTGTTCTTCTGCTAGGTAACGCTCGTGCTCAGACTGTAAATCTACACCCCATTCAACAGCGTACTCAAACTTCTTGCCACATGCTTTTAGAATTTCTACAGCGTCTGTGTAATCAACTTGTGCGAAGTCTTTTTCAACAAATTCTTCTAAACGGCTAATCGCAGTTTTTTCGATACGTTGAGCAAAAAACTCCATGTCGTCACGGCGTTCTTCTAATACCGCTTTAAACACGTACTTAAGCATGTTTTCAGCCAATTTTGCGATATCTTCTAAATCAGCAAACGCAACTTCTGGCTCTACCATCCAAAATTCAGCTAAGTGGCGAGATGTATTTGAATTCTCTGCACGGAACGTAGGGCCAAAGGTGTAAATTTTAGACATAGCTGATGCATATGTTTCACCGTTTAGCTGGCCAGATACCGTTAGGAATGCTTCTTTACCAAAAAAGTCTTCGCTGTAATCAATTTCGCCTTTATCTGTCATTGGCAGGTTTTGCATATCAAGGGTTGATACGCGGAACATTTCACCCGCACCTTCACAATCACTGGCTGTGATGATTGGTGTACTGATCCAGTAAAAGCCTTGCTCATGGTAAAAACGATGAATCGCTTGCGCTAAACAGTTACGTACACGCGTTACTGCGCCAATCATATTGGTGCGCGGGCGAAGGTGAGCGTGCTCACGTAAATATTCAATGCTGTGGCGCTTAGCCGACATTGGGTAAGTATCTGGATTTTCAACCCAACCTAACACAGTCACTGAATTAGCTTGAATTTCGAAAGATTGACCTTGTCCTGCAGATTGCACTAATACACCGGTAACCGACACAGAACAGCCTGCTGTTAAGCTTGTAACTTCATCATAATTATTCAGTGAATTAGGAACTACCGCTTGAATAGGATCAAAACACGAACCGTCATGAACGGCTAAAAATGATATTCCTGCTTTTGAATCGCGGCGTGTACGGATCCAGCCTTTAATGGTTACTTGGCTGTCTACCGCAACATTGCCTTTTAATAGCTCTGAAATCGCTAAATGGCTCATCTTCACTCCAATGATATAAGTTGCCTAACTATATAAATTAATTGTGCGTTACTCATGCATTTATGTATGTAAGGTCACTGCACTTGAACCTTGTATAATACCTAGTAAAGTAAAATAAAAAAACTGTTGTGGGCAACTCTTTAAAAGTTTTTAGTCACGCGCGGTTTTTTTAACCAGTTTTTAGAGTTAAATGGCTACTATTACCATTTGTTACTCTGAAAATTCATCAATTTGTGGCATTATTAGTAATTAAACCGAATTAACGTTTACCATTAATAAAAAATGGATGCTATGAAACAAGTTTTTATTTTACGAGGACTGCCAGGCAGTGGTAAGTCATATTATGCGCAAAATCTCGCTGACGAATTATCGGGCGCAGATGAAAGCAATTATTTTATTTGCTCAACAGATGATTACTTTGTAAACGAGCAGGGTGAATATCATTTCGATAAGTTTAAATTATCGCAATATCATAACCTAAACCTAGCACGTTTTATTAACGCGTTAGCACAAGGTATTGAACTGGTTATTGTTGATAACACTAACATTAAAAAATGGGAATTCATTGCCTATTCGCAAGCAGCGATAGCTTTAGGGTATCAAGTAAAAGAAGTGATTGTTGGTGAAGTAAAAGACAAATCAATGCAACACTTATATGCCAAGCGCAATAGTCATAACATACCGCTTAAAACCATTAGTAAAATGGCCTACATGTTTGAGTGGTAATTATTAAATTTCAGCTAAAACGTCTATATCAGCGTGGGTAATGGCATCTAAATGAGCGGCAATTTTTTCACTGCTCCAGCCCCACCATGGAATTGCTAAAAGTTGATTGATAGTTGTTTCATCAAAACGCTTTTTTATTACTTTTGCAGGGTTACCGCCAACAATGCTATAGGCAGGTACATCATTGGTTACCACAGATTTACTCGCTATGATGGCGCCGCTGCCAATTTTTACCCCGGCATAATAGTGGCGTTGTAACCAATCCATACATCATTACCTATTTCAGTATTGCCCTTGAAAGATAAGTCACCTTGTTGAGGTGCAGACTTTTCCCAACCGTTACCAAATATAAAAAATGGATAAGAAGAAAAGCCATAGGTTTGATGGTTAGCCCCATTCATTATAAAAGTAACGTCTTTAGCTATGGCGCAAAACTTACCTATGATGAGACGATCCCCAATAAAATCGAAATGATAAAGGACATTTTTTCAAAATGTTCAGGCCCATCAGGGTCGTCGTAATAGGTGTAATCACCCACTTCTATATTAGGTGACTTAATAAAGTTTTTTAAATAACCTACTTAAGGAAAACCGTCCATAGGTGATGGATTGTTTGGATTTGGTCCGTTCATGGTTTCCTCTCAAGTAAGATAAATACGCTACTAGCTTTTAAATGCCGCCAATGGGTGAGATGTACTGAGCGAAACATGTACCTTGTCACCTGGGTGTACAACCACCTCATGGCTTACTCGGCTAGTTACCACAGTTTCGCATGCAAGTTTAACCGCGCATAAACGGCTACCGCCTTCAAAGCGTACCCAAATTACTTCACCATTATTACCAATACTGCTTTGTACTAATAATACATCATCTGGACGAAGTAAAACTTCTACCTCACCAGTGTCACAATCAATGCCGTTTGCAGGCACATTACCAATGTCGGTAAGCGCTTGGCCGTTATTTAGGGTTCCTTTTATAAAGCTGGCTTCACCTAAAAAGCGCGCAACAAAGCGGTTGTTTGGGGTACTAAAACACTGCTCTGGGGTGTCAATTTGTTGTATTTTACCGCCTTTTAAAACACCCACACGATCGCCCACCGAAAGCGCTTCTTCTTGATCGTGCGTTACCCAAATTGCCGGTACACCAGCTTCTTTTAATGCGTTGCGGATATCCCAACGCAACATATCTTTTAAGGCAGCATCAAGGTTAGATAACGGCTCATCAAGTAATACAAAGTCAGGTTGGTGGGCAAGGGTACGCGCTAATGCTACGCGTTGCTTTTGCCCGCCTGACAGTGTGGCTGGTTTTTTATGCCTAAATGCATCTAAACCAAGAAGTTTTAGCCAGTGATCGGCAGGGCTGGTGTCTTTAAGTTTAAAACATACGTTTTGCTCAACTGTTAAATGAGGGAACAACGCAAAGTCTTGAAACACCATACCTACGCTGCGTTTTTCAGGCGCCACAGTATGCTTTGGTGTCGCTGTCCATTTAGCTACTTTAATTTCACCCTCACTAATTGGTAAAAGCCCCGCTAACGCTTGTAAAATAGTACTTTTTCCGCAACCTGTTGGACCAACAAGCATTAATATTTCGCTTTCACCTAGGGTGAAATTTAAATCGCTAACAACACGGTTACTGCCATAATCTATAGACAACTGACTTACAGATAGCATTTTTTATAAATCCTTAATGTTCAAACTGGTTGCGTTTTTCGCCAGACATCATAATAGCTAAAGCACCCGCAGAAATCACTACCAACAATAAGCCAGGAATAGCAGCACGGCCAAAATAACCGGCTTCGTAAACACGCCATAAGTAGGTAGATAGCGTTTCAAAGCCAGTGGGGCCTAATAAAAGTGTGGCTTCTAATTCACGCATTGACTCTAAAAAGACCAAGGCGCCACCTGCAATAATACCACGCATAGTTAGGGGTAAAGTAATACGCGTAAAGGCTTCGCGCGGGCTTGCGCCTAATACCCGTGCTGATTTTACTAAACTTGGGTCAAGATGCTCGGTGCTGGTACGCACAGAACCTACCGCAAGTGGTAAAAAACGTAGCATATAAGCAATAATCAATAAGCCCAGCGTTTGATATAAAAAGGGTAGTTGTAAGCCGCCGTACACAAGCGCTGTGCCCATAACAATACCCGGAATACCAAAACCAAAGTAAGTAACACGTTCCATTATTTTACCAGCCTTACCACTTAAAGCCGCATGGGCAACCGGAATGGCAACAATAACTGTAACAATAGCGGCAATGGCTGAAGCGTAAGTTGAATGCCAGGCAATACTAAAATCAAACGAGCTAAAGCCATCACGCACTAACCACAAAGTAAATACTGCTAAGGGTAGGCCAATAGCGAGTAACAAAATAGGTGCAAAGGTGGCAAACATAGCGCCTAGTTGCCATTTTTTAGGGAATAAAATAAGCGAACGACCTTGACGCTCTGAGGCGGTTTTTATTTGTGATTCAATCATTAATAAAAAGCCAACAATCACCATCAGTTGCAGTGACAACATAGCCGCACGGCTTAAGGCAAAAGCATTATATTCCACATAAATAACACGGGTAAACGTATCTAAGCGCATCATTGCGGGAGTACCAAAGTCAGATAAGGTATATAGCGCAACCAATAATGACCCTGCAGCAATGCCATTTATTACGCGGGGTAAAATAACTTTAAATACGCTTTGCGTCATCGACATACCCAGTGTGCGAGCAGCGTTGACCATACTGGCATCTAAACTAAGTAAAGACGAACGGGTAGTCATCATAACAAACGGAAAAGTATACAAGGTCATGACAATGGCGGCTCCCGTTAAGCCATACATAGAAGGGGTTTCAAAACCAAGTAAGTTGTTTATTTCACCGCCAGGACCAAATGCAGCATAAAGCGTAAAAGCGCCAATGTAACTGGGAATAGCAAGCGGGGCTGCAAACACCACCAGCCAAAACTTTTTAAACGGTAACTGCACATAGGCGCTAATGAATGCTAAGGGCACACCAATTAAAATTGAACCTAATACAGTTAATCCCATTAACGACAGGGTATTGCCTAAAATAGTCAAATTATGGCTATCAAAAAAAGAGCTTGCGTCAGAGGCAAGCGTAATTAAAACAAAAATAGGGGTCAGGGTCACTAGCGCTGCAAGCAGCGCCATTGGGTAAGATGTAGGTATTCGCATTATAAAACGCCGCTGCTGCGCATTAAATCTATAGTTGGGCGTAAATCAGCCAACTGGGTTAAATCAATTTTAGGTGGCGAAATACTGGTTAACTTTGGCAATCCATCGGGTTGAGTAATGCCATTAACCAGTGGGATTTCATAGGCTTCGCTTGCTAAATAACTTTGCACTTCAATGCTAAGTAAATAGCGCATAAAGTTGATTGCCAGTGGGTCTTCAGATAACGATAAAATACCTGAAGCGTTAACTAAACAGCCAGCATCATTTTGCGTAAAGGCTAAATCAAGTTTTGCATCTGGCTTACCTGATTTTAAGCGCAGCGTGTAGTAATGATTAGCAAAACCAATGTCTACTTCACCACGTTCAACGCCCATTACCACACCGAGTTCACCTGCGTAGGTTTTAGAACGTTTTTTAACTTTTTTGAGCCACTTAGCCGTTTTATCATCACCTTCTAAAAGTCGCATAGCAGTAATAAACGATTGAAAAGAAGCATAAGCAGGCGCCCAACCAATACTTAAATCACTGTCGGCAATATCCATAATGCTTGTTGGAATTTGCTCTTTGGTTAAACGCTCAGTATTAAAAGGCAAAGTACGTATACGACCAGTAACAGGTGCCCATTCATCGTATCTAAATTGTGGCTGTAATTGCGCTGATAAATCACTCGGCATGGGCTTGGCAAGGCCGGCATCGGTAACTAAACCAATTGCCCCAGAGTCGACTGCCCAAAATAAGTCGGCACGTTTAACCCCTGCATTTGCTTCGGCAACAATGGTGTTGGCAAGCGCTGCGGTAGGGCCGCGACGAATGGCAAGGTCAAGATCAGGGTTCTTTTTTTGAATGGCTTGTAATACGTTTTCGTATAAGCCACCTTCACCACGGCCTAAATAAAGCGTCAATGCACCTTTTAATTTAGGCAATGTATCAACAGACACGGGGTTTACAATAGCAATATCAGCGGCAAAAGCGCGTGAAAGCGATAGCGGTAAAGCACCCGCTACCCCTAACGCAGCTAAGCCTTGAATAAAGGTTCTGCGTTTCACTTAAAATACATCCTTACGTGCTTTTTCTGCTTTTTCAATCAGCGTTTGAGCGCGGCTTAGTTTAGTTTGCATATCAACAACCACATCACGAACTTCATCAACACTTTTATTATTAGAAATTGCTTGTGGAAGTGTTACGTTAAAGTCTTTTTCTAGAACTTCTACTAACTTCGCGTCTTGTTCAATTAGTGTACCTTCAACACCTTCAAATAAATGTAGGTAAGTATCGTGCACTATGTTGGTGGCTTCATCGCTTAAACGTTCTGCGTATTTAGCGACCACTCGGTCTAATTTATGTTTAATTTCGTCGATAGTCGCGCTTTGCGTCATTTCTTTGGTTGCTGTTGCTTTAACGCTATCTAATAACCCTTTTTGTTGAAACTTAGCCGCCAATTTAACTGCGCCTAATCCTTGCCATAGGGCATTGTTCATTGCTTGTTGTTGTTTGCGTACTTCTAGCGCTGGTTTTTTATTATCGATAGCCATTTTTATGCCATACAAACCTTGCCAAATAGAGGCATAGACAGGCACGTAATTAGTTTCTATTGCGCTGTGGAATTTAACTGATTCCCAGTACTCAACCAAATCATCACTATTGACTGCTTTTGCGCCTTTTTTCTCGTAATCGCTTACCATGGTATCGACTTTAGAGATCATCCATTCAACGTCTTCATTGTAAGTTTTTAAATTAGCTTGAAGGTGATTAACATGCTCACCAATAGGGCCATTAGCAAATACAGGTTGTGCAAAAATCGCAGAGGCGAGTAAAAAACTTGCACTTAATGTCTTGGCAGGCTTAAGTAATATTTTCATAGCAAGTGAGTCCATAAATGTTATTGTAAATGATAGGCATTATCATATCCCTAAAGATCACTCAGATCAACACACTAAATGACAGGTCAGGGCTAAAAATACCAATGTTTTGGGACGAATAGGCAGCAAACTAATTATTTGCATAAATTTTAACGTAATCCTTGATAATAGTTAACCTATCTATACGTAATGTTTACCTTTTATGGCGTTATAAATAGCATCACATAAAGCGCGAATACTGTTTTTGTCACTTATATACGGTGGCATTAGATAAATTAGCTTACCAAAGGGGCGTATCCATACTCCTTGAGATACAAAATAAGCCTGAATTTTAGCGACATCAATGCTACCAGCCTCTTCTGTAAGCTCTACTACGCCAATAGCTCCTAAAGTACGTACATTCGCCACGGTGCTGAGCGCTTGGCATTTATGCAGCTGCTGTAATTGAGTATTTATTTCGCTGATATGGTGTTGCCAGTTTTGGCTTAGTAATAAATCAATACTGGCGCAGGCAACAGCACAGGCAAGGGGATTTCCCATAAATGTAGGTCCGTGCATCAAAACCCCAGCTTCTCCTTCGCTGATCCCTGTGGCTATTTTGTCGCTAGTTATGGTTGCCGAAAGTGTCATTGCGCCACCAGTCAGCGCTTTACCTATACACAGTATATCGGGCTCTATATTGGCATGCTCTACAGCAAACAATTTGCCGGTGCGGCCAAATCCGGTGGCAATTTCATCGCAAATAAGCAGCACATTATATTGAGTGCATAGTTTACGCACACAGGCTAAATACTCAGGATGATAAAAATTCATCCCCCCGGCGTTTTGCACTATAGGTTCAATAATAAACGCGGCGACTTGCTGGTGGTACTTTAAAAAATAGCTTTCGAGTTCATCAGCCTCAGCTTGATTAAACGCACTATTAAATTGGCTAATAGGGGCTGGCACAAAAATATGCTCAGGCAAAAAACCAGCGTACAAATTATGCATAGAATTAATAGGATCGCACACACTCATCGCTGCAAATGTATCGCCATGGTAGCCTTTGAACGGAGTCATTAATTTTTGTTTTGTTGTAACCCCTTGGCTTAACCAATATTGCAGCGCCATTTTTATCGCTACTTCCACACTTACTGAGCCACTGTCGGCTAAAAACACCTTTGTTAATCCTTCTGGCGTTATCGCTACCAGCTTTTTACAGAGCTCTACTGCCGGCTGGTGGGTTATGCCACCAAACATTACATGGCTCATTTTATCTATCTGGGCGTGCATCGCTTCATTTAAAACCGGATGGTTATAGCCGTGAATAGCACTCCACCATGAGGCCATACCGTCAATAAGTTGTTCCCCCGTTTCTAAGTAAATAAGGTTGTGATTTGCATGCGTAACGGGGTAAACCGGAATAGGTTGAGTCATTGAGGTGTAGGGGTGCCAAATGTGCTGACGATCAAAATCAAGGTCTATCGTTTGTTTATTAATCATATGTAAACTTTAACTAAGTGGGCTTCGTTGACAATGGTACGGCAATACGTATTCTAAGCCAATAACACCAAGAGCAAAAATAAAAGAGAGTATTATGGAGCTTGCAACAGTTCGACACGATTGGACCCATCAGGAAGTAAAAGCCTTATTTGAAATGCCATTTAACGATTTATTATTTAAAGCCGCCTCTGTGCATCGCGCTAATTTTAATCCAAACGAAGTACAAATTTCTACGTTGTTATCTATTAAAACAGGTGCCTGCCCAGAAGACTGTAAATATTGCCCGCAATCGGGGCATTATAAAACTGATTTAGAACGCGAGCGCCTAATAGAAGTAGAAAAAGTGGTAGAGCAAGCACGGTTAGCAAAACAAAAAGGCGCCACTCGTTTTTGTATGGGGGCTGCATGGTCAGATCCAAAAGACAGAGACATGCCATACATTTCGCAAATGGTAAAAGAAGTAAAAGCCCTTGGCCTTGAAACCTGTATGACTTTAGGCATGTTAAATAACGAAAAAGCTCATGAACTGCGCAGTGCAGGGCTTGATTACTATAACCACAACCTCGACACTTCACCTGAATACTATGAGCAAATTATATCAACTCGTACCTTTCAAGACCGCCTTGATACTATAGGCAATGTGCGAGACGCTGGTATGAAAGTATGCTCCGGCGGTATTGTCGGTATGGGTGAGCAAGCAAGCGACCGCTATGGCTTATTAATGCAGTTGGCTAATTTACCCCAGCAGCCCGAAAGCGTGCCAATTAATATGCTAGTAAAGGTGAAAGGGACACCGCTTGAAAACGTTGATGACTTAGATCAGTTTGAGTTTATTCGTACCATTGCCACAGCACGTATTATGATGCCCCATAGTTACGTACGTTTATCAGCAGGACGCACAGCAATGAATGAGCAAATGCAGTCAATGTGCTTTTTTGCCGGTGCTAACTCTATATTTTATGGTGATAAACTTCTTACTACCGAAAACCCAGAAGCCGATGCCGACATGCAATTAATTAAAAAGCTCGGGATGAACCCAGAAACACGCCACGATTATTCAGATGAAGCCGTTGCTGCGTCTTTGTCATCGCAAGTGGCTGATAAAGCAACCGCAGAATTGTTTTACGAAGCGTAAAGTGCTCAGTACTATGCTAATGGTTTAAAGTATTGCGTTGAAGGTTAAAGCATTTATGTCATTTGAATTTATAAACACCCATTTAGATGAACGCAAAGCACAGCAGCTCTTGCGTAAACGCTATGTAGTACAAAGCGCAACAGCGCGCACTATTACGGTTGATGATAAAACCTACCTTAACTTTGCGAGTAACGATTATTTAGGGTTTGGCGATTCGCCGGTGGAATTAACCAGCGCGCCATTACTAGGTAGCCACAGTTCAGCACTAGTGACGGGTTATCAACAGCCACAGCAAGCGCTTGAGCAAGCTTTATGTAGTGCTTTGGGTTATGAGGCAGGTATGCTGTTTAATTCGGGCTTTAGTGCTAATAGCAGTGTTATAAAAGCGCTATTTCAAGATAAAGCGACAGCGCAACACAGTGCGATTTTTCAAGATAAACTCAATCATGCCAGTTTAATTGATGGCGCATTACACGCCAACGCCGCGTTAATACGCTTTAACCATAACGATATAAACCATTTACGCTCACGGCTAGAAAAATCAAAAGCGCGAAATAAGCTCATTGTATCTGAAGGTGTGTTCTCCATGGATGGTGATACCGCGCCAATCAAAGCGCTATTAACCTTAGCAAAGCAGCATAACGCGTGGTTAATGATAGACGATGCCCATGGTTTTGGTGCTTTAGGAAAATCGGGGCTTGGCAGTTGTGAAGCCTTAATTGCAGCCGACACCTTGCCCGATATCTTAGTGATCACCTTTGGTAAAGCGGTTGCTAGTAGTGGGGCGTGCGTATTAGGTTCGCAGCATTTTATAGATTACATGCTGCAGTTTAATCGTGATTATACCTACTCAACCGCTATGTCGCCGTTTATTGCCTCACATACTTTAGCGCGTATAAAAAGCATAAGAGGCGCCAACGACAAGCGAGCCAAATTAAACGCTAATATTGCGCTGTTTAAACGCCTAGCAAAAGAGCAGCACATTGCGCTAATGGACTCTAACACCGCGATTCAACCAATTGTTTTAGGCTGCGCCGAGCAAACGTTAAAAGCCAGTGAGCAACTAAAGCAGCAGTGCATTTGGCTAACGGCTATTCGCCCGCCAACTGTTTTACGCAATACCTCGCGTTTGCGTATTACCTTAAGTGCAGCCCACACCCATGACGATATAAAACAACTCGTTGGTAGTTTACAGAAGGTCATTTCATGATAAGCCCGCAGGTAATTAAAACTAAGCCACTTAATCCCACCACAGTGTATTTAGCGACTCAGGCTTTAAAAAAAACCACAGCGCATAACTTTTCAAAAGCAGCAAACAGTTACAGCCAGCATGCCAATGTGCAAAAACAAGCAGCAAATGATTTATTTAAACTCATTAGAGCAAACCCTAAAAGGCTCTGTGTTGACCTAGGCGCAGGGCCGCTTGTTAATACTCAGGCTTTAAGGACATTATTTGGCCAAGTTGTTGCCATAGATTTAAGTTTTAACATGCTAAAAAGCAGTGATTTAAACACCCCAAAACTGTGCGCCGACATGGATAATTTACCGCTGCAAGCTAACAGTATTGATGTGCTATTTAGTAATTTTGCTTTGCAATGGTCTACTAATTTTGAAATCTTAATGCACTCGCTTTATCAAGCATTAAAACCAGGCGGACAAGCCTATATTAGTACGGTTGTTGCAGGGTCATTAAACGAGATCAAAACCGCCTTTGCAGTGCTTGATTCACATAATCATATTAATCAGTTTGCAAGCCATAATAATATAAACCAATCGGTCGAAAATGCCGGGTTTAAGATCACCACCTCAAAAAAAGTCATTTATACCGATCAGCACAGCAGTGCATTAGCGGCTATAAAATCGATTAAAGCCATTGGTGCCACCACACAAAATCATGCAACAAGTCGTCGTGGTTTATTAACTAAATCAGCGCTGCAAAAAGTATGTGATGCTTATCCGATTATAAACAATAAAGCCCATGTATCTTACCATGTAGTATTGTTATCATTAGAAAAAGCCCAGTAAAAATAATAAGGCCATGCCATGAACCAGTTTTTTATTACCGGTACCGATACCGACGCCGGTAAAACTCATGTAACCAGTTTGCTGTTAAAGTTACTCGCGCAACATAAAAAGCGCGCAATAGGTTTTAAGCCGATTGCCTCTGGGTGTGAAATGGCGTTTGAGCAGCTTGTAAACGCCGATGCACTAATGCTAATGGAAAGTGCCACAGTCAGTGCTAAATACGACATAATTAACCCATTTGCATTTGCGCCGCCAATAGCTCCGCACATTGCTGCAGAGCAAGCAGGTATAAGCATAACAGTAGAAAAGCTCAGCATGGCTTATCAACATGTTAAGCAACAAGGCGCCGATTACCTATTAACAGAAGGTGCAGGCGGCTGGGCATTACCAATTAATAATAACGAGTATTTATACGACTGGGTAAAAGCAGAGCAACTGCCAGTAATATTAGTGGTAGGGATGAAACTAGGCTGTATAAATCATGCATTACTCACTGCTGCACACATGCAAAGCTTAGGGATTAATTGTGTAGGGTGGATTGCAAACCAAGTTGATGCCACTATGGATGAATTCCAAGCAAACCTAGATTCACTGAAAACACGTTTACCATTTCCACTGCTTGCCATTAGCCCATACACAGAGCAAACCCCTAAATTACAAATTTATAAAACCCTGCTTGAAATATTATCGATAAATCCATAAATAACCCTTGTGTTGTGACATAGTTTGTCACAGAATAGCGCTGACGTTATGACATAGTGTGTCATAACGCAGTGATTGCTCAAAGCCGATCAAACATAGTAAATCGCTCAGCAATAAATGTTATTTTTGGAGAACTCGTATGAAACGTGTATTTTTGTTTTTATTAACTAACCTCGCGGTTATGTTGGTATTAGGTGTGGTGCTTTCAATAATAATGAGTGCGCTGGGCTTAAGCCATCGTAGCCTTGGCGGAATTTTACTAATTGCGACTGTATTTGGTTTTGGTGGATCGTTTATTTCGTTATTTATGTCGAAATGGATCGCCAAAAAATCAACTGGTGCGCAAGTGATCACCCAACCTCGTACCGAAACCGAACAATGGCTGGTAAACACTGTGGCTGCTCAAGCTAAAAAAGCCGGTATTAACATGCCAGAAGTGGCGATTTACGACAGCCCAGAAATGAACGCGTTTGCAACGGGGCCGAGTAAAAATAATTCGCTGGTGGCGGTAAGTACTGGTTTATTACATAACATGAGTCAAGATCAAGCCGAAGCCGTATTGGCGCACGAGGTATCGCATGTGGCTAATGGCGACATGGTAACGCTAACGCTTATTCAAGGTGTTGTGAATACCTTTGTTATTTTTGCCGCTAAAGTACTGGCTGGCATTGTTGACAACTTCATCAATAGCGATGAAGAAGAGGGCGGCAGCAGCTGGACTTACTTCTTATTCGATATGTTATTCCAAATATTATTTGGCGTACTGGCAAGCATAGTGGTTGCTCATTATAGCCGTAAGCGTGAATTTGCAGCCGATAGCGGCGCAGCTCAGTTGGTAGGCGCAGATAAAATGCGTTCAGCCCTTGAGCGATTAAAGCAAAACCACCCATCGCAATTAGAAGGCTCAATGATGGCCTTCGGTATTGCCAGTGGTAAAGGCATGGCTGAGTTGTTTTCATCTCACCCGCCGCTTGACGCACGTATAGACGCACTACGTCGTTAAAAAAATTCAAGTTTTTCACAGTACTTGTAAACAAAAAGCCTGCATTTGCAGGCTTTTTTATTTTTAATGTTTTTTATTGCGATTGAATTATGTCAGTAATGCCCTCCGGCGAGAGTATTTCAATCCAGTAACCGTCTGGGTCTTTAATAAAGGCAAGGCCTTTCATAGAACCGTCATCTGGCTGTTTTACAAACTCCACATCGTACTTAGCAAAGCGCTCACAGGCAGCGTATACATCGGGTACACTAATACCAATATGGCCAAAGCCTTTTGGTTCTTCATTACCGCTGTGATAACCGCTAAAGCTGTCGTCGTTTTCAGTGCCCCAGTTATGGGTAAGCTCAATCAGCGCAGGGCGGCGAAACACCCACTGGGTTTTTTGTTTATCATCGCCTTTTGGCATATCTTGCTCGTAGCCTAAAAAGTACAATGTAAATTCCATATCAGGAAAGTCGTACTTACCTAACAACTTCATGCCCAATACGTTTTCATAAAATGCCAGCGACGGTTTTGGATCTTTAATACGTAACATAGTTTGCTGCATCACATAGCCCTCAGTGGCTTGTGCAATTTGCTCTGGGGATTCGTTATAGCTAGACATGAGATAATCCTTAATAAAATGACTGAAAAAACCTTAATGGATTTAAAAAGGCAGGGGGTGAGCTCATCATAATATACAACAGCAAAAATTATAACCACCTAGCTAAATCACTAGCCAATGAGTTGAGTGTTTTATAAGCGAAAAATGGCATGTTTATCGATACTGTTTATTTATGCAGTTGAGGTGTTTTGTCCAATAACATTATTTAAAGTCGCTTTGGTGTATTTAACAAGAGGTGTTTTACAGCCTACGTAATTAATTGTATAAATTGAAGTTGTTTAGTGGAATTATTAAGCAATGTAATATACGCCGTTTTGGGGTGTTATAACCCTCAAAGTGGTGTTCAACAAGCTGTTAAAACTCAAAAGTTAATAGGAATGTTAACAGATAAAGAAAGATCACAGCTTCAAGAGCGACTAGTAAAACTTTACTTACGATTAAACGGATACTTTTCTGATGGTTTTATTGTTCATCATGATATTAATGGCAGGATTAGCTCAGAAGTTGATATTTTGGGAGTTAGATTCCCAAATCATAGTGAATCCGAAAGAGAAGCGGGGTTATGTTCACGTTTGCAGCTAAATGACAGTAATAATATTGATATCCTTATCGGAGAAGTTAAATCCAATGGAGTTTCACTAAGGTTTAACAACACAATATCGACAAATATTGAGGTTTTGCGCAAGATCTTAAATCGAGTTGAAACCATCTAATAAGTTATGACCAAATACCAGTAATAACCCAGCTATAAATACAGGGTATATACTTATTAAGCGAAGCAAGCCAAGCACCACAAAGCCCCAGCCAATCGCCCAAATTACTTGAGCATATAACATCGGGAAAAGAGGATTAAAACTCCATGACCATGATACAATTGTAAACTCAAATAAAATAAGCACTAAGCCTCGAACTATTAAAGCGTTAGCAAACTGACGAGTACACGCGTATTTATGCTCTGTAATAGCGGCAGAGAGGCCTGCTAGAAATACAAATAATGGCGCACAAAATGCGATATAAAGCGTGTGAAAAAAGTAAGCGCATCTGTTCCGGGTAAGGTCATGGGATCAGTTACTGAATAATTTAGACAATAATACATGCCGTGATCTATCACCATAAATATGATGATAATGCCGCGTAATAGATCAATATGATGCAAGCGACTTTGCGATAAAGTTAATGACATAAAATATAATTAACAAGAATGAAAAAAATGAACTTGATAATATGTTATATTATATCAAAAGGCGAGTTTGAGGGTTGAATTTAACAGGGTGATCGCGTCAGCGCTAAGCAATTAATTATAATTTTCCTTATTTAAATTTTTTAACATACCTAAGCGTTATGAAGTTTATTACTGCCAACAAAATAGCTATTTCATAGCGGCTGTACGCAATAGCGATACCAATTAAACCCATATTCCAAATACTCGCAGCTGTTGCTGTTCCAGATGTAGACTGGTTATTTTTTAAAATAGCGCCACCACCAATAAAACCAATACCTGTAATAATACCTTGTAACATTTTAGATTGCGCCTCTGCGCCCTCTAAAACTGACATTGCAATCAGTGCATAACCACATGATGCGACGGCAACTAAAGGAAACGTTCTTAGACCTGCACCATTATGGCTACGCTCTCTATCATATGCCATTGGCAGGGCAAGTAAATACGCCATGCCAAGATGAATCAAATTATCAATAATGTCACTCCACTGTAGATCAATTTCCATTGCTATTTCCACGGATAAATTCTAAATAAGTAGCAAAAATTGAACCAAGGTATTAATTTAAATAAAATCATTGTGTTACCTTTTTTTTATCGAGGGGGATGAGTGGCGTTAGCAATATTTACACAATAAAGTGCGTTTTTACCCAGCAATGAATTTCAGCTGCGTACCACACAAGCAAACTCTATTAGGTAAAATTGTGGGGCTTACATATTTTTACAACACTCCTTTTTAAGTCGTATATAATTTGGCTCATTTGCAACGAGAGTTTACATGCGCATTTTATTAATTATTATCTTTTCAAATAATGTATTAAGTGGTTGTACAGTTATGGGTATATTTTTGGATGAAACGGCGAGATCCAAGTCAAACATCAATAGCACTAACAGTTTTCTAAAGGATAAAGATAGTTTTAGTTTTAGCAAGCTTGGTTACGAAACTGATAAAGCCATAATTGAATTTATAAAAGGAGATGACGGTGTGATTAAAAAATGTAGGCAGGTTACTAGGGTCTGTTGACCTTTCAAGGTTAAATTTACAGCAGTCTGTTTGGTATTTAGGCAAGGCAGAGCCTATGTGGTGTGGTTATTCCCCATAAATAGGCGATAACGCAGAATAAATGCTAATCAGGCGCTGCCCGAAGGGTTCTGCCTAGGGGCGATTTACTCTTTGTTACTCGGTTTTTACTTAGCCCACTAGGTTACAAACCTCGCGCCGCGATTAAACCGCCCCTAGTTTGAACAAATTTTAATCCGCAAAGGTCAACAGACCCTAAAGTCTTTAAAGAATGTGTAGAAGTAGATAAATCTACTCTACACAGTAATGAATCTAAGCCGCTAAAAACTGATGATGAAATAATAAGTGTTGGTCTATAAAGCTACTAATAAAAAAGTAACTATGATCGTAGCCAGCGTGCATTTCGAGCTGCAACGGATACGCTTTTTTATCAGCGATATCGACCAAGTTTTGCGGCTTAAGCTGCTCTTCTAAAAAGTTATCAGCATCACCTTGGCTTACCAGCATAGGTAAATAGTTTGCTTGCTCGGCTTGTTGCATTAATTCGCAAGTATCGTAGTGTGCCCACGTTGTTTTGTCGTCACCTAAGTAGCCTGTAAATGCTTTTACACCCCACGGACACGCCATAGGATTAACAATAGGACTAAATGCCGAAGCGCTGGCGTACGAATGTGGGTTTTTAAGTGCAATCATCAATGCGCCATGCCCGCCCATTGAATGACCACTAATTGCTTTTTTATCTGTAACAGGAAAGTGTTGCTCAATTAGTGCCGGTAACTCATTAACAACGTAATCATACATATTAAAATGGGTGTTGTAGGGCGCTTTTGTAGCATTAAGGTAAAACCCAGCACCTTGTGCAAAATCATAGCTGTCTTCGTTTGGCACGTTATCACCACGTGGGCTCGTATCTGGCGCTACAATGGCGATACCCAGCTCCGATGCTTTTTTGAATGCGCCTGCTTTTTGCATAAAGTTTTCATCGGTACAGGTTAAACCTGATAACCAGTACAGTACCGGCACCTTATTGGTTTCACTGGCGCCTGGCGGTAAAAACACTGCAAAACGCATAGTGCAACGAGTGCTTGAGGCGCTATGGCTGTATTGCTTATGCCATCCGCCAGCCACTTTAGCTGTTGAAATATTTTCTAACATAACAATCCTTAAAAGCCGTTACTTAATAGCAACGGCTTGTGATGGTAATTAAGTGAAATGAGCGTATTAGTAATGAATTACAGTACGAATACTTTTACCTTCATGCATTAAATCAAAGGCATCGTTAATTTCTTCTAGGCTCATGGTATGAGTGATAAAATCGTTTAGCGCAAATTCACCCGCCATGTAACGCTCTACAATTTCAGGAAGTTGTGAGCGACCTTTAACACCACCAAATGCGCTACCACGCCATACACGGCCAGTAACAAGTTGGAACGGACGAGTTGAAATTTCTTGGCCAGCACCGGCTACACCAATAATCACAGACTCTCCCCAACCCTTATGACAACACTCAAGTGCAGAGCGCATTACATCAACATTACCAATACACTCAAATGAGTAATCAACACCGCCGTCGGTCATATCAACAATCACTTCTTGAATTGGCTTGTCGAAGTCTTTAGGGTTAACTAGGTCTGTTGCACCAAGCTTAGTGGCTAAGTCAAACTTGCTGGTGTTGATATCAACACCAATAATGCGACCCGCGCCCGCCATTTTTGCACCAATAATAGCCGATAAACCAATACCACCTAGGCCGAAAATAGCGACAGTATCACCTGGTTTAACATTTGCTGTATTTGTTACCGCACCCATACCTGTGGTTACGCCACAACCAAGTAAACAAATTTCTTCTAACGACGCTTCTTTGTTTACTTTAGCCAATGAGATTTCTGGCAATACTGTGTATTCAGAGAATGTTGAGCAACCCATGTAGTGATAGATAGGCTCACCATCTTTATAAAAGCGTGTAGTGCCATCTGGCATTAGGCCTTTACCTTGCGTTTCACGTACTGCAGAGCACAAGTTAGTCTTACCAGATTTACACATCTTACATTCACCACATTCAGCAGTGTAAAGTGGAATAACATGATCGCCTACCTCAACACTGGTTACGCCTTCACCTACAGCGTAAACGACGCCAGCACCTTCGTGGCCTAAAATAGCAGGGAAAATACCTTCTGGATCTTCACCAGATAATGTAAAAGCATCAGTGTGACAAACACCAGTGGCAGTGATTTTTACCATTACTTCGCCTTTTTTAGGCATCATCACATCAACTTCTTCAACGCTTAAAGGCTGATTAGGGCCCCAGGCAATCGCTGCTTTTGATTTTATAAATTCAGACATGTGTATATCCTTTGTAGTGGTTTGAATATGAATTATAGACCCATACTGTTTGGGTGATGAGGTTATTGTATTTGTTTCTCAGATAATGATAATCTTCAATTTAATAAAACACTTTTACAGTATGGTAATAATTATGCGTTGGGAAGGTATTGATGAGTTTATTGCTGTTGGCGAAGAGGGAAGTTTTACCCAAGCTGCACAGACGTTAGGTTTATCGGTTGCTCATATTAGCCGCCATGTTACAAAGCTTGAACAACGGTTAAATACGCAATTATTAACACGTACCACTCGAAAGGTTGTGTTAACCAAAGAGGGCGAGCAGTTTTTACACCAAGTTAAACATTTACAGCACGCAATGGACGAGGCCACTCAAGGCTTAGCATCGGTACAAACCTCACCTAAAGGTAAAATTAAATTAACAGCACCGGTTATGTATGGTGAAAGTTTTATTATGCCCATTGTGCATTCATTTATGCATGATCACCCTGAGGTAGAAGTAATCGCAACGCTCTCTAACGAGCAAGAAAACTTATTAGAGGGGGGCTTTGATTTAGCCATTCGACTAGGCCATTTAAAAGATTCAAGCTTAAAAGCGCGGCGCTTGAGCTCGCGACGATTTATTATGTGTGCTTCACCTGCATATTTAGCGCGTTTTGGTGAGCCTCACACTTTGGGGGAGCTTAATAATCATCAATGTTTAATTGGCAATAGTAGTTATTGGCGAGTAAATGAAAATAATCGTGATAAACATATTAAGGTCGCAGGGCGATTGCATTGTAATAGCGGCTGGGCACTGGTTGACGGCGCTAAAAAAGGTTTGGGTATTGTTCAGTTGCCTGATTACTATATTGAAAATGAAATTAAATCCGGTCAGTTAGTGCCTATATTAACTGCATACCAACCACAACAAGAGGGCGTGTGGGGTCTATATCCGCCACGGCAATTTGTGGCTACTAATGTACGGGTATTACTGGATTACTTAATAACAGGGCTGAAAGTTTAGCAGGGTTTACTGGCTTGTTTAAAATATAGCCAAGTGTCAGATTTATAAATTATTTCTTACATTTATGGTGATATTCAATTGCGCTGAGTTCGTGCTACTATAAGCCACACTTTTGGCATTAATGTTTAATTAATATGTTTCAACCTGTTAGCCTATTTATCGGACTCAGATATAGCCGCTCCTCTAAAGGCAATGCGTTTATTTCGTTCATTTCGTTTTTTTCTATTGCAGGTATAGCGATTGGTTTAATGGCGCTTTTTACGGTCAGTAGTGTAATGAACGGCTTTGAGAGTAGTTTAAAATCAAATATGTTGGGGCTTATTCCACATGTTGAAGTGCAAGCCAAAGATCACTCCAAAGCGCAAATGAATTCGTTAAAATCTGCGCTTGAGCAATCATCGTATGTTGATCATGTTAGTTTATATCGCCATGGTGAAGCCATATTGCAAACCAATAAAGATCTTCACGGGGTGTTATTACAAGGGCTTTACGACAACAACGGCTCGCTATATAAAATCACCGACAAAATAGTGCAAGGCAATTGGCTAAATGTACTAAACAATAATTATAATATTGCAATAAGTCGTTATTTAAGCCGCAAACTTGGCGTTGGCTTAGGTGATAAGTTACGCGTAATTATGCCTAACGCATCTACGTACACCCCACTTGGGCGCATGCCAAGCCAACGTTTATTTAAAATTGCTGCTATCTATGAAACTGGCTCCGAAATAGACATGGGGTTAGCATTTACCAGTGGCGTATCACTACAACGGGTTTTAAAACTTAGCAACAATACGGTACCTAATTTAAGCGTGTCACTGCATGAGCCGTTTGCACTTGACCAATTTATGCAAGACAGCCAACACATACTCAATGACTTTAAACTCACCGACTGGCGAAGCAGTCAAGGCACTTTATTTGCCGCCGTTGCGATGGAAAAACGCATCATGTCTATGCTCCTTGGCTTAATTGTGCTGGTGGCGGTATTTAATATTGTATCGGCACTGACCATGATGGTCAGTGAAAAACAAAGTGAAGTAGCAATTTTGCAAACATTAGGACTCACACCAAGCCAAGTGCAAACCGTATTTATGGTACAAGGGCTCTATAACGGGGTAATTGGCACAGTCGTGGGTGCTTCTTTAGGTATTTTATTAAGCTTATATATAAATGAACTGCTGGCTTTGGTTGGTTTAAATTTACTATCGGGAATTTCACTCCCCGTCAAATTTAATGTGGTTAGTTTAAGTGTTATTGCCGTTTTAAGCTTAGCAATGAGCTTTTTAGCGACTTTATATCCAGCGCGCCAAGCCGCTAAAGTAAACCCAGCAGAGGTATTACGTTATGAATGATTTAGTAATTAGTTGTGAAAAAATAAGTAAAGTGTACCAAGACGGGCAAAATCAGGTTGAGGTATTAAAAGGGGTTGATTTAGCCCTAACGCAAGGTGAAATGCTGGCAATTGTTGGCAGCTCAGGTTCAGGTAAAAGCACCTTGTTACATATTTTAGGCACCTTAGACACGGCCAGTGCGGGTAGTGCAAAAATAAAAAACCAAGACGTTGCTAAGTTATCTCGCTCGCAGCAAGCGGCTTTCAGAAATAAAAACTTAGGGTTTATTTATCAATTCCACCATTTATTAATGGAATTTAGTGCAGTTGAAAACGTTGCCATGCCATTACTCATAAAAGGATTGAGCGCAAAAGAAGCCAATAAGAAAGCGCTTAACATGCTAGATAAGGTAGGCCTTGCACATAGAAGTAGCCATAAGCCATCGGCTCTTTCTGGTGGTGAACGCCAGCGTGTTGCCATTGCACGCGCTCTAGTGACAGAGCCTGCGCTGGTGCTTGCTGATGAGCCAACAGGTAATTTAGATAAGCAAAATGCAATTAAAATTTACGATTTAATTAATCAGCTAAATAAAAGTTTAAACACCAGCTTTGTGGTGGTTACTCATGATTTAGAGCTGGCTGATAAGCTGGGTAAAATAGCGTACTTAGATGATGGTAAACTAACGATAAAAGAGTCTAGTCATGTTGCTTAGTGCCTTTATTAGTAAACGCTTTAGAGCCTATTCAGGCCATAAAGATGAAAAAAATGCCTTTGTAAGTTTTATAGCCAAAGCATCCACTATCGGTATTTTACTTGGTGTTGCAGTGTTAATTGTGGCGTTATCGGTGATTAATGGATTTGAACAACAATTGGTTCATCGTTTATTAAGTGTCGTGCCGCAAGTTGAATATGTTGCCCCAAGTAGGCCGATTGCCGATTGGCCTAGCAAAGTCGAAAAGTTAAAACAGCAACCACACGTAACAGGCGCAGCCCCATTTATTGCCGTTAATGGTATGGCGCAATTTAAAAGCCAATTAAAAGCGGTTGAGATCCGAGGTGTTGAGCCTTCGTTGGAAGGTGACGTGTCAGCCATCAACCAATTTACACAAGGTAAATTAGTCAGCCAGTTAACAGGTGATGATGTTATTTTAGGCAAGCAAATTGTTAAGCAACTTAATATCGCATTAGGTGATAACGTGACCTTGTTAATCCCGCAAATTAGTGAAAAAGGCCGGTCAATACTCGCCCCAAAACGTGTTACCCTCACGCTTGCGGGCATTATAGAAATGGGCGGACCAATCGACAGCAGCGCTGCTTTTATTCATCTTAACAAAGCACAACAAACCTTAGGCTATGATCAAAGCCAAGTAACAGGGTTACGCTTGCGTGTTGATAATGTGTTTTCGGCGCATCAAATAGCGCTTCGTGTTGGCCAGACTATTACCGATTATGTGTATATTTCGAGTTGGCTTAGAACGCAAGGTAGCTTGTATCAAGATATTCAAATGGTGCGCACGATTGTTTATATTGTGGTGTTTTTAATTATCGCGGTGGCGAGTTTCAATATTGTGTCTTCACTGGTAATGGAAGTGCGTGAAAAAGAAGGCAATATTGCTATTTTAAAAACCATGGGTGCCAAAGACAGTACCATATTGGCTACTTTTGTCATGCAAGGCTTAACCCAAGCATTTGTGGGTGTACTTTTAGGCTCAATTGTTGGCGTGATTTTAGCAATTAATATTAGTGAGCTATTTACTTGGCTGAGCTTGTTACTGGGTGAAAACCCGCTAGAAGGTGTGTACTTTATCGAATTTTTGCCCAGTAAATTAGTTTGGCAAGATATAGTGTTAACTGTTATTGCCACCTTTGTGCTTGCAATATTGGCGACGCTGTATCCAGCATGGCAAGCAACACGAGTTGATCCGGCAAAAGTATTGGGTAATTAAAGACAGTATTTAATAGGGCACTAAGTGTAACTCTGATAAAATGCGCCGCTACTTAACATCGTTTGTTTGCTGAGCACTTATTTACCTTGGAATTTACTTTGACAAATAACGATATTTTACGCCGTATTCGCTACACCTTTGATTTAACAGATTCAGCTATGGTTGATGTTTTCGCCGCAGCAGCGCAGAGCGTAAGCACTGAGCAGGTGATTGCATGGTTAACTAAAGAGGGCGAGCCTGGGTATACCCCAATAAGTGACACTGAATTTGCGGTATTTTTAAATGGTTTTATAAATACCAAGCGCGGCAAGCGTGAAGGTGAGCAGCCAGAGTCTGAAAGTAAATTGAACAACAATATTATTTTTATGAAGCTACGTATTGCTTTAAATATGAAAGCAGAAGATGTGATCGCGACCTTGGCGTTGGTTGATTTTGATTTAAGTAAACATGAGCTAAGCGCATTTTCACGTAAAGTTGAAAACAAGCATTACCGTGTATGTAACGATCAAATCTTGCGTTTATTTTTAACCGGTGTACAGCGTACTTTTCGCCCAGATGGCGAAAAAGCTTAATGTATTTTATGGAGGTTGAATACAACCTCCATTTTGACCTCTCCACATTTACTCAATTATCAGCCTATTCTTCTACAACTTCAGTCTCATAAAGCATTTTATTTTGTCGCTCTCGTAAAAGTGTAGAGTCGTATTTTGTTTTACTATTTTTTTAACACTTTTAACACTTTTAACATGTTATTCATTCAAACGGCTGTTTTTAGCATATAAATTCTTTTTTAATGAGTTTTTATACAAAAGAAACAACAATTTAATTCAACATCAAACACGTGCATCCAGTTTATCTATGATGTTAAAGTGTAAAAATAATGATCGGATAATTAATTTCTTCACTAGCAATAGCATTGATCATTTTTCCTATTTCAAATTAAAAAATACCTACATGGAAGAATAAATATGAATTATATACACAGAACAATTGCGCAATTAAAGCAGACGAGCCCTGCGCAATGTGAGTTTTATCAAGCGGTAGAAGAAGTGCTAGACTCACTAGAGCCTATATTTTCGCAAACCAGTCATTACCAACAACAAGCAATTATTCAAAGAATGGTAGAGCCAGAGCGCCAGTTAATGTTTCGCGTGCCTTGGGTTGATGACGAGGGCAATATTCAAGTGAATAAAGGCTACCGAATCGAATTTAATTCAGCGCTGGGCCCTTACAAAGGCGGCTTACGTTTTCATCCAAGTGTAAATGCCAGCATCATAAAATTTTTAGGCTTTGAACAAATTTTTAAAAATGCACTGACTGGTTTGCCTATAGGCGGTGGAAAAGGCGGTGCGAACTTTGATCCTAAAGGACGCTCTGATGGCGAGATAATGCGTTTTTGCCAATCGTTTATGACCGAGTTATATCGCCACATTGGTCCTACAACCGATGTACCTGCAGGGGATATTGGCGTAGGTGCCAGAGAGATTGGTTATATGTTTGGCCAATATAAACGCTTAACAGGGCGCTATGAAGGTGTACTAACCGGTAAAAGCTTACTTTGGGGCGGATCGCTTGCCCGTAAAGAAGCAACGGGTTATGGCGCAGTTTATTTTGCTAACTATATGCTTGAAGATCGTGATGACAGCTTATCAGGAAAACGCTGTTTAATTTCAGGCTCAGGCAATGTGGCTATTTATGCCATGGAAAAGTTATATCAACTTGGTGCAACACCAATTACCTGTAGTGACTCAAAAGGCACTTTGTACGATGAGAATGGTATTGATTTAAAGCTGATAAAACAGCTCAAAGAGCAATCAAGAGGGTGTTTAAGTGACTACTTAGATACTCACCCTCAAGCCAAGTATACGCCTCGCGATGAGTACCCTCAGGATGGTCATGCTGTATGGCGTTACAGTGCGGATGCGGCTTTTCCTTGTGCTACACAAAATGAATTAACCCAAGCGGATGCAAAAGCACTACTTGAAAATGGTTGTATTTTAGTTAGTGAAGGAGCCAATATGCCCTCAACCAAAGAGGCGATTGACTGCTTTATTGAAGCAAAAATAGCTTATGGCCCTGGTAAAGCGGCTAATGCCGGTGGGGTAGCAACCAGCCAATTAGAAATGGCACAAAATGCCAGTATGCAAAGCTGGACGTTTGAAGAAGTTGATGAAAAGCTTAAGCAAATAATGAAAGATATTTTCACCACAGCAAGCGACACCGCAAAAGAGTTTGATCAACCCGGCAACCTACTACTGGGCGCTAACATCGCCGGTTTTAGACGGGTAGCCGATGCAATGATTGAACAAGGCGTTGTATAGTAGCGCCTCGGCTATTTAATTAACTCTCTACTTTTATTCGTTATATCCTGAATAGGGATTGTTCAGGGTATAGCAAAAATAATGTTTAATATTATTTAATAAGGTAAATTTAACTCGCTAATTAATAACAATAATCTATAGTGTGGATAAGGATAAGTGAGCTTATTAAGGAGAGTGCAGGTGCGTCTTATTCCCGCAGTTTTTTATTTTTCAAGTGCAACAGAGCACAACTTCCAAAATCAACTCAATAAAAGCTCAATGCGTCTTGCTGATGCATCACTCTATCTAGTAACACTGTTTTTATTGTCTTTTATTTTTATGTCTTGGTTTAATCAACAAGAGCCTGCTAATTCAACCATAACAATTTTACGTGTAGTTATGGTGTTGTTATCGATAGTCCTCATTATTATAAATAAAACACTAAGTTCAGAGTACTTGCATTCGCGCTTTTTCATTTATGCGGTTTTATTTTGTTTTTTATTTAGGGCGTGTTGATCTTTGTGGTATGAAAAACAAACAGCATGAAGATAAGGTATAATTGAATTCGCCAGAAAACTTTACACCGAACCTACATGCCAAGATTAATGCTAACAGACGGGACATGGAATG
>Ga0208315_1000300_pt1 | contig 40114 bp, 46 predicted proteins | sample MalvireepMed_215_FD_184239 | JGI IMG/M metagenome (GOLD analysis project Ga0208315, IMG submission 184239) | Marine viral communities from the Global Malaspina Expedition - Malaspina viral metaG DeepMed_215 (SPAdes) (version 2) | ecosystem: Environmental > Aquatic > Marine > Oceanic | place...
TAGGCGCACGTTGCGCTTGGCGTGAGATAGGTGTTGGCGTTCGCCACACTCATCACAAGTTTGAGCGTAACGGTGATGTCACTATCGAATGCCGGAGTACTCCAATTCGCCGCTGAAGAGTTACTATCGAAACTCGCGCCCTGTGGAACGCTGCTGCTGATGTCACGGTTATAACTCCACACGTCGTTCACAACACGGTGAAACTCGGCCATCAGTTGCCGCGTCCGAATCGTCGCGTTGTCGCCAATGCTACGCGCCCCCTCAAACGCTTGGGTGTCAGAATTGACGCCGTAATAATACGTAAAGTTTGAAGAACTTCCGCTGTTGTTTTTTAGTAAGTACGAACAAAACACCCGGATCACATCTCCTGCCGCCCACGTATCTGCTGGCACGGTAAAGGTGACAAACGCGGTGCTTGATGTGGTGTTGACAACCTGAGCTTGGGTAACAGAGTAACTCGTCACGGCTCCTGAACTAATCGAAGCCCACGCACTATCTCCTCGTAGGTATGTGCTACTGGATGCCGTCCCTGACCCGAGTCGGGCGGTTCCCACGGTGCCAGATGTAATGTTGCCAGCAGCATCACAGCCAATACTGGCTCGTAGGGTTGATCCAGCTTCAGCAACCGGATCTGTGGTGCCATCTCCAACAATCATCTCACCGTTAGCTAAGACGGCCATTGCTTGGATGTTACCCGTTCCGTTACCAAGCAACACACCACCGTCTGTAAGTGTCGATACCCCTGTGCCTCCGTCTGCAACAGGAACATCCGTGCCTCCTGCACGATAAATAATGTTGCCCTCGATGTTGACATCGCCAGAACTTGCTTTGGTGAGTGTCGTATCAGTCGCATGGCCGAGTTCAATGCCTGTGAATTGAGGACTATCGCCTGTCCCGACGCCAATACTGGTACGTAACGTGGCCCCGCCTTCTGCGACAGGATCGGTTGTTCCATCACCGACAACCATTTCCCCATCTGCCAACACCGCCATCTGATTGATAGCGGCAGTCCCTTTACCTATTAGGATGCCTCCATCTGTGAGGGTTGATCGGCCCGTCCCACCTTTATTGACGGCAACCGCACTACTCAGATTCCCCGGATCAAGGTAATAAGTACCCTCCTGATCATCAAGTTTGTCAACATTGAGGTTGGCTACTTTGGTCGTAGACGCAATCGTCAGAGGAGCCGTGCCTGTGGAGACATCAGCCTCTAGGGTTTGGGCGCGGATTTCATAGGCTCCAGCATCCCAGTTCGCAGTCAGGGCAACCGTGCCATTCGCCTTCACAAACCCTGTGGCCTCAATCCCATCGAGCTTATCGGCATCCAGATTCGCCACCACCGCTGCACCAGAAACTACCGCAAACGGCGCATTGGTGGTGCGACTAAAGGTATGGAGTCCTGTAATCGTGTAGGCGTTCTCTTCCGTAACAAGAGTATTGCCGGAGAGATCCGCATCTGCGTTAGCAACTTGAATATCAGCCATTTATTGCACCTTGTAGCCAACATTGATAACAATCGTGGCCGCCCCGGTGCCGGTCGTTTCGGCATTCAGGAGCGTATTGGAGGACAACACTAGTCCAATCCCGTCATACCACCGATCTAATGACGCCGTACCATCTGTGGTTTCGAACGCCGCCAGCACATTACCCCCGGCAGCATCTTCAATCCGCACCAACGAGGCATTGCCTTCTACCTCTACATCAATCGTGATCCACTTCACATGGATCTGTTGATTGATGCCGGGAGCCGCAATGACGGTGGTGTCTGTATTTGTCGTAATCCGTGAGTTCGCGGTAAATTCACCTCGTGCCATGAAGCACTCCTATTCTGAATGGAAATAACGATAGTCATACCCCGGCGTACGGTCACGATTGAATCGCGCTAACGCATCAATCGCCGGTTTGAATACTTCCATGCCCGTGGCAGCTACCGCTGTAATGTCGTCATCCTTACCAGCACGAAGTAATTTTGTGGCATACGCAGCAACCGGCATCAAGGCAATGTCTGGATACGCAAAGGTACCGCTTGCAGTCACAGCATTCGCTGCCTTAAAGCCATACCACCGCACAGTGTGTGTGCCATCCGGGAGTGGATCCCAGTAAATCTTTGATCCATCTGTCCAATACCGACTGGGTTTGCCTGTGGTCGTCGCGTTGTATTGCAGCGTGGGGGCTAAGCGTTGAGACTGATAGTAGTCCCCCGTGTAGCCCACTCGCTCCAAGTCCCATCCCGGACGACTCGTGGAGGGATCAATGTACTGCAAACGATCAATGCGTAAGAGCCCTGTCGGAAAGGTGGTAGATTCTGTGCTGGCAGCAGTTGTGATGGTGCCAATCGTTGACCCGAACACATTGGGCTCCAACGCCAGAATGGATTCAAGGTAATCCTGTGAGGCATTTACCGCACGTAATGCCAAGGTCACCCCGGATTCCCCGGACTGTGCCTGCAACCCACGATCCATCACTTCCATCAAGTCGAGAATGGACTGTCCAGTTGCCATGTTATTTCGGATCCTCTTGCGCTAACCCTTGAGCCAGCTTCTCCAATGCTCTGCGTATCTGGCTTTCCATAAAAGCCTCTTTATCTTCTTCTTCCCCAAAAGCACCACGCAACGCCTGCTCTAATTGATCCCGCCCAGACAGGACAGGGGCAGGGGGCCCAACAAATTCAGTCAACGCATCAACGTCAATATCTGGCATGGCACGACGATCAGCCCCACCTTTCTCCGACGTACTCTCACGGCGTCGTATTTCGATCTTGTCCCACCTGTCGGATAAGTCATCCGACAGACTCTGATCATCAACCTGTAAAGGCGCTGCTTCAATCTCCTCGATATAAACGGATTTTGGTTCAAGCTCCTTTTTCCGATTAACCTTTTTTCCTTCCTCTTGTGCCATCTAATCCCCCGCGTGATGCTTCACAAATTTACTGCCAGAGGAATGCCCACACATACTGACCTGTATCTTGGTGTGATCCCAATGGTCAGCCCCGGCATCCTCCAGATGTTGTTCGCGGTCAGCATGCTCTCGCTCTTTGTCCCGTTGGGCTTCCTGTTCAATCCGGGCCCAGTATTCCTTCCCGGAATCCCACTTCATCCCACTCTGTTCAAAGATAGCGGCAAAGATCCGCGCATCAAGAGGCACATACCGATGTTGGGAATCCTCCGCCACAAACAACAACAGCCATCCCATAGCAATACGAGGACGGCGATACCACACTAGCCACCGTTCTCTAATGGGATGCCACGTGACATCCAGATCAGGATGCACAACATGAAGTTCACGACGAAAACGGTCTGGAGCAAAACGCACCCCAAACCGATTCGGATGCCACCATTGCAAGGACGCCTCACGAGGAGGAGCTTTGGGCGACGCAAGAGGGATCTGCATCTGCTCTTGCGACGGGACGCCTTGCAACATCGTTAACCAAACACCTTCAATCCAAACTCACGAACACGATCATCCTTACTGGTTTTACAGTGACGGGACATCCGCGCTTTTGCCATGTTATAGGCACTACGAGAATCAGGATTATAGTTGGTAGCCCAGCCATCAACAGGGCACTGAAGCACACCTTTTTCCGCATCTTCAACCAAGGCATCAGGAAGCGGTTCCTCTTCCTTCACCCATGAGGGCTTGAAGTCTTGTGGTGTGCCAACGTCATGGAGTTCAACCCGAAACGGTTGCCGTTTACCGTCAGCATCCATGTAAGTGGTAACCCGAGAAGAATCAGATCCCACAGCCCCACGATGTGGGCGACCTTTGCCGTCCCATGCGTGTAGTGTCGGGAATCTAGGAGCGCCTCGTTTTGCATCTGCTGCCCACCGATCCCACTCTCGTAAATACAGTTCAATCGAAGATGTAATAGGTGCGTGCCCAACCCATGAGGTGCCTCGGTGCTTTTGCAACTCATCCAGCTCATACACTTTCCCAAGGACTTCCTCAACAGCTTCCGCACATACCCCTTTCGGAAGAGGGGACTGCATAACAGCAACAGGGGATTCTCCCATGTGTTTCAGGAAAAAGCGATTCTCCGCAATTGAATACAAGACCGGATCAAAAATCTCCATAACTCCTCTAATACGTTGTATTCGTCCGAACTGGCTTCAGCACCACATGCACAGCACCTTCATATGCTGTTACCGTTCCGGTGTAATTCAACGATAGTTGTTCCCCTTTATCGAGTTTGCGATTTGCCAACGTCGAGGTCAGGGTGGATTGAACTGGCGTATTTGCGGTGCTATCCAACGCTAACGCCGAACTCAATGCTGTTGTAAGACTGGCTGGAGCAGTACCAGATGCGGCGACACCCACATCCAACGTCGTGCTGCTGGCTCCAGCCGTACTATGAACCTCACGCACATCCATGATTTCGTAATCTTGGTCAGCGACAAAGATCCCCGTATCAGCAGCTTCTCCTGCTGAAATGGTATAAGCCACATGAACCGGCGCGAGTCGTGCGATTGCTTTGATTCCCATATCTACCTTCTTTCTGGCGAAGTGACAGGGGAGCAGGGTGGCTAGGAACACCCCACTCCCCTCACCTACTCAGTTTACGATTCTGCTACATCTTCGATTTTCGCACCAGCTGCTGGGTTGTCACTCAGCAACTGCCCCTGCCAGTACCACGCCACCTCAAAGGTGGTTGATGTGGTCTGACGGAAGAACGATGTTCCGTCGAAGATTTCACTGACTGGACGCGGCACCGGATGTTCCCCGTGACCGAGGTAGAAGTGCTTTTTGTCCATGCCAATGATGGTGTTGGCTGCGAAATAGGGATCCACATGCCAAGGATTACCAGAGAAGCGGTAAATGGTTTGTCCATCTCCACCATCTTCACCCTTTTGCTGTGCGCCCCCGGAGCGTCCAACACCAGACCCACCATCCAACGCTTTCGGTGAACTCATCGCAAAGTAAGTATCTTCGCGGAGGAGTTCGTGATAGCGCCGTACGATAGCGAGGTTTGATACATAGGCGTTCAAGGAACCGCCGCCTTTTTCACGGACGGAATCCTCAAGCTGCATAATGAGGTCTTCGGTCAAGGCACGGTTCGTGCCACTATTGCTCAACACAATAGACTTCCAGAACTCATTACCCGCTGTGCTGCGGTTAATCCCACCAAAGTTGCCGACCGATGCCCCCGGAGGGTTCGCGTCGTCAATAATGCTCAACAAGCCATTCGTGTGATAGGCAATCCCACTGCCAACGGTATCCTGAATAACCATGTAATCCGTTGCAGCTGTCCCGGATGGTGCGCCCGAAAGCGTCACTGTCCGATTGGGTACGTCAACAGCATTGACTGTGAGGGAGTTCCCCAACACAGAGGTGTTGTTTGACGCATCCATGACATCCACCACCATCCCGACATCTACACTCGGAAGTGAGTTGACGGTAATTTCGGTTGCGTCATCAGCTGCTGGAAGAATGGCTAACTTGCCAAGCCCATCAGAGATGAGGTCAGCGTTAATCATCTTCAGGATACGGCGACGGAACCCTTCTTCCATCATCTTCAACGCAGTCTGGAACGCAAACTTTGAGTTCCGTGCGTCTTGGATGAGCTTCCACGACATGTTGTACAGTCCTGCAAATTCCTGCAGGCTGAATGACGCTTCAGTCGTATCGGGGTTGAGGTTAGACGGCAATGAGCCACCTTCCGCAAGACCCGTCCACGATCCGGGGTTCTTCACCATGATGGGCATAATGAACTGCCCACGACCGCCAAGAGGCTTTTTGATCTTCTGGAATAAATTCCATGTGACCACTTCTTGGTTTACCAAATAGAGGACTTGATCTACACCATAGGTGTATTTCATCGCCTCAATGACATCAGTTGTGCTTGCCATAAAGCTGTTCTCCGTAGAGAGCAGTTATTCGGTTTGGCCTTGGTTCATCATCGGCCAGAGTTCATCAGCGCGGTCTTGCGGAGTTTTGTAACCCCCCGTCTTTCCGCTCGTCAGTGAGGCTTCTCCGCCTTTACCCGGAAAAGTTCTCGCTCGTGCATCGCTGGCCGTCTTCCGATCCATTTCACGGAAGCCTTTCCGCATGGTTTCTAACCGCGTACGCAACATGTTGGGATACTCCGCATCAAGGTCTTTGCCTTCGTGGGAGTAATACACATCTTGTAAGTAGTCATTTACCCATGGTTCATCGGGAAGGTTATGTTCATCCCGCAATTTGGAAAAGCGTTGAGAAAGTTCGGTTTCACGTTTCTCAGAAGTATGTGTTCCCACCTGCCCCTTGAGTGCTTTGTATTCCTTATACATATGCGCCAAGGCTTGGTCGCGTTGCTGAATCGCCTGATTCAACGGGTTAATCCCGTCATTCACAATCCGTTCCATTAACGACGCTGCAGTTGGGCCATCCAGATACTGCATCCCCCGCAACTGTTCCAAGAGCTGTGCCTGTGAATTTTGGGCACCGCCTTGCTGTTGCTGAAGATACTGCTGCTGCATCTGTTGCTGATACTGCTGCTGTTGCTGCTGCATCTGCTGTTGCTGGGCATACCACTGTTGCCGATTATCCTCAAACGAGCGACGGTCATCTGCAAGAGCTTGTGACTTTTTGGTGAACTCGGCTTGGACGTCCTTCGGCCAAGATCCGGCTTCACTGCTTCCACTATCAGGGGAGGCTTCTGGTGCTGTTGACTCAGGTGATTCAACAATGTCAGGAGCTTCCGATGGTTCAAAATTTTCCATGTTTGTCCCTCCGAGTGGATGATGAGTACCGCTAAACGTGTTCCCCTGCCGAGGAGTGTCGAGCAGTGTGTTCACAATCCGTGTTCATCTGTGACATCTATGGCATTATCGGGCTTTCCATACTACAACGTCAAGTGATCATCTCTGTGGGGGCCCCATAGGAGGTCGGGGAGGCTGTTGTGGCTGTGGCCCTCCCTGTTGCTGCCCCTGTGCCATGGCCTGCGCCAACGCTTCCGGTGCTTGCGGGGCAATCGCGGAACTTTCCCGGAATTGCTCCAATGCCATGTCAATCGCTTCAGCGGCAGCCTTGGCGGCAGCCTGTTGGGCAGCTTGCGCTACCGCTCCTTGAATCTGCGCCTGTTGCGCCCCTTGATCCTGCTTCTCAGACGCTGCCATCAATAATTCACGGCATTTATTCCAGAATCCCACAAATCCCTGCTGAATCTCTGGACTGGCACTGAGAAATTCCATTGTTGCCATCTCAGACTCTAATTCGTCCATGACCACGCGGAGATTCCAGAAGGGCATGGGAATACTTTCCGGTAAGGGCGTGCCTTCCCATAATCGCTCCACTAAGGACATTGCCAGCTTACGATATTTGGCTTCAGCCGCTTCTCGCCCCGTTTCCCCCATATTCAAGTCCGAGGCAATCTTTTCCTTGTCAATCTTCCCCGTGCGCTCGTCCATATACAGCACACTCAGCGGAGATTGCAAGTGTTCCCGGATACGCGCTTCCCGCAGGGCACGCATTTCTGGAATCAGGCTACCACGCTCCACCGTAATGGAGAAATCCGTGCCTGCCCGCAGAATTTCCGAGGTCTGGAAGATAAAGACCTCATCTTTCATGTTCTGGTCGGTATAGTGCAGGGTGCGGAAGGCCGGATAGTATTCTTTCACCCGATTCATGCGCATTTCCTTCACCATCGCCATGCGCTGGCCGAAATGGGTGTAGAGATTGCCCCATTGGGAATCAAGGATTTCTTGGAGCATCGGCACGGCCATTGGCCCCCGCATTGCGCCTGTCCCCTTGCCATCTTGGAATAAATCCACGCCCCCGGCGATTTCTCGCATGAGTTTGATGGTCAAATCAATGGATTGCATGAACCAACCCGGTAATTGAGGTGGGTCACGCCGTTGCACCATCTTCACGCCGGTTTCATTCAGCCCATTTTCGATAGGGGCCGGGTAATCTACCGGAATATCTTCCCGCTTCAGGGTCGGACCCAGTAATTCATCTCCGTAGATGGACGCATTGGCCTGTTCACCCAGTTGCGAAAGCCGTTTATTGAGAAATCGCTGCGGGGCAATCAAATCACTAATGTAATCGTTGCTCCAGAAGGTGGCTACCGTAGGGCTCCAGTGAAAATCCACCAACGGAATAAATCCATAGGGATTGTCATCGTCAAGTAGGATTTGTTCCCCCGGAATGAACGCACTGTAGCGCCCACGGGGATTTTTCTCGCTCATGGGCTGATACCGCTCGACCACAACCGCAAGATCCGGGTCATTGCTCGTGCGTGTACCCTGAATCCGTGGAATCAGGTCTTGCAGGTGCATTGAACCTGTCGGATCGCCAAATTGTTTGATATCCGTGCTGAGAATCCGCACTTCACTGGCATCTTTAATGTTTTCCAGTGTTTCCGCACTAACGTCATAGTTCGCTTCGATCCATCCCACCGTTCGAATCTTCGCAATGTAAACCGCTTGATCTGGCGAAAGGTCATTCACAGAACGAACAGACGCATCAATGAACACTTGGAGGGGACTGAGGACTTCACTGCCCACATCTCCGGTCAAGACCATATCTTCGACCACTTCGAACTGTTCTTTGGGCGCTCCCTGCGCCATCATCATCTGACGCGCCGATTCCGGGACAACTTCTCCGGTTTGCACATGCGTCCACTGCAATTCTCCCGTTTCCGGGTCAAACTGGGGCATGGGTTCCATACAGGCATCTTTGACCCATGGCACATACTCAAACGCTACTCCTCCTACGGACATCCACCAGAGAATTTCCCATGTACGTGAGGGTTGATCGAGCTTTTCGTCCAAGGCTTTGATCAATTTATCAATGACGGCAGCGTTGCCAATGGATTTCGGATCTTGTTTATCCGCTCTGGCCTTGAAAATAGGGGCAATACTGCTCAGACGCCCCATCATTTTGTAGAGCATCTGTGCGGCGAGATTAAACACCAGATGGAGTTTGTTCGGATCACGCCGACGGGTGAACAACACCCGATTCTGTGACCCAATCCAATGCTCTCCCGAAATAAACGAGAGATTGGTCAGAATACGGAGTTCCACAGACCCGATGTTGCGTGCTTTCTGCGCACGGAGTCGGTTATAGTCATCGGTATACTCAGTCAGTTTCTCATCATCGTTCGCCATTTATTGCGCTCCTAAATGCGCGTCCGGTAAATCCTGCAGACGCCCTTCGTCTACACTATTATCCACTATCCCGACTTGTGGGTCTGGTTTCTGCAGTTCCGTCATCACCATCCGCTCTAGGGAATCCATCCGGGCCATCAGCACTTTGAGGTCCGGTTGGAGGTCCGGGGGAGGCGAAGGTACGTTGAGCCACTTGCGCAAGATTTGCACTATCCATGTCATGTTTCAATGCCTCCTCAAACAACGTATCAAATGTGCGTGATTCCGTTGCCCCTGATTGATTATCTTTCCGGGTCAGCGCAAGGGTGTGCATAATAAATTGCACCTTGGCTTCCACCTGTATTAAGCGTTTTTCGACTTCGTGTCGATTCATTACTGTCCTCCTAAATGACTGTCTGCCGGCGCACGACTTTTCCGTTTCTTGATGGGATTCCCTAACCACTGCACACTGCCCACCGGGGGCTGCATGACCGGGGGCTGTTTTTTCGCCATGCCCCGTGGATGCCGAGAGAGCACATGCTCCAGACAATCCAGCACATGATCATTGGATTTCATCCGCTCATATTTTCCTGACGCCGACGTGTGGTCGGGCCATTGGGCGTGCTCGACTTCATACGGGAGCCGTTCAAGCCATGGGGCCAGAAAAATTCTGTCGTGCTGGAAATATTGACGGGCAGCTTCCGTGCGCACTTCCCGACCGCGTTTATTTGCCATCAAGTGGACGCCGTGGTGGAGACATTCCTGTTTGAACTGGCTATTGCTGTCCACCCACGCCATGGGGCGTGTGCGCCACAGTGCGGCCATGCGGGTAAACGCTTGTGCCCATGTCACAATCGACGAAGAGGGATCCAGCTCCGGGGTGTTTGCCACATAGTTATAGTTCGTCAATTCATCCAGAATGAACGCATCTCCCTCCGGGGAAATGGCAACAGCCAACGCTGCGCAGTAGGTGCCGGTATCCGCCCCGATTTCCACCCGCCAATCGTGAGGCAACTTGAAATTCTCCTTCATGTCGCCTCGTTCCGGTCGATGCCACAGGTGCGGGTGGGAGCGTGGGGTAAAAAGTCGATCTCCGCGCTGATAGTTATACACACGCCCCACAAAATCCCCCAACTTGCCCAGATAGGCAATCGAGAATTTTTCGCGCGTCAATAAATGTCGATCTCGATCCATGGCCTTCTGATCGAAGCTATAAGGGTTCACCGTCGCCGGGACGGCGCATTTGCAGACCCATTCCGGGAAATCCTCGTGGCCGTGTCCATTATCGTGAAATACCCCCACCCACGGGCGGTCAGGCGTGGTCGGAAACACAGCATAGCCCTGTCGCACGCGCAGATTCTGTGAGACGGAGGTAAAGCACTCAATCCCCGGTAATTGGTAGGCTTCGCAGTAAATATAGGCGTCAACTTCCTTCCCCTTGAGGGATTCTGAGCGTTCCCATGATCGGGCTTCAAATCGGGCTCCGTTTTCCATTTCCAACCAGAGGCGTCCGTCTTTCGGGCGATTTTGCAGGGATTTGTATTTTTGGTTGAGTCCTCGCTCTGAACAGAGGGATTCAAGGATATAGTCAAACTCTGGCGCGGTCATATCGTATTCATTGCCCACGAGATACACCAAAGCGTTGGGCACGGCAGCGAATGCGGCCCCCCAAAGTCCCGCGCCAGCGGATTTGCCTGATTTGTAGGCTCCGAGTTCTGCGACGACTTTCGCGCGCCCGTGCTTGCGAGGAACGAGCAAGCGGTGTTCGATTGTGCCAGTGGGCAGGCAGATTTTGATGGAGGGACGTGTATCATCCGGGGCCGTGACTTGTTGACTCAGTGCGTAGCCATCGGTGGTGACCCACCAGTCAGCTTGGTGCTCAAAGGGCACGAATCCAATCTGGTCGCAGAGAAACCGACGAAATTCTGTGATTAACCGATCTCGCAGATCGGGAGGCACCGTTGAGGTTGCCATTAACTCACGGTGCCAGCTGTGTGGTCATACTTTGCCAGCATATCGTTATAGAACCGGGATAACGGTGAATCCTGTCCTGCTAAGCCTGCAAGTTTGACTTCAAGTGATTGGCGGCAGGTATCGGCTTTAATCTTGTCGTTGCCCGAGCATTCCACGTAATTGACGGTCCAGAGGAAGTAGGCCATCTCGTTATAGTGCTTTTTAATGGCTGTTTCCAGTCGCTGCTGGTCAGTCATCTTGTGCCATGCTTCCCCGCCGGTATAGTGCTGTAATCGGTCAAGCACTTCGGCTTGTTGGGGCCATTGTTCTGCGGCTTCCACCAGAAATTCTTCCGGGGTCAGGGGATCCAGAAAATACCGCACGGCATCACTGACGGGAGCCCCTGAGAGCAGCATGAGTGAAAACTGGTCAGCTTCGACTTCAGTAAGGGCTCTCATGGGATTCACTTTCAATCGCTTCGATCACGGGAGGCTTCATGGGGCGGCGCTCCAAATGGCGCAGGTCATGTTCTGATGGGAAGGTGAGATGCACGCGACATCCGCACGCTTCGGCAAATCTGAGAAACCATTTGAGGGTGCTACTCCCACCCATGCCTCGTTTCTTGTAGAAATACTGATTAATCGAATTGGGCTCGACTCCCAGTTTCTTTGATAAGGTGCGCGTGGTCAACGTGGATCGACGCTGCATCTCCTTCAACAAGGCCGCAAAGGCCCCGCGTTGTAGGGTCAACTCGTAGGGAATTGATTGTCCTCGCTTTTCCGTGGCTTTTCTTGGTACGGACAATGACGGACTGAGTGTTTTCGGGCCTGTAGTGTTCCACATGGAACATAGTCTACCGATTGATGCTCTTGTCAGTCAACCTATTCTGGAACCCCCTCACTTTCGTAGAAGGGATTTACCCCCCGTGCAGAATCTTTAAGTAAAATGACCCCTCCCCCCTTGTTTCGGGATGAGTGTGTGCTGCGAATCCAATATGCTGGATTGACTATCCAATATGTTGGATAAAAAGGGGCTTTCGGGCATTCGACCAACCGTCTGGTCACGGCTGTAACTCGTTTGTTCACAACGGTTTGCAAGGATTTACAATAGTTGGCACGATTCTTGGTATGTGTATTGGGAGTAGGGGAGGTAGGCAAGTGAAACTAAGATAATAACTTCTTAGTACTTCCTACTACCTACTTAGGACTAAACAATGGCTACAAAAAAGTTAACAAAGAAGCAACTTGAAGAAATGGTACAGATCCTAACTGCGAAGTTAGCAGCACAGGTACAGGTTCCAACAACAGTAACAGGAACCACAGAAGAGAAGAAGGTTGTCTGGGAAAGTGCAGTTCTGTTAGCAGTTAGCTTGATTGTGGACGAAGCAAAGGGCCGTCCGGTACAGGTACTTAAGCCTAAAGGCTTGGGTGAATTGAGAGCTACTGTGACTGACCTTATGCAGAAGAAACATGGAATAGCTGTTAAGACCCCAACCAAGGCACAACTGACGACAGCTGTTCTATCTCTGGTTCTTTCTGGTCGCTTAGTCACCAACAAGGCACAGAAAGTACTCACGAATGCACAGAACAAGAACCGTCCGAGCAAGTATGTCATTCGTGAACTGAACGCTGAACGGTATGCGCAGATGTTTGAAATGAAGTATGCCACAAAGTAACACTCGGGCTTGACAGTTGAATCGGGCATCAGGGCTTCGGCTCTGATGTCCCTTTGAACTGTTAATTCCTTCAGTTCTATTCCAGAGGTAAGTATGACTACACATGTGACTAATGCTCTGCCAGAGGCAGGGGTTGGCGATACTGTGCATTTCAAGCAGCAGCAATTCTGGCCTGATGTGCGCAAAGGAACTGTGCTGGGATGTACGTACAGCGGGCACCAGCAAGGAGAGAAGTGGTACCAAGTGCGGGTGATTGATGGGATGGCAGTGAAAACGCTGCATGTAGACCATGAAGATTGCACCAAGCTGCGCAGCGGAGATGTGACATACATCTACAAGCCCACGGCTATGATTGATTGGCCAATGGTTCTTCCCTAGACAGTAGAAGCTAGGACATCAGGCTCAGGTCTGGTGTCCCTGCTTGTGTTGTCAATCAAGTCAACACTATTCCGCCCAGTCAGGGCAGGAAGGATGGCATCATGCCATTCAATACAATGCACATCCAGTTCATGGATGCGCGGAAGCAACAGCGTAAACAGCAGCGCAATCAGGAGCGGAACATCCTCCGCCGAAAGCCACTTGATGAGGTGCATCAAGTTGTGCTGGAAACACTGGTGGAACTGCTGAAAGTCACACGAGATGCCGTCGGTCGGCAGCTGTTCAACGAGCCTGTGTCCACGCAGTGCTTGGTCACTCGTCAGTTGGAGAAGCAGGTCGAAGTGGATGCCGCATGGTCGCAACGTGCAGCAGAACTGAGACAGAGATAATGGCTGAGACATTACATGCAAAGTACACAGCAGCACTGAAGGAGATTGAGTCACTAAAGGCGGTGATCAAAGCGCAGGAGCTGATAGAAGATGGAGACTTTAGGCATGAAGGAGAACTAGAGAAGCAGCTTGCTGCAATGGAGGAGCAGCGCAAGGTAAACGCAGCAAGATGGCAGGAGCAGAAGCGCACGATGCTATTCCTGCTCGACTGTTCCACGTTTGTTGCCCAAGCACATGAGGATGAGTGGGAACCAGCAGGTATTCGCTGGTATGTGGAGTCTGCGAAAGAGGACTTAGCAAACACGCGAGCCAAAGCAGAGAAGATGGAGGCGAAAGCTGAGCGAGTCGGGAGGATGCTGAGTAACACAGTCGATGACTGCATCACAGTAAAGAACAGTCTGTCGCAGGAGGGGGATGAGTTCAAAGAGTATGCAGACAAAGCAATGGAACGTGTTGATAAACGCTGGAAGAAATACGTAGAAGAGGTCAAATACGATGAGAGCTGAGAAGATAGCCTGTCGGTGTGCCAGTCTACTGCTTATATTCATTGGGTTCTATCTCTGCTACAGCGCAGGGTATCAGCATGGAATATCAGAGTGGTATGAGCAGCAGGAACTAGCCAAGCGGATGTTCACGTTTGCATTAGGGATTCTATTCGCCGGACTCCTGTCCTATGTCGGGACAGAGCTGGTGTATGGAAGGAGGGGAACATGACTTTGAAAGCGAACACGAAAGAGATTTATGAGATCTGTGAAGCGCAGATGATCAAGGCTCAGCAGGAAGATGCAGGGTATCAGCAAGGCGCTCGACATGCTGAGATGGCTAAGTGTTTTTATGTGTTGATATGGTGTCTTGAGGAGTGTGATGATGAGCATCGGAACATCGACATCAGAACACTCGACGAGCAAGACTTGGTTGCGTTAGTAGCAGAAGCGTTAGCAGCATGGAAAAGCGGGGCACGTTAGATAGGAGGAATAGTGAGGGTAAAGGTAGGACTACACAGCGATGGCACGTTGCATGAGGTGAAAGCCGCCTATAAGCAGCTTGCTGATGAGGACAGACGACCGAGTGACCACTTCACTAAGCACTGTCAGGTGACAGTGGACGAGGAGACAGGAGCGACACACAAAGTCCTGCGAGGACAGAAGTACCTGAAGTGGCAAGCAGCCCGTGAAGCAGCCCGACTACGCAGAGAAAGAGAGGGAAGATAGATGTCAAGTCCAGTGACACAGACACTAGTAGCAGGAATCACTACATCAGCAGGGCCAATAAAGTCCACACCATCAGGGCGAAAGAGAGTAGCAGAGTGGAGAGCAGCAGCAGCAAAGAGGAAAGCAGCAGCAAAGAAGCGAGAAACAGCAGCACAAACCAAGCAGCAGAAGGACAGTAAGGAGTAGCACAATGGCAGAGCAGAACATCATCTCACTTCGGAAGGGTGACACGCTAGTGAAGTACACCATCAAGCGTGACCCTATACACGGGATAGATTTGACGTTCACAGTCCATCAGGCATTGCAGGATTGGATGAGGATGGTCGCAGCAGCGTGTGTGGAGGAGGGCACAACCAGCAATGGGGAAGATAAGTTAGCCCTGTATGACATGGACAGAGGAGCGCAGCGCATCTCTATCCTTGATGAGTATAGTAGTCTGTGCTGGCAGTTCAATCGGAGTGAGTTCCACTCGGCATCAGCACAGCCAAGCCTCCGGTTCGAGGAGTCATCGCATTGGTATAAGAACCTTGCGTTCTTACGCCTCTGCACTGACAGCTTGACGCGAAGGATTGCTATCAGGTCTGAGAGTGACCATGACTTGTGGCGTAAACAGTACTGTGAAGTGAAACAGGCTGAACGTCACAACATTGCGGTGAATCTTGACTACTCCATCAAGCAGCTCGTCCTCGGACGTGTCGTAGTCGAGAAAACTGAAGTGACTACCGCACACGTCATCTCCTAATCCAACGAAAGAAGAAAACTTATGTGTTTAATTATTGTTGCAGATACCGCTCGCCCTACATCCAAAGAGATTGAAGATGCAGACAACACCAATCCCGATGGGTTAGGCATTGCGTACAAAGAACCAGACAGCAACCTTGTGACATGGCGCAAGGGCATCTCAGTGGAGGAGCTGACAGACCTCAGTCAGTCAGTGCCACTGCCATACGTCATGCACTTCAGGCTTGCGACACATGGAGGAAAGTCAGCAGGGTTGTGCCATCCCTTCCCGATTAGCAGGAACGTCGGCACTGCTGTGGAAGGACAGGCTCGGGAGGTGCTGTTCCACAATGGCATCTGGAATGAGCATGCACAGTTCACGCCAAGTCTCAAAGGCTCAGCGTCAGATACTCGCATCATGGCATGGGTCTTGTGGCGCACAGGAGATGAGAACAGGGATGGGACAGCCAAGCAGATTGCGACGTCAGCAGGACGCTTGGTGTTGTTCTCTCCGTCAAGGCTGATGCGCTTTGGGCAGTGGGAGGTTGGCTCAAAGGCTACTGATGGTACCACTGACGGGTGCTTCTATTCGAACCTCAACCACTGTTGGTCACGCCCAGTGGGTGGATTCTACACAGGGGCAGGCTACGTTGGTAATTCCCTGTGGGATGAGTGGGATAACAGGTATAACAAGTGGGATGGCTACACCCTACATGGGAAGAAGAAGGCTACCCCACAGGTAAAGGAGGAATCCTATCCACCAGCCCCGATTGAACCTGACAGTGTAGACATCAAGTGCGCAGGCTGTGACCAGTCACTTCCGACTGAGCAGTATCAAACAGCATGCACAGTGAGTCACGAGCTGGTCTGTGATAGCTGTGCATACGAACTCGGGTTACTCCCTGAACTTCAAGGCACCATCAGCTAGGAGGATATGTCCATGATGAGAGAATTTCCTACTTCAATTAAGACGATTGGCGTTGAGGTCGAAGGCTTCTGGTCTAAGCCTCCGAACTGGGACTCGGAACTAGACCCTGATTGCTATGACTGCGATTGGGAAGAACACGATGATGGGGTTAGGGAGAGAACACATCTCTGCTATAACTGCCGAGAGGAAGGAGGCATGCACGGATTCCTTGAGCGACATGGGTTGAAGGAGGACGGGTCAGTCAGTGGCTATGCACGAGAAGCCACGGGTTCTAATGACTATGTTGGTGCGGAGTATGCCTCTCCTGTGCTGCATAACTGGAGTGACTTGGTGCGCAGCGTGTCTAACTGCGGCAACAGAGGGTTAGGCTATCCAAACAGGGTGTCTGCTCACACAGGGATGCATGTGCATATCGGGGTGACGCAAGAACTCTTTGACTTCACCATGTCTGCGGTCTATTGGAATCTCATCAGGCTTGACCTCCTAGACCTTGCTGAACAAGGGAAGCTGCCCGAACAGGACGCTAAATGGTTAACCCATCGGTGTTATCACGGCACATCCAGTAATGAGGTGGCTGGCTACTGCCATCCCAACAGTTGGCGCAGGATGTGGGAACGCTACAACCATGTGAACTACACTGCCTTTGAGCAGCATGGTACCATCGAGGTGCGTGTCTGTCCTGCAGCCACGACACCAGAGTCAGCCCTGATTATGGTAGAACAGGTGCTGCGTTCAACCCACAACTACTGGACAAATCCCTCACTGTGGGAGCAGGTCAGTAGTGATGTCTTGCAAGAGCAGGACTTAACCCTGTCGAACATCGGCACCGTAGTCAATGAGACAGTGGAGAACAACCAGTTCCACCATCCTGTCATGGCTGACGGACTACCAGCCACACACGGACACACCATAGTCATAGCATAAATATGGTGTGCTGCGTGAGACTTTCCTACTTAACTGTATATAACTAAAGGCTTTAGTGTAGTCTCAAGGGCCTGAGATTGGAGGGAGATATGAGATAGGCATCAGTCATGTGGTATAATATTTACATTGTGTGGTGAGACTCTTGTAAGTCCCTGATTAAATGGTACTTAAAACATTTATAAGGGCATAGTCTCATACACACATGTATTAAGGTGCAGTCAATAGGTATATGATTGCAGCAGCGAGGATTACATATGGATAAGTTTGGAGTCGAAAGATTACATATGGATATTAAAGGTGGATTCAGTGTACACGTAAGCCTGAAAGCGATTGAGTATGACATGCATGGACGCACGGTGCATCTCATTCCAATAGCGAGGCTGGACCGCATTGATTCGGAAGGGGGAAGTCGCACACCCTGTACTGATTGTGGGAAGGATGCCAAGTGGTGTGTGATAGAGAATGCGGAAGATGCAGGAGATGAGAGGAACACGCATGGCTGGCTCTGGTGTGGCGTCTGTTCCGTAGGAGGGTGAGATGTCCTGTAACAAGGTGCGATTCAAGGTGGAGTGTCTTCAGTGTGGGTATCCGCGGAGTGAAGCGAGGTATCCAGACAGGGAGCCTCCCCTGCAGTGTGAGTCCACTGATAATCAACTGAGAGCACACATTGAACGAGAGAACTACAAAGAGAGGGTGAGACATGGCAACAACACTATGGGAAGCAAGGGAGCAGGGGGCTAAGTTCGGATTGGGAAGGCTAACAACAGTTAACTTCCAACTTGAAGGTTCTCCTGAGAGTACAGAGCAACAGTGTGCAATTATCCACAAAGAACTAGCGAATGCGTTCCTTGAAGGATGGTTAGCTGCAGAGCCAGAGCCAGAGAGTGATGAGGACGACAACGAGGAGGAGGAGTAGCATGTCAAAGACGAAAGAGTGGGTGATGCGTGAGGGTATGGATAAGATGCTTGAGGCAGAAGCATTGATAGGGGACAGGCAGGTAGCAGCCGTGGCACAGGTGATGACAGCAGTCAATGACCTGACCCAACACCTTGACCGCTACCATGAGGAGGTTGATAAGCTAGCCAAGAGGATTAACCTGCTTGAACTCGCAATCGTGGCCGTGAAAAATAAGCTGGACTACCTTGATGTGTGGGCACCAGCCATTGCCAAAGAAGATTCCATCCATGATGGGAACGAGACACCCAAGAAAGGGACAGCAGAATGAACGCCTTAATTGAATACGCATGGACAGAGCTGAAGACCACCGTCTTCCAGCTCCTTCCCTACGCTGTGATGATTTGGCTGATATGGACAGCCCAAACCCAACAGCAACAGATGATGCAACAGCATATGGCACTCCTGTCAGAGCGTGTCGAAGCACAGACACGCACCCTGACATCTATCAGGGACACCCTAACGCAGCGAGGGTTAGTAGTGCCCCCTTTAGGAGAGACGAATTGATTAGATTTGAAGGGCACCGTGAACCCGTACGTGTAGGATTCCTTGAGCCTGAGATAGTGCAGCTCCTGAACCTGACCAGCGTGTGGTCTGCTCGACATGGACACGACGTGATTGTTACCTCCATGAATGACCACAAGCACAGTAAGCGCAGCTTGCACTACGAGGACAAAGCAGTAGACTTCCAAGTGAAGGCGCAAGACATCCCCATCATAGAGGCAATGGAAAGCCTTGCTAACTTTCTGCGTGGGAACCTTGGCTTGGGATGGGACTTAATATGGGACGCACCCGGACACTACAACCACATCCATGTGGAGTGGGACATCCGGCAACGAGAACGGAAAGCGGATTAAATGGCAGACGACACACGGAAACTCAGGACATTCCTGATTAACATTGACGATGACGATGACGCATCAATAGAGAAAGCCGCACAGATGTTAGGGATTCCACCTGACGATGTGCGCAATACCCTGACCTTCTCCCGTGAAGTGTTCATCGTAGCGGAGGCCAAGAAGCTGACGAAAGGACAGCTCCTGACCTCACTGATGAGCGTGGTGAGCCTGTTGATTAAGGACACAACAGACACAGATGAAGAACGGGCAGAAATCTGCACCAGATTATTCGAAGGGCTGTGGGCAGCTGCAGAAATTGAGCAAGCCCCGAAGTATTCAACAGACTCAGGGGAAATTGTGCATTGAGTCAGGGAGTAGATACCCAAACTCGTATAAAATTTTAATTTGAAAGAGAGGTTTGCTATGAAACGATGGTGGAAATCCAAGACGTTCTGGTTGAACATTGCTACGCTCGGTGTAGCGTCAGCACTAGAGCAGCCCAACCCTGAAGTCACAGCACAGATACTGGCTGTTGCCAATATCGTGCTGCGCTTCTTCACCAAAGAAGCAATCGCCTAGTGGACAGGGGCACGGCTATACCGGCCTTGTTCATGTCGGGTAATGAGTCCTGCATCAAGCAGCTTATCTAACTGACGGAACACGGTCGCTCGTGAGGCTGTGCCTGAGAGAGCGTCCACGATTTCACTGGTCTGTGTCAGGCCATCGGCTACCGGAGCGATGGTCTGATACACCGCCAGTCCAGCGGGGCCACACGCTGACAGAATGTGTTCGGCCTCGGCTCCCATAGGTGTGAACAACCCCTCGCTGTCTCGGCTGAGCCAGTGTGTTTCAGGAGCAGCGAGGTGACTCACAACATCCAACCGTGCAGCCTGCTCCAAGAGTGGGATGCTGTGTTGCACCTCATCCGGTGAGGTCAACGCCAGTTGGGTAGAAGTAAACGCACTCAAGGCTGAGCTTCCTGAGATGCGGTCTTGCGGTCGAAGAAAGGCAAAGTCTGTGCGGGCTTTGGTTGTGTGATGTGTGCCCAGCACAGTGTATCCACGCGCCCGGCAAAAGCGATTCAACCGGATGAGCTGAGGGGCAACGAGGTTATAACGATTCAAGTCCACACCGAGAAACACAATGAGCGGGTCAACAATAAAGAGCGGGCCCTTGAGTCCATCAAGCAGCGTACACAGCAACCCCAACGGGTCTTGCTTGAACCGATTCAAGTCAATGCTTTCATCATCAACAAGAGACGCATGAGGAAGGATACCAATGTCGAGTCCTACATCAGATCCACGACGACGCAGCGAGTCAATCGAGCGGTCGCCCACCAGATACGCTATGCCCTCATCGGGGGGTGTTACCTCTAAAAAGGATTTCCCTTGCAGCCACGCATGGAGGAACTGAAGGATGAGTGTTGACTTGCCTGCACCAGAGGCACCCGCCAAGACACTCACTTCACTCGGCGGAAGTAATGATTGCAGTTTCATAAAAGTAATAGTATCATAGTTTCAAGGAGCTGAGATGAATAAAGTAAGTTTAATTTTAACTGACCGCTCACGGATTGAAGCCGACTGGCTCTGTCCACGCAAGCGGTACTGGTTGACTGAGTATCGAGATGAGCATACCAGCACAGGATTGGTGCCTGCCTCCAACCCACCAGCCTTTACCTTTGGGTTGGCTGTGCATGAGGGGATTGAAGCAGGCATCAAGGGAGAGACAGCACCGGATATCTCCGAGGCTGACATGACTGATGACCAGAAGGATTGTGTGACGGCTATCGTGACAGGGTTCTTCGAATACATCTGGCCCCAGTGGATGACAGACTATGAGCCTGTTGTCGTAGAACAGGAGCTGGAGTTTGAGCATGACGGGGTGCTGTTCATGTGCCGTCCCGACCTTATCCTCAAACACAAACGCACAGGTGACCATTGGTATCCTGACTTCAAGACCTTCAGTGGGTCATTCAACTACCACCGTTGGGTCATCAGCCTGCAGCAACAGCTGACCTTCCTTGCATGCGAGAAAGCGTTGGACTTAGACCTCGCAGGTGCATGGATACAAGGACTCGGCAAAGGAAGTGGTCGGAAGGGTATGTTGTACCATCCCTTAGTCTTTGGCTATCGACATCCCGGAGTGCCGGGAGTCTCGGAACCTACCTATGGGGTGCAGCGACGGACAGGATTCCAACGCTTCAACACCAAGGAGTACCACCACAACGGAGTGCAAGGCTGGATTCAACAGCTGATGAAGAAGCACCCAGACATGGTGGCAAAGGTCTATCCACAATCACAGCCCATCTTCCCGCAGAAGATTATGGACGGGGTGCTGGAGCAGATTACCTACAGGGAACAGCTCATTGCCAAGACACGAGAGCCTAGTGACCACAAAACAAAGTGGGCACAGCACATGGGTATCTTCCCGCAACATATCTCCCAGTGTGACACAGGCTGGGGGCAGTGCAGTTACTTCGACATGTGTCATGTCTCCACCATTCACAAGAACCCCATAGGGAGTGGGTCATTCGTGCCTCGGGAACCACATCATGCCGCAGAGAATACAATGATTCAAATGCAGGATGGAGATTGAGTTTGCCGTAGCCGTCCTATATTTGATAATCTTTGCGCTTCAACTATACGCCTTGATTGATTAACTAATACAAAGGAGGAGCGAGTGGCTGAGCAACCTCTCGACCTAGCACCAGACTTATCTATTCTCCTGTTCGGTGACACCGGACACGGGAAGTCCACCCTCATTGCAGAACTGATTGAAGAAGTCTTTATAGATACCGGGAAGACCACCGCAATCTTTCTCGCAGACCGAGGGAGTTTGAAACCGTACCGCACGTTGGAGAAAGCCAACTGCGTAACCATTCATAGCCCACCCCCTGATGCCAACGCATGGCTGTGGTTACATCATGCGCTGCGTGGTGAGGTGCGCGATGACAACACCGGGAAGTATGTCCCCGTTGCTGGTGAGGGCAACGAGGGCACAGGCATGATTGTCCATGAAGGACTGACCGCCTACGCTGAACTCTTGATGTCCACCATGGCAGAGATGTCCAGCAACGGCACCAACATTGGAGGGGAGGGAGCATGGAATGTCGTCTTACGCGAGGGAAAGGACACGCTAAAAGTGGGGACATCCAACATGGCTCACTACGGCATGGCCCAACTCCAAATCCGTGAAGGCGTACTCGCTCCCAAACCTCCCGTCCCTCACATCTACACGGCAGGGGTACGCCGTGGAGAAAGCGCCTCCAATACCCCTGTGCTTGGCCCGTTGGTGGTTGGGGAAGCCCTGACTGGGCAACTCCCACGGTGGATGGACTACACCTTTCGGTGTGCCATGACCGCAGGGAAATACCACCTGTATCTGGCTCCGCACACAGACCCTACGCTTGGCCCACGCACTGTGGTTCTTGCGAACCCCCGCATCCCCAAGGCGGGAGCCTCGGTTGATGTCCCTGCTTCAATCGAACCAGCATCACTCGTCAAAGCCCTGCGTATTTTGCAGGCACGTGAGCAGGCAGCTCAAGAAGAACTATTAACCCGATTAACCTCAAGAAAGAAAGAGAGTAAGTAACATGAGTATTGACCCAACTGCATTAAAAGGCCCTGACCCCTCCCAATGGGATGACCGTGAGTTCGAAGGCCCTGTCCCCGCTGGACGCTACACCTTCAAAGCCCCGAACGAGTTTGAGTTCGTCGACGATCAAGGGTACCTCGGAGCCGTGATGGATCTGGAGATTCAGGACTGTCCCGAGGGACACTACAACACCATCCGCTACGTGCGGGCCAGCTTCAAGCCAAAGAGAAGTGGGAATGGCTCACGCCTGACCGACTATCTCAAAGCCTGTAGTGTTGAGCCACTGGCAAACTCGGATGCACAGGCAGCCATGGATGCTGTGAACCAGACCGCTGGGTGTTACCTTGATGCTGAGGTCAGCTGGCGGTGTTGGGACAAGGACACCCAAGAAGTCCTTGCCAATAGCTACAACGAGTTCCCGGATGACCCTGACAAGCCGGGACAGAAACTTCCGTACATTGAGAACCCCGCAACGGGGAAGAAAGTTCCCGCACGGGCCGGGATTTTTTACTTCGTTCGGTAGTCCATGCTCCGTAAACCGTCCGGGTGCCACGGCTGTTCGTTAGGCGTCGTGGGCTCTGGCTTCATGTCCCCTGATGGGGAGGGCACAAATGGTGTCCTTCTCATTGGGGAGGCGTTGGGTGCTGAAGAAGCAGAGGCAGGCCGTCCCTTTGTAGGGGCAGCAGGCCGAGTGTTGAATGACTGTATCGCCCGAGCAGGATTCAACCGCGAAGATTTCAGAATTGCCAATGCCATGTGGTGTCGCCCACCACGCAATGATATCGCTGGCCCCTATGCGCCAGCTGCCTTGAAGCAATGTTGGATAGAACATCTCTACCCCCTCATCAAACGTCACCCCCCTGCTGTCATCATGCCCTTGGGCAACATTGCCCTGCGCCAGTTCATTGAGCGCGCCAACATCCTTGACCACCGAGGCTACGCTACAGTGTGGCAACGCCACGTACTAGTACCTTCAGTACACCCCAGCTACATCATGCGGGGGAATCCAAACTATGCTTCTGTGCTTATCCATGACCTGCAGCTGGCCGTGCGCATGGCACAAGAAGGCTTCAAGCGTACGCAGACCCACTACGTACAAGACCCCAACCCCAATGTGGCACGTGAATGGCTACGCCGTGAACTCCGTGACCCTACCACCCCGGTAGCCTTTGACATTGAAACCACCGACAAAGGGATAGATGAAGACATGGTGGACTGGCGTGCAGATGGACGCATCACCCGTATTAGTTTTGCTGCGCGCCCGCACCATGCCATGAGCCTGAAGTTTAATCGCCTCACGAAGTCCGTCATCCGTGAAGCCTTGGCCTCTCCGAATCCAAAGATTGTCTGGAACGCTGCCTTCGATTGTCCCCGTCTCGAAGTCAAAGGCTTTGAGATTAACGGCACCGTCTATGACGGCATGATTGCATGGCATGTCCTCCACTCTGACCTTCCCAAAAGCCTCGGCTTTGTGGCCTCCCTCTTGTTGGATGACCAGCCCCGATGGAAGCACCTCAGTCGGCAGACCCCAGCGTTCTATAACGCTATTGATAGTGATGCTGCGCTACGCATTACCCTCAAGACATGGGACTTGCTGAAAGAGATGGACATGTGGAAGCTCTACCAAGAACAAATCGTAGACTGTGAGCCCGTGTTCCAGCACATGCACCGGAAGGGAATGCCTGTCGATAGCGTCACCCGACGGAAGCATGCCATCACCCTCGACGAGAAGCTCAAGGCGATTGACCAGCAGATACAGGACATCATCCCTGAAGCGTTGCAGAAGGTGAAACTCTACAAGAGCGTCAGTCGTGCTCGCGCTGCCCATCACGGCGAAGGCTCTGAGGTCGAAGCCGAAGCTATCGTCAAGCACTGCCCTGCCTGTGGGAAGGAAGGACGAATCACTGAAGCCACGCATCCCTGCAATGTCCCACTCGAAACACGGACAGTGCGCACTACACAATGGGCCATCCCACAACCCTTTATCGTGAGCTGGCAGAGCATTGCCAAGTGGCAGGACTACCACAAGCACAAAGCCGTGCTGCGCAAAGGGAAGCGCACAACAGATGAGACAGCCCTCCGTGCCTTAATCCTCAAGCACCCTGATGACCCCCTCTACCCGCTCGTGCTGGACTACCGTGAAGTGCAGAAGCTCAGCGGTACCTACATCGGACGCCCAGCCCCCTTCGGGAAGATTGAAGGGGGGCTACCCGTCTATGCTGATGGACGGTGCCACCCCACTATCACCAACAACCCGGACACCATGCGTACCTCCATGGTCAACCCCAACCTGCAGCAGATTCCTCATGGGGGTGGACTCCAAGGACTGGTGAAGGATATCTTCGTGGCTCCGAAAGGCTCCTGCTTCTGGGAGATTGACTACTCAGGGATTGAAGCCCTGTTGGTAGGGTACTTTGCCCGCAGCCCACAACTCATGCGCCTGTCTACCATGGGAGTACATGATTACGTCAATGCGTATGCCCTTCATTTCCTTGATCAAAAAATTCCGGCGAGTGCCTTGCCAGAATTAGGGTGGGGGGATGATGAGCTGCGTGCTGCGTTGAAAGAGTTCAAGCAGCGGTTCCCGCGTGAACGGTTTGTGCGGAAGCGACTGGTGCATGGACACCACTACATGATGGGGCCCTTCAAGGCACAGGAAATTCTCTTGAAAGAACTCAACCGCACGGTACCGTTGAAAGATATTAAAGCGTTCTTTAAGTTCTATGCGGAACTGTTCCCTGAGATTTCCACGTGGCAGAAAGGGTTGTGTCTCGCCGTAGATGGCACCACAGAAAACAACGACCCCGGCTTGGGGATTACCGCTGGAGCAGGGTGGGTACGGAATCCCAGTGGAATGATTCACCGATACTTCAATGTCCTCAAGTGGACACGAGTGTCGGATGACAGTTGGACATGGAACTATGGCCCTACCGCAAAAGCCCTCGTCGCCTTCAACCCTCAGCATGCAGCAGCCGCGATTGGGCGACGGGCAATTACCGGGGTGCGGAAGCATTCTCCGAGTGCGCATGAATCCCTCCGCTTGTTCATCCATGACTCACTAGTTGGGGAGTGCGCACGGGCAGATGCTGATGACATTATCAATACCGTCACCAACATCATGACGCAACCCATCCCATGGCTCCCCCTCCCTGCTGAATGGAACATGGGAACACACCTCAGTGTCGGAGTGGAAGCGCAAGTGGGTGACCGATGGGGAAAGATGAAAACCGTGTAAGGCAGGCGGGGTACCCAAGCGAGAGTGGTCTTAGGTACCCCGTCTCTGAGGACTACAATGGGCTGAGCACTTTAAGTATATGTACTACTAGATATAGTGTCAATCCCCCCAGTAGGTAAGAGCAAGGCTGAGCCCCCATGTAATCAGGCCCCCTAATGCTCCCCATGTGACTGCCTTGGTGCGAAGCACTGCAACCGACAAACGGATTTGGGACACATCTTCCTGCACTTTCTGCATCCCCTCGTCCAGTCGAGTCAGCTCCGCTAAGACTAAGCGTTGGTATTCGTGCCACCCGTTTTCACTCATCGAATAGGACGCAGTATATCCGGGTTCGCGGTGGTGGCTCCACGTTGACGGGCTATAGTTTCAAGTAGTTGGTCATTGCGCAAAGACTTAATAACATCATCCGTGCCTAGTGGGTTCACTTCTGTCCCTTCAAGACCCTGAAGAACATCCGCTATCAACTGGCGCAGAGCGTTTCCTGTTGGGTCTTGCATCGCAGAGGCCCAAGTTTCAGGGTGCCTTTCCTTATGATCTCTTATGGCGAAGTATTGTGCTGACCGATCCATCCCCCGCGACATCTGTGCAAAATCTTCAACGCGACGAGGCACACCCTTCAATGGGTGTCCTTCCTGTCGATCCCATGTACTGTCCACAATACGACTCGGAGGTACCACTCTTCCACTGGTTGGGGCTCCCACAATCTGCTCACCCTCAAACGTGTTGCCTTGACCTGCTAATATCTGTGCGACCTCATCTCGTCCCATTGTTACGCGATTCGTCTGTTCGTTGGGACGGGCAAACATGGTTTGTCCTATGTTGTAGAGGGTCTTGGGGATTCTGAGCAGTGGGTTCGGATTTGGATTTAATGTGGCATCTCCTACGGGGGTATAAGATCCAGCGTGATCTTCCTCGTGCATGGGACGCTCAGTCGGACTGACCGGCTGCCGACGTATCCCCTCAGTGAATGGATTGTTGAACAGATTAAATGGAGTTATCCTCGGATCAAGCGTGGGCTTTCCCGTTATAGGGCTAGGCGCAAGACTGCGTGCAGGGAACCGTGCAGCATACTGGGTCAAGGGCGCAAATGTGCGTGCGGTAGCTCCAATCCCATGAGGAGCCGTAAAGACAGGGGGAAGATCCCCCGAAGCAACACCCTGTGCTGCTCCTCGTGAGGATAGATCCGTGCCTCCGGGAACGCCCCCAATACCCTGCAGCAGTGTTCTGTGCAGGTTCGAAATCGCATACTTACCAAACGTCGTGCCAACATTTTCTCCACTGACAAGATCCCCGGCAACAGGACTGATCTCTTGCAGAAGTGACGAGGCCCCAGCTGCCAGAGATTCAGGGACATTTCCCCCTTCAGCGTACGCTTGACCAGCTGACTGTCCAAATGCCTGTGGCCCTGCCAGATGCCCACCACCGGCTTGCGCAAGATTCTGAATGCGAGGGTCACCATACAACATGGTGCCTGCCCCGATACCACCAAGGCCAGCAGCCATCGCACCCCGCGCAGCAGTTTGATAAGGCTTATCCACCGGAGCTAAAGTCTCAAGATCCCGTCCAAGAAATCCGGGAAGGTTCAATCGCTTCCCAAGAAGCGCCTCGGCTCCACGCACTAAGGGGGCTGCACCCCAACGTGCTGCCTGCTCCCCCATTTGCACACCAACACGCGCCATTGGCGCTATAAGCGTCTTTACAAAGTCTCCCCATCCTGCTTTTGTGAGCTGTGACTGGATCTTCTCCAGCTCAGGGCCAAAGTCAGGGTGCTGCATCAACTTTGCGACATCTTCAGGTGTATCTACCGTAATCCCTTGTGCCTGTGCACGCTGCGCTATAGCAGTTTGCTGCATGCGAAGCTGTTGTGCCTGTGTCCCACTGAACCACTTCATCGCCGCTGTCGCAGTCTCTGTTTCAGGGGTGCCTGTTAAAGCAAGACGTCTCCCTTCTTCAAGCGAAACACCATGCTTTAATCCAATAGTTACTGGGGCCCAATCAGAAGCGCGAAAAGCACGCCCTAACATGTTCCCACTCATCATGCCAGACATGCGCTCAACCGCAAGCGCAGCGTCTACCCCTTCATTCCAACCCGATCTTTCAACGTAACGCTCAAGCTCTCGTCTGCCTTCACGTGTTTCAGGATCAATGCGGTAGATTTCCCGAATCATATTGTTCGGGTTACCAGACATGAAATCCACCTCTAACCTGAACATGTCAGAGTTAATGCCACGGCCCTGCTCTGTCAGCAGATCGCCTTCTTTTTGTAGATCTGCTGCTCGGGCAGTGTCTCCTCCTGCTCTCAACCTCCCAGCATCAAACTTCATCAGGGCACCTTGAATCTGACGACTCAAGCCTTCGATTTGAAACCCGGCATGGGCCCCGAGAAAGGCTTTCGCTGGGGATGAAGGAGAGGAAAGCATATTCAAGAGGAGTCCATCACGCAGACGCTCTGACCACATGCGACCAAACCGAGGGTCACCCCCCTTCATGGCTCCTTTGTAGATGTCTTTGGTTTTATATCCCAATACACCATACAGGGTGGCACCAAGCGCCCCATTAATCATCCGACCAAAGGTGCCTTCGCCTTCTTCCTTGGCCCCTTCTACCCCTGCCTGCCACCCAATACCACCACCCGTAACACCCCCTGCGATACGCAACGCATCCGGGTGCCGCACAAAGTTTCTCCATAGTGTGGGGTCAACCATTGAGTAGATAGAAAACAACCCATCCGTTGCTTTGGAAATGTCTGCATTTAAGTTGGTTATCTCACGGGTATAGGCCAAGATCCGAGCACGCGCATCTGCAAGATCCGACGGTAAGACCCGTGAAGCATGCTGCGTGTCCCGGCGCTCCTGTATTTTGTATGGACTGCGCGCCTGACCTTCACGCTGCACAGGGGCATCCATCCTACTGGTAGCAGGAGCCCCCAAGTACCCTGTCCCTAAAGTACTCGGCATTGAACGCACTTCACCGGGACGAGTGCCCGCACTGTAGGTATAGCCTCCCGTCGTTGGATCTGCACGTGGAGCTAAGACAGACACCTGAAGGAAATTATCAACTTCTGTGTCCAAGTGTGCCTGTAATTCATCCAGCTTATCCAAGTGTCTAGTAAAACTCTGCCACACATCAGGAGCGACCTTATCTTTGAAGGCAGCCTCCAAGAACATCGCCTTTTCTTTTGCCTGCATCCGCGTAAATTCCATGCGATACAGGTGCTGTACAACAGGATGCTTTGGCACAGTAGCAACGACATCCCCAGCTTTATTCAAGATGTCCTGCTCCTCGAAAAACACATTAAACAGATTTTGCGCGTAGACTTTTCGAGGATCATTCGGGTCTACGCCCTTCCCCCCATAGGCTTTCTCTAAGGAGGAGGCAACACCCGATTGGCGCGGTTCAACACTTTCTTTCCGGTAATATGTTTTAGCCTGCTGACCTTCGGGCTGCTCAAAAATCCCAGTTAAGCGATGGCGGAACTGATCTTGTACCGCTTGCTTTGCACGCGCAAGTAGATCAATGTTTGTATGGCGACTTCGAATTGTTTGTGTCTGCCACCGTTTATAGTCAGCTTCAGTTTGAAGATTTGACTCAAGCAAATTTTTTCGCTGCGCCAAGTGAAAGTCAGTAATGGCTTTCTTCACGGCGGCAGGATCATTCGCCGTACGCATACGCTGGATAACCTGCGCAATCTCGTTCTCAGCCCCGGCTGAATAGGTATCCAGAATACGTGCGCCAATAGGGGTAAGCTCGTCAGTCTCAGGGTCACGCAGGGCAGTTGAAGTCTCCCCTCTTGACCCTCCAGTCAGGTCTATCCTGCCCGCAGGAGAAGTCGTAGGTATTTGCCGAGGGCCAACGAAAGCTGTGGTAGGCGCAGCAGTCAGATCCCTCCCTGACGTCTTCAGCTCAGCGCCGGGAGTCACACTTTCAATTTCAGGCTCTCTCCCTTCTACGGCACGTGCTGCTGCAATATCACGTTGTCGCTGCACATTTTCAGGGGAGACAAATTCACTTGTTCCGGTGGTCTGTCCATAGGGGCCCGTTGCTCCGGGACTGACTTCTCCTAGACCAGCTGCAGGTAACCCTCCTTCTCCTCTTCCGGGTTGAACACCTCCACGAGCTATACGTTCCGCTGAACCCGGCAACGCTGTTTCTGCTTTCGTGATGACCTGTTGTAGTTCCCTGTACCCTGCGGGACTGGTGCGGGCGTTCCTCCACATCCGGGTAATTTCCCGCTTTGTCATCCCTTCTGCTGCTGCTGTAAACCGTGCCCAAAGGTCTTTCCCTGCTGCCGTGCGTTTGTCCCCCGGCATAGCGTCAGGGAAATTGACCGCTACCTGTGGGCGCGCACCTCCCGGATGCAGCATGGAGGCATCTGCCCCTTCAGTAACTGCACCAGAACTTCCAGCAGGTGGTGGGGGCTCGACTGCACGCAAGTTTTCAACCCACTTCAACGCTTCTGGATCATTGTTTTCAAGCAGTTCCCAAAGCCGGTTAAAATTTGCTGTTTTAACCGTGACGCCTGCCTCCCGTATCTCTGCACGTAACGCTGCCTTGTCAGCTATAACAGGAACATCGCCCTGATCTCTGAGAGGAACATCAGGTTCTCGTTGGACTACTTGTGACCCGGTAACAACTGGTGTTTCAGGGGTAAGCGGTGTTCCACGATCAACAGGCTGCACTCCTGTAGCGGGTTTAACTGGAGATCCCGGTAGAGGTGCATCATCCCAAGCCAAGAACTCCTCTAAATTAGGGTCAGTCTCACGAAAAGCAGGGTCAACTGCGTCTTCTATTGTCTGCTCACGAGGAACGCGGCGTCCCGTTTGCGCGGTCGCAGTCGCGGTATCTGCTGCAGGTGCTGCCTCAGTGTAGATAGCCCGAAGCCGTTGATAGGCATTGAGGGCTCTCTTTGCTTGCTGCTCAGATATCCCAGCCCTCGGCTGTCGCGTGACAGGATCAATGTATCTGTTGGTTCTGTCAATATCACGAGTAACCTGCCCCTTATTTTTGTTCAGGGCCTCAGCACGTTGGCGTAGCTGTGCTTCTATTGTGTCGTTGATAGTCTTTTGACCAGCAGGATTTACAATCGCTTGAGTTCTTGTCGCAGCCTGCGCTCTCGCACGGGCAGTAGCAGCTGTAACGTCGTCTTCCGGCCCCGGAGTCTCTGGGGGCCTGGTAGTACGGCGAGTGACAGCAGCGCCCTGTGGCGTTGGTGTTGCAGTGGGAGACGTTGAAGGCTCACGCTTAAGAACGTCAATAACTTGTGCGAGTGCCTCAGGATCATCTGTGGCAGCACTACGGCTGAGAACTATTGCATCTTCTTCTGGCACACCCCGTTGGATTAGTTCTAATTCAATAGATTCAGCTGCAGTCCTCTGCTCCGCAGTAAGCTGAAGTTCACCCGTTTCTGGTAGCTGTGTCTGCCTTGAAGGAGGCTGTTCAGCAGGGCGCTGGAAATCACCACCCTGTTGCCTTGCAGCTGGGTTAACAGGAGGGCGCTGAGGGACAAAAGGAGTTGTAGCCGGTTCCGGTCTGACTCGACCAGAAAATAAGTCACCTTCCTGCTCGATACTAGTTGTTCCCCTCTGCGCAGCAGCAGTCGAATCCGCTTGTTCAATAGGGATAATAGGAGCACCTGCTTCGAAACGAGTACCAGTTGGGGGGTCTGGAGAAACAGGCACATCTGGCGTCTCTACTTCAAGCTCAACCCCTCTAGTATTTATCGGAGGCGCACCAACGATTTGTTGTTCACCCCCTAGTGGTACGCCTGCTGGCTGCTCTGTCTCTGGGGCATTCAAAAGGCGCTCTCCCCGCCGACCTAACCCCAGTGTTCTCCCTACTACATGTTGCGCAGTTTTTGTCCCTGCCAACTCAAGGGCGAACTCAAGCGCAGCAATCATCTTCAGATCAGGATCCCCAGCAAGTTCAGCTTCTTCAATCCGAGCCATCGCTGACATCACACCCGGAATTGCTGACAAGTCCCTGAAAGTTGACCCTGTTTTTTGGACAATATCCCGAAGAAAATTACTGGCTGTGGGTGGGCCTGTCCATGAACGGTTGGGACGAGCCCCTGTCGCAGCATTTACCAGTGAACCTAAAACCCCCGGCTTGGCTGCCCGTGCTCGATAGGTTGATGCCTTGGGCACAAAGTTTTTTGGGATGAGCCTCCCGAAGACAGGCATCCTTCGCAGTGTGCGCGCAGGTAATCCTTGGGATAACCACGTGAGAAGCCCCGGTGCCATCATGGTTACTGCAGTCATGCCATAGCGATCAGCACGCTGCTGCGCTTCACGGGCTTCCCCTGTGCGGGGATACCCCATATTCCCACCTTCAACTGTTTGTCCGGGGGGATTGTAGTTCATCCCCATCAGCCCGAGTCCCTGCTCTTCAACTGGAACCCCACCCGACAGGATATCTCCCCCACGAGGGCCTTGGTTGGCAAGGTACCATCTAGTTGCTTGCCGTGTAATATCAGGATCACCCTCTGCAATGCCCTGTGCAAATTCACGGGCCACATCAGCCATCTCAGGGGACTCCCCTTCAATCTGGGCTGCCCCTTCCAGCAACCATTGTCGAATCTGTGCCTGCTGCTCAGCTGCAACCCGAGCAGATGGAGGATTCTTTACTTCCGGGTTAGCTGTCAGGGCACTGCTGAGTTGCTCTAAAAGACTAGATGCCATCGCTATTGCCCGATACCTTGTCTAATTCGACCTAACCCAGTCTCTCCGGGAACTAAATCAAAGTCGTCACTTACGGTAAATGGGACGAACCAATCTTCAACCTCAGTGGGTAATGTTTCAATGGTTTCAGGATCCTGCTCTGCCACGAAACTATCAGCAACATCATAAAAGAATTCACCCATACGCAGTGAAGGCGGAGGAGGTACTTCCTGTCCCGGAAATTTTAGCTTCCATCCTTGTATAAATCTCTCCCGCGCTCCCGGTACACCTCCTAATGGATCAGAAAGCCCAAGAGCTTCTCCTGCTGCGTTGTAATAAATCGTGCCCATCCAACCCGGTTCAAGGACAAGAGGCTGCCCGTTGACGTCAGTCGCCGTGATAGCTTCATATAAAGGGTTCGAGGCATCGTGAGTCGTTTTTCGTTGCACTGTATATTTCAGCTGATTGTTCTTCGTCTTCGCGCGCTCATTTATTAAGCGCACAGCCATGTTTTCCATTGTTTGATTCCGAACATTGAAACGCTTATTTACAGCCAGCTGTCGCATCATCTCTACTGTTACTCTGCCCTCCCAGTTGAGCTTCTGTAGATTTAGGGCATCCGCATTTTTCTGTTCATTCTCTTCCATGCTGAGTCCATGGGTGAACAAGATACGCGCTAAGTTATTTGATTGGTCTTCTTCTCGCGCAATGCGATTTTCGTCCACTCGAATGTCTGCCGCATCCTGTAGTTCATCCTTCTTTGTGTCTCGTTCCCACTCACGGCCTGCACGATATTGTTCCTGCAGCCCTGCTAAGGGAGCGAAGAGGTCTTGGGCAGGAGAGCCCGGAACAACCCCGGACGGAGGCCCCATTCCACCTTGCATCAATGTGGGATCTGAGAGTTTTTGCCCCGGCACCACCCCTTCGATGCCATGCGTTCTGGCAACATGCCCTAAGAACGGAGAACCCCCTCCACCAAACGCTTGCCCTTCTGTCGCACCGAGCACTGCTGTAGTAGCAGCATTAAGCCGATCTTCAGGAGCCATCCGAAAATCTTCATACGGCGTATTTAACCGATGCTGTTGTGTCGGGGCTGCTGTGCCAAGGAGATTGATCTGTTGATTGTATTTCCCTTCAGTCAGGGTAGGGTCAGCTGCCATTGTTGCTAACGCCGGGACGACAATCCCACGATCAGCTTTATGCTGGGCCTCCATCCTGTCCAACAACGACCGACGGTTCCGTTCCCGTGTGGCATACATCATCGGCATGAAGCTCATGATCTGATCAAGGGCTGACTTGACAGGATTCTGGTTTTGTGCGCGACGTCCGACTGAGACACCCATTATTTCGAACCACCAGAAAATTTATTGGCGGCAGCCATAAAGGCATTCATTGCACCTTGCCCCACTTGTGGCATGACAGAGTTAGAACGTCTTTGGAATCCTGCCACATTCGGATCTTGGGCGGCACGGGTTACAATCGGACCAGTAACAGGGGCACATTGCTTTGTTTTTTCGTCCCATGCGACTCTCTCTCCATTCATCTGACGGAGTTTGCAGGCTTCTTCTTCTTGGGAACCTTGACCCCCCATCATCATATTCATCATCATCCCTTGGGTCGCACCTCCCGCAAAACCTTGCACCGCATCCTTAAACTTATCGCCCTTCGACCGATACGAACCTCTCTTTGGATCCCAAGCCATTACACTAACCCTCCGCGACGGCGCTGTTTCGGTAGATTCAAGTTACTGCCAGCATTGACAGCTCCCTGCTCACCAATGCCGGGCATCGCTCCCACCGCCCCAAAGTTCCCTATATCCTGCATAGGAGTGCCTACTTGGGCTGGCTGATTCATTGCCATCTGTGGCGGGGCAACACCTCGCCCCCCTCCCGGCATCGGAGGAGAGCCTCCCCCTGTCCGTGGCGGTTGACCCGGTGGTTTTCCTTGCGGTGGTCGCTGTCCTCCGGGCCGTCGTCGTTGAATCCCTTGTGGCCCACCAACAGGAGAGCCCCCAAGCTGTGGACGCCGAAGATTCGGGCCTCCAATTCCCCCTGAAGGGTTAAACGCTTGTCCTCCACCTCCACCACCGGGGCCTTGATAGCCCGGTTCCCCCGGATACGGGAGGCGAATGGGTTGTCCTGTTCGTGGATCAGTTCCTGTCGGCATTCTCTTTATCCTTCTTAATCAAATACGTCATACGGCACCGTGCCACCAATCGTAGTACGGATATTGTCCAGATAGGTCTGGAGCATTGGAAGCAGCATTTGCAATCGACCAGTTCTTGCCATCTCATGCCACTGATCACGCTGTAAACCAAACTCCGCAAGGAATTTGCTCCACTCTATGTCACGATCCAATGAACCCAGTGCATGCTCAGTCAGCATCCGCTGTCTATCCGTCCATGTGGCAGCCGTTCTAAGCATATTGTCGGCTTGCTGCTGGCTGAGCCCTGCTGAGAGCTGTAACGCCCCTGACAGACGATCCTCACGCCTCTGTGCCTGTGCCTGTCCGATGTTTACACCGGCAGCTAACGCTTGTTGATACCGTGCATCCGCTGCTTGCATCTGTTGGAGGGCTAATTGCTGTCCAGCAGCAGCATATTCAGGAGCTAATCTGGATTCGAGCCCTTCCATGTAGGATGCTTCAGGGCCTTGCCCTAATAACCCACGATGCGCCATGGCTGCTTGGCCCTGTGCGAGTTGCGCTTCACGCATCCGGTCAATCGGGGTGCGGAGTTGCTCAAACTGCATGGCTTCACGCTGTGGATCAGGAGGCAACGCCCCCGCATTCGCAAGCAGCTCCTGCAATTCCTGCTGCATGTCCTCCCCGAAGGGCGTTTCTGCTGCGCCACCCCCACCACCAGCACCAAGAATCTGTGATATCGCTGAAATGGTCTGCGCTCCGGTGGGTGTCGGGGTAATGCCCCCAAACTCCGCCATCCGCATGATGTCAGCATTGACCATCTGTGAGATAGGGTCATCCCCAAGATTGATATTGCCAATGGTCTGCATCTCTGGTGGGGTGAAGGGATAATCAATGTCCTGTACCGGCTCGTCAATTACACCTGTCTCTGGATCAATTGGATTGACAGTAGGTTGAGGGAAACTAGTAGTTTCACCATTGTCATCTTCACCATTGTCACCATTAACTGGGGGTTTATTCCGAGGAATACATGTGCCTTCACCTCCCGGATTCGACCATGTATCTCCTTTAGCCACACACGCAGCTTCGCCAGTGGGTGTCGGAAGTTGCGGTGGAATACAATTCTGCCCATCCCACGTTGAGCCGTCACCCTTGGCAAGACACGCATCGCGTGCGGCATTATCATCATCGCCATTTTTGGGCCGATTCTGCCAGTCCCGATAGGCCATCTCAGATGCAAGACGGAAGTTCTCCATGTTCTGGTTGAACTCTGTCTGATGATCGCTAATGTTTTGTCCACGCCACAACGCCTGACCGGGCCCCCATGGGCTTCCTTCAAACTGCATATCCCTGTAGCGTTGACCTACATTGTAGAAGTCCCCGTAATTTGCAATCGGAGGTGGCGTGCGTCCTGCTGTATCCCAACTATAGGCACTGGAGGGAATGTCTTGGTAAGTGGGCATATCTTCCCACCGACGCACACCTTCGCCTGTATCCCGAATCCTGTTGATGTGATCTCCCCAATTCTCAGGGTCAGGCCACCAATCTTTACCCTGCCAATCAAAGTTTAAGTGGGTAGGTTCACCAGCTTCCCACCACGCTTTCTGGCCGGGAAGGGCGGGCATCGACACAGATAGATCGTCCCACGGAGGTGTATACGTATCATCCCCAGCCTCAGCGGTGCGGCCCAGAGAAAGCATCTCTTGTATATTGGGATCGTTTACTTGGCCTTGGCGGCTGATTTGGTTTGCATCTGCGTAATTTTGCAGCGCCGGCAGTAAGCCGGGATCATTCCGATCCCATGACCGCCCATCAAAAGTAATCGGGCCTAAATCACTGACATCAGTTTCCGTGTAGTCCTGATTGTCCAGATTCATCCCTGCTAATGGGTCTTGGAAATTAATCTGCGTAGGCGGCATGGGATTAAATGGAGATTGTGGAAATTGGGTTTGATCACCTTCGAACTCCCATGGCTCCAGTGGGCTAATAGAATCAGGCACACTCCCGGTATCCGTCGTCGTGCCCTCCCACCACGGCTCTTCGAAATCCCCTTCGTCCTGATACTGATTTGGTCGATACACCATAATCTAATCCTTACGCATACTTTCCGAGTAATGGGCCAACGCGAGGTTTCCATGGATTCGTTGTGGGTTGTCCCGGCACATTCGCTGCAGGAACACCACCCTGTGGATTCGTGGGCTGTGACCCTTGGAACAACGCCGGGTTCGCAACTGCTCCCGGATCCATGCGAAGCGTTCCCATGTCGTCAGCCGTAACACCCAGCAACTCAAGATTCGCCATGAGGCGTGGAATCCCACCCCCCACTTGAGGAAACGCGCCAGAGGTCGGAGCCCCAAGACCACCAAACCGTTGATCAACAGGGCGTGAATCAGCCCCGGCAGCCATCGGCGGGTGCCAATCCGGGTCAGGCGTTTTCCGGGGAGCATACTCACCCCCGAACCATTTCTGCGTTTGAGTGGGGGCAGCACTGCCTCGACGCTGTACAAGCATCTTTTTAGTCTCGTCTGGGCCAACAATCTCATCATCGTCAATCCCAAAATCTGATTCATACTCCCCTGTCCAACTCGCCATGTCTGGATTTGAGAAGTCAGGCTGCGCAAAATCAAATCCCGGACGGTACAAATGTGCCCGAGGATTGAAATTCGCAGGGTCTTGTGACGTCACGCCAACCGGGCCCGGCAACCCTCCGCCCGAACGCCATGGCAATGGCTGTGCAAAGGCTCCCGGAGAAGATGTGGGTGATCCCGCAAACTCTGCCCCTATCCCTTTTAGCTGCGCCGTATCTCGAATATTTTGGGCAAGATGCAACCGGGGATCAAGAAAATCTCCGGGGGTAACAGACAGAGAAGAAAGCTGTTTAGGGTCTTTAACTCCACCAAAAACACTACTGGCAGCGCCCATTCCTCCCATAAGCATGGGTAACCAAAAAGCTTCACCTGTTGCTCCCATTACACCAACTCCTTCTGCATTAGCACAGTATCCAATTCAAGTGGCGCAAACCCCATCTTTTTGGCAAGGGCACACGCTGCTCGATTTGACCGTTCGATGTTTACCATTACACGTTGAATCCCCATCTCTTTCGCGCCATCTAACCCCACCCGCGCCACATCAACGCTATAGCGCCTGAACTGAGGATCAACATAAATATGAGCACGCCCAAGAGGAGAAGAAGGGGCAAGGTCAGAGCAGACCACGCACCCCACCAAAGCATCGTCCCGATCAACCATCCAAAAGAGTGCCTGTCCTTGCAGAGCAGCACCCAATAGGTGATTAAATGCTTGCATACATTCAATCCATGTCGGCAAGGGGCGTCCCACCAACCTTTCCAAGCCTGCGCGGTCTGAGGCATACCAACCCTGAATACCTTTCGTATCCCTGACATCAAACAGGCGCGCAGAAAACTGTGCCATTTAGGAGTATATCACCCTGTTACGGCTAAGGTAATCATTCCTCGGAGGTCAAGGTTATCTGTGGTGCTGGACGGCCATGCACTATGGTCAGTCCGGTAGCAATACAGCTTATCCGTCCCTCCAGTCGTGATATAGCCCTCTGTATCGACAGCACCTTTAACGGTGAGGGGCCCGGTGTAGGTCGTGGCGCTGGCTTTCATCCCCTTGGGGAGCTGAATCCGTAGCTCGTTGCCCATCCCTGAGCCCGTGGTCGTGTCCTCCAGAAAGAAGTTCACCACCAAAAACTGGCCGATTTTGATAAATTGATACTGCTTTTGGTCGGCTGTTGCGACCGTCCATGTGCCCGAATTTGCGGTGAAATTCCCGGCTGCGAACGCTGTGCTTTGCCATGCTAACTCCTGTTGTAACTGTTGAAGCCGTCGGCGGGTGTCAATCGAACTGAAATACAACGCCCGAACAGCCTCTTCAGCATGCACCCCCGCCTCTTCGCGCACACGCGCAAAGTCAGGCGGGGCAAAATCAAGGGGGACATTCGAGCGGGCCATTACTTTTCGCTCAGTTGACGTCTTTGGATATTACGATCTATACCGCGTATGCGGTCTAAGACCCCTTTAGGGAAAAGGCGATCCCATCCCATCTTCCCAAGCTTCCCTAAGACTGCTATCTCTCCTGCCTCCTGCGCACCTTCCTGCAGACTTCGGGGCGAGTACATATTTGCGATGCTCCGCAAGAACTTTTCAGGGCCGGAATCAAAGACAGATCCATAATCAAGCCAGTCTTGGTAACGCTTATTTCCAGCATTAATGGAATCAATAAGGTCTTCCCCCGCATCAAACATTTCCAATGGATGCCGATACCCATGTTCAGCTAAGATCCCTGTGCGTTCTCGTCGTGGAATACGGCGGGAAACGCCTTTTTTCTTTTCCTCGTCAGCCATCAGCCTAATCTCCGTGTCGCATGCGGAAGCACTTGGAATCCCAACGTCATGCCCTCAAGACTCCATGACCCATCCTGCGCGTCGTCACTGATACGAATTCGACACCCGACATCCTGAATGTAATCACCGTTGGTGCCTTCAAGGTTGATAATCTTCTGGACAGATTCAGTCGGCAACGTGATGTTACTTTCTGCTGCGCTTTGGATCACATTTCCATCTGCGGTAATCAACTGCATGGAAAACGCGGAAAGAGACTGACTGGCCCCACCTTTAGCCACGGCTTCATCCGAACCGGCGGCTTCCATCCACTCAATTGTGAGTGTGACATCCTCATCAGCCTCCATAATGAGGTCTAACCAGCGATACCGCTTGATGAACGCCATCATTTGCTGCGGTGTTCGGCTTGTCCAACTGTTATCTTCCCCGTAAATAACTTTGGTCATCCATCGCGCTGGAATGTTTGAGCCATCAAAACTATCCCCATCAAAAAACTTGTAACAGAAGCCCCCTTTGCTGACCTGCGCCTCTCCAGTCAGCACAATTTGCGTATCTGTCGCTGTATCAATCGTGGTCGACGCCGCCATGGGCATATCCGGCCACACATACCAGACACCCCAACGGTAGTTCCAGACAACGGCCTGATTACACTCGGCAGTATCTCCTGTCCCGGTCGGGCCGGGCCAAAACCACACGACATGCCCATTTTCAATGTCATGCACCGCATGAATCTTCTTGGCTTGGGCATAGAGGGAGGTTTTCAGCGTGTCCTTGACGGGTGTGCTGATAATCGTGTCGTTGTTCCCATCGAAAATTCGAATATCCCCAAACGGCGTGAAGTACGCCTGCATGACCTTGGGGGTTGTAACCTGATTCCCCGATGAATCCGTAAAGACAGCACCCGCAGGGACGCTGACAATGCTGCGATGACTAATCGCCCCGGTCACCGCATTGGATTTCGTGCGCGTCCAGTCCATGACATCTTGCACGATCTGTCCACTTCCAGTCACTGTCCAGATGGAGCGTTCAAGGAACACAACCAGCATTCCTTCGAAGTCCCCCACCATCCCCGTGACCACATCCCCGAC
>Ga0208315_1000301_pt1 | contig 40000 bp, 58 predicted proteins | sample MalvireepMed_215_FD_184239 | JGI IMG/M metagenome (GOLD analysis project Ga0208315, IMG submission 184239) | Marine viral communities from the Global Malaspina Expedition - Malaspina viral metaG DeepMed_215 (SPAdes) (version 2) | ecosystem: Environmental > Aquatic > Marine > Oceanic | place...
TCTTACCTGTATTGCAGCGTCTTTTAACGGCATTTTCAACTTCAATTGGCATTTAATTCCCTACCATTAATATATATATAGAACACCTTAGATCAAAACTTCGTTCGCGGTGAATGTTTTTACACCTGTCTGAGGTCTTGGTCTTCGCTCATCCGACGGTGGAGAAGGAACCGTGGGTTCACTTTGAACTTTTTCTTCGTCTCTTAGTTTTTTTAGTCTTGATTTCTTTTTTGGCAAGTTTAGCCTCCTCTGCTACCTCTGCATCTGTCACATACTTCATTTTCTACCTCGTTTTCTTCTCGCTGCTTTGGCAGCGTGTATCGCCTGTTCCTGCTTTACTGCGCCGGCTTTGGACTTATGTTTACCAAGTAAGCGCTTCCCGTTCTTGGTTCTAAGCTGATATCCTTTGCCTTTCTTCTTTACTACCATATCTATTCTTCCTGCATATCTACAAGCATTCCTACAAGAGCCTCAGTGACTTCGTGAAGTCCCTCGATTTGCTCTGCACGCTGCTCACAGATTTCGCATTTTCCTTCTTCGCTCATTCTGTTTCCTCCTTTGGTTCATCTTCATTCCCATTTCGGAATGTTCCTTTCCGCGTTTGTTCTATCTGACTGTTCTGCTGAGCAGTCCATAATTCCAGTACCTTATATATAATAACTAATGCGGGCGAGCCAATTATTAGTAGAACCGATTTATATGATTCTATGTCCGCTACCATCGTAGGGTCTCTGAATGACATAATAACCAAGAATATAGCAAGTCCTACCCACGCTAATACTACGGGAGCAGCAATAATGCCCATCATAAAATTAACGAATTTGTCTTCGCCGTTATCGCCGTTAGATACCATTATGCCTCCACCCTTATGCCGAAAGAGGTCTCCCCTATCTTGTCGGCTGCTTTTCCTACGGTCTCAAATAGACCATCATCTTCGTCTTTATTCATCGTTCCACTCCCAGTTTTCTTTACAGTCACATTTTTCACCACACTTTATATTGTCTGCATTTAAGAAATATTTAAGCAACGTAACGGTCTCTCTAAGAGATTCATTTCTTGTAATGTTCCCAACTTCTTTCTCCACATCCAGGACAATATGCTGGGCAACCTTAATGGGCATATATTGCAGCAATACTGCTACTATGTTAGCCGCTTCCTCCCTCGTTGCTGCCATCCATTGCCTCTAGTTCTTCTATCTCGGAAGGATCTGGGATGCCTAGTTCGGCGATTAGGTCTACTTTGTCAAGCAAATCCTCCCTATTTCCTTCTGATGGTAGCCCGTAGACTACCATTATTTCTCTTAATTCCTTTTCTGAAATCATATTACAGCTAGCCTCATTTTTCCTCCTTTAAGTTGATGCTACAAATACTTCTAAGTCACAACTTGCCGTATCGGCTTTAGCCGTAACATTTACTAAATCAGCCAATGTAGGTGTGACTGGACCATTTAGAGCATCCATTGTGTCTACTACACCACCAGATAAATCCCCATTGTATATGAAGGACTGACCTTTGTCAAGTTTGACCGCAAATTCCGCATTGGCTTCATCCTTGAATATAAGTACGATGTGATTTGTATCATCCAGGTTTGTAAACCGTATATACATCGCAGTACTTTCTACAAAAGTACCTGACGATACGGCCGTTCCAAACGCAATCACTTCCACTTCCGATGTTGGTACAGTCAGAATACGTTTGTTAACCTCCGCTATACTCCCTATTGACAAAGTATTTGTCGCCCCTTGGTCAACGCCGCTCAAGGATATCGATTCAGTAAGAGTAACTGTCATAGTTGCAGCAGTTATTGTACTGGTCATTTCTTTTTACCTCGCTTTTTCTTCTCTTCTTTCTTGGCCATACGCCTTCCGGCCTTGGTATAGGGAAAAAGCTTGCCATTTACCTTTGGCATTATTGTTCCTCCTCCCTACTTCGTAGATCTGAAGAGTCATCATTGCTTGTATCTACCTTAGAATCAGGGCTTCCGCCGGACGCCGGAGGCCTTCCGAACGGTGTTATCGCCGGTCCAAGGTCTTCCTGGTAAGTTTCTCCACTATCTATAATCGAAAACTCTTCAAGAAGGCGCTCTCTCGAGACGAGATTCTTTTCAAACATACTAATCCAGATTTCTGGATCGTAAAACTTTCTAAATACAAGCCGACACGGAGATTCACTTATATCAGGGAATATCTGTGTCTCAAAGAACCGAGCAACTGCACGTTGATAACGGGAAATTTGTCTCTCAGCCCTGACTTCCTGGCGTGATATGATGGATTTGTTTGCTCCGCTCTGTTCAATAATCCCTATTGAGAACAAAAAGTTCATCAGGAGAGAAGAAATTACTGGTTCCAGGTGCTTCATTACTTCCAGAAGTCTGCTATCGCGGCTGCCCGAACCCAACGTGCCCATATAGCCGACCTGGTGGTGGTCATCCATAGCAACCACACCCGTAGTTGCCGTGGCTATCTTGTCATATACCTTGGAAAGATTCTCTAGAGCCGCCTCTTTCTCAGCATCTGTGTCTAGCCCACTTAAATCCGCCAGGATTAATTTAAGATTTGCCGCATTATGTTTGACAGCGGCCAGAATATCGCGGTCAATCATCTTCATCGCTTTCAATATATGAAAGCAGGATTTACCAAAGCCGATTCCGTACGGTGTTCTGGCGTCTCGCCTTATCCTGCACAGCGCAATCATCTCATTTCTATATTCGTCAGGATCCGAAATCCGCCATTCGGCCATATTAATCAGGAACCTTGGGTCTGATCTCACAGATACCTGCAGCCAGCGGATATCTTCGGACTCATTAATGAATCCGCCAGTTCCCATCGTCTTCGTAGAAGGAATTCCGGCCGTGCTATCGGTCGAGCTGGGCGCCCATCCCTCTATCTTGGATAGAGATTTGTTGCCTCTGGCCTTCGTGGGGCTCTCCAGCCCCTGTAAGCGTATCAGCCGGCCGTTCATAGCCTTAATTTGTCGAAGTTCGCCATCGACCCAGTACTTTTTCAGAGCTCCCGTTCCTTCCCGTACTACATTAAGGCCCATCATTTCTATCTCATCGTAGGCGAGAGGGTCCACGTTGCTAAAAAATTCTTTTACTTGCTCTGCGCCCTCTCCAACGAAGTCATAATCTGTGAATAACTCACCCACTAGATAGTCAACAAGGAAAGAATACCATTCATTTTCTTCATACTCGACAAGTCGGTCATTATAGAATTTTGGTTCTTCCTTGTTGCGGTAGTCCTTGGTCTTAGTCTGGTAGACATCAAAGTCCTCATCTGAAGTAAAAACGCTACTCCTGTCAGAGAACCATCCGCCAAAAAAAGGTGTTGTTCTATCTTCTGTCATTTTTATCTCCGCAAAAGAAAACTAAGGCCAAGGCCTACCAGTATTTATATTTGGAACGTTTATTGTTCCGCCTCTTCGATGTATGTTAACACTGGTACTTCCAACCACGGCCTTCGTTTATCTACAAATAGTATCTGTCCCTCAATTCCAACATATGTTACAGTATATCCATACTTGTGCGCATAGAACTCTAAAGCCCAATGTGCATCTCCGAAATATTCGAAGCCCTTTATAATTCGATGCAAGGTACCGATCGGAATATTAAGTTCCTTCTCTAATATCCGGTAGCTTTGATGCTTTCCCTGGTTTCTGAAACACCAGTTTAATATCGTGATGCAGTCATTCTCCAGGTTTCCCATACTTTAGATCCCCCATACCTTGAAGCCCAGATAGGGGCGCGTGTATTCTTTAGAGAGCGCGATCATTGCGAGCGCCATACTATCCAGAAGATCGATCTTGCCCCCAACTGGCTCTTTAAACTTCAGATAGTTCGCAGTACCCTGGACCTTCTGAACTATTACTCCATCGTGCTCTAGCCGGAACTTCGTCCAGAACGGCTCGATGGTCGGCACCTTTAATCTCCCGTCCATTATAAGCTGGCGGTAGTTCTGCATCAACTCGTGCTTGTATGGTCCGCTCATCCACACACCAAGCACTTCCTTTTTCTGGGCCGTCTCATTGCTGTATATGCGTGCGCGGGGTATAATGTCCTTTCCTTTACATAGCTGGGCGGTAATTTGTATGCCCACGGCAGTGGCGTCTGGGAACACGCTCGTAATATGCCCGTTAAACGCCTTGTAGACCTCTTTAATGCGCAGAATAATAGGATCGTAATCCCTGCTACCAGAATCAGGAGGTGTGGGCGGTATCTCCTCCCAATAGGCCAACCTGGCAATATCCGAATTTATCTCGAAAACGGTTATCTGGGTCGGATTCATCAACAGACCGTAGTCTATACCCATCACATACTTGCGACCAGACTCTGCCTCTAACTTAAAGCTCCAGTCTCCAGTCCCACAGGCCTCAATAAACAAAGTTGGGAAGAACTTGCCGGCAGATTTGGGAAATTGGCCCATATTCTCTGCCACGAAATCTTCATTCAACATACAGCACTTATCGCACTTCCAGCCGTCTATCTCCGCATCCGGCCCATAACTATGCAAACCACATATACCTTTCTTCAAAACCCACTGACAGGGAATGTGCAGACGCTTGAACCTGTTCCTGGCATACTGACTTGTAATACATCCCTGGTCTATAGCTTCCCAGATATTCATATGGTGAGTACCATAGTTGGCTGGATCGTCCGTGTACGCTTTCCACTCTAACTCTAATTCAGGATTCGCAAGCGTCTTTGGAGTTCCGACCATTATCATCTTCTTCTTCGAGTAGGCATCCGCCATCATATCATCAATAACGGTCGTTCGAACTTCTTTAGTGACTAACTCTATCTCATCCACTACGAATAAACTGCCCTTGTTGCCCCGCTTTGTGTCCGCCTTCTGGCTCTGTGCCAAATTAGACGCTACAACCTCCGATTCATTCTTTGCGAACCTGATGTATTCTCTCCCGTACGTTCCCCGCTTTCCTATAGGAGCACTTGGTTGTACATATTCCTGCATCAGGTAGTCGGAACGTTTCAGCGCCTTCCAGATGTCCTCCATAATAAAAAGCTGATCTTGTGTAGGAGCAAAGATTACCGCACGCGTGGAAGGATCTTTACACATCGACCATAAGATATACGCACTCAATAGAGCACTCTTTCCGATCTTCCTGGCTTCAATGAAAAGATTTACATCGTTCTCTTCGAAGATGTCGGCCGCGTCCGACTGCCAGGGGCTTGGGAACATTGGCTTTCTATTATCAAGACGTACATAGGCTACACAGAACAGGTTGAAACTCTCCAGAACTCTGGAATGAAATTCCTCATCGCTCTTTGAAGTATCTGCAACGTGTATAAATTCCTGGAAAATCTGGTAATTGTGGTTGAACCGCTGCTCTGTGTTGGATTCTTCTTCGACGTTCTTTTTCGCCTCTAGAATAACCTCACTGAGATTAAACAACTTACTTACCTGGTTTCTTTGGCTAATTCCCGAATGTGTTTCTTGACTTCCTTCCGAACTTCTTCCGCTGTGTGGTCATATGCGGACAGGATAATCTGTCCCAGGATCTCATCCTTGACATACTTTTCAGCTGCCTCATCCAACTTACTCCTCATCAGGGGAGTCAAGTTGTTCTCATATAGAGAGGCGATCTCATCCTGGTGCCTCCCGAGAAATTTTGCAATCTGAAACCTGAAGTGCGGGTAGTATAGCCACCCTACCGCAAGGGCCGAAATGCCCAGGACGGCGACCATCAGGCCGGTTTCTGTCTGGAGAAGCTCCGAAAGAGAACCTAACATCTCATTCGTTGCTCCTTCTGTTGTGTTATTTGTCATTTTATTCTATCTCCTCAAATTCTGTATCAATCGTTTCCTTACCACGTTTCCATTCCATCTTAATGTCTCCTTCCTCTCCACGTAATTCAAGGAGGACCTCTTTGGCCTGGCTCACAGTGTCACTAAGCACATCCTTTGAACGTGAACGATGTAACCAGTTCAAGATATATTCGTTCATCTTTCGCATCCTGTCGTTAGTACTTTCAAACTGAGCCAGCTCTTCCATCGACTTCTCATATGCCCAGCCGTCGTACTTCTCTAGCTGCATCAGGATTGCGGCAGCTCTGCTAAGTTCAATGACATTGAGGGATAAAGAAGCGTCGTCGTTAAGTTCCTTCAAATAGAATTCGTAACGTTCGAAGTCTTCTGGACTCTCCCTTATCTTATCTACAAGATTGGAGGGAGAAGTGGTAGTCAGTATATTGATCTTACTGTATTTCAATAGTCCGTGTTGTTCGGCCATATCTGTCACTATATGCATTTGGAACTATTTAAATGTATGGGTGAGATATTGTATTGTAAATGTTTGTGATGTAAACTTTTGTATTGTAGACGTTTACAGAATGGCCTGAACGTTTAGTGGGTATATGTTCCCTTGGTGGGCAATGTTAGCTATTCAAAAGAAGTTTGAAAAAATGACTTCTGCCTCAACACACTAGGGAAAGGGCGCAGTTATCGTCGGTAGCACCGATTTAGTCATCCTTCGGATGACTACATTGAGAAATCGGAAAAATGGTCATCCCCTTCGGGGATGGCGGAAAAGCGTCGCTTCCCGTCGCTTCCTTCGGAAGCGTGTGGCCGGATGTCGGCAAATCTGGTTTTATATACCCCACTCCTCGGCGACCCCGCCTGCGCCCCTCTTCATTCCGAAGGAATCAGGTGGGGGGGAAAAGTTTTAAATCGGCCCCTGCCGTTAGGGGGGCCAGTTCCAAGTCGCCGAAGCAGCGACCCCCCGAAAGGTTGTCGGCTTGGGACCGGGGGGCGCGAGCGTGTGGTTCCGTAGGAACCACACGCAGTCGGGCGGGAGTCCTTCGCGAGTCGAGCCACGAGAGTCCTCCTCGACCAAATTGCTACTACTTCGTAGTAGCCCACTAAAAACCTACGACTCTCCCCCCTACGGGGGGAGTTTTACTTGGGAAACATTATGATTACCCCTCCCCAGCCTTCGGCTGCTCTGGGTCGCCACAACTTTGCCCAGCCCCTACGGGGCTGCTGGACGAGAGACGACGCAACCAGCCGGCAAGCAACCGGTGCTCTACTCCTACGGAGTAGCCGGGGGTTGTATGGGGAGATAATCGGGCAACCTGATGCCACCCCGTAAGGGGTGGCTAATGGGGCCCAATGCCCCTGCCAGCGATGAAGGATAAGTCCACCCTGTGGGGTGGCACCAGAGCGGGGGGTTTTTTAGGGGGGATGCGTTTATGTCTTCGGACATAAAACCCATCACAGTCCTCTTGGATATCCGAACTCTCCTTGAGAGAGTCGTGGTCCTCCTGACGGCTAACGGTCTTGCTGCGAAGCAGGCGCCGCCGGTCGCCGGGGCGGCTTCGGAGTCCGACGGGGCTGCCCTGTTCTCTGCCGAACCGGTTCAGTCTTTCCAGACTGCGCCGGTCCCGGCGGTAGCAACTGCCGTTCCGACTAAGGAACAGGCCGAGCAGAGCCGAAAGGTGGCGCTCACCAATGCGCAGTTCGCAATCGCTGGTGCTTTCATCGGTGGAGAAGCGCCACAGTGGCGCTGTCTTGTCGCCGGATGCCGAACTCACGGCACCGGGAAGACTTTTTCATCGCTTAGCCGATGGCAGTCTGACAAGAATTGGGGCGGCCTTCTCGGGCACATCGGACGATGGCACAAATCTTCTGTGCCGGGCTTCCGAGAGACTGTGAAGCCCTGAGTAGGCTGGGACAATGATGGCAACGGCCGGAGTCCTAGTCTACCGGGGAGCTTCCAAACCGGTTTCCTTTGAGTCCCACCACAATGACGCCGAACAATGGTGTAGCAACCTAGTAGGCCAGTGGCTTAGGCGACTCCGATGACAAGGACCTGCCTAAGCAGCAAGACCTGACTCAAGGGAAACCAAGACCCAATGACGGGGAGCCGAGACAGAACCGGCTCCCCAGAGGGACTTTACGATTATTGACTTATTGGTTCAAAAATGAAAGAGCCAAAACAGTGCGAAATGTGCGACAAGGACCTATCCGAGGTCAACCGCATTCGGTACCTGACCAGCAGACACCACTGCTGTGGAACCTGCTGGGACCGGATGACCTTGGAAAAGGTGGACTGAGCACAGCACACAGATAGCCCGACATATGCAAACCGGGGGTCAAGGGGTGGGCTGAAAAAGCCCCTTCCCCCACCTTACAGTAACCGTATCATTGAGCTGATGGGATAGCTAACCCATCCGTGCTAGTGGCGATGCACTAGAGGAGAAACACAACCAATGGTTGTACACGACATCCGCAAAATGTGGATAACAGCAGCCGGATACCTGACCAGCCGGCAGAAGTACATCGGAGACTGGTCCGGAGACAAGGTGGTCCGTGCCGTACAGGACCACAACTATTCGCAGGAGATACAGACAATGCTGCGAATGACCTACGGCATAAAGGCAGTGTTCTGCGTAGAGGACCGCAACATATACCGCCTATACGCTGGGGGAAAGCGCCAGTTTGTGGACACCGTATACCAGAACATCTTCTGGTACCCACTGAACTTCGGTGCAAAGAAGGAGAGGCTCGGCGACCACCTTCGCCGGGGTGGCTTCACCTTGAAGGAGAAGGACTTCGAGGACGACAAGACCTAGGCAAGTCTAAAAACTGCCCCACATACGCCAACCGGGGTCCACCACTGCGGGGCTTAAACAGAAGCAGTGGTGCCCCACCATCAAGTCTTTTTATTTTCTTTATGTTTTTTATCCGTAAGTGCTTGTCCCGCGCGCTCACTACGTAATTCGCGCACGCGAACTCGCGAACATTCACGTATTCGCGTATTCGTGAACCAGAACCGGACCCGCATCGCGCATCACGAAACCCGCATCCCGCGTCGCGCTCCACGTATCGCGCATCCCGCGCCGCGCCGTGTTGTTCGTGAACGTGGGCAAAAGTTCGGCAACCGCCGAATGGGGTGCGAGGATTTCGTTCACATACACACGCCCGCGTTCGACCTCGTCGTCAGAACCATAGTTTTAAATACTTCCTCGCGTGTATGTAGCCGGTGAGAAAATGACTACCTCCCCACACGAACAGGTCGCCCTCGTAATCGCAGGGGTCCTCACGGCGCTCACAAACGCCGTGGCTACCCTTCGCGAACTCGAGGCAGCGGCAAGCAAGCCCATCGTGGACGCGTCCGTAAAGGTCGCGAACACGGTGACTCCCTCGCACCTTGCACAGGTCGCGAAGGACAACCTGCCCATCCGTTTGCAGGGCAAATCGCGAAACCGGTTCATAATCGCGATGCAAGCCCTGCTTTCGGGAGGGACCATCGCGGACGCCGAAGCCGCGTGCGGTGTGAAAACCGTTCGCGAATGGTGTGCGAAGATGGGCGGCGTTGACGCCGCACGGGCGTGGGCCGCGAACAATTTCGGTTCGCTCCCACAAATCCCCACGCAGGCAATCGCGACAGCGGTGCCTTCCGTGAACGACCCACGACCCGAGCCCATCCCCCTCGCGACAGCGGGCGGGAGCGACAGCATACACGAAGCAATTCGTGTAGCCTCCGCATACTGCACGAAGCGGTCCGCGGACGGTAAGGGCTTCCGTATCCGGCACGATGTGTTCGCATACGGGAAAACGACCGAGGACGGCCTTTACGCACTCATACGTGGCGTGAAGAAAGACGGGTCGTTCACAAACATCCACGCAATCACAATACACGAAGACCGCTTCGTGAGCGTGAAGCAGGGAACCGCCGGATGGAAGGACACCATCGTGTCGCTTGCGACACAAATGCCGCCCACCACCGTGTTCGGGGGCGGCGCGACCACGAAGAACGACCCCGTCGGGTCGTTCTTCGCATAGGCAGGACACGAACCGGTCGCCCCTTCGGGGGCGGCCACCACGTGTATGAACCTGCTCGAATGTTCGCAATGCGACGCACGTTTCTTTTGCGAACGAACACACCAGCGGCACGAACAGTCGTGCCGCCGCACAACCCGCGAAAGCGGTTCGCGTATTCCCCGTCGTGGTCGTGATGAACGACGCGAATGAGGACTGTGATACGCGAATTGCCGCGAAAGGATGCGCAAAATCGTGTATTCAGGAACAAAGGTTCGTGAACAATGAAGCGGACGTTTGTGAACATAATTCGCGAATGCTATGATACGAGCAGAACGCGAAGCGGTTCACGAATGTTCGCGGAGTTCGCGAACCTTTTTTTTATTTTTTTTTTCGATTTCGCGAATTCACGAAGTCGAACACGCGCTAACGCGCACGAACAATCGCGCAGCCGCGAATTCACGAATAGGGGTAAAACATCGCGAATTCACGAAGCGCGCGAACATCCGCGTATCCGCGAACATACACGACCCGCGCGCACTTTCACGAATTCCCGCGCACATCCTTATATACTCCCCATATAAAACTTTCCACTTCACGAATTCACGAACCTGTGGGTCGCCTGTCGGTGAACTTTCGCGAAAAACCGCTGCCGAGATGTTCACGAATGCAGGACGCGCGTTCCCGCGTTCGCGAATACACGCGTTCCCGCGCGCGCTTTCACGAATTCGCGCATTCGCGCACTCACGAACATTGTGAAGGATTTGGGAACGTTGGGAAGGAAATGGCTTCTCCAAATGTTCGTAAATTCTCCCGATGTTCGTGTGCTTTACTCGGAAGTTCGTAAAGAGTAAGTGAGAATTTGGGTGTTTGTGAACGTTTGGAGAAGCCTTTGGCGAACATTTAGGTTCACATTCTGTGAACGTTTAGAGAACTTCGTAGAACGTATATGTATATAGGAAGTATATAGGAACGTATACGTATATGAACATCGAAGATAGATAAGTTCTTTGTGAACGTTTATAGAATATTCCCTATATGTGTATGGAACATTTGCGTATAAGATTGTCCGAAGGAACATTTGCATAGGTGTATGGAACATTGTGAACCGATACGTGCCTGTTCCTATATGTTTGTATTCTTTCCGCAAATATTTGTATTCTTTTTCACAAAGAGGCCGCTTGTGGTCGCCGCTGGAGGGGGCAAGCGAGAAGCGGCTTCACGACGTATGCGGGCGCGTTCGACCTCATCGTCTAATCCAAAGGCTTATAACCTTCCTCGCGTGTGAAGTGCTACCGATGAGCCACGACGAAATGGCTGAAATCGAAGCAAGCGACCCTTCGTGTGTCGCGGCGTGTGAGCCTGTGCCTGCACCCTGCGATGCTGCGAAGGCGATACGTTCGGGGACTGCTGCGCCGGTTGTTCCCGTCCTAAAGAAAACTGTTCGTGAGCGCAAGTGGCGCAAGCACACAATTCTCGATGCGACGTGGGAACACCCTGTTCGCCCTTTTTCGGGTATTGTCGCAGAACGTATGAAACTCACTCCCGAACAGATTTTGGAGTGGCGAACCGCGTGGTGTGCATACCGTGAGCGGATGAACAACATTCGTGAGGATGAGTGTCCGTTTATCGCAAAGCACTTCCTGATTGACTCGTGGGGTGATGTGGTTCGTGAGAACGGACGCTTTATCACGAACACGGAGTGGGGGTGCTACACCAAGTGGCTTCACGAAGCATATAATGCAAAGACCACCCGGCGAAAACTCGTGAACGGACTTGCGCTTCGCAAAATGAAGCGCAGTGAGCCTGCATACAAACACAAAATGCAGCGCTTCGCTGACCGCACCACTCGTGAAAACGTGATGTTCGGACACATCACGGGGGACCGTTGGGGAAACCCACTTCGCCTCGCTTCGCAGGAGATTGCGAAGGCACGTGATGGAATGGCGAAGGTTCAGGAAACCGAGCGTGTATCGGGAGTTCTGGATGCGCTTCGTGAGAAGGGATGGGATGTTCGTGATTAGTGAAACTTGCGAACATTTCCCGTTCCAACGCGAATATCCCGAAGAGGGGGCTGGCCCTATGGTTATCCCCCCATCGGAGATGGGGGAGATAACCTTACGCTTCAAAACCGCACTTTGGAGAACGAAAATATGAACGCGAACATAAGACCCGATGGGGAAGATTTCGTAGTGGAAGCCTGCTACGACTATGTTCCCGAGCCTGCCTTCACGCTTTGCGTGGAGTTCTCGAGCGGTTCTCGTATTCACGAGAACTACCTCGACGACGAGTGGAAATACGTGGACGCTGCCGCGAAACTATCCGCTCTCGACCCCGATGCTCGCAAAGTATTCGTGGTCGGCGTTAGTGAATACACCAGCGGATTTCAGGAGTCGTATCTGTGAGCGTGAACGGCTGGATTGAACACGCGAACCGGCACTCTCCACACATCCGCAAGTGGGAAAACCCGAAGCGCCGCGCGATGTCGTATCGCCGGTTTCGCTGCGCGAAGTGCAACGAACCGGGACAGTTCGAGAAAGGCGACACCTGCGGTTCCTGCGCCAACCCCCGCTCGCGATGGAGCCTGCCGCGATGAGGGACTTCGCTAATGACTCGCGATATTTCCTGAACCACGCGAAGCCACCCGATTGGGAACAGTCGGCACATTGCTTGTGTGGTCGCGACTGCACCTGCTGGCTTCACGATAACGGCTGCTTGTGTAATACGTGCCTTGACGAACAAGCGGGCCTCGCAATGTGCGCTACTCGCGAATATCCCGAAGATGAGGCTCTATCCCATTGGTTCACTCCCCATCGAAGATGGGGAAGTGAACCTATGCTAACACTTTGGCTGGCTATTATTCGTATATTCAGGAAACAAATATGAACAAAAACGAAACAAAAGACATATGTGAACATTGTGAAGAAGCACCCGTTACGGAAATTGTGCATTTGGGATGGCGAGAACTAACGCCGGCTCTACTATGCGAACCCTGCATCGGAAACCTACGGGAATGTGAATACTCCGGCACGCTACACACTTTGGATAGCGAAATGCACGAACTTGACGACGGTATGATTGTTTGTGATGGAGTTCGTGAAAGCGAGTGCTCAATTTGCGATTGGACCGACGACCTTTGCCTTACTTCGCAAATGCTGGTTCTATGCGACGGCGAACTGATTTCACGAAATTGCCGTGATGATACGGCAATTTGCTACGAGTCGGGAGAACGCTACCACATTGACGAAATGGTGTATAACGAAGAATATGGGGAGTGGTTTCACATAGACTGCGCGCCCGCAGAAGCGGAGCGCTGGTATCGCAGGTTTTCGCATATCATTAGCAATAACTTCGCAAAGTTTCCCGTTAGAAACTTTGTGGGAATTGAGTTCGAGGCCGAGGACGGGGAAACGATTTTGCAGGACACGTGGACACAAAAATACATCGCGGAAGCGAAAGAAGATGGTTCACTATCCTGCGGCACGGAATACACGACTCACCCGATGCGGGGCGACGACATCGCGAACACCGTGGATGAAATGTGCGAACGGTTCGAGAATGGGGGCTTCACACTTGGCTCGAATGTCGGGTGGCATTTCCATTACGAAGCACAAAAATTCGGGACGAAGGCACAGAAAAATATATGGACAGCAATCGGGAAGTTTCAGGATGCCTTTATGGGAAACAGCCACCAGCCGGGCTGGGCATACTTCGCGGATATGATACGTGGATACTCGGAAGCGTGGAGCAACCCATATCGTGATTGGGTTCGTGCTTGGGCAAACACACAAGCACAATACACATATGCTGACCACTATCGCAGATACCAGCCGTCCAGCGCCAGCAGCCCACGTGCATTCGCAAACTTTACACCAATGCGTCGCGATGAAGGCCGCAGAATTGAGATACGGATGTATTATCCCTGCCGTGTCCTGCGCGAGTGCAAAGACTACGCGGAATTAGCCGAAGATTACAAATCGTTCATACGATTTTGGGACGAGTTAATTCGCAAAGCCGCATACAGGTTTAATGATTTGCGGTTTCCCGATGAGATGGACGGCTTCGCAAGGCAGTTTTCCGTCCCAACACGGGAATGGCTTATGAACAAGGAGAAAAAATAAATGTGCGAAATACAATTCGTAATAGGCAAAGACCTAAACAAATACACAATTGACGAATTCCTAAACTTGCTACATTCAGGAAGTTACGGAAACGCAGATGCAACGGGAATATTTGGCGAAGGTGGCGTGCTCCTGAAGTGGAACACGGCATTTTACAAACTCCCGTTTGAGAGAAGCCAACAAGTTTGGAAACAACTCGCGAATTCAGAAACGCGATGGCTAATCGGACACAACCGGCTCGCTACGCAAGGTAGCGAAACGCTGAAGAAGAACAACCACCCGTTCAGGAATGATACCTGCTCGGTGGTTCACAATGGGATTATCACGAACGATGATATTCTCAAAGAGAAATACAAATTGAACTATCCCGAACAAACGGACAGCGCGATAATACCACACCTGATTTCGCACTATTTCACGGATGATACGGACGAAGTGCAGGCGATTAAACTCGCGATGGAGAAAATCACAGGCAGTTATTCGATATTTGTATTTATGCACGCTTCACAAAACCTGTATTACTTGCGAAACACCGGCTCTCTATTCGAGTTTATGCGTGCGGAGCGCTCGAATGGCGAAGTGCTGATATACGGAAGCACGAAATCAACGAGTTTGAGCGGTATCGGCGCGGCCACGATGAACGGCGTGTTTGCGATGGATTCATTGCGAAGCAGAACTAAATTTACGCCTTCTTCGGGAAGGATATACCAGATAGTGGTTCCCGAAATGAACATAAAGGAAGTAGCATCATTTACACCAAAGATTGGGAATTACACATACACGGCATATGGCCCAGCGCAAAGCGGGCAGGGCAATATTTGGGCAGAAGCGACCGACACAACGAAAATCTCGAAGCGCCAGCGCAAACGACAGGAACAAGCGCAAGTTCGTGAAGCACTAAAAGAGAGCGATGTTGATATTCAGGAATATTGGGATATAATTATGGACGAAATGGATTATCTTTCGGGATTGTATGCGCAGAATGATAACATAGATGCCGCATTTCAGGAAGCAGCCGTAAGTTTTCACGATAAATCACAAACAGTAGTGGTTGAGAACATATCGGAAGTGCTGGCTGACCAATTCGACCTGTATCTACGTGCTCGCAAATGGTATCCACAAAACACGATACTCACACCCAGCACGAAGGGAACCTGCAATTTCACGGTTCAATACAAAGAAGTGCTGACTTTCGTTGAAAATAACCACTCACTCAAGCGCGACCTCGCGAAACTCACGGAAGGTGAGAAGATTACATATTAGGAGAATATATGGGACATTTAACTTACGATGAATGGGTCGCTAATGGCGACGCCGGAATGTGCGAACTGTGTGAACAGTTAATGAACGATGAGATTAAAGTTTTGGGATGCTGTATTGGCGAAGGGAGTAAAGCAAACCTTATTCCACAATGGGCATTTAGCGACGGTAAGGTTCACGCGCAGGTAAACATACGATGGAAAACCTTTGATACACGAATTAAATTGTGCGATACACGCCTCTTTACGCACAAGGATGGGGCGCCGAAGGTGCAGGGTAGGCGGCTCGCGAACGAGCCGATAGAAGTCGCGTATGAGAGCGTTCCGGATACCTGCGATGTATGCGGTGAACACCGTATTCGCGAAACGATACACAAAGTAGCCCCGAAAGATGACTTAAATCCACTCCGCTCGGCAACGTGGATGCAAGTGAATTTTTCCTGCTACAAATGCGAAGGAATTAAAATATGAACAACGACTATATGAAATGCGGATGTGTTACGATAAAAAACGAAATTACAATTCTCTCTCTTTGCGAAGAACACGAATGGATGCTATGTGCGGAGTGGGAACTAATTGACGAACAGGAGAACGATGATTAAAGCAGATGAACCAGATTGCACGAAGAGGGGAGTCCAGTTTGTGGACTTCACCGAACTCTCACAAAAACGGAGAAACGATGAACGAATGTGAAACAGAACGAAACGAAGTCGGCTTCGGCTCGCGACCTAACGAACTCGTGTTGCAGGAGCGTATGGATGGCTACGGCGGTCGCGAAAGTATTACCTGCGATAAGTGTGGGGACACGAAAGTTCGCGATGTGCTGGTAAATTTTGACCGGATTAGATTGCGAATGAAGCACATATACTGTCCACATTGTGTGGATGAGTGTGGATGCAACGGATAGGAGATACAAATATGCAAACATATATACTAACAAGCAAACTTCGCGAAAGTAGGAGTTTACCTAAAGAGAAGATTAGCGTAGCATCAGATACGCTTTCGTCCGATTTGTTGAATACCCTACTCGCGAAGGGACTCGGTAATGCGAACATTGTAAGTGGGGTTTTCGCTTTTGCAGATAGGCCCGCTATACGATACAGGAACATTTTACCAACACGAAGAAGAAGGACGCTCGCGGCAGATAGGGGCTTCGCAAATCTAATTTACGATTGGATTATGAACGGGGTTGGAGATGCATTTGTGTGCTTCTCACGACGCAGTTCGGCATCATTTCGCGAAATACAGCCCTACAAAGTTAGCGAAGATACATACTTCTTTTTCGACGGGAGATATGGGACAGGAGATTTGTGGACTGCGATTCGCGATGCCCGCACTCAAAAGCAGAATATCCCGCAGGTAATTCACGACAAATTTTGTGAAGTGGGAAGTTATAGCGATGGCGGGCTGCACTTATTCAGGGGAACACTCGAAGAATGGTTGAACGGAGAATGTGAAGATGAATTCCCGTTTTCAAATTCGGTTCTATATGCTGCACCCGAAGATTTACGACTGCCGCGCCCTTACAGGATTTGGGTATGGAAAAATGGCGGTCAACTTTACGATGAATACTTTAAGAGTGGTTATAATTCGGGAACTGCACGTGTATTTCTGGACCGAGTAGCACCGAGATTTCTTAACGATGTCGAAGATGAATTTGATACTTGGGAAGGCGTCGATGGGATTAGGAGATGGCGTTTATGAACAGATACATATTTGTCCCAACCATAATCAAGGGGAAATCACGCCGCAGATATATGTGTTATGCAAATGACGACGAAGAAGCGTGGGAACTTTTGCGAAATGATATAGCGCGACACCAAAATTGGTTTCTTCAGGATGTGGACACGATTTACGGAGATGCATACGATGCCGGAACGGAGTGATTTATACACGGAATTTTGGGACTCAAGTAGGTGGCTTTTGGAAAATGCGTTAAATGCACAGCACTCAAATATGCGACATTCGCAGGAAGTAGCACAAAGATATTGGGATGATAACTTGAGAAATGTGGATGTTGAACTGATTTTGCGCTGCGAAGAGTGGATTGATAGCGAAGATTTTTGGGGGGATATATCTCGCGAAAGGGTGCGACCTGCCGGCGGTCAGCCCCCACGCTGGGAGTCCGAATTCAGGAAGGTGGAGAGCAGCGAGTTTGATGAAAATCCTTACAAATACTTTGTGGGCGTGGAAATGGAAGTGAACGATAGCCAAGTCAAGCGACACATTCGTGAAAGGGAACTCACTTCTGATAATAAAGAAGCGTGCTTTCCCGATACATCTAAATCGACTTGGGATTGTGTTCACGATGGTTCCCTGAACTGCGGTAGTGAATTCAGATTACGCGAAGTGTATCAGGGGGACCGGCTATTTAAAGAAGTCAGGGACTTCTGTATGCTCCTTCAGGGGAGGGCCTATAAAATAGACGATACCTGTTCTGTTCACATACACATTGATGCGATAGATATGAATTTAAATTCCCTAAAGAACCTGATAAAACTACATCGCAGATACGAAGAATTCCTGTATGACTCCGTGTCCCCGTTGCGAATTAATGAACGATTTTGTCGGCCAACGAAGTCCACCCGTCCTTCACTCACTCGAAATCCAGCACGGAAATATTCGTTCACACCGCTGGGAAATGCGATGACTACTACCAACCTTCGCGACTTTAAACTCGCTTATTATGACTGCGGCTCATCCCGACAGGCTCAGGCATATACGGAGCGAGAATTGCGCAAATATTACGACGGCAGGTATTGGGGGCTTAATGTCCATAGCATATTCCTGAACGGGACGGTCGAAGTGCGCCATCTTCACGGAACACTTGACCCAAATGAGATTAATTCGTGGGCATTGATAAACTTGGCGATGGTTCACAAGTCAATTACAGGCCTCACACGAAGGGAACGTCGCACATTGGAATACAATAACAAGCCCACATTACGAGAATTTATGAATCTCTTTCCGAATGATATACAAATACTATTTGAAACGGGATATGATAAAGAACGAATGTATCGCCAAATTGGTAAAAACCACAAGGAGGACTATGTGGAAATTTGAGATGGATACATTTATATACCACGGAGTGCATATATGAACATAACTACGAACTATTGGAAAACAGATAAATTGATACCGACAGAAATTAGAGATAAAATTCGCGATGCGGCCATTCGTGTTTTTTCAAATCTATTTTTCTCGCCATATAATAGACCATCGGCAAGTTTTGATAGGAAGGGGCTAACACTAAAAATTCCCCGCGACTACATACTACAATCGGATGGTTATGATTTGGATGAAGCAGATGAAGAAGAACGCGAAGAGTTGTGGACTGAAATATCTTCAGGAAAGAGCGTTAGACAAATTATACAGGAAATTATACACGAAGATATGCAACAAATAACGAACACAGTAACAACCGAAATTATGGATGACTATATGAATTATATGGGAATATTAGATTTAGCGAATACTATTGTTCGCGAATCAAACAACGATAACCCCGTAACACGCCATACATTCCTATATGCACGCGGAAGAAACAATATGAAATACGATGACGACATTTGGGAGAAAATACACGATGAAAACAAATAAAATATTACGAAGATTCATTAACGAGATAGATAAAGGCGAAGGAAAGGAGTATCTGGACATTCGCACTATCTTTGATACCCGACAAAAAAATGTTTATGCGAAACTTGAGAGCACGATTACTGCACTCTTTTCAAACCAAAACATTTACGAAGGATTAAATGAAGTTATAAACGAACACGAACTCACACAAAATGAGCAAGTATTCGTATTAATGATACTTAAAATGTATGAAGTCGCCTTCTCCACCTTTCACGATTCAGATATCGGAGAAATGCTGGAGCAGATGGCGACAATGAGCACCGCGCCACCTTTGGGCGATAGTCCGGAAGTGGCGTAAGTATTTCACATAAACATTACAAATGGTTTATGTGAAATACATACAACGCCCCGATGACGGGGGAGCCGAAGTATCCGATATTAAATCGCGATTTCAATTTATGAAATATTACTATAAAAAGACAGCGATTTATAGGTGAAAAGGATTTCCCCCCGAGGGACGACCCGAAACGCGCTAAAATGCGCGTCATTTGTGAACAAACAATAAAAATAAACACAAAAAGGAGATGAAGATTATGCCTTACACACGAAGAAACACTAATAAGAGCACGACTCGCAGCACCAGCCGCAGCAGCGGCAACGAGAAGCGGGATGTTAAATATGATATACTCGCACAGGAAATCGTTGAGTGGGAACCCAATAACTTTGTTGAGGTTTCTCACAAAGCGTGGGCTGCCGCAGCATCCGCTCGCGGAGCAAAATCCGATGGAGAGTTTTACTCGATTACACGCGGATATTACGCAACCGGCACAGGCGATGTTGAGGAAGGAACCCCGATTTACACAAAGTCGATTACGATTCCGACCGAAGATGAAGTCGTGGATAATCTGCTTACGGCACTTGATAAAGTCGTGAGCGGTTAGAATGAACACGGACTTTAGCGAACAGCCCGCAGGCATTATAGAGTCGTATGAAAATTTACGCACTATAATGCGTATGCACTCGCCAATGTCCCATTGGGAAGAGATGCGTGATGCACTCGACGAACTGGGAAAGAACATTTATGGTTCGTCCCGCAATCGTTAATTCCTTACGGGACTTCCTGAATACACGGTGGGGAGTTTTAATACCTATCGCCCTGTATTGGGGAGCAGTAATGCTGTTCGCTAGTGGGTTATGAATATACAGGAATAAAATGCGTTATCACATTATGTTTTCCGACAAGTTAGTTCTGAAGGACGGCGGAGTAGTAAAATACGATGATGTCGTTCTTCACGAACCAGAACACGAATACGATATAGGAACACGTGAGAAGATGGGTTATATGAAAAACCCCACGATGGATGATGAATGTTTAGAAGATTTTATGCAGGATAAATTTGTGGTCATTTTAGAAGCAGGCGAAAGCGTGTATAAATTTGGCGAACAACAAGTGGCCGATAGATGAATAATCCTGAACACACCCTGAACATCATCCGCGACCCGGTTATTACCAAAAGTGGTTTTAGCGGAGTTCATATAGAAAACGGGGTGGCTTTGTTCACATTTGTGAACGAGGCTTTAGTAAAGTTCGCAACAACGGGGAGTCCAAGTGGCTCCCCAACCTTTACTTTATATACTTATGATTGCGAACGTGTATCGAATATGGCCCGCGAATACGATTTAGATTTGTCGGCGGGCTTAAATTTTTTTTGCGATGATAGATTTGTGAATGTTGTGCAAACCTTTTTTTTGAAACATTTTATTACAGATGATAATATTCACGAATTCGTGTTTCGTATTACCGCGAACCCCCTGCACAATTACCCCGGCACTTTCTTTCGCATTTCTATTGCACTACACGACGTTGATTTGGAGCGCTACGCGCACTCGCCCGCTCAGACAGAAATGCTAATTGGAGAAATCAATGGAGAATGGGAACCAGAAGAACTCGAGTTTGCTCGCGAAATACGGGAAATGGTTCCCCTTCTGCCGAAACCGCTGGCGCGCGACCAGTTTCTCGCAACATACTGCGATAGATTTGGTAAGGATAAAAAACATCGAGCCGCATCTCTGTGGCTCCGAAAACAAGAAGTAGGTATTTATGGCTAATGTAAACATAACAGAAGATTTATCGTGGGGAACCGCGAAAGAACAAGAAGCAATGAAGGCATTCGAAACTAATGCACCTGCCGGTAAATGGCAACCATTTACGAAGATGGGAAAGTATTCACACTTCGATTTTTGTGCAATTGGAACTAGCAGAAAACACAAACTGGCATTTGCTGAAATAAAATCACGAAGATGTAAGAAAGACACTTACCCAGATACGATAGTCCCTTCAGTAAAAATACAGAAAGGACTAGAATTACTGAATCTGCGACATAAGGTTTATGTAATTCTCAACTTTGAAGACGAAATCTGCTTCGTAGATTTGCAGGACGCGCGGATGAAGTTCGGCTTCAACGCGCGCACCGACCGGGGCGCTCTGGAATTAGGCCATTATGCATTCATCCCGCTGGACCAATTTGTGACCTTGGGGGAAAAGAAAAATGACATCAAAGAAAATTAAACAAATAGAAGAACAAATTAAGTATATGAGTCAATGGATTGACGAACACGATATGCCACTAGGGAATTCGAACCTACTGGAGAATATGAACTTCCTGGTAGATAACGTGCGTCATTACAGGAGATACATAGAAGAGATTAGAGAAGAAAATGAAAGACATCGCAATACATTGGGTTTAACAGGTAGATTCCTGGAAGAAAACGACCTAATGAGTAAGTGGGATGATTTCTTTAAAAATGAAACAGAACAAGAAGAACACGACCCAAACGCTGCTGAGCGAGAGAAGTTGGAAGCAATGGCTACCGAAGAGGGGAGTATATAAAGGAAATACCTATATTGGGACAAAGGAGATAGAGACTAGTATATAAATGGTAAATCTACACGACTTACACAAGTATTATGAGAGTTGTTGGGTTCTCGGTAAACGAGATTCAATCATTGAGAATAATGAAACGCGCATACTTTCGGCCCTTCTATGGGGAATATCAGGAACATCCGTTTGTATACGTGGTGAATCCGGTAGCGCAAAGACGAAGATACTTAATGCAACGTCTACTTTGTTCTTTGGAGATGCAGGGCTGAGTGGGAGAAGTCCAGATATGCTGCTGTTAAATTCCTCGTCGGCGAAGGGGCAAATTACTCCAGATAATGCTGCATATATTGGACAGACTTCGCGCTGTGTAATTCCCGAATTACAGAATATTCTTACTTCGCCTCACCTGGAGGCAATGATTAAACTCTGGATGGAAGGAAGACCATACATATATTCGCGCAGTGAGTTTGGCAAACGTATGATACGGTTGATACTGGAACCGAAACCGATTCTCACGAACCTTGCCGATGGAAATGAGTTTTTACCTGAACTTCCAGTAGAAATGCAGCGCAGAGTAGTTAGCCTCCCAACGTTCTCTAGTAAGGCCCTGAATGAAAAAGTCCACCATATGAAAGCCAAGGGCAGATACTTACCTGAGAATGAACTCAATCAACTTACCCGCAGGGAGGTCACACAACTGAGACAAACCTGCCGCCAGGCAATGGACATCAAACAGCGCGTCATCAACCCAGGTGCTGATATAGTTAGAAAGACAATTCCAACAAAATATACAATGTCAAATACATTCATCGATTACTACTTCGATGTAGTAGAAGCAATAACCAAATTCCACCACCACGGAAGAGTAACGGATGGGAAATATATCTTTTCTACACCAGAGGACAATTACTTGGCCTTTGTGTTGGCAGGCGATATCTTTCGGGATATGTCCATCGGCATTCAACCATTGGGAAAACAAATAATTGAATTTGTTCCCAAGGCAGAAGTATGGGGCGACCTTGTCAGCGACAAGGAGACGGACTCTGTTCACATAGATGAAATCATAGATTTCCTCTCAGAAGAAGGATTTGCCAGGGCGAAGAAACTTGTGAAGATTGTTCTGGGAAGATTGGTGGACACGAACTTCCTTCGTAAAATACCGCGGAGGGAAAGATATTATAGAACCAAAGACATCAGTTTCGAGCAAAGGGTTGACTGGAAGGAACTGGTTACTGGTTGTGTGCAGAATGTTAAGGAGCATTATCCTCATCTACAGAGTGAATACTCCAAAATGTCCCTGCACAGATATACGGATCCCTTTACAGGGAAGCGTAAAGACATACCAATGGTAGTCAAAGTTTATGGAGGTAATACAGACAATGAAACCTGAAGAATATGAAGAGCTTAGAGAGCTCTATGATAAAAAATTAGTTAAAGTAAATCAAAGAGAGATTAGCTATCTTCTAAAGTATATAAATGAGCCGAGGCGGCTGGAGAGTAATCGAACGCGCAGAGTATTTTACGCTTCCGATGCCACCAGATGTGGCCGTGCGTTGGGTTGGGCAGTCACGGGTGTGCCAAAGAGCAATCCCGAATATAGCGTCCAAACCCTCAATATTTTCGCACTAGGAGACGCGGTTCACGAAATTATGGAAGATAGATACAAGAATATACCTGGATGGAAGTTCTATGCAGAACACCCAGGTGAAATTAACATCTCCCAGGAAGGAAAGCCCGATTTTCTACTCAATTATAGAGTAGATGGAGTCTTACTCAGGGAAGATTGGGCCAAAAAAGATCTATTTGGACTTAAAACAGACAAATTTATCTGTGAATTTAAAACAATTGCGGACTTTCCCTACAAAACTGGTCGAAATCGGCAGAAAGAAGTGTATTGGTATGGAGCAGAAGATGTGCCAAAACCAGACCATTTCGCGCAACTCCAGATTGGAATGGCCGGGGAAGGAGCAGAATATGGAATTCTGCATTATCACAATAAGAACAATGGGAATGAATCTCTACACGTTCTCGAATTTGACAAAGAATATGTAGATCGTCTAGTAGACAGACTATGGAATATCCAGATAAAAGCAAACGAGGGAGAGATAATGGAACGCCCGTATAGGGCGTATCCGAATAGAAATAGAACCCAGCTAATGAAAACAAAAACGATCGCAGGAGAAGTATTCAAAACAGATTGGATGTGCTCCTACTGTGACTGGAGAGACAAATGCTGGGGGCTAAATGATTTTAGGGAGGACGAATGAAATTACTGCGCGACATAAAGAGTTTTTTCTGCAATCCCTACACAATATTTACACGAAGAAAAAAACAAAGAGACAGAAAAGAGGAGGACTTATTTTAATGAAAACTATAGATAATGAGGATGCAATTCCCACAGAGGAATTGTATTTGGATGCAATACAAGAAATATGTGAAATTATATACTATCAATCTACATTGAATGACCAGGATCGCTGGTTAGAAGATATGATGGTTCGTGGTGTTTGGACACCACCCGAGGAAACAGATGAATAAACTAGATGAATGCTGGCTGATATATCGTCTTTTAGGTGCGGGAACGCCCTGGGTGTATATCACTGCTCTTCCCGACGAGGAACACGAATTCCTACTTGAAAAAGCGAAGATGATGCTCGAGATGGAGACTTGGGAGGAATAATGAACAGAACAATGGGCATTGAAATGTTCATACTCTTTGTATTTGCAGTAGGGTGCACCCTAATCTTTGTCGCTTCAGTGGGGTGCTAATGAGAAAGCACAACGACGGCCGCTCGATGCCGATTAAATCTAAACAAAGACCCCCCAAGTGGATTAAAATAAAGCATTATAATCCTTCATTAGGATATCAATGGCCTGTATGCCCCCACTGTAATAACCATCTGAAGAAAGAAGACCCTGTGACTTATTACTGTGCTGAATGTGAGAATTATACATTTGAGTTGGAGTAAGAATGAGTAAGGACGACCGAGTAGAAATAAAACTGAAGATTACAGAGGACCATATGGATGCAATCGAAGATATGTTTCTCTGTGATTTAACCAACGAAGAGCACAAAAAAATTAGGCCACTTCTCCTGGATGTGTGGGAGCAACTCTGTGAAGGAATGGGACACGGTGAGACAAGTGGAGAGGAGAACTAATGGGGGCACCGCACGCGGACTGGCAGGATAAACTCAAAAAGAGGAATTCTACGAATGTAAAACGAACCGATGGAAGAATTGAAAGAATGTGTGAACACGGTATTGGACATACGATCTTTGTTCCATTGGAACACAAGGACGAAACTGCCTGGTGGACACACGGATGTGATGGCTGTTGTCTTAATTGGGCAACCGAAGGAGAAAAATGAAACTAAGTGAATACCTGTTTAACAGGATAGAAGAATGCGATGAATATCCACAGAGTCGGTTCGGTGAGGAGGCTCTAGACGAGTGGATTACTGAGTGGTATATGTCTGAGTTTAAGGATGTGCGCGGCAATGGTTTAAATCCCAGAAGTCCACCGCTCTGGCTCTCGGACTACACTGTGAGAAAGCGCAGATACAGTGACGTAATATTACCGGAGTAAATATGAAAAAATGTGCAGTCTGTAACAAGAAAGCGGTCGGCCGCTCGGATGGGGGCGTATTCTATCGTAATGGTAAAGTTGTTCACATTAACTGTATGTGGGAGCTAATGGAGAATGTCACGGAAAAGTAAAGAACCTGTCTTTTGTTCCGTATGCAGACGCCGCATTGGACCACATAAAACAAGTATGTGTAAAAAATGCCGGCGGTTGACCCCCTACGGGACAGATATAGAAGTTGTTACTCAACAGGAATTCGAGCTGAACGGAGAATTATGGCACTAACTGACGTATATATACTGGGAATAAACTACTTTATTCATCCTGTCGATGGAAATCCCATCGTCAGGCTGTATGGGAAAACAGAAGACAACGAAGTAATGACTTTCTACGATGATACATTTAAGCCTTATTTTTATCTAAAGAATCCCGGCAAGTTTGATTACAGGATGATTGGAACATCTGGTGCCCAGATAGTTGGAAATGTTACTTTGGAGCACGAGGGCAAGAAAATCAGGTGCGCAAAGGTTGAGACACGGAAACCCGCGGACGTGGCCAGATTGCGAGATAGGCTCGAAGGCAGGAACAAGAAGGTGTTCTCTGCGGATATTCTGTTCCCCCTGAGGTATGCATATGATAAAGATATAAAGGTATTCTCTGAGATAGAATATGACGAAGATTATAATATAATTGAAATCAATGAAGGGAAATACTTTGAACCGCAACTTAGTGTTCTTACTTATGATATCGAGGCCAGCCTGAGAACCAGGGAAGTATATTGTATCAGTGCGAATATCAACGGAGAAAAGACAATTACCTTTGACGACGAGCACGGGGAGAAAGCGATGCTAGATGAATTTTGCGCGTGGGTTATGGAAGAGAACCCAGACATTATAACTGGATACAACATCTTCGGCTTCGACTTTCCGATGCTGGAAGAATGTGCAAAGAGAAACGGAACTGAAATTCAACTTGGTCGAGCGGGGGAGACTCCCTGGACCAGGAAGGACAACAAGCGGCGGATAAATGTCTGGAATCTATCGGGCAGAATACTTGTAGATACTTGGCAGCAGGTCAAGCAGGAACTTCAACCTATACAGGAGAGTCTGGCTTATGTGGGAGAATTGCTCAAGGTTGGATCAAAGGACGACGTTGACGCTTCTCGCATTGAGGACGAATGGAAGAACCGCAGGCAGGATGTAATTAAGTATTGTGAAAAAGACACTCTGGTGACTTGGGGCGTATTTGAACACGAAAAGGTGGCGTCTCTACCGAAAGCAATTGCACTATCTATTGCAACCAACCTTCCGCTAGAGCACTGTTTCAGTCCAGTCACCACTCGGCTTGCTGACTCAATTCTAATTCGTAAATTCGACCGGGCAGGCTTCGCTGTTCCTCAGAATACGTGGGGAGAAAAGGCAAAAAAGATTAAGGGAGCAACGGTATTTAATGTATATAAACCAGGCGTCTATAGCAACGTGGCGATTCTTGATTTTAAATCAATGTATCCAAGTGTCATTATAAAGAACAACATTTGTCCATCCACTTACACAAAGATACGTATGCGTGGAGATTACTGTGTTCGTTCACCGCTTGGTGCTTTATTCCGCCAGAAGAAGAAAGGTATCTTACCGGAAGTTCTGGAAAAATTATGGAAGTGGCGCGACGAAGTGAAGGCAAAAGTAAAGGAGAATGGAGATTACAATGACCGCTTGCAGTATTCAATCAAAGTTCTTATGAATTCTTTCTATGGTGTGATGGCAAGCAGTTTCTATAGGTTCACTAATCCAAAGATTGGAGGAAGCGTAACAGCTTTCGCTCGACGGGGCATACAAAATGCATACGATAAGTTAGGGGAGTTAGGATATACAGTCATTTATGGAGATACCGATTCAGTGTTCGTTCAATTAAAAAATGACGATCCACACGAACTTGCTAAAATCCTTTCGGAGGAGGGATTGGAGATGGAAGTAGAGAAGATACTGAAGACATTCTTTACTCACGGTGCAAAGAAGAGATACGCCGCATTGGTGGAATGGCCAAAAGAAGAATTTTATGTAAAGGGATACGAACTCCGACGCGGCGATTCTTTTGTTCTGCAACGGAATGCAATGAGGGGTGCTCTGGATAGAATTCTGGAGAATGACCCAGACAAGGCCTTTAAATACGTATCGAGGATAGTAAAAATGATAAGGGAAGGAGAAACAGACAAAGAAGATTTAGTAATTACAAAGAATGTAAGAGCACCAAGAGATTATGTAAACCCCGATTCAATGCCGGGAGTTCAGGCCGCCCTGAAGTTAAAGGCAAGGGGATACCCCTGGTTACCAGGAACGAAGATAAGTTGGGTGGTGACCAGTGCGAAGAAGAGTCCAATGGAAGTAGAACCATATATAGACAATGTAGAGTTCACAGCCAGGGAAGATAGAGAATATTATGCGAATAGAGTGATACACACTTTGAGCGATATCGCGGCCGTATTTGATTGGGACGACATCGGACTTTCTTCAGGGACAAAGCAGGAGAAACTGTTCTAAATACAGGAGATGCTACATTGGGAAGAAAACGAGGAAAGAAAAAGACAGCCCCACCTAAGAATAGAACCAGGTATGAAGGAGAATTGGTCAAATTTCTTTCGCTAGAGAGAAGAGACTATCTCGTTATGACTTCTGGTAGAACGCAGGGATGGGACGTTCATTGCGTGAAGAAGCGTGGGAAGAAATTTGTGCCCATTGAAGTTAAGACTTCGAGCACAACAAAAAATATCAACTTGGCCTATGTGCCAAGAGTTAAGAAACAATATGAGAGATACAATGACATATGTAAAAAATATAAAATTGTTACTTGGTATGCATTCAGACATATCTCTCGTGGAAAACAAAAGAAAGAGTCGAAATGGAGATTTGTTCCAATTTCGAACATTAATCAGATGGTCCTGAGTTTTCAGGACGGTCTGTCATTAAAAGAATTTGCAAAGGTGATACTATGAGAAATAGATGTTATTTTTCTAAAGCCGGCTTCGAGGATATGCGGCTTAAGATTGAGGAATATGTAATATCTCGGGGAACTGTAACCCGAGATGAGATAATAAGAAACTTTAAATATAGAGGATTACCTATGAATAGCCGTCAATTGGGATACTTGATAGGTTATAGTGAACGAAGGGGAGTTTTAACTAGCTTTACCTGGCACGTAGGAACAGAAAAATATCCCACAATATATTATATTACTACAGTAAAAAGATTTAATAAATTTATAGGAGGAATAAATGGAAGATGAAGAAACGCCAATAACGGCAGATGCAATTGACCATACCAATATACAGGGAGATGTCGCAACTAATAAGCGCCACTTCGTGGAGATATCATTTGACGGATTTCGGTTGTGTGAAACTACCACCGAAGATATATCCCTGGATGATTTCAATGACAAGGTTATGGGTCTGTGGAGGAGCCTGGATGAAATGCTCCTCGAGTCTATGGAACGCAGAAAGAAGAAAATGCGCGCCGAACCTGGCCATATGAGAGAATATCAATAATGGATTTCCCAAATGAATGTGCGGAATTCGTATATACCAGGACTTATTCAAGGTGGATTGAGGAAAAGGGAAGAAGAGAAACTTGGCCAGAGACAGTCGAGCGATACATTAAGTTTGTTAATCTGGAAGTTAATAACATTCCAAAGAAAACGATAAGAAAGATACGGAAGTATCTATTAACCTTTGATGTAATGCCAAGTATGCGTCTCCTCTGGGCAGCCGGCGGAGCTGCATACAAGGACAATACTTGTATCTATAATTGTGCATACAGTAACATAGATTCAGTAGAATCTTTTGCGGAATGTCTATATATTTTGATGAGTGGCTGCGGATTTGGTTTCGGAGTATCCCAGAAACACGTCGATAAACTACCTGTAGTGGCGGAGAACAGCGGAAACTCGCTTGCCGAGTATATTATCCCAGATTCGAAAGAAGGGTGGTCAGATTCGCTTAAAATGCTACTAGATGCACTTTACCGTGGAATGGATATTCCTTTCGACTATACACAAATTAGAGCGGAAGGTGAGAGACTGGTTACAATGGGCGGTCGAGCAAGTGGCCCGGCACCATTGATTCGAGTTCACCAGTTCATCAGGGAGGTGTTAAACCAGGCACAGGGACGAAAGTTAACCACACTAGAATGCCACGACATCTGCAACCAGATAGCGGAGTGCGTAGTGTCCGGTGGAGTCAGGAGAAGTTCTCAAATTTCTTTGTCTGACCTTGACGACAAACTTATGCGCGACGCAAAGGTCTGGCCCTTTCCCCTCAGGCGAGCAATGGCCAACAACTCGGCATACTATTATGAACGTCCGCCAGCGGCAGAATTCCTGCGCGAGTGGGCGCAGATCGCCTCTTCGGGAACGGGGGAGAGAGGTATCTTCAATATCGGAGATGCGCAGCGAGTAGCGCCAAAGAGACGCTCGTCTCATTTGATTGAGGGAACAAATCCCTGTGGCGAGATAATGCTCAGAGACAAACAGTTCTGTAATCTCTCGGAAGTTGTTGTAAAGCCGACCGACGACCTGGATACTCTTTTGGACAAGGTGGAGACGGCGACCTGGATGGGAGTAATTCAGTCCACGTTCACCAACTTCCCTTACTTACGAAAAAAATGGGAGACTAACTGCAAAGTAGAGAGACTTCTCGGAGTATCGTTAACTGGTCAATTGGACAATTGGGATGTCCTGGATGCCACAGCACTGAAAGCCCTTAAGGCTCGCGCTTTGCGCATCGCCCGACGCGCATCAAGGGAACTTGATGTGCAGGAACCAAAGGCAGTGACCTGTGTTAAGCCAAGCGGAACCGTAAGCCAACTAGTTAATTCAGCCTCAGGCATACATCCGCGCTATTCCAGATATTATTTACGGAGATACAGAATCTCTTCGACTGACCCATTATACAAGATGATGAAAAGACAAGGTGTAGCATTTCACCCAGAGGTTGGGCAAAGCTCTAGTGATGCCTCAACTTTCGTCTGTGAATTTCCGGTGAAGTCGCCAGAGGGAAGTCTAACCCGCGAAGAGTTTAATGCAATAAGCCAGCTGGAATGGTATAAGACTGTCCAGACAAACTGGTGTGAACATAATGCGAGTATGACAGTGTATGTAAAAAACAATGAGTGGTTTGAGGTAGGGAATTGGGTATACAAGAACTGGTCAATAGTCAACGGACTGTCATTCCTGCCTTACAATGGCGGCAAATATAGACTGGCACCATACGAAGAGATAGACGAACAAAAATACATAGAGAAGATAAAATCTATGAAGAAAATAGACTATACTAAGTTAAGCGACTATGAGCGAGAGGATAATACCAGTGGCTCAAAGGCGCTTGCTTGTGTAGGAGACAATTGTGAAATATGAAAAGAAGTGAACTAATAGAAAGACTAAAGGTAGTCCGAGAACTGCTAGTAGAAGATGAGCACAATGCAGCAATCCCAGATTTGGTTGAGGCAATGGACTTGGTCTTGGATTTGGTCGATCTTCCAGTGATTCCCAAGCAGAAGAGGAAGCCGAGTTTTACTGTGCACAAAGCACCAAAACCTACGCCCGACGAACTGAGACTAGAGTTGGAACAATCTATCAACGAGCTCTTTGAGGAATTATTTAAATGGTCACAGAAACGATGATATATGTGAACGGCGAGTTATACTTACACGGTGACTCGGATGAGAATGTTATCTACTACGTAAATGGAATGGAGATGAAAAAGGATGGTAGAAATAAAACTTCTGAACAAGAGGTTCTGTCGGAAAGCGAATAACCTGCGTTATATACATAAAATCGAGGACGAGGATGGCACCAGGATGGTGTTTTCAAACGATTCCGTGCCGTCTCCAGAAGAAGGATCCTGGCTGCGCTCTGTAAAATTCGAAGATGAGAAATCGTATCTACTTGTTCTGGACATAGATAGCAAAGAGTTCACAGAAAGAATTTTTGAAGGCTCCAAGGGGATATACAGAACGATTATAAACTTCCTGCATAAGAAGCCTCTCTTCAAGGTCTCTGGTTCGAAGGGAGTTCAACTTATTCTTAAAGTGAACTTTGGGAAGGTCCTCGACGAACATATAGTAAACAAACATCTATGTAATCTAGCATATACTATCTGGAGAATATCTACTCCAGACGTTCGGGCTACTATACACTTTGACGAAGTCCCAGGAATAGATTGTGCAATGTTCTCCAGAGGAAGAATGTTACGTTCTTTCTGTAGACATCTTGTTACTGGAAACTTCTCAGTTCCCATAGACGTTGAAGACAGTTTCGAAGACGTTCACAGAAGGATGAACCTAGAGGTTCCTCTAATAGACTTTAAGAAATTTCCGGAGATAGACTTTGATGAAAGTCTGGTTATCTATGAATATGAGAAAATCGCAGAGCGCCAGAAGATGTTTATTACAGATGCGGAGATGAAGAAGTTAAAAAATACTACGGCAAAGGGATTCCGACCAGACAATGTCTACGGAAGGATGCCTATGGTTCTTCGCACTATAGTTCGTTCCTCTAAAGTTCCCCACGATATGAAGTGGCCCCTTGTAGTTTACTTGAGGATATTTGAACTGATGGAACCATCAGAAATTCTGGATTGGTTACTCAAACACTCTGGTTGGGAGAATTTATCTAACGTCAATACTTCTCTATATCAGATAACCTGGACCTGTAATTGGTGTGATACGTCGAGCAGAAAATTAGTTGATTCTGATAGATTTATAGTGAGGCGCCTGCCACTTCCCGACAGAGTTTGCGAGGAATTAATAGATTACTGGACAGAGCACCTGGAAGGCAGGAGCGCGTTCAAATATATAACTCGAAAGTTCTTTAACTACTACAGAAAGTTTATTGAGAATCCGCCTGCTTCAGCCGGTAAGTCCGAAGAGTTACGAATCGAGCTGTGAAATAGTTCCAGGTATTGCCTACTTTAGTTTTCACATTCATTTGATTCAGGTGAGCTGCTATCTGTCCGTATGTCCATCCTGCGGCTCTCCAGCTGACCATTTGTTCGCAGATATCCCATTCCTCTTCCGTTGCGCCGAATCTGTCTGAGCGGGACGCGCGAAGTTGTTCTGCGTCCGTTCCCCTGCTCGTTGATCCACATTTAAGAACCCCCCTGAAGGGGTCTCCGTGCTGTATCTTCGCTGGGCCCTTTAAACCCAGCCCGTCAATCTTTTCATTCCATTCATCTGACCATATTCCTTTTGTCATTTTACCACTCTTCCTTTTCCCATTTTTTGTCTATAAATCTTTCATACTCTTCTGCGGCTCGCGCAGATTTGTAAACGATCAAGAACATACTCATCAGACACAGCAAGTTTATAATAAATGCCAACCTGAATATGTGAACTTCATCGTAATTGCTGACGCCCTGGCCAGCATTAATACCATCCATTATCCAGAGAGATATCGAGCCCGTTATCACCAGGAGAAAGGAAGGAACGCTAAAGTTCATCCCCCCTCCTGAATCAGCGCGAGAAGATTGCCTGCCAGCACACCAATTGCTAATAGATTGAAGCCATTCAAGAACCGCAGCTGGAGCTTCCTCGTGGATTTAGATGCAAAGTATAACCAGAACTCGACCGATATCACTACTAACATCACGATTATCTTCAATCCAACAAAGTAGAAATCGGACGTCTGGATAAGTGGAAGTATAATTGTATTTCTCTCTCCACTCCACCCATACTTGTCTACTAGCAGGGCGGTAACCATTGCATCGACCATCTGGATTACAAAGGTTACGGCAAGTGTGGCAAATAGTTTTAAGCTACCATTCTTCAATTTCAAGATCATCGTTCTTGAGTATCCCCCACATTTTAAATGTCTCTATAGCTAGCCGCAACGGACAATAGATAATTAACATAATGGCTGCCATTTCGACGAGCGACACGTTTCTTCAGTAGATAGATGGGGAACGTTAAATCAATTTGATTTTCCTCTCCAGGTAATCCCCTACCCTGGGTATGCGTTTATCCAGTCCCAAAGAGCAGCTTACGCCGCTCCTGGAAACCTTAATGCTCTTTGAGGTTACTCTATGGTTTCCACGTAGAGTTTTATCTGGGACATTTAAATACACGATATTTTCCAGACCAATGTCGAATCCTCGACTGACCTCTAAATTTATCTCCTTACTTTCTACATAGTTTTTCATCACTTCAATTCTAGCCAAGTCGGAGAGCTCGGCATTGTTAACTTTTTCTGAACGAAGTGTTGTTCCAACATTCCCCATTGGAGAATTTCCATAGGTGAACTCTCCCCAGGCACCATCCTTACCGGTGACTATCGCCCTGGACCTGGGGATCTGGTAGTTGTAACTCATCGACATTATCCCATCCATAAAGGAAAGACTCAGCGTCCTGTCCGAGTCTACGGAACGTTTGTTTCCTACTATAATCTTATCTCCCTGCATTCTGCAGGATATTTCCAGCGGATCTTCTGGAGATGCATCATCCACTTTATTCTTTACTACTTCCAGGAAGACATCATATGGAGCACTGCCATCTGTCCTGAAGCCAGTCATCGAGATTGGAGGAGTAGACTCAGCCAATGCACTTATATCGATCACAGTCTTAGCAGTGTTGAGCTTATTCAAGATAACATCAGCCAAAAACTGGACCGCCGTATACCCGTCATAATTGTTGGTGTCAGTTATAACAATCGGCATCGCTTCTTTACCAGAAAGAAATACGCGCGGATCATAAGCCGTAATTTTTATCTCCCTGTCCGATGGCTGTATCTCTCTAACATATCCGACAAATATGGGCGAACCTTCAGCCAGTCCCTCATTCAGGAAAAACTCAACCTTTGCATTGAACAGATGAGCATCCTGATAGTCGGGATCTGTAATTGTTACAATAACGCTGTTAATTTCATTGGCCCCTCGCTCCCTGTATGTGATTGATTCAAACTCAGTTATTTCCTTCTCTGCTATAATTAATCTGGGTTTACTATATGTATTTTGGCTCATTCTCCAACACACCCCCTAGCGAAAGGAAGCCGTCACTTATCCAGGTTCCATCGGAGTTGAATTCGGCCACAGCCTCAATCTGCATTTCAACTCCCCACTTCTCAGATACCCGTCCTGTCGGAACGTCTTCTGAAAGATTAGTTATCTTTCCAAAGAACCTGACATACTCTCCATTGGGTCGCGTTAAGTCAAGATATACAGGGGTTCCTTCCTGCTGGTATTTCTTCACTAATTCATAGTCGTCATAGCCTGTGTGAGCAGCAGTGCTGTAGTCACCAAAGGAGATTCCACCGAATCTGATGCTTCCACCCTCAGCTCCAATCTTCCGTATCTCGGAGCGTCCGATTCTGTCATCAATGCGTATGTATCGTCCTTTGCGATTGAACGACAGGGACTGTGCGATTATAATATCGTTCAGTCCAACGTGCATTGAGTCCGTAACTTTGATAACTTCGGAATGATCGTTATCATAGGGGAAGATAGTAGCAATATCTGGCGGAGTTGAACTACTGACGTCTTCACAAGCCACACCTACCAGGATTGCGAATGCGTCGAATGTCCAGTCTGTTATCGTGGCGTCCTGCTTTACACTGTCGGGCCAAACGAGCGTGGATGTATTATACTTGACCTTAACCCAGTTATCCGGCGCTTCGAATACAACTGGTCCATTTATATACAAAGAACTATCAGCCACGGGGGTTCTTGTATAGTCCTCGAAAGGTAAGGCACGGAACTTGATTTCATCTCTACGAGCATCGTAAGCGGGATAGAACAGACTTAATCTGCACTTCCCGCCTTTCTGTGCATTTATATCATTATCAAATTTATTTCTACTTGAGAAGAATATTCGGTCAAATGTACGTTGGCTATTGGCTATCAGGAAATAGTTAAGTGGACCACTTGTAAGTGCCTGTTCGAGGAAAGTTCCCATTGATGTACTGGAGTCCCTGTTATTTGAACTCTTCTCTACCCAGTCATCCCCGCTGTCGCTCGTGAACCAGATGCGATGTTCCTTCTCTACTTCGGTGGGCAGTATCTTTGTGCTATTATCTGCCTGGGAATAGTTACCGAAACTTTCTATCTCTGAGTATGCGAACTTGTCGTTCGTAGCATCTGTCCTATCGTCCTTGACCTGGCAGCGAAGCAGCCTGTAGGAGTCAACGAATCTAAAGGTTCCAGTTGACCGGTTGTCAGTATAGTCCCTGAAGCCAGTCCACTTGGTATTGTCCTGAAAGGGATCGTGAGTATATTCTATCTGAGTTCTATAGTCTGTCAGACGATTGATATTATATGTGGTTCCATCCACTGTAGTAGAGTAGTCAAGAGTATCCGTTGCTCTGTCCAGGTCGCTCGCCTGCTGACCCCAGTCGTGCTTTCCTTCATCCAGGAGAAGGTTTCCCGCAGTTTCTGGAATAGTTAGATTTGGTCCACGAGTTCTGCTCTCAGAAAGATCGGCAGTCAGGAAAAATCCGCGCTCATTCAGTTTCAGGTAGGGCCAGCCCGTGCTCACATTACAGACAGATTTATCAAAACCGGTTGATCTCACCGACCATTCGCCTTTGGTTCCTTCGTCGCCAGGGAAGCCACCACTGATATCCTTGTTAATGTGGAAGCCATTCTTAATGGTAAGGGAAGGAGTTCCTCCAGCTACAGGTGTAATCGCAGTTGTTACTTCAAAGTTGGTTGCATCATTGACATTAGTTATTGTATGGTCTCCATCCATTGCACCACCGGAACTTCCAGCAATAGTAATTACTTCGCCATTTGGAATTCCGTGGTTTGTACCTGTAGTCACCTTTACCGTCGCGCCAAGATCAGTAAAAGTAGAAATTGTAAACTTGGATTCTGCTGTCCAGATTCCATTATAATTTGTTGTGTCGGTAACTATAAGAGTATCGTTATCAGTCACACCGTGGGAAGGTGACTTGAGATATACTTTATCTGTCAAGGAAGCACTTGGAGTAATCTGTCCAGTTAACTTTGGGTTCGTAGCATCCTGAACACTGGCAATGAACGCCCATCGAAGATATACTCTTTCTTGTGGATGCAACAATCTAGATGTAGCATCCGCTTTCGTTGTATGTTCTGAAATCTTCTTCAGTTTAACGTCCAGGATTTTCCAGACGTCACCAATCGCAATGTTTTCTGAAGAAGAAATATCGGAGTTCGCGTGCTTTGTGTGTATTGTATTCTGCTTAATCTCCCCGCCAATCGTCTCATAGGTGACAATGACTTCCGCTTTCTTGTCTACGGTCGGCGTATCTGTCTCCCAACTTCCCCAGGCATACACACAGCTTGGTCCACCACGATAAACATAGTTGACCTGAACTGCCTCATTATCAATACCACTATATACACTCTTACGATCAACCTTTAGAATTCCCACCGGTGGAAGTGTGGTTGGATAGAAGTAAGGTATGCGAACGTCTGATGAGCCGCTGTCTGCTAAATCCAGAGAAACGATAGACTTCTCATTTTGTCCCGCAGAGAGACTTGCAGTTTCAAGCGATTTAAAGGCGTTCGAAGCATTATTGGAGGTGTAGTACTTGGACCAGAAGTTTTCGGTGTTAATGGCCCTTAAAAGTGGGTAGAATTCGCCACTGTTGCTGTAGATATGACTTACTATCCCATAAGTGTTGGGAACATCCAGATTTACCACCTGCGAATTAGACTTTTCTCCCGAGTTGTCATCACCGTCATCCCAATCAACAAAGAAGCCACTTACAGGCTCGTTGAACTCGAAGCGATACCAGTATTTCCTGAATCCTACGAAGTGGTTGCTATTCTGGAAACTAATCACCGCTCCAGTATTTCTGTCATCTACCTGTAGTGCATTTGCATCATTCTGTGCATCTGCTTCGTTAGCGTAAACTTTGATCACATAATCAGTTGGATTCTCCATTAGTTACCTCCCACAATCTTTGGCGCTGCCTTTCTCAGAGACACAGGGGAGGACGTGGCCACTTCAGAAGTGGTCTTTCCTCGAATATTGTGATAATCCTTTATAAACAAACGGGCACTGTAACTCAGGGAACTTCCGGTCGTATCGTCCGCGAGTTCCTTGAAGTTCTTCAGTAGTGTGAATTCCCCATTCTGTGGAACTACAGGATACAGAGTTGTATTATATATTACAATCTCTTCCAGTTTGCAGATGGCACTATTGCTTGCCCCATCATTGCCAATACTATATGTTCCCGCACCAGTTATGTCGGTGTCTGTCTTCCAGTGTTCGGAGTCTCCGCTTGCAGTAGATATCCCCGACTGGTCCTCCAGCTTCCCATTTATGAACAACTTGACATTGTTTGCCTTAAGTTTCGTATCTACAGTAACTATCACGGACGCTGGCACCTTGTTCGGTAGGAGGCTTGATGATTTAAGAACGACCGCGGTGCCGCCGGTAGGCTTGACCGTGGCTTGAATCTGCCAATTTGTCAGTGATTCAATTTCGATTGCAGTATTTGAGCTGTCCGTTAGAAGATTTCCCACGCCTCCAATTGGAACTACGTGCAGCATATAGGTAGCGTGTGTAGTTGGGTTATTAGCAGTTGTGAATGTTAGTCTATCGGCAGTGTTAGAGAAGTCTAGTGCATACCCAGCAAGGCCTTCATATGTTACCGTTGGTGGATCTGTAATAGTTGCATTTCCGGTAGTATCTGCAACATAATCGTAGTTCTTAATGTCGGTTCCACTTACACTGCCTTCGTTCAGGGGCAAGTGAGCAACTGCATTATGATACTGGTTATTGGCTACTTGGGTATCGAAATGTAAAAGGCCGTACCAAAGATCGTCATCTGCCGTATTCCAGCTGAACATTGGATACATAGGATCAACATCCGATGGTTCTACTTCCAGGATTGGTTTCTCAGGTAGTTCGTCTTCAAAAATAGAGAGAAGGAAGGGTTTGTTTGTTCCTTCGGTGGATTGAATTGTCGTAACGTGGTCGAGCGTCGATACTGATGGAACATACAGGAGACTGAAAGTGTCCTCTGGCTCAATGTCGTCTGCTTTCACCATCTTGGATAATTCTACTTTATTATATTTTCCAGACTCTGCAATGAATTCGTTTACATATCCACCCTTCATTTCTTCTACATCAAACTTCCCGAAGCCGTAATCTTTTTCTGTCTCCAGCGAAGTTCCACTATCTTCTGGTTTTAGTGAACGGGAGTTCAAGTAGTTCTTGTCGTCACTGAAGTCCGTTTCATTCCAGGTTGTTCCAGCTGTTGCAGCATCGGGAGGGCTGGGATTCGGAGAGTGAGCAGTCAGGACAGAGCCATATGTTCTAGTTGGAAGCATATCATAAGTTTGGAGATCATTGCTCTCTCTCAACATAATTTGTAGAAATACCCAAAATCTGATGGGTCCAACCCATATGCGCCCTAGGTAATACCTATCGTTATTACCAGCTTTAAATAGACCCGATATATCTTTATCGAAAACTACAATGTTATTAGTGGTATCTACTTCTATTACACTGGCATCAATATAATAGAAGGGGTGTCTGCCTTTACCAAAATTGTATATCCTGAATGTCTCATCGTCAGGGACAGAGAATATACCGATGTTGGAAACCTTTGCGGAAGTATTGGATATTAACTTTAATATTCTTGTGGAGAACAGAATGTTTTCCGTTTCAGTAAATGTGTGCCCTGAGAATGCGGACTCTGTTATGTTTAGCCCGATAAACCCCTTCTGGCTAAAACCATCCACGGCATTTGCAGCGCCCCTATCACGTAATGAACTAGAACCAATTGGATAACTTTCTGCCAATTTTCCAATGCCACCATAGGGGACTGTATTAAAAATTGCATTATCTACTTGAGCGCCAAGACCCACCTGGTCTGTGCTCCAGGCCATTGTGATGTTGTCAGTATGCACGGAAGCATTTACAGCGAGGTTTTCATTTTGATAACCACTAAATAAAAAATTTGTATCTACATCTTCATCCAGACCAGTTGTAGCCGATGTTTTATCTTTAAACCCAAGAGATATATAAGTAGGAGAAGCAATCTCTTTATTAGTCTGTGTTCTAGATAACTCTCCTCTAATATATATCGGCGCTCTTGTGAGAACATTATTTTTTGTGACCGTTGAATTAGATGGATTTGCTTCCCAATTATAAAATGTTAGATTATCTACATAGACAACACTTTTTGTTTCTCTATCTGAGTCGATGTTTCCATCAGAAGCAGCATCAGATTTATAGTTATTAAGCCACATTGTAAAGTGTCTGGGCCAAACGGTGGGTTGCTTGAGCGTATTTACTATTTTTACATTTCCGATTTCTTCGTCTTTTTCTATATCTATCACATATAGTCTTCCATAGGAGCGAGTCGGCAGATATAGAAATCTAAATCTCAGCCATCTCTTTTCTGGAATAAGGAAACCCATTTGTGCGAGCGACTGACTGGGCTCAATTAGTTTATTTGTATCATCTATGTTCCAATGTTCGGTTGATGTACCGTCGTATTTCTCCTCACTGGGGAAGACATAGATTCCATCTCCGTCTGGAGTAGTAAAAGTGTCCCCAGTGGTTTTCTCAATTCTCGCCAGAATTAATCCCATAAAGGGATGGGTGAGATTTGTAGTGCTCTCCTTTATATAGTCATATATACTTTCGTTCTGTTTCGGTGCATTGAGTCCCCAGGTGAAAGCGAACGACCGACGACTTAGTGATTCTCCAGTTAGATGATCTTTTCCAGTATCTCCACTATCATAAGCGACTTCCAATTTCTCTATGTATAAATCTATATCCATACTTGGTGCAGTTGTCGGAACGGAAGAACCATAATATTC